>Ga0209457_1000222_pt1 | contig 14291 bp, 13 predicted proteins | sample WorMetHEROISLAND_5_FD_187410 | JGI IMG/M metagenome (GOLD analysis project Ga0209457, IMG submission 187410) | Marine gutless worms symbiont microbial communities from Max Planck institute for Marine Microbiology, Germany - Olavius sp. 5 HERON... ... | reverse complement strand
AGAGAATCGTGTCCCCGGGGCGAAGGCGCGGTGGAAATCGATCCGGCCCGATTTGGGATCGAAGGCCACGTCAACGACCTCCCAAGGAGCCGGAAGGCTGAACACAACGGTAAACAACGACAACGGGGCCATGATGAAAGCCTCCGACGTTTGGCCTGGCGACGGGTCCGAGCCTACAGGCAAAAAGAAGGGCACAGAGTAGGCTTGGAGCAGGCTACCCTATGCGATGGGAAAAATGGCGCTACCCACACCAAACGCAAGAGAGCCATATTTTTCGGCTCATTCGCGTTCATTTGCGGCAAAAAAGAAAATATCGAGTAAGCGTAAGAGTAGGCCCAGCCCACCCTCTGGTCAGCTGAACCTTTGTTTCCAAGTTTCTCCGCGTCGTTCCATAAAGAATTGCACCCATTTGCGTTCCCGTACACATACCGACAAGACACTCGGCCCTGCGGCTGCGCCGGGGCCGTTGCTCGCCCATTGCCTGTGCTCCTTCGTCTCCTGTACTCCTCCGTCGTTCGCCGACACCCTCACCGTCCACAGATGGGTCATATCCGTTGCTTCTTGACCGATGTCACACTATCCTGCGGGCCTTGAGGCACCTTGAAAGATTCTTAAGGTCCCCCGAACTCATGGCACTTACGGCGGAGAAGTAGAGAGCTCATGGGCGCCAAGACCCTTTATGACAAGCTTTGGGACGCGCATGTTGTCCGCTACGACGATGATGGCACCGCGCTGTTGTATATCGATCGCCAGTTGGTGCATGAGGTGACCTCGCCCCAGGCCTTCGCGGGGCTGCGGCTGGCGGGGCGCCGGCCACGGCGGATAGCAGCCAATCTGGCGGTCCCGGACCATAATGTCCCGACTCGAGACCGGGCACGTGGGATCACGGACCCGGTCTCGCGTCTGCAAGTCCGGACCCTCACCGAACATTGCGCCCACTTCGGCATCACCGAGCTCGGCATGGACGATCCGCGCCAAGGCATCGTCCATGTAATCGGGCCGGAGCAAGGCTTCACCCTGCCGGGCATGACCATCGTCTGCGGCGATTCCCACACCTCCACCCATGGCGCCTTCGGGGCGCTTGCCTTCGGTATCGGCACCTCCGAGGTGGAGCATGTCCTGGCGACCCAATGCTTGATCCAGCGCAAATCCAAATCCCTGCTGATCCGGGTGGATGACCATCTGGGGCCCGGCGTGACCGCCAAGGACCTAGCCCTGGCTATCATCGGTCGGATCGGCATCGCGGGTGGTACGGGCTTCGTCATCGAGCTCGGCGGCGAAGCGATCCGGGGCCTCTCCATGGAAGGTCGAATGACCGTCTGCAACATGGCTATCGAGGCCGGGGCCCGGTCCGGTCTGATCGCCGTCGACGAGACCACGATCGAGTATGTCGAGGAGCGGCCTTTCGCGCCCCGGGGTAAGCTGTTCGAGCAGGCCGCCGCCCAGTGGCGCGAGCTGGTCAGCGACCCGGGCGCCCAATTCAATGAGGTCCTCCCGATCGACGCCGCCGCCATCCAACCCCAGGTCACCTGGGGCACCTCCCCGGAGATGGTGGTACCGATAGATGGACAGGTGCCGGACCCGCGGAACGAGCCCGATCCGGTCAAGGCCAAAGGTATCCGCAACGCCCTAGAATACATGGGACTCACGCCGGGCACCGCCATCACCGATATCCGCCCGGACAAGGTCTTCATCGGCTCCTGCACCAACTCGCGGATCGAAGACCTGCGGGCGGCGGCCCAGGTCGTCGCGGGCCAGCGGGTGGCCGACAACATCGAACTCGCCCTGGTTGTCCCCGGCTCGGGCCCGATCAAGGTCCAGGCGGAGGCGGAAGGCCTGGACCGGGTCTTCACCGCGGCGGGCTTCGAGTGGCGCGACCCCGGATGCTCCATGTGCCTAGCCATGAACGCCGACCGCCTGGAGCCGGGGGAGCGCTGTGCCTCTACCTCCAATCGCAACTTCGAGGGGCGGCAAGGTCCGGGCGGACGTACCCACTTGGTTAGTCCCGCTATGGCCGCCGCCGTCGCGGTCACCGGTCACTTCGTGGATGTGAGGGCCCTGTGATGGAAAAATTCGAGAATTTCACCGGAATCGTCTGTCCCCTGGACCGGGCCAATGTGGATACGGACGCCATCATCCCCAAGCAATTTCTCAAGAGCATCGAGCGCACCGGGTTCGGGCCCAACCTGTTCGATGAGTGGCGCTATCTAGACCACGGGGAGCCCGGCCAAGATAGCAGCCACCGACCCCGGAACCCGGACTTCGTCCTCAACGATCCCCGCTACCAAGGGGCCCGAATCCTGTTGACGCGGGAAAACTTCGGCTGCGGCTCCTCCCGTGAGCATGCCCCCTGGGCCCTGGCGGACTTCGGCTTCCGGGTCATCCTGGCCCCGAGCTTCGCCGAAATCTTCTTCAATAACTGCTTCAAGAACGGACTCCTCCCCATCACACTGGCGGCGGAGCGCATCGAGGCCCTGTTCCGGTTCGCGGACGCTCCCGAGACCCTGCGGATCGCTGTCGACCTATCGCAGCAAACCCTGGTACCCTCCACCGGGGAGCCGCTTACCTTCCAGGTCGACCCCTTCCGCAAGCACTGCCTGCTCGCCGGGCTCGACGACATCGGGCTGACTCTGCAACACCTGGACGCCATCCGCGCCTACGAGGATCGCCGCCGCACCCGAGCCCCCTGGCTGTTCCCCGAGTCGGGTACCCGTGACATCACGCCGGAGACCGCGCAATGACCAAGAAAATCCTCATCCTGCCAGGCGACGGCATCGGACCGGAGATCGTTGCCGAGGCGGTCAAGATCCTTCAATACTTGCGGATCAGCATCGGTCTCGATATCGAGCTGGAGCAAGCCCTGGTCGGCGGAGCGGCTATCGACGCCACCGGGGGCCCCTTACCCGAGACCACCCTGGAGCTGGCACGCCAAGCGGATGCCATCCTGCTGGGGGCCGTCGGCGGCCCCAAATGGGAGCCGCTGCCCATCGCTATCCGCCCAGAAAAAGGGCTCCTGGGCCTACGTAGCCAGCTGGGACTATTCGCCAACCTGCGCCCGGCCATCCTCTATCCTCAGCTGGCCGAGGCCTCTTCCTTGAAGCCGGATCTAGTCGCCGGACTCGACATCCTCATCGTGCGCGAGCTGACCGGCGGCATCTACTTCGGGCAGCCGCGGAGCATCGAAACCCGTGACAATGGCACACGCCGAGGCATCAACACCCTGGTCTACGACGAGCAGGAGATCCGGCGCATCTGTGAGGTGGCCTTCGACACCGCCCACAAACGCAATCGGCGGGTCTGTTCGGTGGACAAGGCCAATGTGCTGGAATGCACCGCGCTGTGGCGCGAGGTTGCTACCGAGGTAGGGGCCGGCTACCCGGACGTGACCCTCGGCCACATGTACGTGGATAATGCCGCCATGCAGCTGATCCGGGAGCCGAAGCAGTTCGACGTCCTTGTCACCACCAACATGTTCGGCGATATCCTCTCCGACACCGCGGCCATGCTCACCGGCTCCATCGGCATGCTACCCTCCGCCTCCCTGAACGAGACCGGGAAGGGCATGTACGAGCCCATCCACGGCTCGGCCCCCAACATCGCCAGCCAAGACACCGCTAACCCCCTGGCCACTATACTCTCGGTGGCCATGATGCTGCGCCACTCCCTGAATCAGCCGACCGCCGCCGAACGCATCGAAGGCGCGGTCTCCGCCGTCCTGGACCAAGGACTGCGCACCGCCGACATCCTATCCGCCGGCATGCGCTTAGTCGGCACCACCGAGATGGGTGATGCGGTGGTGAAAGCGATGAGTAAAGGTGGCTAAGTCCGGGTTCTATCGGTTCTATCGTTGGGTATCGGCAATAGGAAAAATATGTCATCAATATCGGCATTCTACGATATTGTAGTTTACATATATTTCATAGGCAACAAATAACATAAGCTACCACATATTCACGTCAAGTATTCGGGGGATGAAGTCATAGTTACCGGATGGCAAAACACTCGAAGGAAGCATTCATGCATCAAGAATGAAGCTCCTTCAAACATGAATAGAAATATATAAAAATGAACTTAGGAGGAGCACAGGAAAGCGAGGGAGCGTAAGCGACGAGCGGAGTGCGACGACCCCCGCGTAGCCGTAGGGCCGGGCGTTTCGTCGGAGTGCGGCGCGTGAGCGCCGGCGGAGACGAAAGGCAAGGCCATGCGACACGGCGTCAAGTCCTTGCGGGAGTCCTGGCGCCACGCGGAGTGCGCGCCGGGACGGACGCAGAACGAACGCGGGCCGCCGAAGGCCATGGCCGTCACCTGGTTTTTTGCACCCGAAATCGGACGAGCCCCATTTGGGGTTTCGCGAAAAATGGCGACGCTCCGGGGGCCGATTGGGATCTCATCGTATCGAGCGAGCAACCTTATAAGATCGATCCACTGAGGTGAATAAATGAACCCGAGAGTAGGGCAGATTTCGACAGTAAAAGACCATACGTTATATCTCACCTTCAGTAATGGAGAACATCGCATTTACGACTGCTCACGCATACTGGATTTCGGCGTATTCCAGGAATTGAAAAATATAGACTACTTCAATCAGGTAAAAGTGGTTGACGGTGCAGCTTCCTAGCCGCATAGGCAAGATATTTGCCCTGATACGCTCTATTTGGATTCATTGAAAAGAAGATGCCAGTCCCAGTTACTACCATCCGGACTCCCCGCCGGATTTCGTCTCGATTCGGACATGAATTCGGTGCAATAGTCTTTGGTGCCGCTAGGTACTTCGGTGCCGATTGGATCGCCGATCACATCGCCGAAAACTAGAGTGTCACCGATGAGCGAGTCTTGCTCGATGGAGCCGTTGCTACCCTGGATCGAGTATCCGGATTCCGATCCGGGGAGGATGGAGACAGGGCGTTAGCGAGACCTAGCTTCAGGATGTGTGGCTGCCCTTCTGGCGAAGTATCACACCGGAGGCGCGGGACCGCATTTCTCGATCGCAACCCACCGCCAAACGATGAGTGGAGGCTATATTTGGAGCAGTATTGGGGCAGATAGGAACCGGATAAAAGGATGAAGTCCGTTTTCATCGAGCTGTCTGTCGCAAGAGGGGGTTCAGACAGCCTCTCGATCCTCTAAAGCGGTCGAACTAGGCTTTTTTATAAGTTGGGTGCGGCTCTTCTGAAACGACGCGGAGAAGCCTGGAAATAACAAAGCCGGGAGAAGCTCTGGTTTTCCTATCTCATGCCACGGCGCTGCGACGCAACGGGTTATCAGGTACGGACTTGATGTGGCGTCGTTGCACCGTGGCGTGAGCTGTTCTTCTCAGCTAATCGGTCAATCCGTTTGCGACATGCTTAAATTTTCTTTTTTGCCGCAAATGAACTCGAATGAGCCGAAAAGGTCGGTTCATCCTTGTCGACTTTTCTTGAATACATTTGCGTTCATTCACGTTTATTTGCGGCTGAATTTTCCCCCCGCAGCCCATGCTCGATTTTTTTCGGTGGTCGCAGCCTACCCTACCAATCTCCGCAGGTACGCCAAACTTGGCCACGGGGTTTTTCGAATCCACGGGGCGGCATGGATCGCTAGGTCTTAGAGCAAGTCGGCCTGATAGGGAAACGGCGCGCAAGCTCCGCAAGGTATCCAAAAACCGGCATCGATTCTTGAATTTTGTATCCCCGGTGCCGTTTCAAAAGAGCCGCATCCTTTATAATTCAATACGTTCCGGAAAATCAGGGACCAGAGATGAATGATCGATTTCTCCACCCATATCGAAGAATTTCATGTCCCCTTTTTCCGTGCATATCCAGAATTCTTTCTCGCCTTGCTCGAAGTAGAGCCTTCTTTTTTCCTGCATTTCTCTTTCGGTATTACTCGAAGAGTAATACCTCGACGAAAATTTCTGGAGAAACCGAACACTCTATTTCATGTTTTATTTGTTCAAAGGTCTCATCCGATGCCCATGCGATATCGACGACTTTTGTCCCTTTTCTTGTAGAAATCGCACACTCGGGAAGCATTTTCCCCACGTGTAAGGAAGAACGTAATAGAAACGCCAGCTCGCCCTGAAAGGCCGAATGGGATACCTTAATAGGAGTCATGAGTATTTTTTCCATCCTCATCGAGCTCGATTTTAAATGGTAAATTTTTAAGGCCCGGATGTTCACACACTTCCTGCCATTTCATGATATAGCCTCATTCCCCGAATACTTGTCGGGTCAAGCGAGGTGGGATTGCACGGTTTCTACATGGAGCTCCGAACAGGCCGTCTCCAACTCGCTGAGTTCGGCTCTCGATTCAACCGTCGCTTTGATTTGCCGGCGATGATTCCGCGCCTCGGATACATCGCAGCTCGTACCCCTCCGATGCCCGAGTGGCTCCTTAGATTGGCTGAACCTTCGGGGTAATCAGGTAAGACTTTGCCGACTTCAAATGCACACCCGATAGCACACCGAGAGGTGGGTTCCTCCTCATCGGCTTTTCTTGAATACATTTGCATTCATTGGAGTTTGTTTGTGGCTGAATTTTCTCCCCGCAGCGCTTTCTCGATATTGTTCAGTGGGCACAGCCTGCCCCCCTAGGCAATCCCCGCCGGTGCGGTCAACCTAGCCACGGAGCTTTCCGAATCCACGGGGTGTCTTGGATCCGCTAGGTCTCAGGGCAAGGCGGCATGATAGGGACGGTGCGCAAGCACCACAAGGTATCCGAAAAATCGGCCTCGACTCTCGGATTTTCAACGCCCGGTGTCGTTTCAAAAGAGCCACATCCATTTCGATTAATATCGCTTTTTCCTACCCTGGAGCATGAAGGTCAGCAGAGGCTATGAAGTTGCAATATCGAAACTGAGCACTAGGAGCTTTGCGCCCTCTACGCCTTTGTAGTTCAAAGAACTCAGTCACTTATCCGGTCACGGATCACATCCGCCAGATGGCTCGCGATGGTCGTTACCTGGGTTTGATCCACACCCTCCACCATGACCCGAATCATGGGCTCGGTACCGGATGGACGCAGCAACACACGACCGCATCCGTTCAGCTCCCGTTCCGCCACTTCGACGGCCTTCCGTACCTCGGGCAATTTCGCAATATCTTCCCGTTTTCCCAAATGGACGTTGATTAGCTGTTGGGGGTACTTCCGCATTTCCCCGGCGAGCTCTCCCAGGTCACGGCCGGCGGCTTCCATCGCCGCCAATACCTGGAGCGCCGCTACGATACCATCGCCGGTGGAGGTGCGATCCCGGCAAATGATGTGTCCCGAGGGTTCGCCACCGAGGATGCCGCCGTCCCGCTTCAAACGCTCCATGATGTAACGATCGCCCACTCGGGTACGTGCGAAGCCCACGCCGAGCTTCTTCAGGGCATGCTCCAACCCTAGATTGCTCATCAGGGTGCCGACGACCTCACCCTTGAAGCACTGTTGCTCCAGGCGCGATTTTGCAATGACATAGAGCAGCTGATCGCCGTCGATCAGGGTACCGCTCTTATCCACCATCAGCATTCGGTCTCCATCCCCATCGAAGGCTATCCCGAGATCCGCACCTTCCCGCACGACAGCCGCCATGAGTGCGGCGGGGTTGGTGGAGCCGACCTCGCGATTGATGTTGAACCCGTCGGGCTCATTGCCGATGACCACTACCTGTGCCCCGAGTTCTTCGAAGACCTCCGGCGCCACGTGATAGGTCGCGCCGTTCGCGCAGTCCAGAACCAACTTCAGGTCCTTGAAGCTCAGGGCCGAAATCGTGCTCTTGCAGAACTCAATGTAGCGGCCACGGGCATCTTCCACCCGCTTGACCTTACCCAATTCCGCAGGGCCGACCGTTTGCAGTGGCCTGTCGCACTCACACTCGATCTCCAGCTCGACCGCATCCGGAAGCTTGTCCCCTTCGGCCGAAAAGAACTTGAGGCCATTGTCCTCGTAGGGATTGTGAGAGGCGCTGATCACAATACCGGCAACACCCCGGAAGGTGCGCGTCAGGTACGCGATCGCGGGGGTGGGCATAGGGCCAAGCAATCGGATATCCATGCCGGCGGCGACCAAACCAGCCTCCAAGGCAGCTTCGAACATATAGCCCGAAATGCGGGTATCTTTGCCAATCAGCACCTTGCCCCCCCGCCCCTCGCCCAGCACACGTCCTACGGCCCAACCCAGCTTGAGTGCAAAATTCGGTGTGATGTTGCCTTCGCCAACACGACCCCGAATACCGTCGGTACCGAAATACTTGCGTTTCATGTTTTCACCTATCCTTATATCCGGCTATCCATCACAGGAGAGCGCTTTGAAACATTTCAAGGCGCCTTGAATAATTCAAGGCCCCCATATCGAACAAGGATGCTTGGCCATGTTCGATCGAGCCACCGATCGAACGCGAAGCCAAGTCGAAATCGCATTTCGACTCCGTGCGGGGAAAATTCGTAACTATTCAGGACCTATTGCCAAGCAGTAGGCTACGAGCGTACCCTAGCACTATGCCTGAAACGAACGCCCTAACCCATTCTCCAGAAATCCCTGATGACGAGCTGAAGCGACTGCGTGAACGGGTTGCAGAGCAGGCTGCGATCATTGAGGGGCAAACGGCGACCATTGAGCAGATACATGAGCGCATTCAGGAACTCGAAGCACGTCTGGCTAAGGATGGCCACAACTTCCAGCCGGCCACCACCCTCAGACTCTCCGTTCAAAAAGCCACCACCACGCTCGCGGCGCCAACCCAGCGGGCGCAAGCCCGGGGGACAACCGGGTCGGCGCGGTGTCACCCGCTCCCTGGTCGATGACCCCGATCAGTGCGTGATCATCCCGCTGACTGGGACCTGTGCGGGCGGGCGCACCGAGATCGCCACTACGGTGCTCGCAGAGCGACGCCCGGTGGTCGAGGTGGTGATCCAACGTGAGGTCATGGAGTACCGCATTGTCAGCGAGACTTGTGCCTGCGGGCGCGCGCAACGCAGCATGTTTCCCGCGGGGATCGAGGCCCCGGTGCAATACGGACCGAGCGGGTCGGCCTGTGCGGTGTACATGACTCAATATCAGCTACTGCCCTACCAGCGCACCGCCGAGGTGCTCAATGAGCTGGCCGGTCTTGGGATCTCACCGGGTCCCCTCCAGCGCACCGTACGGGTGGCCGCCACCCGCCTGGAGGCGCTAGTCACCGCGATTCGCGACGCACTCGTCGCGGTGCCAGTGGCCCATGCCGATGAAACCAGCCGGCGCGTGAACGGCACTCTGCACTGACTGCCTGTGCTCAGCACTAACCGTGCTTACGGCCTACTTCACCTCATCCCAAACGCGGGGCCGAGGCCCTGGATGCGTTCGGCCTGTTGTCCCAATTCGTGGGCGTACTGGTGCATGACCACGGGGCAGCCTGCCAGCGCTACCAATGTCTGCATGCCTTTTGCAATACCCATCATCGGCGCGAGCTGATCGCCATCACTGAGAGGTCCCCGAGCCAGCTGTAGGCAACCGATATGATCACGCTGTTATGCCAAGCCAATGCCGTGGTCGGCGAGGCCCAGGGCCAGGGCCAGGGCCAGGGCCAGGGCCTTGAGACGCTGCCCGCCAGCAACGTCAACGTCGAGCACTTGCGGACCCGCTACGACACCATCCTCAGCAAAGCCGAAGCCGGCAATCCTCCCCGTCCCCGCCGTCCCGGCACCCGCGGGCGAGTTAAACAATCCCCGGCCTGCAACCTCATTCGGCGGCTACGCGAGCACCACAACGAGGTCCTGCGCTTCCTCACCGACCGGCGCGTTCCCTTCGACAACAACCAGTCCGAACGCGACCTGCGCATGCCCAAGCTCAAGCAGAAAGTCTCTGGCTGCTTCCGCTCCGATATCGGCGCCGGGGACTTTGCCATCATCCGCTCCTACCTCTTAACTCTCCGCAAACAATCCGACGATCTTTTCAACTCGCTCGTCCTGACCTTCCAGGGCCGCCCCCCAATGCCCCAATTGGAGTAGCTGAATAGTTGCGAAAATTCCAGATAAGGAATTTTTCCCGTTCACATAGGCGCAGAGACGCCTCACCACGTTCATGCGCGCAGCGTATGGGCATGGAGCGAAGCCGGATTCGTGTTCCAACTCCGATCGGGAAAAATCTCAGGGATGGAGTTTCAAGGTCCCCGAAAGGCTGCCTGAGGACATCTTGGAAAATTCAAGCGCCCTGCAGGGCAGAGAGGCCCTTATCGGTTTCCGAGCATATCAGTGCCTGAAGCCGGGAGTGAAGCCCAATGTTCCGGTATCAAGACTTGAAAAATTCCAAAGATAGATTTTTCCAAGCCCCCTTAAAGCACTCGGGCCTCCCGGAGGCCGGGCACGGCCCAAGCTACGCGCAAAGCATCTACCGTGGGGGCCACATCATGCACTCGCACCACGCGAGCACCACGCTCGACGGCCAGCGTCACCGCCGCCAAGCTGCCCGCTAGGCGCCCAGCGACCGACCGGCCGGTCAGGTCACCGACCATGGATTTGCGCGACAGGCCGACCAGGACTGGAGGTCCCAGAATGCACAGGTCGGCCAGCCCCGCCAGCAAGGCAAGATTGTGCTTCAGCATTTTCCCAAAACCGAAGCCGGGATCCAACAGGACACGATCAGGGGTAATACCGACACCGATGCAGGCATCGAGCCGGAGGCGCAGAAAGTCCCGAACCTCGGAGACCACATCGCGATACGCCGGTGCCGCCTGCATGGTCCCAGGCTCTCCCTGCATATGCATCAGGCACACAGGCACACAGGTATCGGCCGCGGCCTCCAGGGCACCCGGCCGGCGCAGGGCACGCACATCATTGATCATTGCGGCCCCGGCATCCACCGCGGCACGCATGACTTCCGGCTTACTGGTATCGATGGAGATCGGCAAGGAAATGCGAGAACTCAGAGCTTCGATCATCGGCACCACCCGGTCGAGCTCCTCCTGCACAGACACCGGCATGGCCCCCGGTCGGGTCGATTCACCACCGATATCGAGGATATCGGCACCTTCTTCGACTATGCGTTCGGCACGACGCAACGCCGGGTCGATACCATAAAAATTACCCCCATCCGAAAAAGAATCGGGGGTAACGTTCAGGATACCCATCACGCATGGGCGGGAGAGATCCAGCACCCGGCCCGCGCAGTCCAGGGAGGCCATGAATCGAAATCGATCTCCGACCGGCCCGTGATCAGTGCTCACCGGCCGGGTTGCCGAGAGGCCCCTCACTGGCCTTATGGTCTTCGGACTCAGCGTCCACCAGGGTCGCCTCTGCGCCGCTGCCGGGGCCACCACTTTCCTGCTCCTCGTCCCAGTCCTTGGGCTTCCGCGGTACCTGCCCGGCCATGATGTCATCGATCTGGTCCGAGTCGATGGTCTCGTATTTGATCAAGGCCTCCGCCATGGCATGTAGCTTGTCCCGATTCGCGTCGAGTAGCTCTTCGGCCCGCCTGTAATTACGGTCGATGATCGCACGGACCTCTTCGTCGATGAGGTGCGCCGTCTCGTCGGAGATGTTCTTGTGCTGGGTCACCGAGTGACCGAGGAAAACCTCCTGCTCTTCTTCGCTGTAGGCGAGCGGTCCCAGCTTCTCCGACAGTCCCCATTTCATGACCATGTCACGCGCGATACGGGTAGCGACCTCGATGTCCGAGGTGGCACCGTTGGTGACCTTGTCCGCACCGAAGATCAGCTCCTCCGCGATGCGGCCACCGAAGGTGCTGGATATCTTGCTCTCCAGATATTGCCTCGACATGCTGTGACGGTCATCTTCGGGCAGGAACATGGTCACGCCCAGGGCCCGACCGCGGGGAATGATGGTCGCCTTGTGCACCGGATCGTGAGCCGGCACCAAGTAGCCTACGATGGCGTGCCCGGCCTCGTGGTAGGCGGTGAGATTTTTTTCCTCCTCGGACATGACCATGGAGCGGCGCTCGGCGCCCATCATGATCTTGTCCTTCGCCTTCTCGAACTCCTCCTGATCGACCAAGCGTTTGTCCGCACGCGCGGCGAACAGGGCCGCTTCATTCACCAAATTGGCCAAGTCGGCCCCGGAAAAACCCGGCGTGCCGCGGGCGATTACGGATGCCTTGACGTTCTCCGCCACCGGAACCTTGCGCATGTGCACCTTGAGGATCTGCTCGCGCCCACGCACATCCGGCAGCGGCACCACGACTTGACGGTCGAAGCGGCCCGGGCGTAGCAGGGCCGGATCGAGCACGTCCGGCCGGTTGGTGGCGGCGATGACGATGACACCCTCATTACCTTCGAACCCATCCATCTCCACCAGGAGCTGGTTCAAGGTCTGCTCACGCTCGTCGTGACCACCGCCCAGACCCGCCCCGCGGTGACGACCGACGGCATCGATCTCGTCGATGAAGATGATGCAGGGGGCATGCTTTTTCGCCTGCTCGAACATATCGCGCACGCGCGAGGCACCGACGCCGACGAACATCTCGACGAAGTCGGAGCCGGAAATGGTGAAGAAGGGTACCTTGGCCTCACCGGCAATGGCCCGCGCCAAGAGGGTCTTACCGGTACCCGGGGCACCGACCATGAGCACGCCTTTGGGGATTTTACCGCCGAGCTTTTGGAACTTGGAGGGATCGCGCAGAAAGTCAACCATCTCCGTGACCTCTTCCTTGGCCTCATCGGTCCCGGCTACGTCGGTGAAGGTGACCTTGACTTGGTCCTCCGAGAGCATACGAGCGCGGCTCTTGCCGAAGGACATGGCCCCGCGTCCACCGGCCCCACCCTGCATTTGGCGCATGAAGAAAATCCACAGGCCAATGAGGATGAACAGCGGGAACCAGTTGATGAAGATTTGCATCAGGATAGAGGGTTTTTCAGGCGGACCAGCCATAATCGACACCTTATTGTTGAGCAGGTCGCCGACCAGACCATCATCTCCCGGGCTATAAGTAGAGAAACGCTGACCGGATGCATTCATCCCTTCGATCGCACGCCCGGTAATGGTCACCTCTTTGATCCGGCCCTGGCGCACCTGATCGATGAAGTCGGAGTAGGCCATGGCCTGCAGACTGTTTTGGGTCGACGTAAAATTGTTGAACACCGACATCAGGACGATCGCGATGACCACCCAGAGAATCAAATTCTTTGCCATGTCGCTCACGGCATGCGCCCTCTTGTTTCCGCGAAAATCAGTCCCTGTGGCGTTTTAGAACGAGACACTCGAGACATGGGGACGAAAGCAGTCACTATCAAAGAACCGACCCGCTCGCTCGTCTTTTCAACCGGCACCCAGGTCACACGACCAAACTACCCAGACTCGACTATCGGGGGACCTTGAAAAATTTATCATTGGGATTTTCAGGCTCTCTTTCGTTTGGTGTGGGTAGCGCTATTTTTCCCATCGCGCAGGGTAGCCCGCTCCAAGCCTACTCTGTGCCCTGCTTTTCGCCTGTAGGCTCGGACCCGTCGCCAGGCCAAACGTCGGAGGTTTTCATCATGGACCCGTTGTCGTTGTTTACCGTTGCGCTCGGCCTTCCGGCTCCTTGGGAGGTCGTTGACGTGGCCTGCGATCCCAAATCGGGCCGGATCGATGTCCACCGCACCTTCGCCCCGGGGACACGATTCTCTTGTCCGCATTGGGGGGCGGAACACCAGCCGGTCCACGACACGTTTGAGCGTGACTGGCGTCACCTGAACTTCTTTCAATTCCAAGCCTGCATCCACGCCAAGGTGCCCCGTATGCGCTGCGGGACCTGCGCCTAGACTACCCCCAGGTCGTGGCGCCCTGGGCGCGCCCCAACAGCGGCTTCAGCCTACGGATGGAGGCCTTACCGGTCACCCTCTGTCAGGCGATGGCGGTCTCTCAGGTCGCTCAATTGCCTGGCGTCAGCAACGGGCGCGTTTGGCGCACCCTCGATCATTACGTCGATCAGGCGCACGCTCAAGAGGACTTCTCGACCGTCATCTCGGTTGGTCTCGACGAGACCGCCTCGCGGCGTGGACACAACTCCATGAGCTTGTTTCACGATCTCGATGCCCCGCGTGGGCTCTATGCCTGCGAAGGGCGAAAAGCCCAGGTCGTGGCCCAATTTGCCGATGCGCTCGAGGCTCATGGCGCCTGTGCCGAGAACATCGGCGCGGTCTGTATGATATGTCGGCAAGCTATCGGGCTGGCGTGTGTGAGCGTCGGCCCTGGGCGGCGATCACCTTCGATGAGTTTCACGTCATTCAGCTCGGCAACAAGGCGGTTGACGAGGTCCGTCGCCAAGAAATCAAGAGGGCCCCGGAGCTGCGGTGTACGCGCTACATCTGGTTCAAGGACAGGCACGCTTGGAGTAACCGCCAGAAAGCCCCGTTTGCGGAA
>Ga0209457_1000220_pt1 | contig 14394 bp, 21 predicted proteins | sample WorMetHEROISLAND_5_FD_187410 | JGI IMG/M metagenome (GOLD analysis project Ga0209457, IMG submission 187410) | Marine gutless worms symbiont microbial communities from Max Planck institute for Marine Microbiology, Germany - Olavius sp. 5 HERON... ... | reverse complement strand
CGCTTGCCCCCGTCGCGTTGGTACCAAGCGTGGAAAGGCTTGACGTTCCAGCCCGCCTGTCGTCGACGGTAGCGCTCCACCAGCGCCATTACCTCATCCACGGGCGCCCGCCGGTGCGAGACCTGCTCCAGGCGCTTGTCGATCACTCCTTGCAGACCCTCGTCCTCGTAGCGGTCAACATAGCGCCGAAAGGTCCGCTCGCATACCCCGGGCCGCCGGGCCGCCGCCTCCTGTCTCAGGCGGCCTGCTTGCCACCCCCCAGACGCCTCTTCAAATCTCATCTTCCGAATCTCCTGCAGCAAGTTCGTTCGGCTCATTGGACACCTCCTCGGCGTCCAATGTGGAGAGGTTGAAGAGCTTTTCGATAACACCCCAAAATTCAAACTTATCGAGAAAGGAAAAGTCAAAAATGAGAATCTATATTTCGCCCGCGGACAAACGAATGCGGGTCAATATTTGGCTGCGCTGTTTATATACAAGAAAACAAGAGAAGCTCTAATCGTCACGGCACGTGATATGGATTCGAAAGAGAGAAAAAGCTATGACAAAAAGTAAGCAACAAATGGAGGGTTTGCCGGAACGGTTCGATAGTATGGAAGAAGCTGCCGAGTTTTGGGATGTGCATAGTTTGTCCGATTATGAGGATTTACAGAGAGATGTGGAATTCGACGTGGATCTGAAATCGGGAAAAAACTATTTTGCTATCGATAAAGAGCTATCACGCGATATCGATAAATTAGCTCGATCGGAAGGGGTTCTTCCTGCAACATTGGTGAACCTATAGCTTAAAGAAAAAATTCTTGATTAAAGAGAGTGCAAGATAAATTGACGAGAGTCATCAAGTGGCTTAATAGGTCATGTAATTCGAATTGGGTGCGGCTCTTTTGAAACGACACCGGGCGTCCAAAATCCGAGTGTCGAGGCCGGTTTTTCGGACACCTTGTGGAGCTTGTGCACTGTCCGTTTCAGGCCAACTCGCTCTGAGAACTAGCGATCCATGCCGCCCCGTGGAATCGAAAAGCTCCGTGGCTATATTTACCGCACCGGCGGGGATTGGTCGGGTGGGTTGCACCCACCGGAAAAAATCGAGTAAGGGCTGCGGGGAGAAAATTCAGCCGCAAATAAACGCCAATGAACGCAAATGTATTCAAGAAAAATCGATGAGGATGACCCCATTTCTTGGCGTGTTATCGGGTGTACATTTGAAGTCGGCAAAGTCTTGAGTCCTGGGTCTTTGAAGTTCGTGTACGAGAAGGCTGTGTGCCTCGAGCTGGTCGAGCAGCGAATTCCTTGCGAGCGGCAAAAGGAGTGGATAGTCTGCAGCCGAATATTTTTCGGCTCATTGGCGTCCATTCGTGTTCATTGGCGGCAAAAAGACAATATCGAGTAAGCTCTTCGGAGCCGAAAGCAGAAGGGTGCGGCTCTTTATAGAACGACGCGGAGAAACCTGGAAAACTTAGAGAGGTGTTAGCGAGAAGATATTGTGACTATTCAGCTACTCCAATTGGGGCATTGGGGGGCGGCCCTGGAAGGTCAGGACGAGCGAGTTGAAAAGATCGTCGGATTGTTTGCGGAGAGTTGAGAGGTAGGAGCGGGTGATGGCAAAGTCCCCGGCGCCGGTATCGGGGCGGAAGCAGTCAGAGGCTTTTTGCTTGAGCTTGGGCATGCGCAGGTCGCGTTCGGCCTGGTTGTTGTTGAAGGGAACGCGCGGGTCGGTGAGGAAGCGCAGGACCTCGTTGCGGCGCTCGCGTAGCCGCCGAATGAGGTTGTAGGTCGGGGATTGTTTGACCCACCCGCGGGTGCGGGGATGGGGAGGATTGCCGGCTCCGGCTTTGCTAAGGATGGTGTCGTAGCGGGTCCGCAAGTGCTCGACGTTGACGTTGCTGGCGGGCAGCGTCTCAAGGTCCTGGGTCTGGGCCTCGCCGACCACGGCATTGGCTTGGCATAACAGCGTGATCATATCGGTTGTCCACGGCTGGCTCGGGGACCTCTCGGCGATGGCGGGCAGCTCGCGCAGATGATGGGTATTGCAGAAGGCATGCAGACATTGGTAGCGCTGGCAGGCTGACCCGTGGTCATGCACCAGTACGCCCACAAATTGGGACAACAGGCCGAACGCATCCAGGGCCTCGGCCCCGCGTTTGGGATGAGGAAAGTAGGCCGTAAGCCGGTTGGTGCTGAGCACAGGCAGCCAGTGCAGAATGCTGTTCACGCGCCGGCTGGTTTCATCGGCATGGGCCACTGGCGCCGCGACGAGTGCGTCGCGAATCGCGGTGACTGGCACCTCCAGGCGGGCGACGGTCACCCCCGTACGGCGCGCTGGAGGGTACCGGTGAGATCGTCAGGCCGGCCAGCTCATTGAGCACCCCGGCGGTGCGCTGGTGGGGCAGTAGCTGACATTGAGTCATGTACACCGCAACGGCCGACCCGCTCGGTCCGTATTGCACCGGGGCCTCGATCCCCGCAGGAAACGTGCTGCGTTGCGCGCGCCCGCAGGCACAAGTCCCGCTGACAATGCGGTACTCAATAACCTCACGTTGGATCACCACCTCGACCACCTGACGCCGCTCTGCGGGTACCGTAGTGGCGATCTCGGTGCCGCCCGCACAGGTCCCCGTCAGCGGGATGATCACGCACTGATCGGGGTCATCGACCAGGGAGCGGGTGACGCCGCACCGACCCGGTTGTCCACCGGGCTTGCGCCCGCTGGGTTGGCGTTGCGAACGTAGTGGTGGCTTCTTGAACGGTGAGTCCGAGGATGGTGGCCGGCTGGAGTTGTGGCTATCCTTAGCCAGACGTGCTTCGAGTTCCTGAATGCGCTCATGTATCTGCTCAATGGTCGCCGTTTGCCCCTCAATGATCGCAGCCTGCTTCGCAACCCGCTCACGCAGCCGCTTCAGCTCGTCGTCAGGGCTTTCTGGAGAATGGGTTAGGGTGGGTAGTTCAGGCATGGTTCCATGGGTACGCGCGTAGCCTACTGCTTGGCAAGAGGTCCTGAATAGTTACCAAAAAAGAAAATATCGAGTCAGTCCAATGGTGGGCACGGCTCACCCTACGGTCGGTTGAGCCTTTGTTTCCAGGTTTCTGCGCGTTGTTTCAGAAGAGCTGCACCCATCCGAATTTCTCCACGTTTAAAACCGGTGGTTTGGAACCAAATGTCGATGCGCCCCAGTCTGATTGCCGGCTTCATCCTCGGCGCCTTCGCCGTGGTTGGCGTTGGCTTGGTCGCTGTCACCCATACCCTGACCTCCGAACGGATCGCCGCCAACGAGCGGGCGGCTACCCTGCGCACCATGGCGGCCATCCTTCCCGCTGGACCCCGGGACGGCGATCCCCTGCGGGACCCCGTCGAGGTCAGGAAGCCGGACCTGCTGGGGGGGACGGTCACCCGCATCTACCGCATCCGCCGGGACGGCGAGCCGTTGGCCTTGGTGCTGGATCCGGTCATCCCCAACGGCTACATGGGGCCCATCAAGCTGCTGATCTCCGTCCTGGCGGACGGCACCCTGGGTGGGGTGCGGGTGCTGGCGCACAAGGAAACTCCCGGTTTGGGGGATAAGATCGAGCTGACCAAGTCCGATTGGATATTGGACTTCACCGGCAAGTCCCTGGGGAATCCGCTGGAGGTTCGGTGGAAGGTGAAGCGCGACGGCGGTGTGTTCGACCAGTTCGCGGGTGCCACCGTCACCCCGAGGTCCATCGTCCGGGCGGTCCGGGGTGCCCTGCGCTTCGTCGAGCAAGAGGGCGCGGCACTCTACGACCGGCCGGCACCGGGAGAATCCTGATGACTTTCGCCGCCTACCGAGAGATCGCCGGCAACGGCCTATGGCACAACAATCAGGCCCTAGTGGCCCTGCTGGGGCTGTGTCCCCTGTTGGCCACCACTACCACGGCTACCAACGGCCTCGGCATGGGGCTGGCGACCACCATGGTGCTGGTCTTGTCCAACCTCATCATCTCCCTGATCCGCAACCTAGTGTGCCCCGAGATCCGGCTGCCGGTGTTCGTGCTGGTCATCGCCTCCGTGGTTACCGCCGTCGAGCTCGGGATGCAGGCCTATTTTTACGAGCTGCACCAGGTGCTGGGGCTCTTCATTCCGCTGATCGTCACTAACTGTGCCATCATTGGCCGCGCCGAGGCCTTCGCTTCCAAGCAGTCGCCGGATTGCGCCCTGATGGACGGCCTGAGTATGGGCCTGGGCTTTGCCCTGGTACTCATGACCCTCGGTGGCCTGCGGGAGCTCGTCGGCCAGGGGACACTTTTCCACCAAGCCCACCTGCTGTTAGGGGAGGCGGCTCGGGGGTTCGGTCTGAGCCTGAGCGCGGATTTCCCCAGTGTCCTGGTCGCCATCCTGCCACCGGGGGCCTTTATCGGGCTTGGGCTGTTGATCGCCTTGAAGAAGGGCATCGACAGCCATCTTGCAAGCCGTCGGGTTGCCCGGACAGGGGCCTTGCCTCGGGGCGGCGAGCCGCGGACCGCGGCCTGAGGCGATGGGCCCGCGGGGCTTGACACCGATTTGGGTGAGGCTCTCATCAAACATATCGTAACATGCTGTTTTTAACTTTTATTTATTTATCCACGTCAAGTGGCCTCACGGACTGTAAGGCCGAGATACTTGGCCTTACGCGGGATGGAGCGTAGTAGCCGATCGCCGGCGGCGAGCCTCGAATTCCTCCAGGCCTCGTTCAACATATTCTTGGCCCTGTGTCAGCAAGGCGTAGATGATGTGTGCTAGCTAGTGAGCGGTGGTTTTGACCGTGACCGCCTTCGCGGTGTCCCTACGGGCCAAGCGCGCGCGGTGAGCGGCCCCGATGAGGGTCTGGCTGCATCGCGCATGGAAGGCCGCTTGGCGTAAGGCCGGCCCGGCCCAGTTGAAGACCTTGAGCTGGGAGCCGGCGAGGGTCTGGCCACCGGAGATCCGTGTCGGTGGTGCCAGCCGAGCCAGGAGCCAAAGTGCCGAGCGGACGGAAAGCGAGACAGGTCGGGTCCGATCTTACTGGCGAGCACCAACACGGTGTCGATCCCGAGGGTTGGAATGTGCGTGAGGTCCACACCGAAAACCTGGTTCAGGGCTTGATGCCATTGCGTTGGCTGAGACGGGTACGATGGGGACTACACATCGGTTTGACGGGGGCGGAAATCTGATCGGTGAGGGTTGGTAGGCGTTGCAACGCCTGACGGATCATGTGGTCGCACTCGGCGATCGGCGGCCTAAGAAATCATCGTGAGCCGGAACCTGAGCCAGGGCGAACCGGTACTTCTCACGCCAGTTGCCCTGCCGGCTGCAGGCAACCGTCTGCTCGCTAGCCCGAAGACGACGGTCACGTAGGGTCGCTAAGATTTCGGGATCGCGTTCACCGGCCACGATCCGGCGCAAGATGGCCAGTCCGGTTTTACCGGTCAGATCGCTCATCACATTATCGAGTTGGATGTTCATCGGTGTCAGCGCTTTCTGCCTGTGCGGCACACAGCGCGATTGATCTTGGACCTGAGCGGCGCGTTGGCGCAGTACCGAACGTAGCGAGCCGATCTCGTTGGCGGGATGGAAGGCTTCCTTGAGCCGGCCATAGGTCATCAGCGGCCAAATCTACGGGCCGTCCAAGCCGCCGGACTTGCGCCCGGAGACCTGACGGGTGGCCCACGAGTTGACCGGATTCACTGGGAACCCTCGAGCATCGAGCGCCTCGTACATGAGGGATCCAATACACTAAGGTACCCCGCATTCGGTGGAGGTAGCTACGATGATCTACCGCTGTGCGGATACGCCGCCGAGACCAAATAGCGGACCAACGACTGCCGGTGCGCGTGAGCCTCCCGGTAGGCTTGCTCCACCTGTGCTTGTGAGAGCAGGTGGTTGTGCACTAGGCGTGCCGCGAAGCCGGAGGAATCGAGCGCCGTGTGGCTGGTCGTCATGGAGATTTACCTTTCTCTGCCCGGGGGGTGCAATTTTTCAAGGTCTCCCTAATACTTGTCGCACATGGGTTTTGCGGCAAGCGAGGTGTGTTTATCGTGCCCGGGAGCTAGGCGCGACGAGGAGGAATAGCCAACCCGATTGCGACGAGTCGCAACGCCGCTATCGGGTGCGAGAGACGGGCACATCACGGCGGAAAATCCATGTGTGACGGGTATAAAATACCCGACTTTCAGCGGGAGTCGAGCGTTTGCTACAAATCTTGGCCATTGCCGGCGGCGGCGCATTGGGGGCCCTCGGGCGCTTTTGGGTATCGAGCGGCGTTTACCGTCTGCTCGGTCGGGACCTGCCCTGGGGGACACTAGTCGTCAATGTCCTGGGTTCCTTTCTGATGGGGTTGCTGTTCGTGCTCTTCAACGAGCGATCGACCACCGGACTGGAGGTTAAGTCCGCCGTCCTGATAGGATTTTTGGGGGCATTCACGACCTTTTCCACCTTCTCCGCGGAGACCCTGGTCTTGATCGAAGCGGGCTATCCGGGCCGGGCCTTTCTCAATATGGGGATGAGCTTGCTGGTCTGTCTGTTGGCCTGCTGGGCCGGCTTTTTGCTCGGGAGGTCGTTATGAGCCTTGTCGAGGGGGCCTCGGAAAATCACGTCCCTGCAATTCTTCACATCTTGATACGAGAATGCGGATTTCACTTTGCTCGCGGCTCTCGAAGCGCCGGGGCGCGTGATACTTTGACCGATTACTGTCGAAGGGGATGAAAGACCATGTTGGATCCTCGCTTATTGCGCACCGAGCTCACCTGGGTCGCCGCACAGCTGGGGCGGCGCGGCCTGAAGCTGGACAGCGATCGCTACGAGGCACTCGAAGCTTGGCGCAAGGCCCTGCAAGTCGAGACCCAAAAGCTACGGAGCCAGCGCAACCGTTGCTCCAAGGCCATCGGCCAAGCCAAGGCCGATGGCGCGGACCCCGAGCCCTGGTTGGCAGAAGTAGCCGATCTGGGTGATCGACTCGAGGGGGCTCAGGCACAACTGGCCACCGTACAAGAAGAGCTGCGGGAATTCGCGTTCGGTCTGCCAAACCTGCCCCACACGAGCGTCCCTGATGGTACGAGCGAAGAGGACAATCGGGAGGAACGACATTGGGGCGAGCCACGGGTCTTCGATTTCACGCCCAAGGATCACGTCGACCTGGGTCTGCCCGGTGGTGGGATAGACTTCGATACCGCGGCCAAGCTCGCGGGGGCCCGTTTCGTGGTCCTCAATGGCCCGCTGGCCCGGCTGCATCGGGCCTTGATCCAATTCATGCTGGACACCCATACCACCGAACACGGCTATACTGAGGTCTCGGTTCCCTACCTAGTCAATGCCCGGAGCCTGTATGGTACGGGTCAGCTACCCAAGTTCGCGGCCGATCTGTTCCAGGTCTCGGGGGAGAAGGATTTATATCTGATCCCCACCGCAGAGGTCCCAGTCACCAATCTGATCCGGGATCGCATCCTGGAGGCCGATGAGCTGCCCCGCAAGTGGGTGGCCCATACCCCCTGCTTCCGCAGCGAGGCAGGCTCCTACGGCAAGGATACCCGGGGCCTGATTCGCCAACACCAATTCGAGAAGGTGGAGCTGGTACAGGCGGTACGTGCGGAAGATTCTTGGGCTGCCCTGGAGGCACTCACGGGCCATGCCGAAGTCATCCTGCAACGCCTCGATCTACCTTACCGGGTCGTGACCCTGTGTACCGGGGACCTGGGTTTCTCTGCCGCCAAGACTTATGATCTGGAGGTTTGGCTACCGAGCCAACGGAAATATCGGGAGATCTCGTCCTGCAGCAATTTCGGGGACTTTCAGGCACGAAGGATGCAGGCACGCCGGCGCAACCCGGAGACCGGAAAGCCGGAGCTCCTCCATACCCTCAACGGGTCAGGCCTAGCCGTAGGTCGGGCTCTGGCGGCGGTGCTGGAAAACTTTCAGCAGGCGGACGGTGAAGTACGGGTACCCGTGGCCTTGCGATGTTATTTGGGCGGGATGGAGACGCTCGGCTGATCACCGGGGACCGGAACGGTCGACGGTAAAGCGGACCATCATTCCGGCTGGGACGCCGAAATCGAGAGAGACCTTGGAAAATTCGGTGGCGTTTTAGGCGATTGCCGGAAAATGATGTACCGGATTGGTCCAGATTTTGGTTCGTATTCAAGGCGCGGCAACCGGCGCCTAGTGGACTATGTAACGGTTGCCGCAACACAGAAGACGGACGAAAAGACCAGCAAGATGGTATTTCATTTGACAGAAATCGCCTTGATCTCCAGAGTCGAATTCCCCGCCCCTTGGGGCAAGGAGGATTCATTCACGGCTGGCAGCTCAGGTTCTTTTTTTCAATTCATTGATAACGGTTGCAGGACTGATATTCAGTATCCGTGCGGTATCACGAACGCCAATACCATTCAGCGCCATCTCGACGATTTTTTGCTTCGTCTCCGGTAAACGGCCTTTCTCCGTATAATCCCGGATGAATGTTTTGCCCTCACAGTTAGGGTTTTTGCAAATAAAACGCTGTTTCCCATTGCTGGTTTTGCCATGTTTGTTGACATCGGTACCATTGCAGATAGGGCATTTTACGAGTATGGATACCATGAGAATTTCCTTAGGATTGAATCCTGTTCGTTCAACGGATTGGATTTCGAAATCATTGTAATCCGGTGGTTTACGATAAGCAACAAAGCAATAACATTGTCGAATCCGGCACCTACTTCAGTTTCAGTCTATGATGGGGCCTGCGGCATCGGCGGCACATGCTGAGCGTAGCGGAGGAACGCTTGGCCGAGCTGGCCCAAAGCCACGACAAGCGAGTCTCCATCCACCTCTATGGGCAGTCGGAATATTCGTGTCCATTCGTGGTTCTTGTTTTCAGCCGGGATAGCCGGAATCCACTTATGCCGGGGATGGCTGACTTGCGGGAACTTTTGCCGTAGAGCTATCGTCAGTCGGTCAGGCTCTCAGGTCTGACAGTTATCGAATGTAGTAGTTAGGTGAACCCATGTCACATCGATTCGTCGCTCAGTCGCCCGCCCCGAGAGTCGCCCCGCAACCGCCCGGCTCTTACCATCATGAAGACTTGGAGCGCTACTACCAAGCCAACCGGGAAATCGCCTCCAATCGTGGCCGGATCCAGGATGCCCAAGGCGAGCTCCGGGAGTTGGAGCGGAGCGAGGCGGTGGAGATGTTTCAGAAGCAGATTGGCCTGTTACAGAAACGCTTGGTCAATGATCCCCAGTATTTCAACCAGCTATTCATTGCCGAGGGCATCGATGCCATCGCCTGGGCGTTTCGCAAGGAGGCGCTGAGCTTGGACTTTACCCGTAAGCTGTGGGACCTGTTGCTCCGGGATGACGACATGAGCGCCCTCCTGCTCCGATTCCTCTGGAGCATCCCCTTGAAGTTCAAGCGCAAGTTCATCCACGCTATTGATGAGCACCTCTCCGACCGCTATCCCATTTTCAAGGGCCTATCGGTCGGCTGGCCGGGAGAAAACGCGATTCCCCCCTACGTCCGTCCGCCCGAGGAGCGGGCCAAGGACTTCGATCTGGTCAACCAAGGCTATCTCGGCTACATGAGCCTGGGCTACAGCTTCCGCGAGGTAGAGCTCTTCATTTGGCTGGAGGTGCTGCGGGATAAGCAATGCGACGATCGCCCCTGCGAGCTGGGCCTGCCGACGATGGACGGCGGTGAAAATACGGGAGGCTGCCCGGTCAAGATCCACATCCCGGAGATGCTGCATCTTATGGGCGAAGGGAAATTTCGCCAAGCCCTGACGCTGATCAAGGAGTCCAACCCCCTGCCCAATGTGACTGGCCGGGTGTGCCCACAGGAAATCCAGTGCCAAGGCGTCTGCACTCACAACCAGCGCCCCATCGAGATCGGCCAGCTGGAGTGGTATTTGCCCCAGAGCGAAAAAGTCCTGAATCCGGACATATACCAAAAGCTTCCCCAGGCCATCAGCCCCTGGGCCAAGGCTGAGCGCCCGCCCATCGCGGTGGTCGGCTCCGGCCCCGCCGGCCTGATCAACGCCTACCTACTCTCCAAAGAGGGCTATCCGGTCACGGTATTCGAGGCCTTTCACGAGCTGGGCGGAGTATTGCGCTACGGAATACCGGAATTCCGCCTGCCCAACGAGCTGATCGACGACGTGGTCAAAAAGGTCGAGCAGCTGGGTGGCAAGTTTGTCCGCAACTTCATCGTCGGTAAGACCGCGACCCTGGAGGCCCTGAAACGTGCCGGCTTCTGGAAGATCTTCATCGGCACCGGTGCCGGCCTGCCCCGCTTCATGAACGTACCCGGCGAGCATCTGCTCGGCATCCTATCGGCCAACGAGTTCCTCACCCGGGTCAATCTGATGCAGGCCCATAAAGCGGAGTACGAGACCCCCTTACCCGCTACCGCGGGCAAGCAGGTGATGGTGATCGGCGGCGGCAATACCGCCATGGATGCGGCCCGCACCGCTCGCCGCCTGGGGGGTGAAGTCACCATCGTCTACCGCCGTACCCAGGCCGAGATGCCGGTGCGGGTTGAAGAGTTGCACCATGCATTGGAAGAGGGCATCCGGCTCAAGGTATTGCGGGCACCCGGAGAATTTACCGGTAACGACAAGACCCAGTTCGTCACCCAGGCCACACTGGATGTCATGGCGCTGGGGGAGCCCGACGCTTCCGGGCGGCGGCGCCCCGTGGTGACCGGTGAGACCGAAACCATACCCGTGGGCCTCGTCATCATGGCCCTGGGCAATGCCTCCAACCCGATCGTCAAGGATGCCGAGCCGGAACTGAAGACCAGCAAGTGGGGCACCATCGAGATCCGATCTGGCACTCAAGAGACCTCGGTGGACGACGTCTACACCGGCGGCGATGCTGCCCGGGGTGGCTCCACCGCGATCAAGGCCGCCGGTGACGGCCAGGAGGCCGCCCGCGAGATCATGGGCACCAACCCCTTCGCCCGGAGCGAGCTCAAATCCCTGGTGGAGCACGCGGAGCGCTACACCGAGATCGGCCAAGCCCCCCAGAGGATCCTGGAGAAGATCGAGCTGGCCGAAGAGATCTTCGAATTCGTGGTGTACTCGCCCCTGATCGCCAAGGCCTCCAAGGCCGGCCAGTTCGTGCGGGTCCTGGCCTGGGAGAAAGGTGAATTGATTCCCCTGACCCTGGCGGACTGGGATACCGAGGCCGGTACGATCGACTTGGTCGTCCAAGGGCTGGGCAGCAGCAGCCTGATGATAAACCGGATGGCGGTGGGCGAGGTATTCACCGGCATCGCCGGTCCCCTCGGGCTACCGAGCCGGCTCCATCGCTACGATCGGGGCGAGACCGTCGTATTTTGCGCCGGCGGTGTCGGACTGCCGCCTGTGTACCCCATCATGCGCGAGCACCTGCGGATGGGCAATCGGGTTACCCTGATTGCCGGTTTTCGCAATCGAGACCTCATGTTCTGGGCCGAGCCGGACGCGCGTATCGGCCGTCTCCGGGCCGAATATCCGGATACGTTCGAGGTCATCTACGCCACCAACGACGGCAGCTTCGGTGTCGAGGGCTTCGTCACCGGATCACTGGAAACCAAGCTGGAGGAGGCCAAGGTCGGAACCAGCCCCGCCCTCGGCGAGGTCGTCGCCATCGGTCCGCCACTCATGATGCGCGCCGTCAGCGATCTCACCAAATCCTACGGGGTCCGTACCATCGCCAGCCTCAACTCCATCATGGTCGATGCTACCGGCATGTGCGGGGCTTGCATGGTCCCGGTGGTGGGCGACGATGGCAAACCGGTACGCAAACACGCTTGCATCGATGGCCCGGAGATCGACGCCCATAGTATCGACTGGGACAAATTCATTCCCAGATTCCAGCAATACCGGGCGCAGGAAGACGAGAATCGGCGGCGGTACGGGTTATAGACGCGGCGTTTTTCAGCCGCCGGAATTCTGGTAGCACAATCGCGAAATCACTATAAATCGAGCACTACCAAATTTTTCAAGACCCCCTTGACGACAACTGGCCACTGATCTCGGAGAAATCCCATGGGTTTGACCTGGACCGATACACTCGATATAGCGATCGCACTCGACGAGGCGTATCCTGACGTAGACCCGCGCTATGTGAACTTCATGGACCTGCGCGGTTGGACGCTGGCCCTGGATGCATTCGAAGATGATCCGGCGCGCTCCGGCGAGAAAGTCCTAGAGGCGGTTCAGGCCGCATGGATCGAGGAGCGATCGTAGGCGGTACCCCTTTGCGCTGATTTCGCCGCGGCCTTCAGCATTGCTCCCAGGGAAGTCCGTGGAAGCGCCAGCCACCGGTAGTGCTGCGGTGGTGGTGCTCGTCCAACTCACCCTCGAAACCCTCCCCGATGTGGAAGACATTCCGTATCCCGTTTTCCACCAGGAGCATGCCAGCTTCCAAAGAGCGCTTCCCACTGCGACAGATGAGGATAACCGGTGTGCAGGAGGCTTCCTGTGTGCATATCAAGCCACCGAGCAGCAGCTGCCGAATTTCGGTCTCGAAGTTCGGGTTGATTCTCCAGTTGGGCTCGTCTAACCAGGCAACGTGGATAGCACCGATTGGGTGACCGACAAACCGATATTCCATGGTGGAACGGATATCCACCAGGATTGCCCGGGGGTCGTCCTGAAGCATTTGCCATGCCTGTTGGGGAGTAAGGATCTCGACACCGCCTTGATCGTTCATGGTACTTGAGCCCCTTTTTGAGGTAGTTATTGAAATACGCACAGTACAGGAAATTAATTTCAATTTAAAATCAGATGAATATATTGGTATTCGTGGTTTTTCGAATAAAGCGACGGCTTGGTAAAACGCTTCAAGTTTTTCCGTTGGAGGAGCATAGGAAAGCGAGGGAGCGTGAGCGACGAGCGAAGTGCGGAGACCCCCGCGTAGCCGTAGGGCCGGCGGGCGTTTCGTCGGAGTGCGGCGAGTGAGCGCCGGCGGAGACGAAATGCAAGGCCATCGGACCCCATTTCGGGTTCCGCGAAAAATGGCGACGCTCCGGATATTGAATAAAATCTCTCTCAGCCAGTCCAAACCATACCTGAAAATACTGATGGCCGGACGGTGATGACTCTTGATTGGGATCAGTTTTTGCTCGTGTAACCATTCCCCGAGGAGATGCGCTCAGCAGAAGGCGATCGCTAACAAGGCCAGAAGCGTCTCAATATAATCCAACTTGGTCAGATGGGTTGCTTCAAAATCGAATCCTTGGCTCTTCAATGCCTTGAATAAGGTTTCGATTTCCCAGCGCCGTTTATCGTCGCCCAGGATGGCGGTAACCTGAGAGGCATCCGGACTGAGAATGATGAGGGATTCACCACTCATCAAGCGCGTTCCCGTGACCGAGAGCTTCTGACCCCAAACAACCCGTTGTCCCCTCAGTTGGATGATTTCGCCGCGTGCTAAGTTACGAAAGAAATTGCGAGCCGGTGCCGTGCCATTCCGGCGCCGAGCGACGTGTGTGTTGTGCTTAGTGCGAATCCTGAACTTTATTTCATTCTTAATGAGTATAGTGAACAAATTCCGTACCGATGAATTCTCTATCGGCGAGGTAGCCATCAATTTTTTCCACCCCGAATAGCTCAATAAACCTGTTGATGAGTGAAATGCGTTCGTCCGTATTAGAATTGCCTTTTTTACCTCACAAGATCGATAACACGGGGATCGCCACACCTTGCTGGACGATCGCCAAGCACAGAATATTGATATTGGTTTGACCGAATTTCCAGGTGGTCCGATCTATGGTCAGTAGATACTGACCATCGGGCAACTGACTGACAATAAACTGAGCCACGGTGGAGAAGTCGAGAGGCAAAGTAACAGACGTTGAATATGTTTATACTTCGAGTTTTTCAAGGCGCCACCGGGAAGAGCGGCGGCTAATTGCGCAAAATTGACGGTTCTGACCTTGATCAAAGCGATAGTCAGACCGGCCAGGCATTTGGTTCTAGCTAAGTTTCAACCGAAATAGCCAGGCAACAGAGGAACAAGAGCGGCGACATTCTGGTCCATCATTGGAGTCCTCCGAAAAAAATTTATCTATTATTAAATGGTTATGTCAAAATTCGGCAAGGATAGCTTGAACGCCCTTCTCAACTGCAATGAAAATACTTATTTTAAATTAATATATTGCGGTCTTTTGCCCTGTACTATGCGAAATACGAGGGGTAACTATCCAGAACCTCTTGCCAAGCGGCAGGCTACACACGTAACCTAGTTCCCATGCTGGAACAACCCACCCTAACCCATGCTCCGGAAAACCCTGACGATGAGCTTAAGTGGTTGCGTGAACGGGTGGCGGAGCAGACGGTGCTCATTGAGCATCTGCGCGAGCGCATCCGGGAGTTGGAAGCGCGCCTGGCCAAGGATAGCCACAACTCCAGCCGGCCGCCATCCTCGGGCTCACCGTTCAAGAGGCCGCCACCACGCTCGCAACGC
>Ga0209457_1000219_pt1 | contig 14397 bp, 12 predicted proteins | sample WorMetHEROISLAND_5_FD_187410 | JGI IMG/M metagenome (GOLD analysis project Ga0209457, IMG submission 187410) | Marine gutless worms symbiont microbial communities from Max Planck institute for Marine Microbiology, Germany - Olavius sp. 5 HERON... ... | reverse complement strand
GTCCACGATTCCGGGTCCAGCGTGCATAAAAAACCGCGACTGACCAAGGCCGACAACCGCTACCTGTGCATGGCCCTCTTCAGGCCCGCGCTGAGCGCTACGCGCCACGACCCCTTTGTCCGGGCCTACTACCGGCACCTCGTCGAGACCCGCGGCCTCAAGAAGATCCAGGCCATCTGCGCCGTCATGCGCAAGCTTCTGTATGCGATTCATGCCAGGCTCAGGACCCGCACGATCTTCGAGAGTAGCCGCTTTTACACACCGGCCAAATCCGTGGCCTGATTAACAGAATTTATGGACCGAAAGCAAATTGGACTTGCATTGGAACAGAGTATCTACAGGTTAGTTAGTTTTTAGATAGCTTCTCAGACTCTCCGTTCAAGAAGCCACCACCACGTTCGCGGCGCCAACCCAGCGGGCGCAAGCCCGGTGGACAACCGGGGCGGCGCGGCGTCACCCGCTCCCTGGTCGATGCCCCCGATCAGTGCGTGATCATCCCGCTGCCGGGGGACCTGTGTGTGCCGCGGCGGCACCGAGATCGCTACTACGGTGCTCACAGAGCGACGTCAGGTGGTCGAGGTGGTGATCCAACGTGAGGTCATTGAGTACCGTATTGTCAGCAGGATTTGTGCCTGCGGGCGCGCGCAACGCAGCACGTTTCCCGCGGGGATCGAGGCCCCGGTGCAATACGGACCGAGCGGGTCGGCCGTTGCGATGTGCATGACTCAATATCAGCTGCTGCCCTACCAGCGCACTGCCGGGGTGCTCAATGAGCTGGCCGGCCCGGCGATCTCACCGGGTACCCTCCAGTACGCCGTACGGGTGGCCGCCGCCCACCTGGAGGCGCCAGTCACCGCGATTCGCGATGCACTCGTCGCGGCGCCAGTGGCCCATGCCGATGAAACCAGCCGGTGCGTGAATGGCACTCTGCACTGGCTGCCTGTGCTCAGCACCAACCGGCTTACGGCCTACTTCCCTCATCCCAAACGCGGGGCCGAGGCCCTGGATGCGTTCGGCCTGTTGTCCCAATTCGTGGGCGTACTGGTGCATGACCACGGGTCAGCCTACGAGCGCTACCAATGTATGCATGCCTTCTGCAATGCTCTCATCATCTGCGCGAGCTGATCGCCATCTCTGAGAGGTCCCCGAGCCAGCCGTGGGCAACCGATATGATCACGCTGTTATGCCAAGCCAATGCCGTGATCGGCGAGGCCCAGGCCCAGGACCTTGAGACGCTGCCTGCCAGCAACGTCGAGTACTTGCGGACCCGCTACGACACTATCCTTAGCAAAGCCGAAGCCGGCAATCCTCCCCGTCCCCGTCGTCCTGGCACCCGCGGGTGGGTCAAACAATCCCCGGCCTACAACCTCATTCGGCGGCTACACAAGCGCCGCAACGAGGTCCTGCGCTTCCTCACCGACCGGCGCGTTCCCTTCAACAACAACCAGGCCGAACGCGACCTGCGCATGCCCAAGCTCAAGCAGAAAGTCTCTGGCTGCTTTCGCTCCGATACCAGCGCCGAAGACTTTGCTATCATCCGCTCCTACAACTCTCCGCAAACAATCCGACGATCTTTTCGACTCGCTCGTCCTGACCTTCCAGGGCCGCCCCCCAATGCCCCAATTGAAGTAGCTGAATAGTTACCACTTCCGCCTGAACGTATCGCCAAGGTGACGGATTTTATGGATTTTTTTCAGCAACGAGCACAACCCAAGCAATCCACCTCGCGTACGCCATTGGATTTCCCGGTGATCAGCGTAGGGGAGTGGCCCGAGGATTTGAGCTTGCGCCGGGGGGATATGTATGGTTCGGATGAAGCACGGGCAAGCCCGCGCCTACCGCGTGGTGCCAAAGGATGAGTGATGAATTCCTTAGCTTGCCATGTCTCGACAACGGAGTCTTCAGCCATGCATCGCACCCGGGTTAAAATTTGTGGTTTGACTCGGAAATCGGATCTGGTGACGGCGGTTGCGGCCGGTGCCGATGCCATCGGGCTTGTGTTCCATGCCTCCAGTCCGCGTGCCGTTACCCCGGAGCAGGCCCGGACCTTGGTGGCTGCGTTGCCCCCCTTCGTGACCGGCGTCGGCTTGTTCATGGACGCGGAGCCGGATCGGGTCCGATCCGTGCTGGCACAGGTCCCGCTCGCGGCGCTACAGTTCCACGGCGATGAGCCGCCGGCCTACTGTGAGGCCTTCCACCGGCCTTGGATCAAGGCCGTGCGTATGCGTTCCGGCACCGACCTGCGGGCAGTGGCTAGGTATTACGACAAGGCTTGCGGTCTGCTCCTAGATACCTATGATCCCGCTGCCGCGGGCGGGATCGGTCGGCGCTTCGATTGGGACCGGATCCCCGCTTGGCTCGCGCCCGAGATCACCCTGGCCGGCGGCCTGAATCCGGACAATGTGGCCGAGGCGATACGCCGGGTCGGCCCCTATGCCCTAGATGTGAGCGGGGGAGTCGAGGCGGCACCGGGCGTGAAAGACCGCGCTAAGATCGAGGCATTCCTGCAAGGGGTGAGAGATGGTGATGAATCCGGATAACAAGATACGACTGCCGGATGCCGCGGGGCATTTCGGTCGTTACGGCGGTCGGTTCGTCGCCGAGACGCTCATGCCTCCGCTCGAGGCGCTACGGGTTGCCTACGAGCGCTATCGCGAGGACCCGATCTTTCTCGCGGAGCTGGATGCGGACCTGCGTGACTATGTGGGTCGGCCGTCCCCCATCTACCAGGCCGAGCGTTGGAGCCGGGAGCTCGGCGGCGCCCAGGTCTTTCTCAAGCGGGAAGACCTCAATCACACCGGCGCCCACAAGATCAACAATACGGTCGGCCAAGCCCTGTTGGCGCGGCGGATGGGCAAGACCCGGATCATCGCCGAGACCGGGGCCGGACAGCACGGGGTCGCCACTGCCACCGTGGCCGCACGCCTGGGGCTCGAATGTGTCGTCTACATGGGGGCGGTGGATATAGCGCGGCAGGAGGCCAATGTCTACCGGATGCGGCTCCTGGGTGCCGAGGTGCGGACAGTTGAATTCGGCTCCCGCACCCTCAAGGATGCCCTCAACGAGGCCTTGCGGGACTGGGTGACCAATGTGGACGATACCTTCTACATCATCGGCACGGTGGTTGGTCCCCATCCTTATCCGGCGCTGGTACGGGATTTTCAGACCGTGATCGGGAGTGAGGCGCGGGCCCAGATGCTCGAACGTAACGGTCGTCTGCCCGATGCCCTGGTGGCCTGCGTCGGTGGGGGGTCCAATGCCATCGGCCTCTTCCATCCCTTCCTGGACGACACCCAGGTCGCCATCTATGGTATCGAGGCGGCCGGCGAAGGACTGGAAACCGGGAGGCATGCCGCGCCCCTGAATGCCGGGACTCCGGGAGTGCTCCACGGCAATTGCACCTATCTGATGGAAGACGAGGACGGGCAGATCATCGAGACCCACTCCATCTCGGCCGGGCTCGACTATCCGGGGGTCGGGCCGGAGCTCTCTTGGCTCAAGGACAACGGGCGGGTCCGCTATGAGACGGCCACCGACGCGGAGGCCCTGGCCGCCTTCCATGCCCTGACCCGCACCGAGGGCATCATCCCGGCTTTGGAGTCCAGCCACGCCCTGGCCTTTGCCGCTAGGCTGGCACCGACCATGAGTAAGGACCAATCACTGCTCGTCAACCTGTCCGGCCGCGGGGACAAGGACATGCATACGGTGGCCGCACGGGAGGGTATCCGGTTATGAGCAGAATTCCACAGTGCTTTGCATCTCTGAAAGCGCAAGGCAAGACCGCCTTGATCCCCTTCGTCACCGCCGGTGACCCCCGACCCCCGATCACGGTCCCCCTGATGCATGTGCTGGTCGCCGCGGGGGCGGACCTGATCGAGCTCGGGGTACCCTTCTCCGACCCCATGGCCGACGGGCCAGTCATTCAGCGCAGTAGTGAGCGGGCCTTGGCGCGCCGGGTCAGCCTGCGCGACGTGCTGGGCATGGTCCGGGAATTTCGCGCCCAGGATGATCGGACGCCGGTGGTTCTCATGGGCTACCTCAACCCCATCGAGGTCTTGGGCTATGACGGATTCGCGGCGCGGGCCAAGGAGGCCGGTGCCGATGGCGTTCTGGTGGTGGACGCACCGCCGGAGGAGAGCCACGAGCTGGTAGCCGTCCTGCGGCAAGCGGGCCTGGACCTAGTCTATCTGCTCGCCCCGACCTCGACCGAAGAACGGATCGCCAAGATCGCCGAGGTGGCGTCCGGGTTCGTCTACTATGTCGCCATCAAGGGAGTGACCGGTGCCGGGCACCTGGATGTGGACCAAGTAGCCGACAAGCTGTGGCCCATACGGCGCATCGTCGAGCTTCCGGTGGGTGTCGGCTTCGGGATCCGGGACGCCGCATCCGCCGCCCGGATCGCCCGGGTGGCGGATGCGGTCATCGTCGGCAGCGCCATCGTCGAACGGATGGAGAACTTGGCCGATACCCCGCAGCGGATACCGGACGCCATCGGCGCCTTCCTCGGTGAGCTACGGACTGCCATCGACGGCACAACCGGGCCTGAAGATATACCTTGAATTTTTCAAGTCGCCATCGATCCGGCCTCCGTCGCCCGGACACTTTTCCGCACTCGGAGGCCCCGCCGCCATGAACTGGTTCGATAAGCTGATGCCCAGCCGCATCCGTACCGAGGTGAGCACCAAACGCACGGTACCGGAAGGACTGTGGGCCAAGTGTCCGGGGTGCGGTGCCGTCCTCTACCGCGCGGAGCTGGAGCGCAATCTGGATGTCTGCCCCAAGTGCGGCTACCACAACCGACTCCATGCCCGGTCTCGGCTCGATGCCTTCCTGGACCCCGAGACGCGCACCGAGATCGGGGCGGACATCGAATCGGTCGACCCCCTCAAATTCAGGGACCTCAAGAAATACAAGGAGCGACTTGCCCAGGCCCAGAAGCAGACGGGGGAGAAGGAGGCCCTGGTGGTCATGCACGGCCGCCTAAAGGGGCTCGAGGTAGTGGCGGCGGCCTTCGAGTTCGAGTTCCTGGGCGGCTCCATGGGTTCGGTGGTCGGGGAGCGCTTCGTCCGTGGGGTCGACATCGCCTTGGAGCACGGTGCCTCGGTCGTCTCCTTCGCGGCCAGCGGCGGCGCGCGGATGCAGGAGTCTCTGTTCTCCCTGCTCCAGATGGCCAAGACCAGCGCCGCCTTGGGGCGGCTGCGCGCGCATGGCCTGCCCTTCATCTCCGTGCTCACGGACCCCACCATGGGTGGCGTCTCCGCCAGCCTAGCCATGTTGGGCGACATCAACTTGGCCGAGCCCAATGCGCTCATCGGCTTTGCCGGACCCCGGGTCATCGAGCAGACGGTACACGAGAAGCTACCGGAAGGCTTCCAACGCAGCGAGTTCCTACTCGAGCACGGCGCCCTGGACATGATCCTGGACCGGCGCGACATGCGCGATCGGATCGCCGACCTGATCGCCATGCTTACCCACCACCCGCAGCTCTCGGCCGACCCGGCATCGCCCCAGAAAGACGAAGAAAACGAGACGGATGTACAGGAAGGCGAGGATTGATTGCACCATGGAGGCGGATGTGCAGGACACCTCCATGAATTCGGTGGTGTTCGGTCTGCAGTGATCTTGCGACCCCTGGGACTTTCCCCAGCGAAGTTGAAATGTGATTGGGTGTGGCTCTTTTGAAACGATGCGGAGAAACCTGGAAACAAAGGCTTAGAGGCTGTCTAAAAAAGCATTCTCTCAGATAGGCTTTCAATCGCCTGCTTCTTTGCAGGTGCTGATTTGGACTGGATGAATCTGCTGGCCAACTTACTAGCGGTCTTCATCCTTTTGATGGCCTCCAGGGATATCGTCCTGGAACGTAACATCTACACCTTTCCATAGCGGCATAGCTTGTACTAGGAATGTGAAATCATGAAGATATCACGTTCCAGAACGATACCTTGGCCTTAAATTCCGGGGTATGGATCTTGCGCTTACTCAACATGGTTGATACCTCTAGGTTGGGATTACTTGTGTCCTTAAACCCTTAACTTATCAACCTGTCCAATTTTTGGGGTCCGCTTCAGATGACCATACGACTTGAACGCCTTATACAAGTAATCGCTGCTGTCGCGGCAATGGTAGCCACGTCATTTGCAGCATTGATCAATTAGCATAACATTAGGTTGGAAGGGTGTGTAATAGGAATAGAGCCGTTAAAACAACAATTGGAAATTAAATCAAGGGACGTGAGATTACTAATTGAAGATCTTGTAAAGGTATCTGTTAAGACCCAGATCGTTGAAGCAATTTCATCTCAGAGCGGTGATCTCTTATTGAGAGCATCAGGACTAAAACAGTATCGGAAGTGTAACTATTCAGCTACTCCAATTGGGGCATTGGGGGTCGCCCTTAGAACGTCAGGACGGGCGAGTTGAAAAGATCGTCGGACTGTTTGCGGCGGGTCGAAAGGCAGGAGCGGATGATAGCAAAGGCATCTCCGCCGGTTTCGGAGCGGAAACAACCGGAGACTTTCTGCTGGAGTTTGGGCATTCGGAGGTCGCGTTCGGCTTGGTTGTTGTCGAAGGGAACGCGCCGGTCGGTGAAGAAGCGCAGGATTTCGTTGCGGTGCTCGCGCAGTCACCGAATGAGGTTGCAGATCGGGGATTGTTTGACTCGCCCGCGGGTGCCAAGACGGCGGGGACGGGGAGGATTGCCGGCTTCGGCTTCGGCTTCGGTGAGTATGGTGTCGTAGCGGGTCTGCAAGCGCTCGATGCCGCCGGTGGGCAATGCCTTGAGGTCCTGGTCCTGAGCCTCGCCGACCCGGGCATTGGCTTGGCACAACAGCGCGATCATATCGGTTGCCCACGGCTGGCTTGGGGACCTCTCAGCGATAGCGGTTAGCTCATGTAGATATGGGCATTGCAAAAGGCATGCCAACATGGGTAGCGCTGGCAGGCTGACCAGTGATCATGCACGAGTACACCAGCGAACGGTGCCAACAAGCCGAACGCATCCAGGGCCTCGGCGCCACGTTTGGGATGAGGGAAGTAGGCCGTAAGCCGGTCGGTGCTGAGTACGTGTAGCCAGTACAGGTTGCCGTTCACGCACCGGCCGGTTTCGTCGGCATGGACCACTGGCGCGGCGACGAGTGCGTCGCGAATCGCGTTGACTGGCGCCCTCAGGCGGGTGGCGGCTACCCGTACGGCGCGCTGGAGGGTGCCTGGTGAGATCGCCAGGCCGGCCAGCTCATTGAGCACCCCGGTGGTGCGCTGGTAGGGCAACAACTGGTATTGGGTCATGTAGACCGCAAAGGTCAGTACGCCCGGTCCGTATTGCACCGAGACCTCAATCCCTTCAGGAAACGTGCTGCGTTGCGCGCGCCCACAGGCACAGGTTCCGCCGACAATGCGGTACTCGATGTACCTTACGCTGAATCACCACCTCGACCACTTGGCGTCGCTCCGCGAGCACTGTAGCCGCGATCCTGGTGCCGCAACGTCCGCAGGCACAGATCCCCGTCAACGGGATGATCACGCACTGGTCGGGATGATCGACCAGGGAGCGAGTGACACCGCGCCGGAGCGTCGCCATTTTTTGCGAAACCCGAAATGGGGTCCGTCCGATTTAGGGTGCAAAAAATCAGGCGACGGCCATGGCCTTCGGCGGCCTACGTTCGTCCTGCGTCCGTCCCGGCGCGCACTCCGCGCTGCGCCAGGACTCCCGCAAGGACTTGACGCCGTGTCGCATGGCCTTGCATTTCGCCTCCGCCGGCGCTCACGCGCCGCACTCCGACGAAACGCTCGGCCCTACGGCTACGCGGGGGTCGTCGCACTCCGCTCGTCGCTTACGCTCCCTCGCTTTCCTGTGCTCCTCCTCGGCCCGGTTGTCCACTTAGCTTGCGCCCGCTTGGCTGGCGTTGCGAGCGTGGTGGCGGCTTCTTGAACGGTGAGCCCGAGGATGGCGGCCGGCTGGAGTTGTGGCTAGCCTTGCCAAACGCGCTTCCAACTCCCGGATGCGCTCGCGCAGTTGCTCAATGAATGCCGTCTGCTCCGCAACCTGTTCATACAACCGCTTGAGCTTGTCGTCAGGGATTTCCAGAGAATTGGTTAAGGTAGTTTTTTACATCATAGTCTTAGATTTCGTATGTAACCTGCTGTTTAGAAAGATGTCCTGAATAGTTACTCGGAAGTTAAGGATCAAACATCCGGCCTTCGCCAAGCCATAAACCCAGAAGAAATACTTACAATCACTAGTGTCCCAACGTTATGGCCGATAATTCAGGATAACCCATACATTAAAAAAGAAATATTTGGAATTATGCCGGTTACCGACTTGAGCTGCGGTACGCTAAGGTGACAGCCTCTCCCGCGAAATTGCGGGCTGAGAATAATGACGCATGTCTACAGGTCTATTCGTCTTCATCGAGCTCGCCATTTCCGTCTATGGGCTCGTGGCCATTATCAAGAAGCGGCTGTGAAAATCGATGTCAGTTTCTACACGATTCGACAGATTCTGAGCCCCATCTTTTCCAAGAAAACACATTTAAATCAATCGGTTAACGTCTAGTCATACAATCCCGACGAGAGGGCTAAGATAATCAACTGAATTTATTCAACTAAACGTTGGGACGCTAGTGACTTACAATTGCACGTATTTCAGACAAGCTAGATGCCATAGCGAAAGAGATAGAGCGGTTTGAAAAACGTATGGAAAATCAGAAAACATGATTCAGAGAATCGCTGCAAAGGGAAGTGCAATCATCTAATAACGCCACCAATTTGATAATTATTGCCCTAATTCCATTGATTCTGAGCTTGGTATATAACATTTGGAAAGATACCCGTGTGGCAAAGAAAGATAATGGTGATGAGGGGTAAAGCAAGGCCTAATCAGGGCATAAGGGGTCAGAGCTGAATGGCATTGACTTATCGTCCTGGGACGTGATGTTTGTATAATTCCAAGTTCCGAGTACAAGCTATGTGGCTATGGAAGGTATAGATGTCACGTTCCAGAACGATAAGAACTACATTGCATGCAAGATACCATCGAAAGTTCAAGGTGCCCGTGTGGGATGAGGGATATCTCGGATCGAGCTGTAAGCCTAAGATGAGATTCGACAAGCTGCCCGATTGGCTGTGTTGGCAACAGGCCCTGCACCCGAAGACCATTGAGCTCGGGTTGGAGCGTGTCGCGGCGGTCTGGTTCCGGCTGCAACCGGAACCGGTCCCTTTTCCTATCATCACTATTGCTGGTACCAACGGCAAAGGCTCTTGCGTCGGCCTGCTCGAGTCTATCTATCGCATTGCCGGTTACCGCACCGCCTGTTATACCTCTCCCCATTTGCTGCGCTATAACGAGCGAATCCGCCTGGACGGATCGGAGGTCCGGGATGCGGACCTGTGTGCGGCCTTCGAGCGCGTGGATCGGGCACGCGGAGATGTGGCCCCGACCTTTTTCGAGTTCGGTACCCTGGCCGCCTTAGACCTGTTCGTACGTACCCGACCGGATGTGACCATTCTGGAGGTCGGTCTCGGTGGCCGCCTGGATGCGGTCAATATCCTGGACCCGGATGTTGCGGTGGTGACTACGATCGATCTGGATCACACCGCGTGGCTCGGTGCCACCCGAGACCGGATTGCCGCGGAGAAGGCCGGTATCTTCCGGCCCGGTCGGCCGGCCGTGGTGGGACATCGGGCCCCGCCCCGGGTGCTGTTCGAGCGGGCTAGGACGCTTGGTTGCGATCTGTTCGTGCTCGGGCGGGATTTCGATTGGGAGGACGCGGGTGATGGCTGGTGGTGGCAGGGTCCCGAGTGGGGGAGGGTGGGTCTGCCTGCGCCGGCCCTGCGTGGGTCTTTCCAACGGGATAATGCCGCGGCTGTTTTGATGGCGATCGCCTGTTTGCAACCACGTTTGCCGGTCTCGAGTGTTCATTTGGGCCCCGGTCTGCAGCGAGTGCGTCTGCCCGGACGTTTCCAGGTCATACCGGACCCTGTGGCCTGGATCCTGGATGTGGCCCACAATGCGCAGGCGGCGGAGGTGTTGGCCGAGAATCTACGGGCTTTCGGGTGTCCCGGTCGCGTGCATGGGGTGCTCGGTGTCATGAAGGATAAGGACCCGCTGGCCATTGCCGGACCTTTGATCGGGCAGGTCGATGCTTGGTACTTAGGAAGCAGCGCGACCCCCCGGGCGCTGTCCGCCACCGAGTTGCGTGCGGCGTTGCAGGGTATGGCCGTGGGTCAGGAGCTGAAAGATTGCGGGGATATTGCTGCGGCATTGCGAGCGGCGGCGGCGGCGGCCCGGAGCGGTGACTGTATCCTGGTGTTCGGATCCTTTACTACGGTCGAGGTGGCTCTGAGGTGTGATCTTTGTTCATCCTCGGAACGGGCCTGAAACCGGGGCGGGGAGATGTAGGCTCCGGCTTGCCGGCGCTCAAGGTGGAGTCTCCGTGGGTATGGAGCAAGTCGCCCCTACATTTCGGTTTGGTGGAGTCAAGCAAGTAAGGGCGACTCCCCCTCTCCCCAATCCCTTTGGGTGTGGCTCTCATCAAATATCTCGTAAGATACTGTTTAAAAATTGAATTTATTCGTCCACGTCAAGCGGTCTCACGGACTGTAAAGTCGAGATGCTTAGCCTTCACACCAGTGTTTGAACGGTCTCGGTTCCCCACGGCCCCCTCTCTTGCTACTTGCCACACTTGCCACTTGTTTGCTGCGCGACAGCGCGTCACCTACCGGTGGGGTGGGTTCTCTTTTGAAACGACATCGAGCGTCGAAAATCCGAGAGTCGAGGCCAGTTTATTGGACACCTTGTGGAGCTTGCGCACCGTCTCCTATCAGGCCAACTCGCCCTGAGGCCTAGCGATAGCGATCCCGCCCCGTGGAATCGAATAGCTCCGTGACCAAGTTGACCGTACCGGCAGGGATTCATAGTAGGGATGATTCATGAATCGCCCCTACCCAGATAACAAAGCTCCCATAAGGCTACAGCGTTTAGCCGCGGGATGGTAAGGGCGACTTGGTGGAGTCAAGATTGTTCAAGGTGCCCTCAATACTCGTTGGCGATACCGTAGGGCACATGACCTGTCGCTACCAGGGCGCTGGTGGAATCACAGTGTGCGCGTTGGTCGTCGAAGAAGATGTCGGCATCGAATGCCTTGAGGAAAGGCCCTTTGTCGAGACCGCCGAGAAATAGGGATTCGTCGATACGGATCCCCCAGGCGCGCAGGGTGCGGATGATCCGCTCGTGGGACGGCGCGCCCCGAGCGGTGATCAAGGCTGTGCGCAACGGGGACTCGTCCGCCGGGAATAACCTCTGAATCTCGTGCAGCGCAATCAAAAAGTCCTTAAAGGGTCCCTCCCGCAGGGGGTTGTGGGCCGCTGCGCTTTCGGTGGTGTTGAAGGTCTCCAGCCCGTGCTGGCGGTAGACTTGCTCGGCTTCGTCCGAGAAGAGTACCGCGTCGCCGTCGAAGGCGATGCGCAGTTGCTGTACGGCCTCGTCGCCCGGGGGGTGGCCGGTCGGTGGGATAGTGGCCGCGGCGCAGCCGGCCGCGAGGGCCTTGCGGACATCGTTCGGGTCCGCGGAGAGAAAGAGGTGTGTTCCGAAGGCGGATACGTAGCTGTACGGACTGCATCCCCCGGTGAAGGCGGCCCGGGTAATGTCCAGCTCGTAGTGGCGTATGGAGTTGAAGACCCGCAGGCCGGTGTCCGAGCTGTTGCGCGACAGTAGGATCAGCTCTACCTGTCCCCGCTTGCCGAGGCGTTCGTCGAGTGCCAGTAGCTTCTTCGCCATGGGGAAGGCGACACCAGGCTCCAGCACCTCTTCCTCATGGTCGATCTGGTAACGGCAGTAGGCTTCGACGCCTTGGGTTTCAAATACTTGGTGCGATGCACCGAGGTCGAACAGGGCCCGGGACGAGATGGCCACGACCAGCCGTACCGGACAGGAATCCTGATGGGGCATATCACCGGCCGAGGTTCTGTGGGCATCATATTCGGGTGGATGAGTATTCCTAGGTTGGCCCTGATCTTTACTCATACTCGAGTCCGCCGGGGCGATCATGGGCTCCGGGATGTTAGCCGATAGCCGTTGGGTGCAGCTCTTTTGCAACGACGCGGAGAAACCCGGAGACAAAGGCCCAGCCGACCATAGGATGAGTTGTGCCCACCATTGGGCTTACTCGATATCTTCTTTTTTGCCGCAAATGGACGCAAATGGGCATAACTCTGTTGTTTCCGAGTGTATCTAATGTGAGGGAATCTCTTTATCGAATCCTGGAAATGGGGTAACTATTCAGCTACTCCAATTGGGGCATTGAGGGTTGCCCTTGGAACGTCAGGACGAGCGAGTTGAAAAGATCGTCGGACTGTTTGCGGTGGGTCGAAAGGCAGGAACGGATGATGGCAAAGGCATCCATGCCGGTTTCGGAGCGGAAACAACCGGAGACTTTCTGCTGGAGTTTGGGTATTCGCAGGTCGTGTTCGGCTTGGTTGTTGTCAAAGGGAACGCGCCGGTCAGTGAGGAAGCGCAGGACCTCGCTGTGGTGCTCGCGCAGTCGCCGAATGAGGTTGCAGGCGGGGGATTGTTTGACTCGCCCACGAGTGCCAGGACAGCGGGGACAGGGAGGATTGCCGGCTTCGGCTTCGGTTTCGATGAGGATGGTGTCGTAGCGGGTCAGCAAGCGCTCGACGTTGCTGGTGGGCAACATCTTGAGGTCCTGGTCCTGGTCCTCGCTGACCAGGGCATTGGCTTGGCATAACAGCGCGATCATATCGATTGCTCACGGCTGGCTTAGGGATCTCTCAGCGATCGCGGTTAGCTCACGTAGATGATGGGCATTGCAGAAGGCATGCCAACATGGGTAGCGCTGGCAGGCTGACCAGTGATCATGCACGAGTACGCCAGCGAACGGTACCAACAAGCCGAACGCATCCAGGGCCTCGGCACCACGTTTGGGATGAGGGAAGTAGGCCGTAAGCCGATCGGTGCTGAATACGTGTAGCCAGTACAGGTTGCCGTTCACGCGCCGGCCGGTTTCGGCGGCATGGGCCACTGGCGACGAGTGCGCGGCGAATCGCGGTGACTGGCGTCTCCAGGCGGGTAGCGGCCACCCGTACGGCACGCTGGAGGGTGCCCGGTGAGATCCTAAGGCCGGCCAGCTCATTGAGCACCCCGGTGGTGCGCTGGTAGGGCAACAACTGGTATTGGGTCATGTAGACCGCAAAGGCCGATACGCCCGGTCCGTATTGCACCGGGGCCTCAATCCCTGCAGGAAACGTGCTGCGTTGCGCGCGCCCACAGACACAGGTTCCGCCGACAATACGGTACTCGATGTACCTTACGCTGGATCTCCACCTCGACCACCTGGCGTCGCTCCGCAAGCACTGTAGCCGCGATCCCGGTGCCGCAACGTCCGCAGACGCAGGTCCCTGTCAACGGGATGATCACACACTGGTCGGGGTGATCGACCGGGGAGCGAGTGACACCGCGTCGGCCCGGTTGTCCACCGGGCTTGCGCCCACTTGGCTGGCGTTGCGGGCGTGGTGGCAGCCGCCTGAATGGTAAGTCCGAGGATGGCGGCCGGCTGAAATTGTGGCTATCCTTGGCTAGGTGCACTTCCGACTCCCGGATGCGCTCGAGTAGATGCTCAATGAGCGCCGTCTGCTCCGTCACCCGTTCACGCAACCGCTTAAACTCGTCGTCAGAGTTTTCCGGAGAATGGTTTAGGATGGGTTGTTCCTGCATGGGAATAGATTACGTGCATAGCCTACCGCTTGGCAAGAGATCCTGAATAGTTACGAAATGACAAAGGGTGCGGCTCTTTTGAAACGACGCGGAGAAACCTGGGAACAAAGGCTCATCCGCCAGAGGGTGGGCTGTGCCTACCCTTGTGCTTACTCGATATTTTCTTTTTTGCCGCAAATGAACGTAAATAGACGCAAATGAGCTGAAAAATACTCGGCTGAGGTCTGCGTTCGGTCAGCTCGACACACAAAGTCTTCTCGTACACGGACTCCAAAGACCCAGGACCCAAGACGTTACCGACTTCGAATGCACACCCGAGAACACGCCGAGAGGTCGGTTTATCTTCATCGACTTTGTCTTGAATAGATTTGTTCATTGGCGTTTATTTGCGGCTGAATTTGGCTCTCTTGCGTTTGGTGTGGGTAGCGGGTCATAGCGACCTGACTCAAGTCGTGATGGTCCAGGCGGCAATGGCGTGCCCAGCTGTACCATCTGTCGAGGAGCGGCCCGGCTTGCGCCGCGCTCTGAGCGCTGTGGAAGATCTCGCGTAACGTCTCCTGGATCCGGAAGCCACGGTGTGTCTTGAGGTTTCGGGGCTTGAGTTCCGCAAGCGGGGCTTTCTGGCGGTTACTCTCAAGCGGGTTTGTCCTTGAGCCAGATGTAGCATGTACG
>Ga0209457_1000218_pt1 | contig 14495 bp, 10 predicted proteins | sample WorMetHEROISLAND_5_FD_187410 | JGI IMG/M metagenome (GOLD analysis project Ga0209457, IMG submission 187410) | Marine gutless worms symbiont microbial communities from Max Planck institute for Marine Microbiology, Germany - Olavius sp. 5 HERON... ... | reverse complement strand
AAATACATGCTGTGGCTTAAGGCCTCTAGTATTGGCTCTTATACTCCGTGGGCACTCATATCAGTACCGTAAGCATATATATATATATATAAATATATATATACATGTATATATATATATATATATGTATATATATATATATATATATATATATATATATATATATATATATATATATATATATATACATATATATATCTCTCTTTTTATATAGTACATGCATAATAAAACTTACATAAAATAAATTTTTATTGTCTTCGGCAATATGTTTTATAATAAACTATTTTACTATATTAATAAACAAATATAAAGACAAAAAACAAAAATTGTAGAAACATTTACATATAAGAAAATCTTATGTTGGGATAAAGTTAAAAAAGAAAAATTAGTATATTGCCTAAGAACCATTGTTATTGTGGGCAATCTGATACAAATTCTCTTTTCGAGTCACGATTGATCTAAATACTTGTGCAGGGAGAGAGAAATGTTTATTCATGTATTAATTATAAATTGAGTTCATAGTGATTCGGTAAATCTTAGTGTGGAAATAAATTTATTTATATTTGTTTTATGTTTTTTAAGGTGAATGGGGTTTGCAAGTAATATCATAACAAAGAATGGGACTATTAGAATTAGACAAGTTGGTATAAATGAGGATTTTAGGGTTTCTACTAGAGGTGGACAGAGTGTTATTATTGGGGTTAATCATTGTAGGGCAGATCCAATTATAATTCTTAGAGAAGATATAATCATTATTGAATGGTTGTTATTATTTGATCTTATATGATTATATATTTTTTGCTGTATTGTAGGGTAAATTAGTACAGTGATGATTAATCGGGCTGAATAATATGTTGTTATTGTAATTGCCATAAGTATTATAGTAAAAATAAATAAATTTGTGGATATGGAGTTTGATCATCTTATAATTGCATGTTTTGAGTAGTATCCGGACATGAATGGGGCCCTTCTTAGTGCTAAAATTGAGATAAATATAGAGTAGCTACTGGCGGGAGCAATAATCAGGTAGTGTCCATATGTTCGTAAGTCTTGGTTATGTATGTTTAGTGAAATTAACGTACCTGCGGCGATAAACAATAAGGCCTTAAAGATGGCGTGGGTCAGTATATGTATAAAGGCTAGGCAGGGTAAACAAAGTCCCAAGCATATAATTATTAGGCCCAGCTGTCTTAATGTAGAAAGAGCAATGATTTTTTTTATATCATTTTCATAAATTGCTCTTATTCTGGCGATTAACATAGTTATTAAACCGGATACGGTCAAAGTTGTTTGTATTATTGATGATAGTATAATTATATTGGAAAAGCGATATATTAGAAATACTCCAGCAGTTACTAAGGTAGAGGAATGAACTAGTGCAGATACTGGAGTAGGGGCAGCTATTGCTGCTGGAAGCCACCTGGAATAAGGTATTTGAGCTCTTTTGGTTATGGCTGCTATTATAATTCCTATGAGCTGGGCCGTATTAAGTTTATTATTTGTTTTGATTTCAAAGATTGTTCAGTCTCCTGTGTTAAATGTGGTAATGATTGATATTAAAATAAAAGTGTCTCCTAGACGGTTTACTAATATTGTTAATATTCTTGCTCTTAATGAGCGTTGGTTATTATAATATATAATTAAAATAAATGATGTTAGTCCGAGGCCATCTCATCCAATTAATAAGCATGCTATATTTGGGATGTAGATGAGCAGGATTATAGACATAATGAATATTAATACGATTTGTGTGAATCGTAGTTTATTAGGATCGTTTATTATATAGGTTTTTGAGAATTTTAATACATTAGCAGAGATTAGTATAATAACGGAAGAATATAGTATGCTATCTCATATCAGGATTAAGTTTATTTTGATTGTTGTAGATATAATTGAGATGAGCTCTCACTCAATAATGAAAATATTGTTACTTATTATGAAAGTTATTGATGTGATGAATATAAGGATAGATGATAAATATATTATTATTGGAAGGCATGTAAACATAGGATGAATATAGATATGACATAATTCTGAGGCCACAGCACAGTAGTTTTTTTAACTTACTATATTTGTCGTGGTGTTAATTAGTATAATTATGTGGTAGTATAGTGAGTGTGTTTCATGTGTGAAATGTTCATGGTATTAATAAGAAGTAAGAAAAGTATATTATTCTTGATAATTGTCCAATAAAAATATATGGATATTCAACGGGGCATTTACCAATTCATCTTAATAGGAGTCATGAGGTAATTATAGTGAAAAATATTAACTGAGTGATCGGGCAAAATATTATAGACATTTTTTTGTTACAGAATATTGGCGGGAGATATAGAACTATAACGGCTAATAGCAGGGCAGCAACTCCTCCAAGTTTATTAGGAACAGATCGTAGGATAGCATATAGTCATAGAAAGTATCATTCAGGCTGAATATGGTTGGGAGTTAGTATGGGGTTTGCTTCTGTAAAATTTTCTGGGTCAAGGAGAATATTTGGATAAAGAGTGGTAATAATCAACAATAAGAGGATGGATATTATAAATCCTAAAAGATCTTTTAAGGTAAAATAAATGTGGAATGGGATTCGGTCTGAATCTGAATTAATTCCTAGCGGATTATTAGAGCCTGTTTCATGAAGTATCATGAAGTGTAGGACTATAAATAATAAAATGCTAAAGGGTAACAAGAAGTGTAGAATAAAAAAGCGGTTTAAGGTTACCCCTGTTACAGCAAATCCTCCTCATAGTCATTTTACAATGTGTGTTCCTAAGTATGGAATAGCAGAAAATATGTTTGTGATTACTGTAGCGGCTCAAAAGCTTATTTGTCCTCAGGGCAGGACATAACCTATAAAGGCTGTCATTATTGTTAAGATAAAAATAGTTACTCCAGTGTTTCAGGTTTTTATTATGTAGAAGGATATATAATATATTCTTCGGGCTATATGCGTGTATATAAGTAAGAGAAACATTGATGCTCCATTTATGTGGATATTGTGGAGCATTCATCCTAAATTTACGTTTCGTGTGATATGAACTAGTGATGAAAAGGCCAATTCTGTGTTTGGGCAGTAATGTATTGATAGAATAATTCCACTGATAATTTGAATGGTTAAAAATAGGCCTAGGAGGGACCCATAGTTTCATCATAAGGAAATATTAATTGGTGCAGGGAGGTCAGTAAGGCTCTGTGATAGTATATTTAGTGGTTTATGAGATTTTCGTATAGGAACCATCTTAAGTATAGCAATGAGTTGAACATTTTTAAAGTCTTTCAAGGACTAGTGTTTCCGAAACAATATACTAATTTATGAAATATTGGATTTATGTCATAATTAACTTCATCAAAGTTATCCGTTCAACCGGCGCAATATTATTTTAAGAGTTTTACAAATGAAAAAATAAATAATCTTAATATTAAAGTTACTGGTATGATTTTTTTTCATAGGGCGTCTATTAATATGTCATAACGAGCTCGTGGTAAAGAGCCACGAGCTCAAATAAATATAAGGGACACTGTGACAGTTTTTATAATAATGTCAATGTTAGAACAGGACCTTATAAGAATAGTAGCAGATAGTAGTCTTATTAATAAAATATTTATATATTCTGCTATGAAGATTATAGCAAATGGAGAGCTTCTGTATTCAATATTGAAACCTGATACTAGTTCAGATTCTCCTTCTCTGAAGTCGAATGGAGTGCGGTGTGTTTCGGCTAGAATTGATATTATCCATATTATGGCCAATGGTATAGTTAGTACAATTATTCAATTATAATAATATTGAGTGATTTTTTGGATATTTATGGACAGGGGATGGATTACCAGTAAGATGAGAATTAGGGATATTCTGACTTCATATGAGATAGATTGTGCAATGCCCCGTAGGGCGCCTAGTAGGCCTCATTTTGAGTTAGATCTTCATCCTGCCATGAATGTTGTGTAGATTCTTATGCTTGTTATAGCTAAGAAGTAAAGGGCTCCAAATTTTATAAAGAGAAGTATACTATAGTGTGGGTAGGTGGCTCATAATAAGAGTGAGATGGTAATTATTGAGGATGGGGAAACTAGGTAGTATTTAGAATTTATATTGATAGTGTTTTTTTCTTCTTTTAGAAATAGTTTTACAGCGTCAGCTAGTGGGATGGAGATGGCAATGATTCTAGGCTTATTGGGCCCCTTTCGGTATTGCAGATATCCTAAGAATTTTCGTTCGGCTAGGGTGTAGAATGCTATAGCTATGAGTCTAGATATTATTGTAAGTACTATACTTGTTGTTGTGGTTAAGTACATTTGCAATTGGGCTTATTCACTAATTAGGTGCAGGCTAATTATTCTTTGTTAAATTAAATTGCAAGTAACTTGAAAGATTCTTTCAATTAAAAGTTGAATGCTTTAGGATAAGCTATCAAGTTATATCAAGAAATATTAATTTATTTTTAGGGCTTAGATCTATTGCATATATTCTGCCATCTTGATTAAGATAGTGTTAGTGATTAAATCCTCGTAAAGGTGCATTATTTTTTTTTACTACCTTGATTACGATAATTATTACTATTAGTAGCACAATAAAAATTAGTAATAGGGTGGTTGTATTCTTTGATGAATACATTGTATTGATTTGTGAGCTGTAATAAGTAGGTGTAGGATAAAGTAATTTTCTTGTTTTAATCAGGGGTAGTGGGATTATTATCAGGTGTCAGCTTCTTTTGAATAGTATTGAGTCGTTAGAGTTTAATCTCACAAAATATGAAAATATAATTATTATGCCTCCGATATAGATTAGGAACAGGATAAGGCCGTATCAAGATGATAGAGAGATTCTAAATATAATAGATAGGATGATTGATATAAGTATAATGGTCAGGCTCAGGTTTATTGGATTATTTGAACATAGTATAATTCAAGTTAAAAAAGTCAATATTCTTACTAGAACTATCATATTATATTTTTCAGTTTAGGGCACCATCTGTTCATTCATAGAGAATTCCATTGGTTAGCACGAATATAAAAGTGATAAAGAATAATATTATATGGTGTGGCCACTGGGGTAACCTCGGGATAGCAATAATTAAAGCAACCTCAATGTCAAAAATAATAAATAGGATCATTAGTAGGAAGAATCGGATAGAAAATGGTTTTCGTGATATAGAATTCTGATTTATGCCACACTCAAATGAAGAGTTTTTATTAGATCATTTTTTTATGAGTTTTCTTAAGAAAACTGGTGTAACGAGTATGGTGGTTACTATGGCGACGGTAATAGTAAAGAACGTTATTAGTATTTGCATTATGGGTGATCGTTTCTATATAAGGAAACTAATAAGCAGAAAATATAGGCTTGGACGTAGCAAATACCTAGTTCAAAAATTGTGTATATGTTGGACAATAATATTATTGGTAGAAATTTTATTGCTGTTGGCACAGATGAAAATGTCGATATTAAGGAGAGAATAATGTGTCCTGCCGTTATATTTGCTGCCAGGCGGAATCTTAGTGTTACTGGACGTACTATTAGTCTAATAGACTCAATTATTACTAAAAACGGATTTAATCATAATGGAGCTCTATCTGGCAAGAGATGTGCAATAGTTTTTTTTATTGATAGATTTGTTCTGCTTATAATAAGTAGTATTCATAATGGTAGCCCTAGTGATATTGTTATAATGATATGACTTGACATTCTAAATATGTATGGTAAGATACCAAGAATGTTTGTGTAGAGAATTATAGTAAGTACTGATACTATTATTACTGCTAGTCTTTTAAGATTAGTTAGTTTTGTTTTTTTTATTTGTGGGACAATATATGATTTTATTGGGGAAGCTAGAATTATAGTTGGGCTTAAGTTGAGTCAAAAGCTTGTTATGATTGTTAGTAAGGGGATGATAGTAGTTATCAGGGTTTTTAAATAGATGTTAAACCATGTTGGGTCAAATCTAGAAAAGATGCTTATTATCATTTTTGTTTTCAAGGTTCGATGTAAACATCATTTTTAGTTTTGAAGACTAGTAATTTAAACCTTATAATAATATAGTATCAGATATTGTTCTGGTTTGATAGATTCAAAGTCTATTGTGTGCTTGCACTTTACTATAATGAGCCTCATCAGTAAATAGAAATATAGAGACAAATTCATACTACATCTACGAAGTGTCAATATCAGGCTGCTAGTTCAAATCCAACATAGTGACTTTTAGAAAAGTGTGATTTTAGGGTTCGGAGTAGTATAACAGTTAAGAATGTGGTTCCAATTATTACATGGGCTCCATGAAATCCAGTAGCAATGAAGAAAACCGATCCGTATACGCTGTCTGCAATTGTAAATTGTGTTTCAGTATATTCCATTACCTGAAGTAGTGTAAAGTATAGCCCTATAAGAATAGTAATAATTAGGGATATAATTGCTTTGTTTTTATTTATTGATATTAGACAGTGGTGGGTTCAAGTCACTGTTAGTCCAGAAGATAATAGGATTGTTGTGTTTAGTAATGGTACCCCTATTGGGTTGATTGTAGTAATTCCAATTGGTGGTCATGTGCAACCAATTTCTACAGACGGGGCCAATCTTCTATGAAAAAAAGCTCAGAAAAAAGCAAAAAAAAGGCAGATTTCTCTAATAATAAATAGTAATATTCCTAGTTTTAGTGCACTTTGTTCATAGGATGTGTGTTTGCCTATATAGGTGGCTTCTCGTACAATATCTCGTCATCATTGAAATATGGATATAAATATCATTAGTATCCTACAGTATAGCATGGTTGTTCTGTTAAAGTGTAGTCAATTAATTAGTCCTAGTGCTATAAATATAGTACTTATTGCTGAGGTTAAGGGTCAGGGGCTAGGTTCTACTGTATAGTACGGCAGTCGTGTCATATATACCTGGATCTTTTTATTTGGAAGATAAATGTACTTATGATTATACTATAGGTATTTTCTAAGGGCCGGATGACCCAGCTATTATAAATTTACAGTTTATTCTCCTTAGTATCATTTTCATTTAGATTTATTTTGTATTATCATGTTTTTATTAGTTGTTATTGATTTAATTTTTATATGGGAGAGGCTAATAATAATTATATTTAAAAATGCCCATGAAAAAATAAGCATAGTAGTTCAATACATAGGGGACAGGTGTGGCATTATAGTTCACGAGTTACGTGACTGAAGGTTGACAGACTTATGTTATTTTTTTAACTAGAACTATATGATTTTGATCATTTAATAAATGAGGCTATATTAATTGATTCTAAGACGATAGGCATGAATGAGTGGTTTATTCCACAAATTTCTGAACACTGTCCGTAGAAAACGCCTCTCCGTTTTAAAGAGAAGCTTAGTTGATTAAGGCGTCCAGGGATTGCATCTGCTTTTACCCCTAGTGCTGGTACAGTTCATGAGTGGATTACATCTGAAGCTGTAACTAATAAACGGATCTCTGTTTGTATCGGTACAATTATTCGATTATCTACTTCAAGCAATCGAAATTCTCCTGTGGCAAGTGTTTTATCTGGAAGTATGAACGAGTCATATGAAATATTTGAGAAGTCTCTATATTCATATCTTCAGTATCATTGATGTCCAATAGTTTTAATAGATAGTATAGGCTGATTTAGCTCATCTATGAAGTATAATAAGTGAAGGGAGGGACTAGCTATACACATTAGAATTAAGCTTGGAATGATTGTTCAAATAAGTTCTACTTTGTGGGCTTCTTTTAGTATGCGGTTGGAATAGTTGTTTTTTATTAGAAAAAGTAATGAATAAGTAATTAGTCTTAAGACTATGATCATGATTATAAGGATTAGGTCGTGAAATTTAGTTAGTATGCTTATTGTTGGTGAAGAGGGGTCTTGTAGTATTATCTGTGTTCAGGATCTCATTATAAGTGAATATAGTATTATTATCTTCTAGTTAACGGGTAGATGCTTTAAATTAGCTATCACTTATTATTTTGTAATGACTGTTGTTTCTGGGTGATTATGATAATCAAGAGGTAGGGTTTGTTCTCACTCTATTGCTGAGGGTATATGACTATTACAGATTATTGAACGGGACGAAGATAGGGCCTCTCATAGAATAAAGATAAATATTAGTAGTGCGGTAAATGAAATTATTGCTCCAATAGAGGATATAATATTTCAAGGTGCGTATGAATCTGGGTAGTCTGCGTATCGACGAGGCATGCCACTTAGTCCTAGAAAGTGTTGTGGAAAAAATGTTATGTTTACTCCAATAAATATTGTTAGGAATTGAGTTTTTAGTCACCGTTCGTGTAATATAATTCCTGTGAATAAATGAAATCAATGAGATATGGCTGCAAAAATGGCAAATACTGCTCCTATCCTTAGTACATAGTGGAAATGTGCTACTACATAGTAAGTGTCATGTAAGATAATGTCTATTGATGAGTTAGATAGGCAAATGCCTGTTAATCCTCCTGTAGTAAATAAGAAGATAAAGCCAATTGACCATAGTATAGAAGAAGAGAGTTTTATTTTTGAGCCATAGATTGTTATTAATCATCTGAAAACTTTAATACCAGTTGGAATAGCAATAATTATAGTTGCAGCTGTAAAGTATGCACGTGTATCTACATCTATTCCTACTGTGAACATATGGTGAGCTCATACAATAAAGCCGATGATTGCAATTCTAATTATTGCATAAATTATTCCTAGTGAGCCGAATGGTTCTGTTTTATAAGTGTTATGAGCAATAATGTGGGAAATTGCCCCGAATCCAGGAAGAATCAAGATGTATACTTCTGGGTGGCCAAAGAATCAAAATAGGTGCTGGAATAGGACAGGGTCTCCGCCCCCCGCCGGGTCAAAGAAGGATGTATTAATATTTCGATCTGTGAGTAGTATAGTGATAGCCCCTGCTAAGACTGGTAGGGATAAAAGTAAGAGAATTATTGTTAGTAGTACAGATCATACGAATAGTGGAATTTGCTCTAATTGAATATTTTTTAGTCGTATGTTTATGGTTGTGGTAATAAAATTGATGGAGCCGAGAATTGATGAGGCCCCCGCTAGGTGTAATGACAGGATGGCTAAGTCAACCGATGGTCCGCTATGAGCAATGTTTCCTGCTAGTGGCGGGTATACAGTTCATCCAGTTCCAGCGCCTCTCTCTACTAATATTGACAAGATTAGTAATAGAAGTGAAGGGACTAAGAGTCAAAACCTTAAATTATTTAGTCGTGGGAAAGCTATGTCTGATGTTCCGAGCATTAAAGGTAGTAATCAATTTCCAAAGCCCCCGATAAATATAGGTATTACGAAAAAAAAGATTATAAGAAAGGCGTGTGCTGTAACAATTGTGTTGTATAGCTGATTATTTTTCATTAATAGTCCTGGTTGAGCAAGTTCTATGCGGATAATAATTCTTATTATGGTTCCGACACAGCCAGCTCATACTCCAAGAATGAAATATATTGTTCCAATATCTTTGTGATTTGATGAGTAAAATCAACGCATGTAGTTTATTTATGTCGCTAGGATAAAAAATCCAAGTAGATTCAACGCAATGACTGTGTTGAGTCTTATTATAGATTTTTTGTAGCCTTTGATGGGAACAAGTTGGTTTCTTATTAACATATTTAGACAAATATTTGTATAAAAAAATAAATTTATTACAGAGCCTGTGATTAGGGAAATTCTTAATATAGTCGAGTGTTCTATTAATCTATTTAAAATTAGAAGTTTCGGAATAAATCCGGTTATTGGTGGGACTCCAGCAAGAGATATTAATATAAAGCAAATTATAATAATTAGACAGTTATTTAATTTGTGATCATTCCACAAATCATTTACTTTATCGCTATTTATTGAATTAAATGTAAAAAATAGTGGAAAAGTAGTTAGTATGTATAAAAACAGGTAAGTAACTGATAAGTCTGGCGTGTTAATAATGAGTCCTCTTAATATTCATCTTGCATGTGTGATAGATGAATAGGCTATAATTTTTTTTAAGGAGGTTTGGTTTAAACCAAGAAGTCCACCAGTGATAGCATTTATAGATAAAATTAGTAGCATAGTGGGTATTATTTTTTTTATGTTTGGGGCTATGAAATATATTAAAATAAATAGTGGTGCTAGCTTTTGTCAACCTGATAAGATAAAGCAGTTTATTCATCTAATTATTTCTATTACTATGGGGTATCAGTGATGACAGGGAGCAATTCCTAGTTTTAAAATTATTGATATAACTATAATTACTTTGTTTCATTCAATTAATAGATGTGTCATCAGTGTCATGGTCCTTCTAAATAGGAACATGGTAGAGCCCAGGGTTTGAGCTAGAAAATAGGTTAGTGATGCTTCAGTTTCGCTATTAGAATTGTTTTTTATTAAAATTGGAATAAATGAAAATAAGTTTAGTTCTAAGCATAGTCATATTATCAATATGTTACTTGACGAAATAGTTATAACTCTGGCAGTCAATATAATAATGTATAGTGTTAGTTTAGTTACATTTATAAGCTTCATTAAAAGATCATGGAATACTCCTTTAAATGATTAGAAGTCATCTTGTAAGATCTATAATAACAGGTAGATTTTCTATGTAATAATTCTAAATTATTTGCATTTTTCTGCCAACCTGTTTTATAATAATTATTTATTCTTGGTCCTTTCGTACTAAAGATTAATCAAGTATGTAGATAGAATCTAACCTGGCTTGCGCCGGTCTGAACTCAGCTCATGTAATAATTCAAAGGTTGAACAAACCTATTATTTTAATTTTTACTCCAAACTTTATTATAAGCCAACATCGAGGTGCTAATCTTTCTTTTAAATATGAACTTTTAAAGAATATTAGTCTGTTATCCCCGGAGTAGCTTTTTCTGTGATCGTTTGTTATGGGTCGATGTTGTGACTTGTTTGTCTTTGTTGCTAAAATAAATTTGTATGTATAGGAATTATCCCAATTAAATTTTATATAGTTAATTTAGTATAAATAATTTAAGCTTCACGGGGTCTTCTTGTCTTACATGTACATAGAGGCTTCTTCACGTCTAGATAAGTTTATGCCTTATTCCATGAGATAGAAAAAATCACGTTGTTTCATTCATGCTAGTCTATAATTAATAGACAAGTGATTATGCTACCTTAGCACGGTTAGGATACCGCGGCAATTTATTTTAACATTGAGCAGAAAGCATTAAGAATTAGTAATTCTCTTAATTATGTTTTTGATAAACAGTCGGATTTTAGGGTTGCCGAGTTTTTTATAGAATATTGTAGATTAATACTTGTTTTTACATAAATACGAGATTGTAGTCGTTTTAAGGATTTGTTTTTTATGGATAGCAAGAGTTTTAATTTTATGATAGATAAATTATGATATATTGTATAATAATTATTATTAGATTTATATAAATAAGTGATTATGCGGGTTTAGCAAGTACTAATAAGAGCTTATCCGCTTATTAGTGGTACTTTATATGTAGTATAAATACTTTGTTGTACAAATTTAAAAAACAACTAGATAGTTCTTTACGTGGCAGGTATGTAGCCCCTGAAATATTATTTTAGAAAAATAGTGTCATATTTCTTGTTAAGCACTGAGCAATAATTATTCAGCTCATAAAGTTTCGAGTATAAAAATAAATTTATCTTGTTTCTTGTAAAATCATGATGCTAAAGGAACACGTATTAATTATTTTTTTTTGACTTTATTTTTTTTTTGCAGGTCTTAAGAGTAGTGGAAAATAAGGACGGTGGGTTTAGGTGTGCTTGGGCAAAACAGATGAGAATCATGGTCTTAGAGTAAATAAGAAGCATTTATATGCTATGTTTTGTGGTTAGACTCAGCTTCCGCTATGTCTACTTTGTTACGACTTATCTTATTTTTCAATGAGAGTGACGGGCGATATGTGCATATTTTATTATTTGTTTATAAGGTTATAATTAAACTTTATTACTGGCAAGTTCTGTATCAGTGTTTTATAGTGTATTATTAGATGAGCTAGGTGTAATCCATTTCTTCCATATTGTTGGCTGCATTTTGACCTGTAATTTCAATGGTATAAAAATTAATGTGTCTGGGCTTTAGGGCTAGGCTATTTGGCGGCGATATACAAGCTGCGATTTCAATTTATGGTAAGATGTTTGCGGGCTATCATATTAAGAAACAGATTCCCCTGATTTTATAAAATACTGCCAAGCTTTTTGGGTTTTGAACTATAGTTTGTATGAGCCGACTAGAGGTGTGAGCTATAAATAAAAGGGTATCTAATCCTTGTTTTTGATTATAGTTTTATTTAGGTTTTTCGTGTGTGAGAAGGAGAAGTTGATAGATTTTACCCTAATTGAGTTTAGAACATGTTCTTAGCTAGTCGTTTTCATTGACTTGGACTCCTTGTTTAACCGCAACTGCTGGCACAAGTTTTGTTATTCCATAAATAACAGTATCTAGTTCTATGGGTATTATTTAACTAATATTAATTACTGGATATATGATTTTTTAGAAGGTTGTCCATGTGATATAGTTGCTCAAGTCAATTTTTTGGCCAAAGTCAAACCAGGGTGTATTAATCAATAGTAAGAGAATAGACATTGATGGGGTATGAGCCCAGTAGCTTTATTTAGCTTATCTTACTGTTCAGCTATGTGCTTCCGTCGATTTTAAATTTGCAATTTAATATTGTTTTAATTAAGGCACAATTTGTTAGCATCAAAATATAAATTTTATGGGAAGAATTCTAAATACCGTGAGTGGTCAGAGATGACCCAAGATGCAAGTTATAGTAATAGACTGTATTGGCGCAAGAGGATTAATAAGTTTTAAATGGTTTCCATGGTTGAGCATAAAGTAAATGTATAGAGAGTAAGCTGTGGTTAGAAGATTAGACACTATTAATAAAAAAATTATGGTGGCGATAATAATAGTTCTTGATATTATTGTAGTGATTTCTCCAATAATATTTATTGCAGGGGGCAAGGCTATATTTATTGAGATATTGATAATTCATGCTAGTGAATTTATAGGTAATAAATTTATTATTCCCCTCATTATTATAATATTTCGTGTGTTTATTTTTTCATATAAGGTATTTGTTAGAAAAAATAAGCAGGATGAGGTTAGTCCATGGGTTAATATAATTAATAATCTGGAGTATTGGCCTAATTTGGAGTTTGATAAGGTTCTTATAATTAATAAAGCTATGTGTCCTACAGATGAATAAGCGATTAATGCTTTTAAGTCTGTTTGTCGTAAGCATACTATATTTATAATGATAGCGCCTATAGTTGCAATTGAGATAATAGTATAGGATTTATATCTGAGTTGTTGGGGGATAAGTTTATTTATACGTATAATTCCATACCCACCTAACTTTAAGAGAACTGCAGCAAGTACCATAGATCCTGCTACTGGTGCTTCTACATGGGCTTTTGGTAGTCATATATGTAGAGAAAATAGTGGTAGTTTTACCATAAATACTATTATAAGTATTACTCATCTTATGGTTTGATTGATTGTAGTGGGTAGAGTGAAGCCGGTTATTAATAGATTAGTGTGATTGTTCTTTATTCTTAAACTTATAATTATTATAAGCATAGGTAAAGATGCTGTAACCGTATATAGTATGATATAAAGTCTTGCTATCTTTCGTTCAGGTTGTACTCCTCATAAAATAATTAGTGCAGTAGTAGGTAGTAATGATGCTTCAAATAAAATGTAGAATGATAAGAGGTTTTTAATTATAAAGCATAGTATTAAAATTCTTAATAATATAATAACGGTTGCTATAAAATTTTTAGGTTTTGTTTTTTTTAGTTTATAGCTTGCTAAAAGTATTAGGGAGGTGATTCATATTGATAGCACAATCATTAATAAAGATATAGAATCTAATATATAGTTTTTTGATAGTAAGCATAAAGTGTCTATTAGTGGGTATACTGCTATAACTAATATTCTTGTTATTAGTAAAGAGATCAGTCTGATTTCTCAAGAGTTTTTATTATTTTTTATTAAAATGATGGATGTTATAGAAAGAACAATTCTTACTAGCATGTACTAACAATAAAGTTTATAGTTGAATCATTTCCCTTATTGCGGCTAGTTATAACTAATAATCTTAGTCCAATTCTGGCTCTCGAGGCTCTAATCGATAGGGTGATGATTATTAGTGGGTTTATTATCATATATATTATATTTCCTGTAACAGGAAGTAAGTAAATTATGTATAATATAAGTCTTTCTAGACATAACAGCAGTGGTAATAGGTGTTGTTGGCGAGATGTTGTAGTCATAAGCACTATTATGAGTAATAAGGCTGAGATTAATATTATCGAGTTATGAGGCATGGAATTGAGAGGTGTTCTTTCTTTGATTTACAAGATCATTGCTATTAATATTAACTTTCAATTCAGAGAGCTTATGAGCTTTAACTTCCAGGGTTAATGTTTTTATTTAAACTACTCTCAGACTGATCCTGTAGGAGATGTTGATATGAAAAATCAATGTATTGCATTATACTATCAATA
>Ga0209457_1000217_pt1 | contig 14549 bp, 12 predicted proteins | sample WorMetHEROISLAND_5_FD_187410 | JGI IMG/M metagenome (GOLD analysis project Ga0209457, IMG submission 187410) | Marine gutless worms symbiont microbial communities from Max Planck institute for Marine Microbiology, Germany - Olavius sp. 5 HERON... ... | reverse complement strand
CGCTTACTTCGTAGCGGACAAGCTGCCCCCTCTGCCAACTTCTCCGTTCGTCGTCAAGTCGGGGCTTCCCATCACGACTTGAGCCAAGTCGCTATGACCCGCTACCTATACCAAACGCACGAGAGCCCAATTTTTGCAAGTCGCAAAGCGAGAACACGATTTTCGCTTTGCCTTCATGTCTCGAGCACTGGCGTTCTTGAGAAACGGCGGAGTATCCCTGCCCCCCGTACGGGCACCTCGAATTTTTCAAGGCGTCCTCGATACACCCCCGATCACTTCCTCGACCGGATTCGCTTCCGGAGCATCACACCGAACTTAGCCTTCGTCGCCGAGCCCGAAACCAAGGGCATGACCGAGCGCTTCCATCGGACCCTGAGGGAACAGGCTATCTATGGCCGTACTTTCCAGCCTGAGTGGTGCATGAAGCCGTCGAAGCGTTCGTCAGGCGTTACAAGGCCCACTGGCGTCTTGGGAAGCTGGGCTTTTTCACTTCCTGGAAGCCCGACAGTTGGCCTGTTCGCAGCCGGCCGCCTGATTTGCAAATTCATGTCCAATCAATAGGAGCCGATACAAATAGTATCCTTATCATCCTGTTTTCTTGCGAGCCGGATTTCCATAGGATCTCTTGAATTCGTCGTTTATCAGGTTGAATGCCAACACGACCTAATCCGGGATGATAACCGCGGGAGTATCTCGATATGTTGGTCGTAGCCCTCACCGGGGGTGTAGGCAGCGGAAAATCCAGCATCGCCGCCCTGCTGGCCGAGCTGGCCGTTCCCATCATCGATGCCGACGCCATTTCCCACGCCCTGACGGCCCCGGACAGTCCGGTCTTGGCACTGATCGCGAAGACCTTGGGTGTCCGCTTCATCACCGCCGATGGACACCTGGACCGGGCCGCCCTGCGGGCCTTGGTCTTCTCGGATGCCGGGGCCCGCGCACGCCTCGAAGCTATCCTGCACCCGCAGATCGTGGCCGAGATGCACCACCGCCTAGCCCGGCTCACGGCGCCTTATGCGGTGCTGGAGATCCCCCTGTTGTTCGAGACGGGGCAGATGGGGCTCGCCGATCGGATCCTGGTGGTGGACCTCCCCGTAGCCGAGCAGATACGCCGTGTCCACCGCCGGAGCAGTCTGGCTGTTGCGGAGATCCGGCAGATCATCGATAGCCAAGTTCCCCGCTCCCGGCGCTTGGCCGGCGCGGACGACATCATCGACAACGGCGGCGATCCGCAGGCACTCGCGGAGCAGGTACACCGGCTCCACCGCAGCTATCTGGAGCTTGCGGCCACTCGGTGTGCGTGATCCGAAGCCCGTGGACCATTTCCTCTTGCGGGGACCCTGTCAAGGTGCCCTCAAGGTTCCATCAAGCTCAGGAATCTCGAAGCCGTGATACCCGCCCGCGCCAACTGGTTGCGATTGACCTTGCTCGGCATGCTCAGTGGTGTCATAGCCAGCCTAGTGGTGCTGGCCTTCCGGGCGACCATCGGGCTCGGCCAGCTCCTCTTGCTGCCGGCGGCACGGAACGGGGTCTACACGGATCTGGACCCTTGGCTACGGCTCGTCTCGCCGGTGGTCGGAGGGTTTCTGCTCGGGCTGATCTTCGATCGGCTGCGCCCCGAACACCGCGAGGTGGGTGTGATCCATGTGCTGCGTCACCTGCGTATGTCCGGTAAGAAGTATCTGCCGATGGCCAACCTGTTTACCCAGTTCGGCGGTGCGATCACCGCGATCGTGGCCGGACATGCAGTGGACACGGAGGGACCATCGGTCCATATCGGCGCGGCCAGTGCCAGCCGGATCGGACAGTGGATGGGGGTATCTGCCGAAGACGGCTACACCTTGATAGCTTGCGGTGTAGCCGCCGCGATTGCCGCCGCCTTCGATACCCCACTGGCGGGGGTCGTCTTCGTGATCGAAGTGTTGCGGGTGCGTTACAAGGTTAGCCGCTTTTTACCCGTCATCGTGGCCTCTGTCGTTGGGGCGGTCATTCACCGGCTGATGCCCGGTATCAGTCCCGGCTTCAGCGCGCCGCCGCTGGATTTGCACAGCTACTGGGAGCTGCCGAACCTGATCCTGCTCGGGTTGATGATCGGCGTGTTGGCGATCGGCTTCGTCAGCCTATGTGAGTTCGTCGCCGTGCGTACCCGCACTTGGTCCAATCGTCTCGGCTTCACCCTGGCGGGCCTAGTAACCGGCAGCTTAACCCTGTGGGTTCCCCAGATCATGGGTACTAGCGACAGGATTCTGAACCAGCTGCTGGCCGGCGAGCCGAGCTTCGGGGCGGGCCTAGTGGCGGCGATCGCCTTGGCCAAGCTGGTAGCTACGGGTACGGCTGTCGGACTGCGGGTCCCCGGAGGCCTGATCGGACCTACCCTGCTTATGGGCGGAGCGGCGGGATCGGCGTTCGGCAGCTTGTTCGGCCTGATCGCCCCCATGGCCACGGCGGCCTCCGCCTTCTACGCCACCATCGGCATGGCCGCCATGATGGGGGCCAGCCTGCGGGCCCCCCTAGCCGCCTTGATCGCGTTGCTCGAGCTCACCGGCAATCCCAACATCATCTTACCTGGCATGCTCGTGCTCGCCGCCGCGGACATCACCAACCAATTGGCGATCGGTCGTGAATCCGTCTTCGAGACCTTGCTACGCAATCGCTGATCGGCCCGTTATGTAGCAGACATACCCGGGTCACCCATCGCCGACTTCGAGGTTTTCGATGGTGATAACCCAAGCAACCGTCCAGCCGGACCCGAACAACGCGAACCTGTTGCGCTGCGTCTGATAGACGGTGTTGTTCCATCGGGATTCCAGCGACCGAAAAGCCCCGCGCTCTCCGGGGAGCTGGTATTGAGGATAGTCCGGCGGGCTCGAATGTGAGTGGGCCGGCTCCGAGAGAAGGGTTGGGAAGAGGGGAAACCAAAGGACACCTCGAAAAATTCGAGGTGTCCTACAGCCAAGATTCCGGATAACGGCGATCAGGGCCCAGGTTGTTGACCACCAGCCCGACAGTGAGCAGGATGACCGCGCCCAGGACCACCGGCAGCAAGACGAAGAGATACCCCAGGGAATGGACCACCTCGGAGCCGATGATGGCGATCAAGGCCGTCGCCCCGCCCGGCGGATGTAGGGTTCGGGTCAGGTGCATGAGCGCGATAGCACTGGCCACGGCGGTGGCTTCCACCAGTCCGGGGATGGGCGGGAATACTTGATAGCAGGTTACGCCGACCAGTGCCGAGAGCAGATGTCCGCCGACTAGGTTACGAGGCTGGGCCAGGGGACTTTTGGGTGCCCCGTAGACCAGGACGGCGGAGGCCCCGAACGAGCCGACCATGAAGAGGTGATCGCTCCCCGCAAGCCGGAAGTAGTGTCCGAGCAAGGCCACTGCGCCGATACCCAGAAAGGCCCCGAGCCAGGACCAGAGTATCTCGGTCACCGCCACGGGCGGCGGGCGATTGCCGGGGGTGCCCCGCATCTTGCATAGATACTGCCCCAAGGTTCGGATAGTGGGTCGGGTAGGCTCTGGTGGGGCTTGCGTCGGCATGGGTCTCGACTCGGGTCAGTGCGTGGTAAAGATTGGTCGGAGTCCGGGATACCGGGCGATCGGCAGGCTCCTAATCAGGACCGAACCGTCGCATTGCCCTCGCCTCCGAAGCGGGTAGCCAAGTAGTCGATCACCGAGCCGACCAGGGCACCTTCGACAATGAACCAGAACGGAGAGCCCATGAGCTCCTGTTCGCCGAAGGCGACGAGCATGATTGCCTCTAGGGTGTCGTAGGCAAAGAGCATAAGCACTAAATTCATCCAGGCACCCACCAAAGGGGCACGTACCCACCAGGGTAAGGGAAACTTCAAGATCGGATGCCGGGTATAGACGCCGACCAGACCGATGATCGCGCCGACCGTCGGGTACCAAAGCAAAATTCCCCCTCGGACCAGCCAGCCGGTTTCCGGCAGGATAAATGGCAGCAGAATGAAGCCCGTGAGGCCGAAGAAAAGACCGACGCCCTTGCCGATCAGGACGCGGGTGGTCAAGGATGGATTCTCGAACATATCGGCTCCCGACGGGTGCCCTTGGAACGAAAAAGCCGTCTCGGAAAAAAGATCCGGACGGCATGAGGCTACCTTGGAAAAATTCAAGGTGGCTACAATCTTTCGGTCGCTTTTTGGTCGGGGCGAGAGGATTCGAACCTCCGACCACCTGAACCCCATTCAGGTGCGCTACCAGACTGCGCTACGCCCCGCTGCACGGCTATAGGGCACCTTGAAAATTTCAAGATGTCCGTGCGGGACCGGGATGCCCCGCCCGTTTTCAAGCATGCAAGCGATTGAAAACGGAGAGTGTATTGAAAAATGCATTTTCGCTTTGTGGCCTGAGGCCTTGCAGGAATGCAACTTTCCAAGATCCCCTACAAAGTATTCTGGAAGCCATACTTTGTCAATCGATCAGTCGTCGGATGTAGGGAGCAAATAAACTGTCCGGACTTGTAGCCCGTGATGTATCCGATTTTATTCCCGGAGGGACCCGGAGCGTCGCCATTTTTCGCGAAACCCGAAATGGGGTCCGTCCGATTTCGGGTGCAAAAAATCAGGCGACGGCCATGGCCTTCGGCGGCCCACGTTCCTCCTGCGTCCGTCCCGGCGCGCACTCCGCTCGTCGCTTACGCTCCCTTGTTTTCCTGTGCTTCTCCAGGGATTTCAGGCCTTCCCAACCGTCGGTCTCCAGTTCAGCCTCGCCGCGTAGGTCCTCGATGACGTTATTGTAGTAGCATAGATGGCCGAAGCCGTAGATGGAGGCTGTCTCGTAGCTCGCTTCATGGATTTTCCGGTCATAGTTCTTGGGTTTATCGAACTCCCAAAGCCCCTGAGGGCACGCGCAACGCAGCACGTTTCGTCATAGTTCTTGGGTTTATCGAACTCCCAAAGCCGGATGTCGTTGGCCGCGATACCCCCGACGTGCACCGAGCTTTTCTCACCCAAAATGATGATGCTACCTTTGAGGTTTTTCGAGTAGGATAAGCATGGTCACGTTCATAGAGCCTAGAGCGCCATTGCGCCAACATACGTTGAGGACGCCGGTATCTTCGACTTCGATATCTCGGGTGGTGCTCATCATCGCCTGTACCTTGTCGATCGGACCGATGAGCCAGTCGAGCAGGTCGACGTAGTGGCTATAGCCTAGTTCATGAATGCGCCGCCATCGAATTCCCAAGTACCTCGCCACTTGGCTTGGTCGTAGTACTCCTGCGGACGGGTCCAAAAGAAGTTGAGATGCACCATGAAGCGCTTCTCTTCGATAGCGCGCTTGAGCAGCTGCAAAGTCGCATTACAGCGGTTTTGTTTGATCACGAACAGGTACACGCCAACCTCATCACACTCTTTCACCATACGTAAATCACCTTGCCAACGGGTTGTCATGGGTTTTTCCGTCATGATACGCATATCGTGTTTGGCGACCGTGGTGGTTTGATTGGAATGGATACCGCTGGGAGTGCAAAGCGCAACAAGGTCGATTCGCTCATTATCGAGCATATCTTCGAATCGAGTGTACCCGAGAACTTTGTATGTTGAGCTGTGCTCGGCAAATATCCGAGCATTGCTGTCATAGATCGCAATAAGCTTGATGTTATCGGCATGTTTTTCAACGGAGCCGAAATGGTTCTTGGAGATACGGCCACAACCGACGATGGCATGGCGGATTTTTCGGTTGGTTATTCGCTTCATCAGGGCACCTAGAAAAATACTCTCCTAGAGCTTCGTAACCCGTGAAGTCATACCCGTTGCACGTTGAGAGCCTGCCTTTTTAGACAGGCTTTTTTTGGATAAAATTTTTTAGAAAAAATATGTTAATTTTTATAAAGCCGCAAGTCGTAGGGGAGATCCTAGACCGCCTCTGAGTAAGCTCCAGGGCTTTCGCAAGACTGAGCTCGCCGCCTGGGCGCAGAAACCATCGAAACCATCTGTGGGCCGATACCCACGTCGTCTCCGATGGTCTGAATTGCTTCACCGGCATTACGACGACCGAGTGTACGCACGAGGCCATCATCACCGGCGGCGGTCCGGCCAGCGTCAACCACGAAGCCTTTACCTGGGTCAACACCATGCTCGGTAACGTCAAGAACGCGATTCAAGGAATCGTACCATGGCATCAGTGACTAGTACGCGCCGCGCTATCTCGCCAAGTTCGGCTCTCGATTCAACCGTCGCTTTGATTTGCCGGCCATGACTCCGCGCCTCGGATACATCGCAGCTCGTACCCCTCCGATGCCCGAGCGGCTCCTTAGATTGGCTGAACCTGCGGGGTAATCAGGTTGAATTATGGATACCTAAGAAGTAACCGAGTGACAACACTACTAGACTTATTCAAAAATTCGATTTAAAATACGGGCTTTACAGGATAAACTTGGGTTAATTACTATCGTATCGTCTTCCTATTACAAAATAATAGATTGATTTTTAAGGTATTTACACCTGGAACAAGTATACTAATTCTTCAAGACGCCTGATATCGACACCCACCGAATAGAGCCGGTACCCAGGCCCTCCTCTTTACTTCCCCTCTCCTCAACCCCTCTCCCGGCAAGGGAGAGGGGTTTTCGGTCGGGCATTCCGAGGCCGCCACCGCACCATCACTACGGGGAACCTTGAATTTCTCGTCGAGTTACAAATCTTGTCCTTGCCAAATCAAGGAAACCTTGAAAGTGGGATTTTTCACGGTACTTGCTACACCGGGAACAACAAGATTAAAACGCCATCGGGCTACTTCATCTCGGCTTTCTTATGGGGCCTCGCAAGCTGGCATCCCTGCAATTTTTCAAGGTTTCTCCAAGGTCCGTACGCGGCAAACGCCGCATCCACTGCCTCGACCAACGACTTTCCGGTGCCAGGATCGCAAGCACTAACACTAACATCAGTGCCTGATACCAGAGGCTTCCGAGCCAGCTCGGTGTGGCCCCGGTCTCGAACCAGTTTGCCGCCAAGCGTTGTAGATTGAAGAAGCCGAAGTAGATGAGAAAGGCCAGCAACATACGGCCTTCGGCACGTTGACGCGGCGACCTCGCCACCAGAGGAATCGTCAGCAGCATCAGGGTGAAAATCGCCAGGGGATTACCGATTCGGTACAGCAATTCCGCTCGATCGCGTAAATCGTCGGAGCCCACGAGCACGGCGGTCCGGAGTCCGGCGCGTTTTCCACTGCGGAAGTGTTCGAGCACTACCGGATCGAGGCGCAGGTTATAGCGCTCGAAGGCACCGATGGAGTAGTCGGGTTGTCCCGGAATCCCATCATAGTAACGTCCGTTCACCAGGGTCACGAACTGGTCGCCCGATACCGCATCGACACGGCGCAACCCGGTATGACTGATGACTAGCCGGCTCCGATCTCCACGACGGTCATGGACGAAGATGTTACGCAGGTGCTGTTTGTCCTCGATTTTCCCCACATAGACGGTGACCAACCCTTTTCCCTGTTGATAAAAACGCCCTTGCTTCACGGCCTTGATTTGATGGGCCTGGTTCTTGCGCTGATGCAATATCTTTTGGAGTTCAGTGACTGCCATAGGCCGCAGCACGAAGGAGAACCAGACCGTCACCAGGGCAACCGGCAGCGCGAGGTAGAGCAGGGAGCGATAAATACGCCCGGGTCCCAGTCCGCAGGCACCAAGTGCGATCAGCTCACTGTCGCGGGCCATACGACCGAGTGCGATGAGGATGGCGACGAAGAAGATCGGAGGTATGAGGCTGGAAATCTCTCGCACAACCCGTAGGCCCACGAAACGCATGATCAGCTCGTTGCCAAGGGCGCCTACGCTGACTTCCTCCAGAGTGCGCAGAAAGAGCATACTGAGGGCAATGAGCAGGAAGGCGCCTAGGATCGCTATGAAGACCTTGAGCACCTCCAGCAGGATGTAGCGGTCGACGGTACCAAACATGATTCCAAGACCGGCAGGGAGGGATCGCCATTGTCGCATGTCGCGTGAAATTTTCATCCCGATCGGCGCTCATCGAGGATAATTTTGAGAAATCATCGCATGTCACAATCTTTCCCTTATGCCCTACGGCTGGTCCTGCTGCCGTTCGTGATCGGCTGCGCGCCGGCCCCGGAGCACCCGGTTCTGGTGTTACAGGGTACGACCATGGGGACCTTTTACAATATCCAGGTCGTGGCATTGCCGCCGGCGGTCGAGCCGCAAGCATTGCGGGACAAGATCGCCGGTGAGCTGGATCAGGTCGAAAGTCGGATGTCCACCTATCGCGACGATTCGGAAATCTCGGGCTTCAATCGCAGCCGCACCACCGATTGGTTTGCCGTATCCCCGGAGCTGGTGGGATTGGTGAAGGAGGCGCTTCGGACGAGTGCGGCGAGTACCGGGGCCTTCGACCCTACGGTCGGACCCGTGGTGAATCTGTGGGGCTTCGGTCCGGACGGCGAGACCGATACCCCGCCTACGGAGGCCGAGATTGCACAGGCCAAAGCGCGCGTCGGCTACCGCAAGCTGTCTGTCCGCGCCATTCCGCCAGCCCTGAGGAAATCCGAGCCCACGCTGTACCTGGATCTATCCGCGATTGCCAAGGGATACGGCGTGGATCGCCTAGCCGATCTGTTCGACGTCATCGGCATCACCGACTATTTGATCGAGATCGGTGGTGAGCTGCGGGGCCGCGGATACAATGGCCAGCGACGGCCCTGGCGGATCGCGATCGAGCGGCCGAGCCCCGAGGGGCGATCCGTCCACAAGATCTTGGCACTGAGCGATGGTGCCATGGCGACCTCCGGCGACTACCGCAATTTTTTCGAGTACGCCGGTCGGCATTATTCCCATACCATCGACCCCGAGACCGGGCATCCGGTAACCCACCGACTTGCATCCGTGACCGTGCTGGCACCACGGGCAGTCAGGGCGGATGCCCTGGCGACCGCCTTCTTGGTCTTAGGACCGGAGTCGGGGTTTGCTTTGGCCGAATCCCTCGGCATCCCGGCCCTGTTCATCGTGCGCACACCCGGAGGTTACTTCGAGCGACAAACCGACCTCTCGACGCAGCCCAGAGTACCTTGAATTTTTCAAGGTGCCCCCATGGTTTGGTGGACAAAACGGTATAATCGAGCGAACAGAGTAACCCAGATGTCCAAGATCGTTATTTACACGACCAGGATCTGTCCTTACTGCATCCGGGCCAAGCAGCTATTGCAACGCAAAAATGCCGCGTTCGAGGAGATCTCCGTCGACCGTGATGAGGCATCCATGCAGACCATGATGGAGCTTAGTGGCCGCCGTACGGTACCCCAGATCTTCATCGACGACCTTCACGTCGGTGGCTATGAGGATCTGGCGGCCTTGGATGCCTGCGGGGAGCTCGATCCCCTGCTATAACCGTGAGTACGCCCGCCAGTCATGAGAATTCCTGCCTGCGCCTCGATTAAGTAGCTGTGGGCCGCACGCTTTTTATAAGACTCGCCGGCTGGTGGTCAAGGCCATCAATGGGGGCAAGGTCTAGGTCGACGGCCACCGCAGCAAGCCGGGGAGGACGGTCCGGGAGGGAACCCGTATCGCCGTCCACAAGGGCTCTCTGCAATGGGGTCTGGTGGTCCGGGCCGTGTCCCAGCAACGCCGGCCACCGAGGCCGCCATGCTCTACGTGGAAAACGAAGAGAGCCGGCTATGCTGCCATAGCCTTGGTGCGGGAGCGGCGGGAGCCTAGTGCCTCCGGGCCGGAAGCAAGGGGGCGGCCGAACAAACGGGAACGGCGTCTGATCCAGCGCTTTACCCGCCGAACCGCTGATTGATCCGGGCACCGACGGTCATGGATAACGAGGTATTACGCCGGACTTATCACGCCATCAACGAGCGCTTCTGTCCGTTCGAAAAAAGCATCCTGACCAATCACTGTCGCTGTAGTCAGGCGCACCGTTTCCTTATCGCCGAACGCGAGGGGGTCAGTTGCGGCTCCGATGCCGACCAAGCCCAGTGCCAGGAGTTACTCGATCATTTGCGACGCCAAGCCCGCTTCGCCCTGAAGACCCGAGACGGGGAGACCACTCTGCCCCATGTCAAGGCCCTGCGGATCCAGGTCGGTGGCCTGTGCGGGCTGCATGCCGCCGTGATGCCCGATGCGCCGATCCCCGCCACCATTGAGGATATCCAGGGTCTGGTCACGTTGGCCAGGGAGCGTTTCCACGCTTTGGCCGCTCTTCCCGACCAGCCCATCATTCGCCAGATTGCCGCCTATAAGGGACGCAAGCGGTCACGGCGGATACGGTAGCCGAGCGGTCCTTGTCCTCGAGGTGCCTCGAAGGGACATTGAAAAATTCCTTTTTTGGAATTTTTCAATGCAGTGTATTTAGTCCTGTGGGCGTGGTCAGAGTGCTGAAGCTTTGCCGATAGCACGACTCAATGGTACTCCTAAGTCTGAGCTGTCCCCCATAGTCTCAAACGAGGAGTACACCAATGAGTCGTTTTCGCAAGCGATCACATCGCTATCTGGCCTTGTCAGTACCCTTCTTGTTTGGACGCCCAAATATCGCTTTCGGATCCTGAATGGTCCGGTGGCGGAGGAAGTGAACCGCTGTATCCGAACGGTTTCGGAGCCGTTAAAGTGTGAGGTGGTGGGGTTAAACGTACAAATCGTACCATGTACACCGGTTGGTGATGATTCCACCAAAGAGTTCGGTATCGGATTATGTCGGGGCGGTGAAGGGTCGAACGGCGATTCGAGTCTTCAACCGGTTTCAGCATTTAAAACGTAAGCCCTATTGAAGCAATCACTTTTAAGACAAAGGTTACTGCGCCAACACGGTTGGGCTCGATGCCGAGAAGATTCGGGTTTACGCCCAGAACCAAGAGAAACGGGAACGCCTGTATGGAGCACGGTAGGCTGAAGTTCTAACTGACCGAACTCTAATCCTAGGGATAGCCGGACCTTGCCTCCAGAGGAGGCAAGGTCCGGCTATCCCCTTCTAGGGGTTATAAAGCCCCCTTTCTTAAGGGGGGCTTTTCTAATGTGTCCCCATCTGCACTCACCCGGACGGGACGGCATTCAGGATGGACAATACCCACCGTGACGCGCCACAATTGGTACCCATTCGGATTCGGAACATCCACCGTGGTCGAGAGCGGTGCGCCCGATGACAAAAGACGTTAACCTAATCTCCCAGATTCATGGGCGGCTCGAGGGAACCTTGGAAAGTTGCAATCCCGGCAATCCTTCAAGTCGCAAAGCGGAAGCTCGGTTTTCGCTCTGCTCTCATGCTTCGAGCACTGACGTGCTCGAAGCATGATGGCACGTCTTTACACCGCACGGGCACCTTAGAATTGATCGAGGTACCCTCGAGATATCCTTTTATCGGTTTTTCGAAATAATCGGTGATACTACCCGGTATTCGGCTGTTCCGACTACTGTCACGATTATCCCAGTGATCCACCCTGAAGCAAAAATTGGAGGAGGAAGATAGAAATGACAGTTACCCACGACGGTGCCTCCCGCACCAAGAACCAGAAGCTGCTCAAATGGGTCGATGAAATGGCCGAGCTTTGCGAGCCGGATCGTGTCTACTGGTGCGACGGCTCACAAGAGGAATACGATCGTCTGTGCGGCGAGCTGGTCGAAGCCGGGGTCTTCACCCGGCTGAATCCGGAGAAACGGCCCAACAGCTATCTGGCCCGGTCCCACCCCAGCGACGTCGCTCGGGTCGAGAACCGCACCTTCATCTGCTCGGAGAAGGAGGAGGATGCCGGTCCCACCAACAATTGGATGGATCCCAAGGAAATGCGGGGCATCCTCAAAGAGAAGTTCAAGGGCTGTATGCATGGTCGAACCCTGTACGTGATCCCCTTCAGCATGGGTCCGCTGGGCTCCGACATCGCCCACATCGGCGTCGAGATCACGGACTCGGCCTATGTGGTGGTGAACCAACGGATCATGACGCGCATGGGACAAACTGTGTTGGATATCCTGGGTACCGACGGCGAGTTCATACCCTGCTTGCATTCGGTCGGTGCTCCGCTGGAGGCGGACGAGGAGGATGTCACTTGGCCCTGCGCCCCGAGCATCGACGACAAGTACATCACCCATTTCCCGGAGACCCGCGAGATCTGGTCCTATGGCAGCGGCTACGGCGGCAATGCCCTGTTGGGTAAAAAATGTCTGGCCCTGCGCATCGCCTCCGTCATGGCCCGCGATGACGGTTGGCTCGCTGAACATATGCTGATCCTGGGCGTCGAGTCCCCCGAAGGAGAAAAGACCTACGTGGCGGCGGCTTTCCCCAGTGCTTGCGGAAAAACCAACTTCGCCATGTTGATCCCGCCCAAGACCCTCGACGGCTGGAAGGTCACCACCATCGGCGACGATATCGCCTGGATCAAGCCCAAGGAAGACGGCAAGTTCTACGCCATCAACCCCGAGTATGGGTATTTCGGTGTAGCCCCGGGCACCAACTACGATTCTAACCCCAACGCCATGGAATCCCTGAAGGGGAATGCCATCTTCACCAACTGTGCCCTGACCGACGACGGCGACATCTGGTGGGAAGGCATGACCAAGGAGCCGCCCGCACACGCGATCGATTGGAAGGGCAACGACTGGAACCCGGGTCTCGGCACGCCGTCCGCCCATCCCAACTCCCGATTCACCACACCGGCCTCCCAGTGTCCCTCCATCGATCCGGATTGGGAGAATCCCACCGGCGTGCCCATCAGCGCCTTCCTGTTCGGTGGTCGGGTGAGCAAGCATTTCCCCTTGGTGTTTCAGGGTTACAACTGGGAACATGGGGTCTATATGGCCGCCACCATGGGTTCGGAGGCCACCGCCGCCGCGATCGGTCAGGAGGCGGTGCGGCGCGATCCCATGGCCATGCTGCCCTTCTGCGGCTACAACATGGCCGAGTATTGGAAACACTGGCTACGCATCGGGCGCTCGAATGTCGCCACGCCGCCGCGGATCTTCCGCGTCAACTGGTTCCGCAAGGACGACAAGGGCAAGTTCATCTGGCCCGGTTTCGGCGAGAACATGCGCGTCCTGCAATGGATCGTCAAGCGCTGCAAAGGGAGTGTCGAGGCCGTCGAGAGCCCGCTGGGTTGGGTACCGCCTTACGAGGCTCTGGACTGGGCGGGGCTGGACTTCGATAAGAAGTCCTATTTCAACATCATGAACGTCGACCGCGAGGTAGCGCGCAAGGAGGCCAACGACCAGGAAGAGCTCTTCACCCGTTTCGGTGATCATCTGCCTCGGGAGATGGAGATCGAGCGCGAGATGCTGCTCCATCGCCTCTACCACTCACCGCAGGTGTGGGACCTCTCGGCGGCCGCGGCTACTTGATCGAGGTGAGGTATCTCGACCGAGATCCTGGCTCCTGCCGACAGGCGGGAACCAGGATTCCCGGAACGTCTCGAGGATACTTGGATTTTCCGAAGATACCCTCGAATGGTTGATCGGGGTCGCGATTGGGGCCCCGGTTTTTTTTGGGAGACCTCAAAGAATTACGAAGACCTTCTAAAGAATTACGAAGACCTTCTCCAGTCTTCGAGACCTGACACGCCCGAAGACCGGACGAGCATACCCGTTTCTACCGGAACGGTAAAAATTCCGTATTCCCTATTCCCTACGATATCCGGCCTAGTCGGCCACTAGACCTAGTTTCGACCGATATTGCAGATTCATAGCATTGCGGATGGCAAATCTTGCAACAATGCTCAAGAGACTCTGCCCTCAATATCAAGCGAAATTGGGTACTAGCCTCCCTTCCGGAAGAGCGGATGCTCGCTGATGGGGATGCGTTGCGGCTCGTAGTCATTCGCGTCGACGTGGTGCAGACGCGACCAGGAGGTAATCAGTACCACGAGCATTAGGATCAGAATGACGATCAATCGGTTGCGGGTCATCATATAAATCCGTTTTCATCGGAAAGTAGGGGCGATTCATGAATCGCCCCTACTTCAATACAGCCGCGGAATAGGCAACCGCAAGAATTGCCCCTACTTGGATTCCGAGAATGGGGAACTTTGTTCCCTACATACTGGAAACGTAACTATTCAGCTACTCCAATTGAGGCATTGGGGGGCGGCCCTGGAAGGTCAGGCCGAGCGAGTTGAAAAGATCGTCGGATTGTTTGCGGAGAGTTGAGAGGTAGGAGCGGATGATGGCAAAGTCCCCGGCGCCGGTATCGGAGCGGAAACAGCCAGAGGCTTTCTGCTTGAACTTGGGCATGCGCAGGTCGCGTTCAGCCCGGTTGTTGTCGAAGGGAACACGCAGGTCGGTGAGGAAGCGCAGGACCTCGTTGCGGCGCTCGCGGAGCCGCCGAATGAGGTTGCAGGCCGGGGATTGTTTGACCCGCCCGCGGGTGCCGGGACGGCGGGGACGGGGAGGATTGCCGGCTTCGGCTTTGCTGAGGATGGTGTCGTAGCGGGTCCGCAACTGCTCGCCGTTGCTGGCGGTCAGCGTCTCAAGGTCCTGGGCCTGGGCCTCGCCGACCACGGCATTGGTTTGGCATAACAGCGTGATCATATCGGTTGTCCACGGCTGGCTCGGGGACCTCTCAGCGATGGTGATCAGCTCGCGCCGA
>Ga0209457_1000216_pt1 | contig 14603 bp, 13 predicted proteins | sample WorMetHEROISLAND_5_FD_187410 | JGI IMG/M metagenome (GOLD analysis project Ga0209457, IMG submission 187410) | Marine gutless worms symbiont microbial communities from Max Planck institute for Marine Microbiology, Germany - Olavius sp. 5 HERON... ... | reverse complement strand
GTCCGGGGCAGGGACGTGTTGGTGAGGGTCGAGATCAGCCTTGAGGAGGCCGCCTTCGGGGGCGACGCCGACGTCGAGTTCCGAACCTCGACGAGTTGCGCGGCGTGCTCCGGGACCGGGGCCGAGCCCGGGTCGGAGATCGTCGCCTGCCCCGGTTGCGGGGGAGTGGGGCAGGTGCGGGTGCAGCGCCGGTCGTTGTTCGGGACGATGATGTCGGTGGCGTCGTGCCCGCGGTGCGACGGCGAGGGGAGGGTCGTCGCCGAGCCGTGCAGGCGTTGCGACGGCGCCGGCTCGGCCCCCGACAAGGTCGAGGTCAACGTCGAGATCCCCGCCGGCGTCTCGTCGGGCACGAGGCTGCGGCTGAGCGGGCGCGGGGAGTCGGGGGGAAGGCTCGGCCCGCCCGGCGACCTCTTCGTCGAGGTCGAAGTGGCGGAGGACGAGAGGTTCGAGCGGAGCGACGCCGACCTTATCTTCCGGGCGCAGGTCGGGATCGCCGAGGCGGCCCTGGGGACGAGGCTCGACGTCCCGCTCATCGACGGCGGGACCGTCGAAGTCGAGGTGCCGCCCGGGGCTCAACACGGGAAGGTGATGAGGATCGCAAGGCGGGGCATGACCGTCCTGGGTCGCCGGGGCAGGGGCGACCTGCTCGTCGTGGTCGGCGTCGTCGTCCCGTCCGAGCTGTCGGCCGAGGAGGCCGACCTGCTGCGCCGGTGGGCCGAGCTGCGCGGGGAGAGAGTCGACAACAAGGCGGCGACCTGATGAGCCGCGTTCCCCACATCGCGGTCGGGGCCCCTTGGGACGGCCCCGAGTTGGCTCTCTCAACGGCCCAATGGCGGCGCCTCACCAAGGTCCTGCGCCTCCGGCGCGGCGACGCCGTCTCCTACACCGACGGCCTCGGCGCCGTCGGGACCGGGACCGTGCTCGACCGCTCCCTCGTGCGCGGCGAGGAGCGGGAGGCGCCGCGGGGGAGAGAGCTGTGGGTCGCGGCGGCACCGCCGGCCAACAAGGACCGGCAGAGGTTCCTCGTCGAGAAGGTCGCCGAGTTGGGGGTCGCCCGCCTCCTCTGGCTGAAGACCGAGCGCGGCAAGGGCCGGGTGGCGTCGGGCCCGAAGCTCTTCGCTTGGGCGTTGTCGGCTTTGGAGCAGTCCCGAGGCGCCTGGCTGATGGAGACATCCCCCGAGCTGGTCGGCTGGGAGGCGTTGGCGCCGCCGGTCGTCGTCTGCCTGCGGGGAGGGCCGCCCGCCCCGCCTCGCGCCGCCACGGTGGTCGTCGGCCCGGAAGGCGGTTTCGCCGACGGCGAGATCCCCACCGACGCGAGCCGTTGGGGCCTCGGCCCCACGGTGCTGCGAGTGGAGACGGCGGCGGTCGCGGCAGCGGCCAGGGTGTTGGGGGCGAGCTGAGAAGCGGCGAGGCCGGGCGGCTCGTCCCAAGTGGCGAAACGTCGGCTCGAGTGGTACACTGTCGCCACGACTATCTGGGAGCGGTTGTGTCCGACAAATTCACTCTATCTCTGGGTCAGCGCTTGCGTGCGGCTCGGCGCCAGCGCGGCTGGTCGCTCGGCGAGATCGAGACTCACACTTCGGGTGAGTTCAAGGCGTCCGTCGTGGGGGCGTATGAACGCGGGGAGCGGCAGATCTCCGTCCAGAGGTTCGTCCGCCTCGCCAAGCTCTACGAGATGGCGCCGGCCGACCTCCTGCCGTTGGCGCCGCCGAGGGGCGGCGTCATCGACGTCGACGCCTTGGCTGCGACGTCGTCGGACGACCTCGTAGAGCGTTACCGCGCCGCCATCCAACTGCTTCGCAAGGAGCCGGGCAGCGACGAGATCCGCTTGTCCGACCAGGCCATCCTGAGCTATCTTCAGCAGGCGGTCGAGACATCCAAGGCCGACTGACGGCGCCCGCGGGCGCCTCCGCCTGTGCCCCCTGACAACGTCGAGACGCGCCTACGCGTCCCCAGCCACCACTTGATGCTCGACCTCATCGGCGAGGCCGATCGCCATCTCCGACAGGTCGAGTCGTTGTTCCCCCAGGTCCGGTTCCTGGCCCGCGGGGACGAGATCGGCTTGGCGGGGCGGGCCGACGAGGTGGAGAAGGCCCACACCGCCCTCGGCGAGATGCTGATCTTGGTGCAGGAGGGCCAAGCCCTCAACGAGGGCAGGGTGGCGGAGGTGGTCAAGATGGTCAGCGACGAGGTGCCCAGCCCGTCGGGCGTCCTCGGCGACGGCATCTCCGTCGGCCGCGGCCGGATGATCAGGCCGAAGACCCACGGCCAGCAGATCTACATGGGCGCCATCAGGGAGAACACCCTCACCTTCGGGATCGGCCCCGCCGGGACCGGCAAGACCTACCTCGCCATGGCCGCCGCCGTGGGCAGCCTTATGAGCGGGTCGGTGCGCCGCATCATCCTCACCAGGCCGGCCCTCGAGGCGGGCGAGCGGCTCGGCTTCCTCCCCGGCGACCTGACCGCCAAGGTCGACCCGTACCTGCGCCCGCTGAACGACGCGTTGTGGGACATGCTCGGCCCGGAGGAGACCGCCTCCCTGATCGAGCGGGGAACCATCGAGATCGCCCCGCTCGCTTACATGCGTGGAAGGACTCTCAACGACGCATGTGTGATCCTCGATGAGGCTCAGAACACGACGCCGGAGCAGATGAAGATGTTCCTCACCCGCCTCGGCTTCAACTCCAAGATGATCATCACCGGCGACGTCTCCCAGACCGACCTGCCCACCGGGCGGCGCTCGGGCCTCCGCGTGGTCCGGGAGATCCTCAAGGGCATCGCAGGCGTCTCCTTCATCGAGTTGGGCGCCCGCGACGTTGTGCGGCACCGCATTGTCGCCTCGATCGTCGAGGCCTACCAACGTTTCGAGCCGGTGAGCGGCCGGTGAGCCGGCCGACCGCCTTCCTGTCCGTTCTCGGCTCGGGCGCCTTCCGGTCGACGGCCTTCCGGCTCGGCGTGTTCCTCGCCGCCGTCCTGACCACCTGGGGCGTGTTGTGGCTGGGGGACTCCGACGCCGGCGGGCGGCTGACGGTGGGGGCGCCCGCCCCCGAGGAGTACAAGGCGGAGAAGGCCGGGGAGGTGGTGGACACAGTGGCCACCGAGGCGGCGCGGCAAGACGCCCGCGACTCGGTGGGGCCGGTCTACGACTTGGATCCCGACAAGGAAGCGTCCGCCGTCGCCGCCATCATCGAGCTGTTCGCCGACCTTGAGGCGACAGCCGTGGGCGACGAGCCGCCCGATCCCCCCGCCGCGCCCGAGCTCCCGGAGGAGGAAACCCCCGAGCCGGCCGACGAGGGCTCGACGACGACGACCGCCGCCGAGAGGGCGCCGGTCGCTTTGAGCGGCCGCGTGTTCCTCGACGTCGACGGCGACGGCGACTACGACCCCGACGCCGAGGGCGACCGGGTCGACGAGGGACTCGCCCGGGTGGCGGTCTCGGTGCTCGACCGCGGCGGCGCCGCGGAGACCCGCACCAACAACGAGGGCGTGTGGTCGCACGACCTGGACGGCGCCGCCGCCGTCGTCACGGTCGAGGCCTCAGACGAGGAGATCCCGAACGGTTGGGCGGCTGCGCCCAAGGCCCTCGCCCAACTCGTCGAGTGCGACCGGTGGGCGGAGTGCGTCGCCGAGCCGATCGCCATCGCTCCCAACCTGCGGCCGCTCCCCGATGTGGAGAAGCGGGTCGGGGCCGAGTACGAGCTGTCGGAAGAGACCATCGAGTACCTGGCGGCGACCGCGTCGGACGACGTGGTGCGGGACGGGATCGACGAAGTGCTGCACCTGGCCGTCGTCAAGCAGGCCGTCCTCGACCGCATGCAGCGGGAGTTCGGCCAGCGGATAGAGGAGCACCAGCTTGAGGAGTTCAAGAACACTCAGAGCACCAGCCCGCCTCTGGTGTTCCACAGCGACACCGGGCAGGACCTCGCCGGCGGCCAAGCGGCGGGTGAGATCGTTGCCGCCCACCTGGTCGCCAACTACCGCCTCGACGAGACGGCCACCGAGGAGAAGCGAGAGGAGGCCGCCGAGGCGGTACCCGACGTCACCGTCGGTTATGTGACCGATCAGCTCATCGTGGCCAGAGGCGTGCCGATGACCCAGTTGCACATCGACGCGATCGCGGAGACGGCGCGCTTCGCCTCGGCGCAGCAGGCCCCGCTCCGCCTCCTGGCTGTGATCGCGGTCCTGGTCGCGTCGGCGGGCCTCTACCTGTCTCGGCTCCGCTCGCAGTTCTGGGCCCGCCCGCGCCTTGTCGCCCTCCTCGCGATCCTCTTCGTGGCGGCCGGCGGGGCGGTGCGGCTCGCCGTCCTACTCCACGAGGGGGCGGGTTGGTATGTGATCCCGGTGGTGGCGGTCGGGTTCGCCACGGCGGTTCTCTTCGACCAGCGCGTCGCCGGGCTCATGGCGCTGTCGATCGGCGTGTTGACCGCCGCGGGCACCCTCGACGTCGGCGTCACCGCCTACGCGGCCTTGGCCGCGCTGACGCCGATCCCGTTCGTCAGCTCCGTCAGCACCCGGGGAGCGTTCCGCAACGCGGTCGTCTTCTCGGCGTTGGCCGCGGCCGGGATCGCCTCCGTCACCTCCTGGTTCTTCCACGTCGGCCCGGTGGACAACGCGTTGGCCGTGGTGGGGCAGTCGGCCGCATGGGCCTTCGGGGTCTCCGCCGTCGCCGCCCTGTTGGGCCTGGCCTCCCTCCAGTTCCTCGAGTCCGCTTTCGACGTCACCACCACCCTGGGCCTCCTCGACCTCACCGACCGCAACCACAAAGCTCTCCAGCTCCTGCAGGAGGAGGCCTTCGGGACCTTCAACCACAGCCTCATGGTCGGCACGCTGGCCGACGCCGCCGCCCGCTCGATAGGCGCCGACCCGCTTCTCGCCCGGGCCATGGCCTATTACCACGACCTGGGGAAGACGGAGAGTCCCGCGATGTTCATCGAGAACCAGTTCGGGACGGCCAACCCGCACGACTCGATGGCGCCGGAAGACTCGGCCGCCGTCATCCGCGGCCACGTCACGGTCGGCTTGGAGCTGGCCCGCCGCTTCAAGATCCCCGGCGATGTGGCCCAGGGGATCAGCAGCCACCACGGCGACGGGGTGATGCGCTACTTCTACGAGAAGGCGCGGGCCGAGCGCGGCGAGAACGTCGACATCGACGACTTCCGTCACGCCGGCCAGAAGCCCCGCACCGAGGAGACGGCGATCCTGATGCTCGCCGACTCGTTGGAGGCCGCGTGCCGGGCGGTGTTCCAGACGGAGGAGCCCACGCCGGACGCCATCGAGAAGTTGGTCAACGCGGTGGTGGACGAGAAGTTGGAGGACGGTCAGCTCTCCGAGTCGCCGCTGACGCTCGGCGAGCTGACCAAGATCAGGGCCGCCTTCCTCGACTCCCTGGTGGGTCATTACCACCAACGCATCGCCTACCCGAACTTCCCCGGCGCTTGATGGCCGCCGCCGGCGGCCAATTCGGTTTCCTAATGCTCTGGATTCGGCATACCGTAGTTTGCGCATTGAGAATGGCTCCCGGCCGGCTGGGGGGACCGCCAGGCCCCGGCGCGCCGCCGCTGTGAGCGTTCACTTGGTCAACGAGCAGCCGATGGCGGTCGACGCCGACGGCCTCCGCGCCCTCGCCGAGGCGATATTGGCCGAGGAGGGCTACCCGGAGTCCGCCGAGGTGACCGTCGCCCTCCTCGACGAGGATGAGCTGGCCGTCCGGAACGAGCGACACCTCGGTCGCTCCGGCCCCACCGACGTGCTCGCCTTCCCCGTCGAGGCGCTCCGCCCCGGCCACGTCCCCGAGACCGCTCCCGGCGGCCCGCCGCTCATGGTCGGGGACGTCCTGATCGCCCCGGCGTATGTGCGCCGCCAAGCCTCCGAGAGCGGCGAGGCCTTCGAGAGGGAGATGGCCCTGATGGTCGCCCACGGGATCCTCCACCTGCTTGGGTACGACCACGAGGAAGGCGCCGACGCGGAGCGGATGGAGGCCCGGGAGCGGGAGCTGCTGGCCAAGGCGGCGGCCGCCCAGCGCCGATGACGGCGCGCCCGGAGGCCGGGTCGATACCCTGCGGAGGGCGATGGCAATACGTCACGATCAGGGGATCGTCCTCAGGTCCTACCCGTTCGGCGAGGCCGACCGCGTCGTGGTCTTGCTCAGCCCGAACAACGGCAAGGTCAGGGCCGCGGCCAAGGCTGTGCGCAAGACCAAGAGCCGGCTGGGCGGCCGCCTCGAGCCTTTCACACACGTCGACCTGATCCTCTACGAGGGGCGCAACCTGGGCACGATCACCCAGGTCTCCGTCCTCGAGCCGTTCCCGCGGCTGCGAGCCGACCTGGACGCGGTGCTCGCCGCGGGGACCATGGTCGAGGCGGCCGACGCCGTGGCCCAAGAGGGCGAGACCTCGATCCGCCTGTTCCTCCTCCTTCAGCGCGGGCTCAAGGCGTTGGAGGCGGGGGAGCGCGGCCGAGACCTCATCACATCTTTTCTCCTGAAGCTGGCCGACACGGCGGGTGTGGCGCCCGCGCTGGCCCGGTGCGCGTCGTGCGGCAGGCGCGACGGCCTGCGCCGCTTCTCGCTCGCCGGCGGAGGCGCCGTCTGCGACCGTTGCTCGGCGGAGGGCGCCGTGAGGCTCGGGGCCGGGGTCACCGGCTACCTGGCCGGGTTGGCGGGGGCCGAGTTGGCGTCGCTCCCCGCAACGGACGAGTCGCTGTCGCCCGAGGCGATGGGCCTCGCCCGCCGATTCGTCGAGCACCACCTCGACCGCAGGCTCAAGACGCTGGCTGTGATGGGGTGAGCCTCGACCTCACCCGGATCGACCTCGACCGGGCGCCGACCCACGTCGGGCTGATCCTCGACGGCAACGGCCGATGGGCCAACCTCCGGGGCCTTCCCAGGACCGCTGGCCACGTCGCCGGCGAGGAAGCCCTCTTCGACACGGTCGACGGCGCCCTCGAGATCGGGATCAAGTGGGTGACCGCCTTCACGTTCTCCACCGAGAACTGGTCTCGGGACGAAGAGGAAGTCGACTTCCTCATGTGGTTCAACGAGGATCTCCTCACCCGGAGGAGAGACGACCTTCACGCCAAGGGCGTGAGGATGCATTTCGCCGGGGACATGGGCGACCCGCGCATCCCCGACCGGAACCGGGAGCACATGGCCGAGGCCGCCGAGCTGACCCGAGGCAACGACGCCCTCCATCTTGTGCTCGCCTTCAACTACGGGAGTCGGAGGGAGATCGCCGAGGCCGCCCGAAGCCTCGCCCGGCGGGCCGTCGCCGGCGAGATCGCCCCCGAGGAGATCGACGAGAGCGCCGTGGCAGAAGCCCTCTACGTCCCCGAGGCGCCCGACGTCGACCTGTTGATCCGGTCGTCGGGCGAGCGCCGGCTCTCCAACTTCCTGCTCTGGCAGTCGGCCTACGCCGAGTTGTCTTTCCCCAGCGTGTTGTGGCCCGACTTCGACCGGCACGCCCTGGTCGATGCGGTCGCCGACTTCCAGGCGAGGGCCCGCCGGTTCGGCGCCGCCGAGGACCGGGCGACGGGTCGGGTTGACTAGCGGCCGGGTTGACTAGCGGCCCGGCACAGGCCACCGTTCATCCGGCAATGGCGCAGATCACTCTCGACACCATCTCAAACCTCGCCAAGAAGCGGGGATTCGTCTTCCAATCGTCGGAGATCTACGGCGGGCTTCGGTCCGCCTACGACTACGGCCCTCTGGGCGTCGAGCTGCTACGCAACGTGAAGGCGGAGTGGTGGCGGTCGATGGTTCAGGAGAGGCCGGACATCGTGGGCCTCGACTCGGCGATCCTCCAGGCCCGGCAGGTCTGGCGGGCGTCGGGCCACGAGCAGGCGTTCACCGACCCGCTGGTGGAGTGCGGGAGCTGCGGCGCCCGCCATCGCCAGGACCGTCTCGACGACCCGGACCGGTGCCCCCGTTGCGGGAAGGCGGGCGAGCTGACCGAGCCCAGGCTCTTCAACCTCATGTTCCGCACCCACATGGGCCCAGTCGAGTCGGACGACCAGTTGGTCTATCTCCGCCCGGAGACGGCCCAGGGGATCTTCATCAACTTCGAGAACGTCCGCAGGACCAGCCGGATGAAGCTCCCCTTCGGAGTCGCCCAGATCGGCAAGTCGTTCCGCAACGAGATCACGCCCGGTCAGTTCGTCTTCAGGACCCGGGAGTTCGAGCAGATGGAGATGGAGTACTTCGTGCGCCCCTCCGAGGCCGGCGAGTGGTTCGCCTACTGGCTGGAGGAGCGGATGCGGTGGTACATCGACCTGGGGATGAGCGCGGACAACCTGAGGCTGCGCGACCACGACGAGGACGAGTTGAGCCACTACTCGGCCGCCACCGCCGACGTGGACTACCGGTTCCCGTGGGGTTGGGACGAGCTTGAGGGCATCGCCAACAGGACCGACTTCGACCTCAAGCAACACGCCGAGCACTCGGGCGAGGACCTCACCTACTTCGACGGGGATGAGCGCTTCTTCCCCCATGTGATCGAGCCGGCGGCCGGGGCGACCCGCACGACCTTTGCCTTCCTCATCGACGCCTACGCGGAGGAGACGGTGAACGACGAGCCGAGGACGGTCTTGAGGCTCCACCATCGCCTCGCCCCGTACAAGGTCGCCGTGTTGCCCCTCTCCAAGAAGGCGGAGCTCATTGAGCCGGCCGGGAGGATCGCGGCGGACCTGCGGAGGCGGTGGATGACCGACCTGGACACGACCCAGTCGATCGGCCGGCGCTACCGGCGCCAGGACGAGATCGGCACGCCTTTCGCGGTGACATTCGACTTCGAGTCGCTCAACGACGGAGCGGTGACGGTCCGGGACCGCGACACGATGGCCCAGGACCGGATCCCGGCCGAAGGCTTGGCCGCCTACCTCGACGAGAGGCTCTCGTGAGGGCGGCGGGTCGTCGCCGCGCCGGGGCGTAGGCGTTCGCATGAGGCGCTCGACGCTCGGTTGGGCTGCGGCCCTCGTTGTGGTGTTGGGGGCCTCGGGCGTCGCCTGGCTCTGGTACGCGGGCGGGTCGGGCGAGCCTTCGACCGAGTTGACCGCGCCGACGATCGCCGACGGTTCCGCGCCGACGATCGCCGACGGTTCCGCGCCGACGACCGGGGCCGGGACCGAGACCGAGGCCGGGGCCGACGGGGCGACGACGACGGGGGCCGACGGCGGCGCGACCACCTACGTCATCGATTCGACGCGGTCGACGGCGTACTTCGAGATCGGTGAGGAGTTGCGGGGGTCGCCGGTGGTTGTTCGCGGCTCGACAGACCAGGTCGCCGGCCGGGTTGAGCTTGACCTCGCCGACCTGAGCACGGCGCGGCTGTCCCAGGTGGTGATCAACGCCCGAACCTTCAAGACCGACGAGGAGCGCCGCGATCGGGCGATCCGCGGGCCGATCATCCTCAACTCGGCGTCCGACGAGCACGAGCTGATCACCTTCGACGTGACGTCGATCGACGGGCTCGAAGGAGCCGCCGCGCCGGGCGACACCGTGACGCTCACGGTCGTGGGCGACCTCACCATCCGGGGCGCGGTCAACACGGCGACCTTCGACGTCGAGGCGACTTTGGCCGACGACGGCGCCGTCTCCGGCACGGCCGTCGCCACGGTGCTCCGCTCCGATTTCGGCATCGGCGTGCCCTCAGTCCCGGGGGTGGCGAACGTGAGCGACGAGGTGGCGCTCGTCTTGGAGTTCACTGCCGTCGGCGCCTGAGGCCCGGGGGCGGCCGGTCGCCCGAGGGCATATGATCGGCGGCCCATGTCAGATCGAGGCGACATCGACCGGGTGCGCGAGGCGTCCGACCTCGTTGAGCTGATGTCGGAGGTCACCAAGGTGCGAAAGTCGGGCCGCTCGTTCATGGCGATCTGCCCGTTCCACCAAGAGAAGACGCCTTCGATGTCGGTGGACCGGGCCCGCGGCCTCTACCACTGCTTCGGGTGCGGCGAGGGGGGGAACGTGTTCACCTTCGTGCAGAAGACCCAGGGCGTCGACTTCCCCGAGGCGGTGGAGATCCTGGCCCGCAAGGCTGGGATCACGGTGGTCCGCGACCCGGGCGCCGCCAAGAGGAGGGGGAGGAGGGCCGCCGCGGTGGAGGCGATCAGGCGGGCGGTCGAGGTCTATCACGAGCGTCTCAAGAAGTCGCCGGAGGCGGCCCCGGCCCGCGCCTACCTCAGGGGCCGGGGTTACGGCGCCGATGTGGTCGACGAGTGGAGGATCGGGTTCTCCGGGACCGACTGGGACACCCTGAGCAAGTCGTTGGCCACGGCGGGCGCCTCGGAGAAGGCGATGATCGACGGCGGCCTGTCGAGACAGGGAGAGCGCGGCCTCTTCGACATGTTCCGGGGGCGGCTCATGTTCCCGATCCACGATGTGCGCGGCGACCCCGTCGGGTTCGGCGCTCGGCGGGTGGAGGAGGTCCCGGCCCAGTCGACCAACAACCCGGCCGCCAAGTATGTGAACTCCGCGGACTCCGTTGTCTACAACAAGGCGAGGGTCCTCTTCGGCCTCGACCGGGCCCGGCGGGCGATTGCGGCCGAGGACCGGGCGGTGATAGTGGAGGGTTACACCGACGTGATCGCCATGCACCAAGCCGGGGTGGAGACGGCCGTCGCCGCTTGCGGGACGGCGCTCGGAGACGGTCACCTCGACCTTGTCCGCAGGTTCACCGAGAACGTTGTCCTCGCCTTCGACTCCGACGAGGCGGGGGCGAGAGCGGCGCTGCGGAGCGACGACCTCGAGTCCCGGTTCCGGCTCGACCTCGACCTGCGGGTGGCGGTCATGCCCGACGGCCTCGACCCCGCCGACCTGGTTCAGGAGGGCAGGTCGTCGGAGCTGGCGACCGCCGTCGAGTCGGCCCGCCCGCTGCTGGAGTACCGGATCGAGCGCGAGGTGGCCCGACACGACTTGAGCGGGCCGGAGGGGAGGGCCCGCGCCCTGCACGCCGCTGCGGCCCACCTGCGACGCGTCGGCGACGACATCGCCGGGTTGGAGTACAGGCGGTTCGCGGCCCGGATAATCGGAGTCGAGCTGGAGACCGTTGATCGGGCGGTCCGCTCCGGGCGGGCGCCTGCGACGGCCGCCGACGGGGCGGCGCAAGCCCCTCTGAACCGGCTTGAGTCGGAGCTGCTGCGGGTGGTCTTGGCCGGAACGCCGGGGAGCGAGGAGGTGTCGGAGTCCGACTTCGAGGACAAGCGGCTCGCGGCGGCGTTCGCGGCGATCGCCGACGAGTTGGCCGCCGCGGCCCCGGGGGCGCCCGTCGACGTGTCCGTAGTCGCCGACCCCGAGCTTCAGGCGATCCTCCGCTCCCTTGTTATGCGCGACCGGGCGTTGCCCGAGTGGTCCGACATGAGCGCTCGCTTGAGGAGTCGGCGGCTCGACGCGAAGATCCGAGATGCCGAGGCCAAGCTGGCCGACCTCGAGGATGGGACCGGCGCCCACTCCGACTGGTTGCGGCGCCTGGTATCGTTGCAGCACGAAAAGCGGGCTGTTGGAGGGTCATGACGACCGACTTGTTGAGCAGGGCCACGAGCGATCTCGTCAGGAGGGGGAATCACCGCGGCTTCCTGACGATGGCCGAGGTCCAGCAGGAGCTGGAGGACATCAAGGCCCCCGGCGAGGCGTTTGAGAAGGTCGCCGACGAGCTTCGCCAGAAGGGGATCAGGCTCCAAGAGGAGGGTCCCGGCGTCCATGAGGAGATCGTCGAGGTGCCTCAAGTCTCGATCTCCGACCCGGTCCGGCTCTACCTGAACGAGATCGGCCGCTCCCCGCTGCTCACCGCCCAGCAGGAGGTGGAGCTTGCCATGCAGATGGAGGCGGGCCAGCGGGCTCAGGCGCGACTCGACGACGAGGACGAGAAGCTCGGCGGCGACGACAAGGCGTTCCTGAATCACGAGATTGAGATCGGCGACACGGCACACAAGCAGCTTGTGCAGTCCAACCTTCGTCTTGTGGTTGCCTTGGCTCGTCGGTACGTCGGGCGAGGGATGGCTCTGCTGGACCTGATCCAGGAGGGGAACCTGGGGCTGATGCGGGCCGTGGAGCGCTTCGACTACCGCCGCGGGTTCAAGTTCTCCACCTACGCCACTTGGTGGATCAGGCAGGCGATCTCACGCGCCATCGCCGATCAGGGTCGGACGATCCGCATGCCGATCCATGTGCTCGACTCGGTCAACAAGCTGACCCGCGTCCAGCGCGAGCTGACCCAGGTTCACGGCCGGGCGCCGACGCTCGACGAGCTTGCCGTTGAGCTGGGCCTCGATGCGACGCGGGTCGCTGAATTGCGCCGCATCGCGTTGGACACTGTGTCCTTGGAGGCGCCGGTAGGGGAAGGCGAGGACGGGACGCTTGCGGACATGGTGGTGGACACCGAAGTGGAGGCGCCCGCAGACGCCGCCGCCTTCGCTTCGCTCCAGGATCAGCTTGCCCTGGTTCTGGAGGGGCTCGGCGACAGGGAGCGCGAGGTCTTGATCATGCGATTCGGGCTGGCGGACGGGAGGGCGAGGACCTTGGAGGAGGTCGGGTCCTACTTCAACGTCACCCGGGAGCGGATACGCCAACTGGAGCTCAAGGCTTTGGCGAAGCTGCGCCATCCCGACAAGTCGGGCAGGCTGGCCTGCTTCCTCGAGGACTCCTAGCGGGGTGTCGCACCTGGTGCGCTCCGCGATGCGTGTGCAACAGTGCGGCTCTCGTCTGGGTTACTGCACACGCTCAGTCCCGTACCCACCCGGCTAGGCGCAGGTCGCGGGTGAAGGCCCCGGCCGCCACCGCGGTCACGACCACCGCGGCGGCGACGCCGACCGAGCCGAGCACCACATAGGTGACGACGAGCTGCACCAGCACCGCAGTCAGCGGCTCGGACCCGGCGAGGAGCATGCCGGTCATGGTTCCGGGGAGGGCAATCAACCCGATCACCTTGGTGCGCTCGATCTGGGGGAGGAGGGCGGTCCGAATCGCCGACCGGGCGGCCATGCGCGACGCCCCGGCGGCGTCGAAACCCAATGCGAGGAGACCCTCGACCCGCAGCCGCTCGTCGACGAGCTCGCGGGCGGCGGCGTCGGCGGCTTGCACGGTTGAGCCGATGAGGTTGCCGAGGGTGATGCCGGCGAGCACCACGAGCGTCACCGGCGCCATCTCGAACACCCCGAGCCCGAAGAGGATGAGCAGGGTGGCGGCGACGGCGAGGGCGAGGGCGGCGAGGGCGTAGAGCCGGAGGCGGGGGACTCGCCGGGCCCGTCTGGCCACGACCTCGGCGGAGAGGGCTGTCATCCCTACGACCCACGCCCAAGCCCAGGTCATGGCATGCGCCGACTCGAAGATGAGCCCGAACCCGAGTCCCACGGCGATCAACTGGGCGGCGGCCCGGAGCGAGGCCCAGACGATGGAGCGCTCGGCTTCGAGCCGCTTCCAGCGGGAGACCGCCACGGCCGCGCAGACCAAGGCCAGCGAGGCAAGGGCCTGGAGCCATCCGAAGTCTCCGCTCATGGGCGCCGATCGTGGCACAACGGGCGCCGGGAGACCGACTCGGGGCGCCCGGTCGCTAACCTGAGACGAGGACGGCCCCCATTCCGCGGTAGCTCAATTGGCAGAGCAGTGGACTGTTAATCCATTGGTTGTAGGTTCGAGTCCTACCCGCGGAGCGGTCCCGACGGCCCACCCCCCGGCGGAGCGCCGCGGTTGCTCAGGAGGCGAGGCGCCGGTGCGTCGGGATGGGGACGAGGCGGGCGAGTTCTTCCCCAGGGTTCGGTTTGCCGTCTCGCCTCGCAAGAAACTAAACTCAGAGTCTAGAAAGTTGCGCCATAGTGGGTGGCATGGAGAAACCCGACAGACCTCTTTGGAACCGGCTCTATGAGACCGCGGAGGCCCAGTACGGGTACTCCACCACCGCTCAGGCGGCGGAAGCGGGCTACTCCCCGCAGCTCCTGACGAAGTACCTGAAGAACGGGCGGATCACCCGCGTGCGCCGAGGCATCTACCGGCTGACACACTTCCCGGCCGGCGACGACGAGGGCCTGGTCGTCGTCTGGCTGTGGTCCGACCGGGCCGGCGTCTTCAGTCACGAGACAGCCCTGGCCCTGTACCAGCTCTCGGACGTGCTGCCGGCGAGAGCGCACATGACTCTGCCGGCGTCGTGGAGGTCCCGGCGCCTTCAGGCGCCCCCCAGCGCGATGCTGTACTTCGGCGACGTCGAGGACGCCGACTGGAGATGGGTGGGCGCCGTCCCGGCTACGACGCCTGAGCGGACTGTGCTCGACTGCGCGAAGGATGCCGTGTCGCCCGACTTTGTGCTGCAGGCCATCGACGAAGGCCTGCATCGCGGGCTGTTCACCGAGTCGATGATTCAGCCCGCCCGCGAGCTCCTGAGTGTCGACGGCTACTGATACTCAAGCCTGAGCTGCACGGCTTGCCGTCATGGCTGTCTCCCTCACACGACCGTCACCGCGTTCCGCGCGTCTACCCCCTGGCCCGCGGGGCGTGATGCGACGCGAGGCCTTCGCGGAGCGGCTATGCTGTCGAGCCATGACGACAAGCCCCGCCCCCTCGCGCTTCTTCGGGTTTGTCTACTTCGGCGCGTAGCGCCGACTCTCCCCCCACCCCCGCCGTATCC
>Ga0209457_1000215_pt1 | contig 14610 bp, 15 predicted proteins | sample WorMetHEROISLAND_5_FD_187410 | JGI IMG/M metagenome (GOLD analysis project Ga0209457, IMG submission 187410) | Marine gutless worms symbiont microbial communities from Max Planck institute for Marine Microbiology, Germany - Olavius sp. 5 HERON... ... | reverse complement strand
GAAGCCTTTACCTGGGTCAACACCATGCTCGGTAACGTCAAGAACGCGATTCAGGAGACATACCATGGCATCAGTGACCAGCACGCGCCGCGCTATTTCGCCGAGTTCGGCTTTCGATGCAACCGTCACTTTGATTTGCCGGCGATGATTCCACGCCTCGGATATATCGCAGCTCGTACCCCTCCGATGCCCGAGCGGCTCCTTAGATTGGCTGAACCTTCGGGGTAATCAGGTAGAAGTTTGCGCCGACGAGAAAGCCCACCGGATCCCGACTCAGATACCTTCCGAGCTGGGGCGAGTACGAGTAGTAGCGAAACCGGTTGTAGTGCCAGCCGGTCTCTTCGTCATGATACTGGCCTGCGAATCGCAAGGGATTGTGGACTAGGTTGTGTGCGATTCGTGCCTGTCCGAAGGCATCGTAGTCCGCTGCCCAAACGACTTCTCCAAAAGCGTTGGTCAGACGTCGGGGGGTTGCCGAGGTGGTCACAGTGGTGTAGTAGTAGATGTGCCCGTCGGTGCGGGTGGCGAAGGGTGTGGTGCTCCCCGACAGGTAGCCGTACTCCTGACGGCGCACGAGACGTTGGCCCGCCCGCTGGGCCTTGGGCCTCGGCGATGATCTGCTCCCCGGCCCACCAGTAGCGGGGCTCCGTCGGCGTGGCGGCTCCATTACCGATGGTGCGCTTGCGGATGCGTCGGCCGAAGGCATCGTAGCCGAAGGTAACCTGGATGCCATCGGTGCTCGCGGCACGCACCAATAAACCACGGCGGCTCCAGGGCACAGCGCAGATCGCCTTGGTCGATGAGGCGGTTGCCGGTCTCAAAGCTGGCTTGCTCTCCGTTGCATTGGGTGCGATTTCCGGCCGGGTCGTAGGCAAATTGCTCGCAGCGTTGAGGACGATCGGCATCGACCCCGATCAGACGGCTCTCGCGATCATAGTGATAGCGCCGGTTCCCGAGCTGGCTATCGAAGCTGGTGTGAAGGCGGTCCTCGGCGTCGTAGGCGAAGCCGAGCGCGAATGGGTGGGATCGGTCTTGTCGCTCGACCTCGATCGCGGCCGGCCGACCGGCCCTGCGAGTCGTGTCGCGTTTGGCTGACGAGGTGACTCGGATAGCGTTGGGCAAAGCCACTCTCGACTTTGTCATAGTGCCAACGAGTAGTACCACCGTTCCAGTCGGTAAGGGTCTCCAGCCGCTGGTCGGGGTCGTAGCCGAAGCCCGGGGGGTCGCCGCTGGGGGTGGTCTGGCCCTGGAGCGTCGCCATTTTTTGCACCCGAAATGGGGTCCGTCCGATTTCGGGTGCAAAAAATCAGGCGACGACCATTACCTTCGGCGACCCACGTTCGTCCTGCGTCCGTCCCGGCGCACATTCCGCTCGCCGCTTACGCTCCCTCGCTTTCCTGTGCTCCTCTTTTGTCAGGTCAGACTCGGCGATCTAGTCCGTATTCACCCGTCCCATTACGGTAAAGCTCTTGATGAAGGGACCGGCCATCCGGGGGTCCTTGATCATGGACTTGTAGTCACCGGTCTTGAACTTGAGCTTGCCGCTGACGTAGGCCGCGCCCAGGCTCGCCATGCCGAGCCCCTTAGCAAGCCACTTGAGCCAGTTGTCCTTGTCGGCGCGCAGGTCCCAATTCGGGGGCTCATTATCCCATTTGCCAGCTCTCACACATTTTCCTTTTTCCACTACGAGAACGCCGAGAGGGTTCTCGCCGCCTTTGAATCCATAACAGATGATGGAGCTGAAGTCGATCTCGGCGAGCGCCTCCGCGAGCTCGGATTCCTTGTTCCATTCGTCCATGAAGCCCTTCATCCATTCATCGGAAAAGAGTTCAGCCATTGTCGTCAATCCTCCGAAGATTTTTCTAAAGTGACCGCCGCATCCGCGGCGGTGGCGAGTGGGTTGTTCGGGTCCTGACGCGAGAGCACCTTAGAAACAATCAAGGCACCCTTGCCAGACAGGATGCCCGACAGTTTTGTTAAGCACACAAGTGATTGAAATGGGAGCCATACGAGATGTTCTCGCTTTGTGACTTGAAATTTCCAGGAACGGAATTTCGCAAGGTCCCCGTAAGCTCCCTACGTGGGGATTTGTCAGCCATATTCCAGCTCGATGTCCGCAGCCGCCAAGCGTCCCGCTTCCTGCTCCAGCTCCAGACAGGTCTGTGGGTGCTGGGATAGCCAGCCCCGGGGGAAGGTAAGCCGCAGCCGATTACCGTCCGGATTGAGCATGGGGCAAGGCTTGGTCGTGGGGGAACGTCCGCGGTGCAGCAAGACCGCCAGACGCAGGATGATGCACAGATAGCGTATACTCTCGCGTACCGGCTTGGACAAGGCCGGAAATTCCTGTTGTGGAAACTTGCGGCGATGACCGAGTACCAGGACCGCGAGGGCCGCCTGCTCCTGGCGCGTAAAGCCCGATAGGTCCGCATTGTGCAGCAGGTAGGCACCGTGCCTTTGGTACTGACTATGGCCGATCATGAGTCCGATCTCATGCAAGCGAGTTGCCCAGCCTAACATACTCGGGTAGTCGGGATCCGTGAGCCCCCAGGGTTGGGCGACCTGGCCGTAGAAGGTCAGCGCGGTAGCCTTGATGCGTTCGGCATGTTCTTCGTCCACATCGAAACGCTGGCACAGGACATTCACGGTGCGTTCGCGTACGTCCTCATGGCGGATGCGGCCCATCATCTCATAGATGAGGCCTTCACGCAGGGCCTCCTGGGAGACCTGCATGTGCTCGATGCCCAAGGTCTTGAACACGGAACGCAGCACGGCCACCCCCCCAGCAAACACCGGTCGGCGCTGCTCGGACAGGTCCTTGAGATCAATAGCCGCAATGGTACCGCATGCAATGAGAGCATCGCGCAGCCGGTCTAGGGATGTCGCGGAGATCCCCTCCGGGGACCAGCCCTGAGCCTCGACCACGTTGGCGATCGCCCGAACGGTGCCGGAGCTGCCCACGGCCTGCTGCCAACCGGAACGGCGGAATTGCTCACGCACCGGACGGATTTCCAGGGCACCCGCCAGCTCGGCCCGATCCAGACACTCGGCAGAGAGCTTACCGTTGGAAAGCTGGTGCCGCGACATGCTCACGCAACCCATTTCCAGGCTCTCGCGCAATCTCGGGGTGACCCCTTCCCCGACAATGAGCTCGGTGCTGCCGCCGCCGATATCCACCACCAATCGTCGTCCGTCACCGACCGCCAGACCGTTGGCCACGCCCAGATAAACCAACCGTGCTTCCTCGCGCCCGGCGATCACGTCGATCGTATGCCCGAGTGTCGCCTCCGCCTGCTCCAGAAAACCGGACTCGGGATCGAGCTGGCGCAAGGTGTTGGTACCCACCGCCCGCACACTCTCCGGTGTCATGCCGCGCAGGCGTTGGCCGAAGCGTTCCAGACAGGCCAGGGCTCGCTCCACCACCTCGGGCAGTAGCTGTTTATCATCCGTGAGGCCCTCGCCAAGGCGCACCATCTCCTTGAGACGATCGATGATCTGGAGATCACCATCGGCAATTCGGGCGACGATCATATGAAAGCTATTGGAGCCGAGATCGACCGCCGCCACCATGTCCGGCAGGGATGATCCCGTACTCGAGGGAGACCACGAAGCCATGAGCTGTTCCCGATTCTGCAAGCCGGCGGCATAGTACCAAAACCAGCCGCTTTCGGTACCTCTATCGATAGATCACCCAGGACCTCTCAGCCCGTATGGCCGGGCGATGTCTCGGCCTCACGGATCGCTACGAGAATCCATGTTCGGCAAGAAATTGTGCCGTAATGCCTTGGGTACCGGGGACTGCGGCCTGCTCGCCGAGGACTAGGCGTTCAAGGTAGCGGGCGATGAGGTCCACCTCAAGGTTGACTCGGGTCCCCGGACCGTATCGGCCCATGATGGTTTCTTGCAGGGTGTGGGGAATGACGTTGAGCGCGAATACCCGGCCGTCGACGCCATTGACGGTCAGGCTGGTGCCATCGACGCTGATGGAGCCCTTGTGGGCGATGTAACGGGCGAGCTCGGATGGTGCTTCGACCCGGAATCGGACCGAACGCGCGTCCCCGCGACGGTCCAGCACAGTCCCGATGCCGTCCACATGACCGCTGACCAGATGACCACCCAAAGGTGTCGCCAGGGTCAGTGCAGGCTCCAGGTTCACGCCGCTTCCGGCTCGCAGGTCCCCGAGGGTGGTCAAGGCCAGAGTCTCGCGAGATACGTCCGCCGCCAAGCCGGGGCCGGCGACCTGCACCGCCGTCAGGCAGACACCGTTGACCGAAATGCTGTCGCCCGGTGCCATGCCGGCCATATCGAGCTTGCCCGTATCCAGGGTCAAGCGTACGTCGCCCCCACAGGGCTCCAAGGTATGGGCTTGACCGATGGCCTGGACGATGCCTGTGAACATGGCTTTACCCCGAATCGAGGGTCTCCAAAATTTTCAAAATGCCCTATTGGGACCGGAATTCTTTGCGTCCTTCGCGCCTGTCTGCGGTAGGGCAGGCTTGCCCGCGCTTCATTCAACATCGCTCAATAACCCTTCCCTACCCACTCGGAGCAAGGCCGGAAACGAGCTCGGGTCTTGGGTTACACTTCCAGGATGGCAAAGACAAAACAACCCGCGCGTGGCGGCGCCACTATAGCACTCAACAAACAGGCCAGCTACGACTACCACATCGAGCAACGCTACGAGACCGGCCTCGTCCTCGCAGGCTGGGAGGTCAAGAGTCTGCGTGCCGGGCGGGGCCAGCTCAAAGAGGCCTATGTCAAAATCCTGCACGGTGAGGCATTTCTGATCGGTGCCCACATCTCGCCGCTATCTGCGGCCTCGACCCACGTCACGCCCGACCCCACGCGCACCCGTAAGCTGCTGCTCAAGCGCGCCGAACTCAATCGCCTGATCGGGCTGACCGAGCGCGCCGGCTATACCCTGGTCCCCACCGCCATGTACTGGAAACGGGGTCGGGTCAAGCTGGAAATCGGGCTGGCCAAGGGCAAGAAGCTACACGATAAGCGAGCTGCGGAGAAAGATCGGGATTGGCAGCGGGAGAAGGCGCGTCTGTTCAGGGCTCATTAGGCCGATCGACATGACGGGACATCCCTGTCCTTACGGACACCTCGAACTCTTCGGAGGTACCCTCAAGAAGTCAGGAGACCCTTGACACCTTCACGTTCTTCTTTGAGCTCGGCGAGTGTGAAGTCCATCTTCTCGCGGGAGAAGGTATCGATTTCCAAGTCCTCGATAACCTGATACTTGCCGGCGGTACAGGTGCAGGGGAAGCCGTAGATCATGTCCTCGGGGATACCGTACGCACCGCCCGAAACCACACCCATGGTCACCCAGCGACCGTCGGTGCCCAGCATCCAGTCGCGCATGTGATCGATGGCCGCATTGCCGGCACTGGCCGCGGAGGAAGCACCGCGGGCCTCGATGATGGCCGCGCCCCGCTTACCGACGGTGGGGATGTAGGTCTCGCGGTACCAAGTCTCGCCGGCCACTTGGGTCTTGGCATCCTGACCGGCTACGGTGGCGAAACGCAGGTCCGGGTACATGGTGGGCGAGTGGTTGCCCCAAACCACCATCTTCTCGACCTCCGAGACCTTCTGTCCAGTCCGGGTGGCCAACTGCGAGACCGCCCGGTTATGGTCGAGCCGCATCATAGAGGTAAAATTCTCGGCCGGCAGGTCGGGGGCGGATTCCTTGGCGATGTAGGCGTTGGTGTTGGCCGGATTACCGACCACGACGACCCGAACATCGCGTGTGGCGACCTCGTTGAGAGCGCGTCCTTGCTCGATGAAGATCTTGGCGTTGTCCATCAGCAGATCCTTGCGCTCCATACCCGGCCCACGAGGCTTGGCGCCGATCAGCAGGGCATAGTCGGTGTCCTTGAATGCCTCCTTGGGATCTCCGGTGCCGATCATGCCGGCCAACAGGGGAAATGCGCAATCGTCGAGCTCCATCATCACCCCCTTGAGGGCGCTTTGCGGCTTTTCCATCGGCAGCTCCAACAGCTGCAGGATGACGGACTGATCTTTGCCCAACATCTCGCCGGAAGCGATGCGAAACAGGGTTGCGTAACCGATCTGGCCGGCAGCGCCGGTAACTGCGACTCTAACGGGGGTTTTTGCCACGGCGGAACACTCCTAAACGTTGGGGGATGGGTGGTGATCGGACCAGGGGCGGATGCCCAGGGAGGACTCGGAGCCTCGCTTATTTTTCGCAGGTTACAGAAAACCTGCCACCTTCAAGTTTCCAATCCTTGCCCATGGAAAGGATTTCGTCAAGGCGCCTCGCGCCTTTGCAACCGCCATCGCAGACGCACCTATGGCGGTGCGGGCGGCACAGTCCCGTAGCCGAGGGCCGCCGCGTGCGCCCATTTGCCGAAGCGTCGCCATTTTTCGCCAAACCCGAAATGGGGTCCATCCGATTTCGGGCGCGAGAAATTAGGCGACGCCCTTTGCCTTCGGCGACCCGCGTTCGTCCTGCGTCCGTCCCGCTGCGCACTACACGCTGTGCCAGGATTCCCGCAATGACTCGACGCCGTGTCGCATGGCTTGGCTTTTCGTCTCCGCCCGCGCTACCGCGCCGGACTCCAACGAGACACTCGGCACTACGGTTACGCGGGGGTCGTCGCACTCCATTCATCGCTTACACTCCCTCGCTTCCTGTGCTCCTCCGTCGCGGAAATGAAATGGGTGCGGCTCTCATCAAATATCTCATTACATACTGTTTTACAATTTAATTTATTCTCTCACGTCAAGCGGTCTCACGGACTGAAAGCCGAGATGCCTAGCCTTCACACCAGTGTCTGAACGGTCTCGGTTCCCCGCGGCCCTCTATCTTGCCACTTGTTTGCTGCGCGACAGCGCGCCACCTACCGGGGGAGTGGGTTCTCTTTTGAAACGACACCGGGTGTTGAAAATCCGAGAGTCGAGGCCAGTTTATCGGACACCTTGTGGAGCTTACGTACCCTCCCTATCATGGCCAACTCGCCCTGAGACCTAGCGATTCACGCCGCCCCATGGATTCGAACAGCTCCGTGGCCAAGTTGACCGCACCGGCGGGGATTCACAGGGGGCAGGCTGCGCCCACCGGGGGATATCAAGTAAGCGCTGTGGGGAGAAAATTCAGCCGCAAATAAACGCCAATGAACGCAAACGTACTCAAGAAAAGTCGACGAAGATGGCCCCTCCTCTCGGCGTGTTCTCGGATGTGCATTCGAAGTCGGCAAAGTCTTAGAGACTGCCTTTTTAAACAGTCTCTGAGTCATGTACACCGCAAAGGCCGACCCGCTCGGTCCGTATTGCACCGGGGCCTCGATCCCCGCGGGAAACGCGCTGCGTTGCGCGCGCCCGCAGGCACAAGTCCCGCTGACAATGCGGTACTCAATGACCTCACGTTGGATCACCACCTCGACCACCGGGCGTCGCTCTGCGAGCCCCGTAGTGGCGATCTCGGTGCCACCGCGCACGCACGCACAGGTCCCCGGCAGCGGGATGATCGCGTGCTGATCAGGGGCATCGACCAGGGAGCGGGTGACGCCGACCCGGTTGTTCACCGGGCTTGCGCCCGCTGGGTTGGCGCCGCGAACATGGTGGCGGCTTCTTGAACGGAGAGTCTGAGGGTGGTGGCCGGCTGGAATTGTGGCTATCCTTAGTCAGATGTACTTCCAGTTCCTGAATGCGCTCATGCATCTGCTCAATGGCCGCCGTTTGCCCCTCAACGATCGCAGTCTGCTCCGAAACCCGTTCACGCAGCCGCTTAAGCTCGTCGTCAGGATTTTCCGGAGAATGGGTTAGGGTGTGTTGTTCCAGAATGGGCTTAGATTACGTGTGTAGCCTGCCGCTTGGCAAGATGTCCTGAATAGTTGCGTTAGAAAGAAAAAAGACAGCGAGGTTTCCGCATTTTACCTCGCCGCTGGGTGGTCGAGAGAACATTCGCCTGGCTGATTCGATGGCGTCGATTGAGTAAAGATTATGAACGGAAACCAACTTCGAGCGAAATACAGGTTTATTTCGCATCTAGTCATTTGCTTCTCCGGCAAATCTGTAATCATCAGACACCCTATAAAATGGCTATTCGTTGAGTTTTCATTATTAATAAATTTTTAGACAGCCTCTGAGGAGAACAGCTCACGCGACGGCGCAACGACGCCACGTAAAGGCCGTACCTAACTTACCCGTCACGCATGGATTTTCCGCCGCGATGTCCATTTCTCGCACCCGATAGCGGCATTGCAACTCGTCGCAATAGGGGCTGGCTATTCTTCCTCGTCGCGCCTAGCTCTCGGGCACGATAAAGGTACCCCGTTTCCCGCAAAACCCATGCACGACGGGTATAACGCCGTTGCGTCGTAGCGCCGTCGCGTGAGATTAGGAAAACCAGAGCTTCTCCCAGCTTTGTTATTTCCGGGATTCGACAGAAAGATTCCCTAGGTATACCGGAGCGTCGCATTCACGACCGATGTGGACCGGCGTGGACGGCATCCGCGACCGGAGAGTGACCATCGTAGGGAGACAGGGCACTGCCCTCCCGGCATTGCCGCAGGCGCAGATCGAGCAGGTCGAGTAATTGCTCGTGGGCACCTATGTAGCCCGCCTGCGCGATCACTCGCGTCGGGTACTGTCCGACCAGCCGGGTTACCTGCTGTCCGATACGTTTGATCAGCCGGCCGGTAAACAGATAGTAGGGGAGCACGATGATCTGGCTGACCCCGAGTCGGTCGAGGCACTGCACCACCTGTTCGAGCCGTGGAAAACAGATATCGGTAAAGGCAGGGAACACCAACTCATGTTGGGTGGTTTCATAGAGCCAGTGGGCCATCTTGGCGGTCTCGCCGGTGGCCTCGATATCCGAGGTACCCCGCGCCAGCAGCACGACGCCGGTGGTACGGGAGTCCGGCATCGCCAGTTCGACCATGGCTTGGTGCAGACGATGGCGGAGGGCCTTTAACAGTTGGTCGGTGGTGCCCGGATAGCACCCGTAGCGGAATTCGACGTCGGGATGACGCGCCCGGGCCGCCGCGATGGCCTGGGGGATATCTCGTTTGACATGACCAGCGGCGTTCAGGATCAGGGGCAACACCAGCAGGCGTCCTCCCCCGCCGCCTAAGCTCGCGGCGGCCTCCTCCAGACCCGATGGCAATAGCACCGGGGCATGCTCGATCCAGCACACCCGGATATCGACCCCGCGGTGGCGCTGCCGCCACAGGCCGGTGAACTCTTCCACCTCTCGATTGCCTTCGTTGCCCGGATCTCGAGCGCCGTGGGCTACCAGCAAGACAATCTCTTTCGTCACGGATCAACACTCCTCGGGTCGATGCTTTCCGATCGCAGCGGTCTGGTATTGCAACCGGCTCCGACGCCGGGTTCATTTCTTCACTATTTCAGGTGGTGTTATGATTTCGTTGTTTCCGGTGTGTTAGGGATAACCCTTGCGATTGCCCATTTTCGGCAACAATTAAGAGTCAGAACACCACCCTATTTCGGTTGTATTACAAATTTGTTGTTATGAAAATTTCAAACGGCAATGCCAAACTCATAACGATTCACGAATAACCCAATGATGATATCATGCATTTGGTTTAGTTTTAAAAAACAAATCGTCTTGCGGGCAAGCCGCTTGATTTGTGTCCGACAGTGTTTTAATTTTGTTGTGTACAGTGTAGCTGGTCCCGTGAAAAATCCCACGTTCAAGGTTTTCTTAATATTCGGCAAAGACAAGATTTGTAACACGACGAGAGATTCAGAGTCTGTCTAAAAATCTATTAATAATAATGAAAACTCAACGAACAGCCATTTTATAGGGTGCCTGATGATCACAAATTTGCCGGAGAAGCAAACGACTGGATGCGAAATAAACCTGTGTTTCGCTCGAAGTTGGTTTCCATTCATAATCTTTACTCAATCGACGCCATCGAATCAGCCAGGCGAATGTTCTCTCGACCACCCAGCGGCGAGGTAAAATGTGGAAACCTCGCTGTCCTTTTTTCTTTCTAACAACTTCGAGCGGGTACTCGAATTGGATCAAGACCCAGTTAGACAGGTCCGCACCGGAATCGGCACGATCGCCCCAGATTTTTTTGACGGTATGGAGGATCGAAAATAAGTTCGTAATGACTTGACGAGCAGCTTTACCGTCAGACACATTGGCAGCGTGTACCCGGACGACGAGCACGCAACCGATTGTATCGACAACGATAGGGCGTTTTCTGCCCTTAACGGGTTTGCCCCCGTCAAATCCCGATTCTACATAGGATTCCGGGGTTCCCTTGATACTTTAGACTATCAATAATTGCTCCCGTTGGATCTGGCTTTCGGTCTTTTTTTAGCGTAACCGCTGACGAAGCACCGTATTGACTTTCTCTGGCAAACGAGTATCTCCACTTAATTTATAGTAGTAGTTAACGTGCTTGTAGGAAGGGAAGTCTTTTGGCAGATACCGCCAGGGACAATCTGTTTTATTCAAATAAAAAATGGCATTTAGGCGTTCGCGAAGATCACTTTTTCGTAGGCTTCCGATGGTATAGGATTCCAATTCGTTGATGATGGGCTCAAGGATTTGCCCTTCTTCGTCGGTGAGGTCACTCGGGTATCTGACAGCCGATTGAATCGTTTCTTCGAGTCATAGAAAACCCTGGGATTACATCGCATAAAACCACAAAATATACATATTTTACGATTTAAAATCAATGTGTTAATTTCTGAACAGCCTCTCAAGATCCCCCGTAGTGATGGTGCGATGGCGGCCTCGGAATTCCGCAACCGAAAGCCCCTCCCCCCTGGAGTTGGTTTCGGCACACACTCGACTCCGCTAAGCCGATCCATCGGCTAGTACTATAAGCCCCTCTCCCTTAGCAGGGAAGGGATTGAGGAGAGGGAACATAGCCCCTACTTGCCCCATACCTACGAGGACTCCACCTTAGCGCCGGCAAGTCGGCGCCTACATCCGACTACTAGGCGGTAGGTGTGAGCTTGCTGGCGCTCCATCTGGCATCATGTGGTGATGGCTCCACACCTGCGACCGAAATTTGGCTCTCTTACGTTTGGTGTGGGAGGAAAAGGAAACCACCGCGTAGCGGCTGTGTCCCTGACAGGCTGGATGGACGCAAGACAATGCGGGCAAGAGGGGATCGGGGCACCCGGCGGATCAAGCCTAATGTCCTGCTGTTGCTGAGTGCACCGTGATGCGTGGCCTCGCGGCCAAAACGGCCCCGAGCCCCTCTCGCAGGCCCCTCTTCTGCGCCTGTCCAGCCTTTCAAGGATGATTTTCTTTTCCATTCTACCCACACAATCCGTAAGAGAGCCCGAAATTTCCTTTTCTCCGGAGCTAGTATTGGCCACACTCGACGGAGGAGCACAGGAAAGCGAGGGAGCGTAAGCGACGCGACGAGCGGAGTGCGCGCCGGGACGGACGCAGGACGAACGTGGGCCGCTGAAGGCCATGGCCGTCGCCTGATTTTTTGCGACACCCGAAATCGGACGGACCCCATTTCGGGTGTCGCAAAAAATGGCGACGCTCCGGTCCGCCAACTGATCCGGCGGCGGCTATAAGCCCCTCTCCCCTAGCGGGAGAGGGGTTGGGAAGAGGGGGAGTAAACAGGAGGCCCCGGATACCGGCTCTATTCGGTGGGTATCGATAGTAAGGTATCTTGAAAAATTAGTCGTGCTATAACTCGGTTGCTTCCAGATATCCATAATTCAAAGATATCTCCGACATCGAATCTTAAGAACAAACAAATCAATAACACCACCTGCGGGCAGCGTTATTTTTTTGTTGTTTCTGGGATTCGATATGGAGTTCTCCTCAACATCCTGTATACCCGGGGACAACAGAACTATAACACTCTCGGAAGCCATGCTTCGATAGTCCCCGCAATTTCCTACGAGAGCGCCGGCCACCGCTTCCATATACCGGCTTTCCTCATGGCATGGTCGGCCATGGTCAGCTTGCGATGATTGGGGCTGTTGGGATTGTTACACCAACCTATGCTCTGGGCGATGACCTTTCCATCTTCGGAGATCAGGCGCATCCCACCCCAGAACTGACAGGTTCCGCACAGGTTCTCCGCTTCGGCGTCGAGCATCAGGCCCTTCCCGGATGCTCCGTGCTCATGCTCATGCTCATGCTCATGCTCATGCTCATGCTCATGCTCATGCTCATGCTCATCCGATGCCTGGGCGCCCACCGCTGCGAGTGCAACCGTACCGACAACCAGTTGACCCGAAGCGATCAAAAAACCACGGCGTGTTGCAAGTGACATAGAATACCTCGTCGATTGTTTGGTGAGAAGATCAGGGGATCGTGAAAAGTTCCAAAGAAGGATTTTTTTACGTCTTCATGGTAGGGGGCGCCTCGAAAATTTCAAGGCGCCCACATCCGATACCATGCGGTAGGCACGGGCTTGCCCGCGCTTTGTCCGGGTAGGAATCGAGTACCGCCAAATTTTTCCGGTACCCGGTAATAATCCTGCAACGTCTGCGCCTGCCGATCCGACGTCTGCGCCTGCCGATCCGACAGCCAAGCCAACCAGTCAGGAGCAAGATGTACGAGGATGGAGCCGAAGGCCAACAATAAGCCAGCGATGACCGCCAGCCTACGCAGACGCCATAGGCGATGCATGAGCTGCAAGGACCAGGGCTTCTCTTGGCCATAATCGACCCTGGTCCGATAGTCGGCGATCGCATGGCCCGAAATCCAGAGCATAGCGCCACCGGTTGTGGCGATACTCAGGCCCACCCAATGCCAGGGCCTGAGTGTCGACCAATCCAGGATCAGGATAGATTCCAGCAGGATAGATCCAGCCAGAAAGGCACGGCGGGCCACTCGGGACGACCGAGCAAAGCCTCGACGCCGATCAAAGACAGGCCAGCTACCGCTAGCCAGAAGAGACTCGCAATAGTCAAGGCCCTCTAGATCGGATTGGTCCAGGGGCAACAGAGATCGCGTTCTCTCGGCTCGATCCGATCACGGGTCGGCAGGGGACGTAACAGGAAGGCGAGGGGCCAATAGAATCAACAGGTGGTCTTGATGTTCAGTCGATAGAGCCCGACCGATAGGAACCAGATCAATAGGACAAGGAGCCAGAAAAATTTCTCTGGGCCATCTTCTTGTTTGAGCTCACGAATCATTCCGTTCAGAGTGAAGGTTTCATTCTTTTCCCGAATGCCTAGCACGAGCTCCGTTGGGGTTCGGCTATTGATGACGAAGCTGCTCTCCACCCAATTGGCTGGAAATGAGCGGATGCTATCGGGCACCAGGAACCGCAGGGTGGCCGCCAGCCGGATAAGAACAGCCCTGATCGCTAACCCAGCCACAGCCCCAGCCATAAGGTTCCCAAGGGTACCCATGATTCCTATCTCGGCGGTAATGGCGAGGTCGGACTGGCCTTCGAGCTAGGCAGAGGCCAGATGGCTGGAGAGCTACCAACTGGCAGCGAAGCCGATCAGGGCAAAAATGCCAAGCCAGACGCCTTTCTGGCTGCGGGACCAGCCGTCATAGCCTTCAAAACCGAACTAATCCCACAAGAACCAACGGACGCCGGTGGCGATGGACTTCTCCGAGCGGAGTAGCAGGAACGGTACCACAAGCAGGCTGGTAATCAGGTGGATATGGGTATCGAACCGGATGGCGATTCCCCAATAGAGTGCGATGGCGAGCAGGATCTCAGCAATGGCCAGGATCGAGATCCGTCCGGCATCGCGGGATTCCTGGGTGGACCACCAGATATAGCCTTCAGGCATTTTCATCTCGGGTGCTCGGTCTTTGTCGGTCACCGGCTGTAGGGCACCTTGAAAATTCCAAGGATGGAATTTTTGGTGATGTTATGATTTCGTTGTTTCCGGTGTGTAGGGAACATGTAGGGGCGATTCATGAATCGCCCCTACATATGTGTGCCTAGCATGACGCACAGGCCGCCATTCCAGGCGAGGCCTGGGACAAAATGGTCCGCCGTTACCGGACGGAAAGACGATGTCAACAAGGCAAGGGCATCACCGGAAACGGGATGTTTGAAGGATGCCTGAGGTAGAATCCGTGTACGTAGTGAACAGCGAACTGGCTGGATGGTGTTGGGGAAGAGGTCGAGCAGGCGTGTGAGAGCAAGACCGGATATCCGGAGAACCGACCTGACATGAAGCCGGACGGGATATGGGGAGTGGTGCGTCTTACCCAGGGAAGCCGTCCTGTCCTGTTATTGATGTTGCCAGAGACGATAGAAAAACCGAATCGACGAGGAGACCCCGAAGTGAGAAGGGACAGACGGCGGCAGATTCACGGATAGTACCGAAGAGACAGGACCGATGAAGCATTTGGTAAACAGGGTGAAAATCCTGAAGACCAGACAAAAGGGGAGGAACATACAGGAGACTAAAGCCGGTACGCCGCCGTCTGGCGATCCTGAAGGCGCCATCGGGGTTGGGGAAGCCGTGGACGAAAGGTTGGTCATGATCGCAGCGAGGAGCCGACATAGAACTGAGACGGACATGGACCAGAAAACGAGTTGGGGCAATCGAATCGCACAGCGATACCCGGGTGCGAACGCACGCGGGTCAAGCAGGTTGTCCGGTCCAGACCAAGCGGCGGCCGCCAGTGCGGCAATCCTCGGTGTCAAGGGAGATCAT
>Ga0209457_1000213_pt1 | contig 14711 bp, 8 predicted proteins | sample WorMetHEROISLAND_5_FD_187410 | JGI IMG/M metagenome (GOLD analysis project Ga0209457, IMG submission 187410) | Marine gutless worms symbiont microbial communities from Max Planck institute for Marine Microbiology, Germany - Olavius sp. 5 HERON... ... | reverse complement strand
AGGCCCCCGCCGATCCGCCAACCGGCGACGGCCCACCCCGCGGTCCACACCATGAGAGCGGGGTCGAGGACCAGTAGGGCCCCGACCGAGGTGGCCAGGCCGCGGCCCGACCGCCCCCTCAGCCAGATCGACCAGTTGTGCCCGGCGACGGCGGCCACGCCGACCAGCCCGGCCGCCCCGATGCCGAGGCCCGCCTGCCGGGCGATGAAGACGGGGATCAGCCCCTTCAAGCCGTCGAGGACCGCCGCCATGACCCCCCAAGCCAGCCCGACCTCCTTCGTCAGGTTCCCCGCTCCCACGTTGGTCGTGCCCACCACCCTCAGGTCGGCGCCCTTGAGGAGTGCGATCACCTGGGCGAACGGGATCGACCCGACCACATAGGCGGCGACCAGCATCAACGGCCAGTAGAGAAGCGGGATCTGGATGTTCGGCACTAAGGCCGGGAACCTAGCTAGATCGAGGCGTTCTCCGAAGTCTGGGCCGGCTCCGCGTCCCACGCGGCGGGCAACTCAAGCCTGAAGACCGTCTCCTCCAACTCGCGGCGGTAGGAGAGCGAGCCGCCCATCAGCTCGGCGAGCTGCCGCGCCACCGCCAGCCCCAGCCCCACCGACCCCGACACGCCGGTGTGGGCGGTCGAGTAGGGCTCGAAAATCTCCGAGGCCTCATCCCCAGCGACTCCCTGCCCGTCGTCGCGGACCTCAAGCCACACGCTCCCCGGCTCGGACCCGGCCAGGATCCTGCGTTTCGGACCGCCGTAGCGAACCGCGTTCGTGAGCAAGTTGCGCAAGATCTGACGAACGCGGCTGGCGTCGGCGACCACGTTGGGGACGGTCGCCGGCATCTCATCAACGCCGATCCCCAGGCCGTCGAGCGCCTTGGCCAGCTCCGCCTCGAGATTCACCGTGGCGGTCTCGACGGCGATGGCGCCCATCTCCGCACGCGCCGCCACAAGCAGGTCCTCGACGATGTTCGACATCTCCTCGGCCTGGCCGGCGACGAGGCCCATCAACTCGGCCCGCTCCCCCTCGGAGAGGCCTTCCATCGAGCTCAACTCCGAGGTCAGGCCGACCACCGCGGTCAACGGGGTGCGCAACTCGTGGCTGATGCTGGCGATGAACTCGTCCTTCGCCTTGATCAGGGCCGCCATTGCCGCCTGACGCTCCTTGACGGGTGTGATGTCGTTCAGGGCGACGACGACCGTGGCGCCGGGTCTCTCGATCGAGGTGACGACAGAGCGGGTCTGCAGCCAGATCGGCCGGTTTCTCATGGTCATGGCCAAGACCTCCATCTCGAAGGTCTCCCTGCCCTCGTACAAGGTCACGAGGGCGCCCACGAAAGCCGCCAGGGTGTGCTCGTTCACCCTCGACCCGTCGCGGTAGCCCACCAACTCCGCCTCGCCTTCCGCCTCGAGCAGGTCGACGGCGGCCTGGTTCACTCGGACGATCCTCGCTCGCCCCACGGCGCGCTCGACCACGGCCGGGTAGGCCATGAGGAAGGGGCGGAGACGCTCCGGCTTACCCGTGTACTCCGACCTCACATAGGCGAGGGCCTCCGACCAGTCCTCCTCCATCACGGCGGTCGGGGAGTTCTCGAAGAGGATCTGGAAGCGAGCGGTGAGCGCCGTGGCGGCGTTCTGCAGGGTGAGGAAGACGGCGGCGGTCATTATGAGGCCGAGGCTCATCACGACCCCCGTTTGGATCGCCCGACCGAACGGAAGGCCCCACACCAAGGGGGTCAGGACCATCAGGAGCGCAACCGTGACCGCCGTCGGGACCGGCCGCGAGCCGATGAGCAGAATCCCGATGGCGCAGATGACGACAAGAGCCAACGCAGCGGGGAGCACGGTCCCCTCGCTCCCGACGGTCGCCTGCATGACCATCGTCGCCAGAGCCGAGACGAGCAACGCCAGGCCCCCGTTCTCCCTGTGGGTGATGATCTGGGCGGTCATGAACCCGGCTGCGACGACGGGGCCCACCGCCTGGACGTAGAGGATGTCGGCGCCGCCCGCCAAGCCGACCAACAGGAACACGGTTGCGGCCGCCCATGCCGCCACAGCGCCCACACGCACCACCCGACGGTGGATTTGCGTCATGTCGGCGCCTGTCGCGAGCACTGATTCGACGAGTCTGGTAGCCACAGCGACTCATCGACCCCGAACGCGCCGGACCGCACCGGTCGTTAGACCTATCGGCGTCACTGGGCCGGGAGCCTACCAGGGAGGGGCCGCTACCGGCCTGGCCGAGCCGGTATCCTCGACGGGCCCGCCGTTTGGGGCGGACCCGCTGTCCGAGGCGGGAGCCGTCCGAGGCGGGAGCCGTCCGAGGCGGGAGCCGTTCGAGGCGGGCGGCCCGCCCGACCTGAGCTGAAAGGGGCCCGATGGCCTTCGACATCACCTACTCCTCCATGTCGGCCGACGATGAGTTGCTGAACGCCGCCTTCGAGAAGGCGTACGCAGCCGCCCGTGAGAGGCTCGGGCGGTTGCACGGGGTCGTCGTCGACGGGGAGGAGCGGACCGACCGTGAGGTCTACGAGGAGGTCTCCCCCCTCGATCACGATCTCGTGGTCGCCCGATACGCGCAGGCCGTCAACAGCGACGTTGACGACGCCGTCGCCGCGGCGGCGGCCTTCGCCCCGGAGTGGGAGGATTGGGGCTGGCTCGCCCGACGCGACCTGATGTTGCGCGCCGCCCACATCATGGAGAGGCGAACCTCCGAGCTGGCCGCCCTGATCTCCCATGAGATAGGCAAGACGCGGCTGGAGTCCCTCGCCGACGTCGCCGAGACCGTCGAGTTCTTCCGCTACTACTCCGAGCAGGTCATGGAAAGTCGGTGGTTCTCCGCCGAGATGGGCGCCCTTGACGACGACGACGTGAACATGTCGGTGCTCCGGCCCTACGGGGTGTGGGCGGTGGTCGCCCCGTTCAACTTCCCGATGGCGCTGGCTGCGGGCCCCGCCATCGCCGCCCTCCTCACCGGGAACGTGGTCATCATCAAGCCGTCGAACACCGGCGCCCTCATGGCCTTCGAGTTCCACAGGATCATGAGAGAGGCCGGGCTGCCCGACGGGACCCTCCATGTCCTGTCGGGCCGCGGCGCCGAGATGGGCGAGTACCTGACTCATCACGACGGCGTCGACGGGATCACGTTCACCGGCTCCTACCCGGTCGGCATGCACCTGTTGCGGACCGCGGGAGCGAAGCGGCCGAAGCCGGTCATCTGCGAGATGGGCGGGAAGAACCCGGTCATCGTCGCCAAGACGGCGAACCTGGACGTGGCCGCGAAGGGGATCATCCGGGCCGCCTTCGGCCTCTCCGGCCAGAAGTGCAGCGCCGCCTCGCGGGTGTACATCGAAGAGGGGGTGTACGACGAGATGGTCGCCAAGTTGGTCGAAGAGACCGAGAAGCTCGTGGTGGGTTATCCGCTCGACCGCGCCTCATTCATGGGGCCGGTCATCGACCGGGGGGTCGTGGCGCGGTTCAAGAAGGCCGTCGAGGAGGTGGAGAGGTCCAGCGGCGCCGTCTTGACGGGGGGCGGGGCCCTGACCGAAGGCGACATGGCTAGGGGCAACTTCGTCGAGCCGACCATCGTCACCGCCCCCCTCGACTCCTACGTCTGGGAGGAGGAGTTGTTCATGCCCTTCCTGGCGGTGACGGCCGTCGCGGATTTCGACGAGGGCTTGGCGCTGTCGAACGACAGCGAACTCGGCCTCACCGCCGGGCTGTTCTCCAACGACGAAGGCGAGATCCACCGTTGGCTCGACGAGATCGAAGCCGGGGTCGTCTATGTGAACCGGGCCGCGGGGGCCACCACCGGCGCCTGGCCGGGCATCCAGTCGTTCGGCGGGTGGAAGGGCTCGGGATCGTCGGGCGCAGGCGGCGGGGGTCCCTGGTATCTGCGTCAATACACGAGGGAGCAGTCGCGCACCCGCATCCTCCGCTGAGAGGCGGATGCGTGTGCAGTTTCGCGGCTCTCGTCGGCACTACTGCACACGCTGGGCGATGCGTGTGCAGTTTCGCGGCTCTCATTGGTCTTGCCCCGGTTTGGTGGCCGGCTCCGACTTGCGCCACGACCCGACCCACTGCGCTTGGTCGCAGTCCGCCAACGTCGGTTTTGTTGTGTACGGGCCGTACAAGTCGACCGTCAGGCCGGCCGGGTCGGGTTCCCCGTCCGTCAACGTCACGGTCTCGGTCACCGTGTCGCCGCCCGACACGACCTTCGGTGACACCGACGTGGTGAGCCCCGGATCAGGCGGAGGCGGAGGTGGTGGTGGAGAAGGATCCGGCTCGCCGGGCGCCCCACTGCTCGACGTGCTCAACTCCTCCGGGTCGGCGAGGATGAGCCGCTGCGACGTCGACTTGCTGTTCGCCGCGAACCGGGGGTCCTCGGCGACGGTCGCCGAGCCTTCCGGCACCGTCAACTCCGTGCTCAACGTCACCTTCGCCTTCTTGGCCATGACGCCTGTCACCGTGAGATGCCCGTTCGAGTCGGTGACGCCCGTCAACGGGGACGTCCACCGGACCCCACCGGCGACGTCCACCGTCGCCTTCACGGTCACCGCGAAGTCTCTCATACCGCCGCCCGCGCCGTTGCGTAGCCGCACCCGCCATGAGAAGGGCTCGCCCACCTTGCCGGGGGCCTTCACCCACTCCGACGTCAACGTCGGCAGGCCGGGAGCCGCGTTCGCGACCGCCTCGGCGACCATCCGCTTCGCCTCGCTCAAAACCCTGCCTGTGTCGTAGCCCGACCAGCCGCCGAACGAAGCCGTCGTCAACGACGCCACGCTGAACCCGCCCGACGGCCAGCGGGTGCCGAGCACGTCGTAGACGGCGAGCATGATCGCCGCGGCTGTCTCCTGGTCCGCGGTCCCCCCGCCCGACGTCAAGCCGTCGCCCCACTTCGACACGACGTAACCGGCTCGGGCGAGCTGCATGCCGCTGATGCTCCCCCCGCCGTTCAACGCGGCCCGGGGGATGCTGCTCGACCTCGCCGACACCGACCAGGTCGGCACGTCCGACGGCGGCGCGAGCCCATGGTCCAGGCACCACGCCAACGTGCCGCCCGAATCGGCCGGCTTGCGCGTCGACTTGTTGAACCCGTACGCCCCCCACCCGTCCGACGACCTCCACCCGGCGACGGTCGCCCCGCGAGCCGCGTAGAGCACCCGCCGTTTCAATGTTGACCGTGAGGCCTTCGGCTCGACGGTCGGCTCCGACACGGGCTCAGCCTCAACCTCGACTACGGGTTCAACTTCTTCGGGCGGTGGCGGAGAGGCAGCCGCCGGGACGGGGTTCACGGGCGGCGAAGGGGCGGGCCCGGGCGCGGCGAGAGCCGCGACCGGCTCGGCGGCGTTGCCCGCGGCGGGCTCGCCCTCCCCCGGGCCTTCATCGGCGAAGGCCGGCGAAGCGAGAGCGGCGAAGCCGAAGGCGAAGCCGGCGACCAGCCTGACGCCGGCGGCGGTCATCTCGCCCACCGGTGGAACGTGTCGGCGAGATGACGGTCGATCGTCGCCTTGGCCGCGTCGGACACCGCCGCTGTCCCGCCGACCACTACGACGGGCCGGGGCCGGAGCCCCCTCAACTCAGCGGACACCGCGGCGGGCACGGAGGCCCTCGGGACCAGGAGAAGGTGGCCCCCGGCCGCGGCCGCGGCGGGGCCCGCGGCCAGGGCGTCGGGGTAGTCGTCGCCCGTCGCGATGAACATGGGCTCGTACTCGGAGGCCTCGGCCGCTTGGCTAGCCGCGACCGCGGCCGTCGCGTACCGGTTAGCGCCGAAGGCGGGTCTGATGCCTCCCTGCGTCGGTCGCGCCGCCCGACCGATGCGCCATTGGGTCAAGTGCGCGATCACGCCGTCGCCGCCCACCACGACCGGGGCGCCCCCCTGAAGGCGGCTCAGCTCCGAGGCGGTCGCCGGAGGCAACGACTCCTTCCTCGTCAACAAGACCGGCCCTCCCCTCTTCGCCGCCGCCGCTCCCGCCGCCAGGGCGTCGGGGTAGTCCTCGCCCGTCGCGACGTACACCGCGGCCACGCCCGGGGAGAAGAACGCGGCCGACACCCGAGCCGCGGTGTCGTACCGGTCCGCCCCCGCCACCCGCCGGACGGACGGAGCGTATCGCCTCAGCTCAGCCTCGACCGCCGCGGAGACCGCCGACGTCCCGCCGACCACGACGACCCGGCCCGGCTTCAACCGAGCCAGCTCAGCCGCGGTCGCCGCCGGCAGCTCGCCGCCCGTTGTCAACAGGACCGGCCCTCCCAGCTTCGCCGCCGCAGGGCCCGCGGCCAGGGCGTCGGGGTAGTCCTCGCCCGTCGCGATGAACACCGCGGCGACGCCCGGGTCGAACACCCGCCTCGACAGCCGAGCCGCGGTGTCGTACCGGTCCGCCCCGGCCACCCGGGCCGCCTCCCGCGGCGGCGGCGGCCACGCCGCGGCCAACGCCCCCTCGTCAAGGATGCAGGCCCCCGGCCCGGCTTTCACGAAGTCGCCCGAGATGAGCCGGCTGGTCCCGGTCGGGTCGACGACCGCGCCCCACCCCATCCCGCAGTGCTCGGGGTGGAATATCCACGCTCGGTGCGGCGGCGACCGGATCAAGGTCTCGAAAGCGACGTCACACGACGAGTCGACCAGCAAGACCGCTGCCACCGACGCGTCGTGGTGCCCGTCGATGCCGTCGGCCCGTAGCCGGGCTGAGTTGTCGGCGACGGCTTGCGCCTCGGCGGACTCGACGGTGCCGAGGCCCTGCTCGGCCCGCGCCCATGCGGTCAACTGCTTCAACCGAGCCACGCACGCCTCCGCCGTGCCGGCGGTCGCGGCACTTGCTGCGGCGGGTGTGGTCACCGATATCGACGCGGCGACCGCGGCGAAGGCCGCTATTCCAATTCGAATCATTTGAGGTCAACCCCCTTGTGATGCGTGTGCAGTTTCGCGGCTCTCGTCGGTGTAACTGCACACGCTCAAGCGGTACGCCGTCAGGCGGGCTCGAAGCGGATGGTCAGACCGTCGGGGTCGACGACCTCAAAACCGTCCCCCTCGGCGACAACAGCCGTGCCGAGACCTGCGAAGTGGCCCCTCCAGTCGTCGAGGTCGCCCACATGGAGCACGACGCGCTCAGGACGAGACGCTCCTCCCTCGACCAACTCAATCCACTGACCCGGCGCCGCCTCAACCACGGCCGAGGAGACTCCCCGCGACGGTGACCGCACATGGGCAAAGCCCAGGACGGTCTCATAGAACTCCAACGCCTCCCGAAGCGAGCCGACCGCGACCGACACCTGAGTCGAGGCGACGCCGCCCGGAGCGCGTCGGGGACCGCCGCCCGCGAGGACCTCCTTGGCCTCGGCGATGGTGAAACGGCCCTCGGTGACCTCCCGACCCACGATCAGGCCCTCGACCTTCCGCCCCGACGACTCAAGCTGCATCAGATGGCGCAGATCCTCGAGGTTGCGCACGCCTCCCGAGGCGATCACCGGCTCCTCCACCCCGGCGATGGCCTCAGCGAGGATCTCGAGGTTGGGCGGCTCCATCAACACATCCCTGCCCGCCTCGGAGACGAGGAAGGCGGCCACGCCCGCCGAGGACATCTCAATCAGCACCTCCTCAAGGAAGCGCCCGCTGTTCTGCGTCCAACCCCTCACGGCGATCTCCTCGCTCGGGCGCACGTCAAGCGACACGGCGATCTTCCCGGGGAACCGACGGCACAGGTCCCACACCATGAGCTGGGTCTCGATCGCCGCCGTGCCCATGACGATCCGCCACGCGCCCGCCTCGATCAACCTCTCGGCCTCGCCCTCGGACCGCACACCGCCCGCAACCTGCACCGGGATCGTCGACTGAGCGACCAGGCGGGCGATCAGCGGCCGGTTGCGGTAGTCGCTGTACGCGGCCGCGTCGAGGTCGACGATGTGGATGTAGTCGACGCCCTGCCTCACCCAGCCCTCCGCCCTCCCAATCGGGTCGTTGTCAAGGGCGATGGCCTCATCCAACCGGCCGTGGGGAAGCCGGACCGCCCGACCGTCCAAGATGTTGACGCGGGCGTAGAGGTCCATCCCCCAACCCTACCGACCCGGCCGCGGGCCGGCTTCCCCGCTACCGGGCGCCCAGCAGCTCCTCGGCGGCGCCCAGGCTTTGGCCGCCCGCCAACACCGGGGCGAAGATGTCGCCGAGGCGCTGCACCCGCCCCCACAGGTTGGCGATCGTGTAGTCGCCGTTGGCGACCGACCCCACCTCGTCCCAACGCAACGGGAGCGACACGGGCGCGCCGGGAAGAGGGCGCACCGAGTAGGCGGAGGCGACGGTCTGCCCCGCCGTGTTGCGGCCGACGTCGACGTGGACCTTGCCCTTCCGTCTCGCCTTGTCCCGCTCCAAGGTGATGTCGGCGGGGTTGGCGGCCGCCAGGTGCCGGCCCACCTCCCCGACAAAGCGGCGAACCCTGTCGTAGCCGTGACCGGGGGCCAGCGGGACGTATACATGCATGCCCTTCGACCCGGAGAGCTTCGGCCAACCGGTCAACCCGAGCTGCCCGAGCGCCACGTTGAGCAGCTTCGCCGCGGCGGTCACCTTCTCCCAGGACGATCCCTCGCCCGGGTCGAAGTCGAACACCGCGTAGGAGGGCGAGTCGAGCAACCCCTCCACCGAGTGGAGCGGGTGGACCTCGACGCACCCCATGTTGGCGAACCACATCAGCGCCTCGACCGAGTCGGCCGTGAGGAAGTCGATCACACCGCCCATCGAGCCCGACTCGACCGGGGTGGTCCGCATCCAACCCGGCTGATGGCCCGGCGCCCGCTTCTCGTAGAAGGAGGGGCCGCCGACGCCCTCCGGGTAGCGGGACATGGTCAAGGGCCGCCCGGCGAGATGAGGCAGCAGCAACGGCGCCGCCGCCGCGTAGTACTGGATCAGGTCGCCCTTCGTGTAGCCGTCGCCCGGGAAGCACACCTTGTCGATGTTGGACAGGGTCAGGGGGCGGTCAAGGCCCATGGGGCGAAACCGGTCTCCCTCCTCGCTGACCCGCACCGGCGACGGGAAGTCGATCGCCGCTGACGCCAGCCGCCGCCCGGCTTGCGACCCAGAGCCCAGGCGGACCCGGGCCTCGTCCCATATGAGATCGTGGCTGGCCGTGTCGCGAGCCTCCGAGATGAGCGTCATCGACATTCCCGCCTCCTCGACCGCTTCGACCAACGGGCCGACGCGCAGCGTGCCCTTCCCGTACTCCACATGTCGGATCTCGCCGGCCGGCCCCAGCTCGTTGTCCGAGAACTGAGCATGGAGCGGGTGGATCATCCAACCGGGGAATCTCTCCGCCGCGAAGGCGAGCACCTCGGCGAACGCCTCCCTCGACGTCAACCCGCCGCCGGTCATGGCGTGGACGTGAGCCCAGTCGATCACCGGCCTGACGAACGGGTACTCGGCGGCGAGCTGAGCGATGTCGCCCAGGCTCCCGAACGCGCTCCTCCTGCCGGCGGTCTCCAACCCCATCCCCACTCCGAGGCCCTCGACCTTCGGGCCGACCCGGTCGAGGCGGCGCCTGACCCGATCCATGAGGACGGCCGGGTCCTCGCCGTGGGCGCCGCCCAGGTGGGCGACGATGACCGGGGCGCCCAACGCCTCGCCCAGCTTCATCGTGTGCTCGAGGGCGGCGAGCGACCGCCCGGCCCGATCCTCCTCGCGGACGGTGAGCCCGGCGAAGTAGGGGGCGTGGGCCGAGAGCCGGATGCCCCGCCCGGCGGCGAGCTCTGAGAACGCCCGGCAACGCCTCTCTTTCCACGGGAACCCCTGGGTGAAGGGAAGCTCCAGGGCGCTGTGGCCCCGGTCGACAAGGCCGTCTAGGAACGCTGCGTCGTCGCCGTCGTCGGGCGGGAGATGAGAGACGCCGAACCTGATCACGGTCGTCGGGGAGCGGCCCCGGCGGCCCGTCGCTGAATTGGCGAACCGGGTTGGGGCGGTCCTCCGCGCCCCCGGGCGATTCTCAATGCACAAACTACGGTATACCGAATCCAGAGCATTAGGAAACCGGTCTTTGGCTTGGGAGGGCGGGGGCGCGACGTCGGGAAGCCGGTTGAACGGGTCGCTACGGGGCCGCTTCGTCCAACGCCGCTTCGCCCAGCGCCGCGGCGATCTCGTCGAGGATGTCGGGGTCGTCGATGGTCGCCGGGGCCGTCCACGGGTCGCCGTCGGCTATCGCCCGCATCGTCTTCCGCAGGATCTTCCCCGAGCGGGTCTTGGGTAGCCGCCCCACGACCAGCGCCTTCTTGAAGAAGGCGACGGGGCCGATCCGCTCGCGCACGATCTCGATCAACTCGGCCTCCAACACCCCCGCCCCCCTCTCGGCGCCCGCCTTCAACACCACGAAGCCGATCGGCTTCTGGCCCTTGATCTCGTCCCTCACCCCGATGACGGCGCACTCCGCCACATCCGGGTGGCCCGACAAGGCCTCCTCCATGGCGCCCGTCGAGAGGCGGTGCCCGGCGACGTTGATGATGTCGTCGATGCGGCTCATCACATGGAGGTAGCCGTCGGAGTCCCTGAGCCCGGCGTCGCCGGTCAGGTAGTAGCCGGGGTGCTCGCTCAGATAGGACTCGACGTAGCGCCGGTCCTTCCGCCAGAGGGTGGAGAGGGCGCCGGGAGGCAGGGGAAGCTTGACCATGATCGACGCGATCTCGCCGGCTTCGACCACCTCGCCCGCGTCGTCGAGGACCCTCACGTCGTAGCCCGGGACCGCCACCGAAGGCGACCCCGCCTTGACAGGGAGAAGCTCGATCCCGACGGGGTTGCACGCCATCGGCCAGCCGCTCTCCGTCTGCCACCAGTGGTCGATCACCGGGACGCCCAGCCGCTCCTCCGCCCAGGCGAGGGTGTCGGGGTCGCACCGCTCGCCCGCCAGGAACAGGGTTTTGAGGCTCGACGTGTCGTAGGGGGCCATGTGCGCGCCCTCCGGGTCGTCGCGCCTGATGGCCCGGAACGCGGTGGGCGCGGTGAAGAGCGTCGACACGCCGTGGTCGGAGATCACCCGCCAGAAGGCGCCCGGGTCCGGCGTGCCCACCGGCTTCCCCTCGTAGAGGACCGTGGCGCACCCGTGGACGAGGGGGGCGTACACGATGTAGGAGTGGCCCACCACCCAGCCGACGTCGGAGGCCGCCCAGTAGACCTCGCCCGGCTCGGCGCCGTAGAGGTTGCTCATCGACCAGGCGAGGGCCACAGCGTGGCCGCCGTTATCCCTGACCACGCCTTTCGGCTCGCCGGTGGTGCCCGAGGTGTAGAGGATGTAGAGCGGGTCCGTGGCTTGAACCGGCACGCAGTCGACCGGGGACGCGGCGGCGACGGTCTCCCGCCAGTCGAGGTCGCGGCCCGGCGCCATCGTCGCCTCCGCCTGCGGGCGTTGCAGCATCAACACGACGTCGGGCGTGTGGGAGGCGAGGTCGATGGCCCCGTCGAGGAGCGGCTTGTACTCGACGATTCGGCTCGGCTCGATCCCGCACGACGCAGCGAGAATCGCCTTGGGCTCGGCGTCGTCGATCCGCGTCGCCAGCTCGGCGGCGGCGAACCCGCCGAACACGACCGAGTGGATCGCCCCAATCCGGGCGCACGCCAACATGGCCATGACCGCCTCCGGCACCATCGGCATGTAGACGATTACCCGGTCTCCCCTGTCGACGCCCAGGCCGCGCAACGCCCCGGCGAGCCGGGCGACCTCGTCGCGCAGCTCCCGGTAGGTGAACTTGGCGACGGCGCCGGTGACCGGGCTGTCGTAGATCAGGGCGAGCTGGTCGGCCCTGCCGCCGGCGACATGGCGGTCCAAGGCGTTGTGGCAGGTGTTGAGGGCGCCGTCTCCGAACCAGCGATAGAAGGGCGGGTTTGAGTCGTCGAGGACCGCCGAGGGGAAGGTGTGCCAGTCGATCGCCTCGGCGGCCTCCCCCCAGAACCCGGTCGGGTCGTCCATCGAGCGTGTGTATGTCTCTGCGTAGTCGGGCATCGGGCCTCCTGTCCGACTCGACTGTAGGCAGTCGCGCCCCGGCCGGTACCCTGCCTCAGGGTCTCTAGCTCAATTGGCAGAGCAGCGGGCTTTTAACCCGAAGGTTCGGGGTTCGATTCCCCGGGGACCCACCTCAGCCCTCCTTCGGCCCTCCTTCGGCCCTCCTTCGGCCGGCGGCCGGCGCCGAGTCCGTCGCACCCGTCGCGCTCCCCCAATCCGGTTTCCTAATGCTCTGGATTCGCCTGTGCCGTAGTTTGCGCATTGAGAATGGCTCGTGGCTGGCGGGGGCACCGTCAGGCCGTTTCGTCATTTTGGCGACGAGCCCCTACGCTTGCGACGCGTCCTGGGACCGCTCCACGCCCGTCGTGAAGAGGTCGAGGTACTCCGAGTAGAGCCACGACCGGCCTCGTTTACGCCCCGTCCGCTCAACGATGATCCCCAGCGCCTCCAGGTCGGTGAGCAGACGGCCGGCTGTCGTCTCCACGACCCCAAGCAGATCATGGACGCTCTTCACATCGACGACGGGGGAGGAGAACAGGTGATCGTGGAGCTTGTATGCTTTGGCGGCCCTGCTGCCGAGCCCGCCGATCGCCTCACGGTGACGCTCGCGCAGGTCGAGGACGCCCTTCACCGTCCGGGCGGCGTCGTCGGCGGTCTCGGCGACCCCGTCAACGAAGAAACGCAGCCACCGCTCCCAGGCGCCCTCGTCGTGGATAGCCTGCAGACGGGAGTAGTACTCGTCTCGGTGGGCATTGAAGAAGATCGACAGGTAGAGGAGTGGGCGCGCCAGAATCTCCCACTCGACGAGCAGGAACGTGATGAGCAGCCGGCCGACTCTCCCGTTCCCATCCAGGAACGGGTGGATCGTCTCGAACTGCGCGTGTATGAGGCCGAGCTGAAGGAGCGGCGGAACCCTGTCTCGCTCATGGAGGAACGACTCCCACTCGCTCAACGGCCGGTGCATCTCGTCCGGGGGCGGAGGCGTGTACCGAGCGTCGCCCGGCGACGTCCCCCCAATCCAGTTCTGGGTGCGCCGGAACTCGCCCGGGGTCAGGTGAGGCTCACCGCCCCGGGCCCCCGACATGAGGACTTGGTGAATCTCCTTCACGAGACGCAGAGACGCGGGCAGCGTCGCCAACCGATCGAGCCCGTAGCTCATGGCGCGCACATAGTTCTCGACCTCGCCGACGTCGTCCCGACGATTGGGCGGCGCGGGCCCCGACTGTGCGCCGACAACGTCGACGAGGCTCGCCTGCGTTCCCTCGATCCGGCTCGAGTCGGTCGCTTCCCTGAGCATGTACATCCTGATGAACAGGTCGACGTCACCCAACGCGGTGGACACGCCGTCCAACCGCGCCAGGGCCCGGTCGGCGCGACTCATGGCGATCAAGAGGTCGCCGTCGACAGCGAGATCCGTGGGCGGGAACGCCGCCGGAATGAAAGCCAGGTACCCGGCGGGCTGCCGTCGATAGGCGCCGGCTCGTTGTGTCGCGGGGGTGACCATGTGCCCACCTTAGATGAGCCTTGCGGCGATTTCTGGTGTTGTAGGCTAGGGGGGTTCACCGGGAAGGACTCTTACATGCACGTTGGCGGACAACTTGGACTAACGGCGAAGCGAAGGCCAGACGAGTGGAGTAACGGCCCCGCCTCGGCGGCGAGGCGTCGCAGAACCCCGTCCCTTAGACTAACTATTGCGGACAACTTGGACTAACGGCGAAAGCGAAGGCCAGACGAGTGGAGTAACGGCCCCGCCTCGGCGGCCGGGCGCCGCCGGACGCCGCCCCCTACCCTCTCATTGCGTCGAGGCCATTCTCAATGCACAAGCTACGGTATGGGCGAATCCAGAGCATTAGGAAACCAAATGGGAGGGGGAGGCCTCGGCGGGCTACCGTCGAGGCGGTGGAACGCTCCCCCTCGACAGCCCCGTGATCGCGCATGATCGCCCATGATCGCCCCATGATCGTGGACATCCGCGGCGCGTCGGTGGCCGAAGACGAGGCCAAAGCCCGGCTCGCGAGACGACTCGAGCTCTACCGGGCCCGGACGGCCCGGCTCATCGAGCCGCTCAACGACGACGACATCCACCGTCAACACGCCGCCATCATGGGCCCCCTCGTCTGGGACGTCGGCCACGTGGGCAACTTCGAGGAGCTTTGGCTGCTGCGCAAACTCGACGGGCGCCCCGCCCACGACCCCACATACGACAAGCTCTACAACCCCTTCGACAACCAGCGGTGGACCCGCGGCGAGTTGCCCCTCCTCAACCGCGACGAGGCGCTCGACTACATCAACGAGGTGAGGGGCGACGCCCTCGACATCCTGAGGGGCGCAGAGCTCGGCGACGGCGAGCCGTTGGCCCGCGACGGGTATGTCTTCCGGATGGTGATCCAACACGAGGCCCAGCACCAGGAGACGATGCTCCAAGCGCTCGACCTCCGCGACGACCTGGCGCCCTACCCCCTCGCCGACTTCCGGCCGACGCAGTCCCGCCCCGTCGACGACGCCGAGCGGGTCGTGATCGCAGGCGGGCCCTTCCTCATGGGCACCGACGACCGCACCGAGGCCTACGACAACGAGCGACCCCGACACCGGGTCGAGGTCGGCGAGTTCGCCATCGACCGGTTCCCCGTCACCAACCGACGCTACGCCCGGTTCATCGAGGCCGCCGGCTACGAGCGGGCGGACCTGTGGTCCCGGGACGGGTGGGCGTGGCGCCAAAGCGTCGACCACGGCGCGCCCCAGGGTTGGGC
>Ga0209457_1000212_pt1 | contig 14897 bp, 14 predicted proteins | sample WorMetHEROISLAND_5_FD_187410 | JGI IMG/M metagenome (GOLD analysis project Ga0209457, IMG submission 187410) | Marine gutless worms symbiont microbial communities from Max Planck institute for Marine Microbiology, Germany - Olavius sp. 5 HERON... ... | reverse complement strand
ATGTATGGAAAACTGAAGCACTTCCGGAGAGTGGCGACGCGCTACGACAAATTGGCCTCGTCATATTTGTCTTTTGTACTCGTCGCAGCCATTTGTCTCTGGTTGAAATGAATGTCGACAGGCCCTACATTTTCCCCATGGACAAAGCCTTTTATTCCGGCATTGACCCACAAAATAACAAACCCAAGGACCTGATTCTCAAAACCGACTATTCCTTTGCCAACTTCAACGAGTCGGGCACCGGTCCGTTTAAGGTGACTGAGCGTGAGCAAGGCGTGAAAACCGTGTACACCCGTTTTGCCGACTATTGGGATACCGCCGGCGGAAATGTCGGTGAAATCATTTTTACCCCCATTGCCGAAGCACCCACCCGGGTGGCGGCGCTCTTGTCCGGAGATGTTGATTTTATCATGCCGGTGCCGCCCGCCGATTTGGATCGTATTGACAAAACCGGTGGGTTGAAGCTGGTGACCCTGTCAGGCGGTCGAATTATCACTTTTCAGTTGAACCGGAAACGCCGGGCTGAGTTTGCCAACCCCAAGGTGCGTCAGGCCATGGCCTATGCCTACAACAATATGGGCGTGGTGAAAAAGATCATGAAAGACTTTGCCACATCCGCGGCCCAAAACTCGCCCGAAGGGTATCAGGGCCATAACGAGAAGTTATTGCCCCGCTACGATCTGGAAAAGGCCAAAGCGCTGATGATAGAAGCCGGGTATGAAGACGGTTTTGAATGCACCATGATCGCCCCCAACAATCGTTATGTGAACGACGAAAAAATCGCCCAGGCCTTTGTCGCGATGATGAGTAAAATCGGGATCAAAGTCAGTCTCAAAACCATGCCCAAAGCCCAGTACTGGGATCAGTTCGACGCCCGGGTGGCGGACATTCAGATGATCGGCTGGCACTCGGATACGGAAGATTCGGCCAATTTCCATGAGTACCTTTACATGTGCCCCAACAAAGAGACCGGTCGTGGACAGTATAACTCGGGTAATTATTGCAATCCCAAGGTGGACGAGTTGACCCTTGCTTCCAATAGAGAGTTTGATCTTGCCAAACGGTCGGCGATATTGCAGGAGATTGAACAGATTCTGTATGATGAAGCGGCCTTTATTCCACTGCACTGGCAAAATCATTCATATGGGTCCAAAGACAACATGAACACCGAAGAGATTGTAAATGTAATGAACTTTCCCTATTTCGGGGATCTGGTGATCAAGTAGTTGAAGCCCGGTTGCTCATCTGAAAAATCTAAAAAGGGGGAATCCGGTTGCCTGGATTCCCTTTTAGTCCTTTTGGAGTAAAAGGGTAACCCATCCGTAAACAGGTTACGATACGCTTATGTTCGCATTTACCGTTAAAAGAGTGTTGCAGGCCATCTTTGTGATGCTGGTCATCAGCTTCATCGGTTTTTCCATCAAGCACAATTTCGGCGATCCGGTACGCGAATTGGTGGGGGAAAGGGTGACCCCCGAAGAACGGACCCAAATCCGGGAGCGGTTGGGCCTTAACGACCCTTTTCTGATTCAGTATGGACGCTTCTTAAAAGGGGCGGTTCACGGCGATTTAGGCCGCTCCTTCTTTTTTAAGAAACCGGTCACTGAGGTAATTATCGCCAAGGCGCCGGCCACATTGGAACTGGTTTTTTGCGCGTCGCTGATCGTGATTCTCTTTTCGGTGCCATTGGGAATTTACACGGCCATTTATCCCAGGCGGCTTTTTAGCCGTTTTATTATGGGCGGCTCCATCGTCGGAGTCTCCATGCCGGTTTTTCTCATGGCGATTTTACTGATCTATCTTTTTTCGGTGGTGTTGGGCTGGCTGCCCTCCTTTGGCCGCGGTGAGACCGTGCGGCTCTTTGGTTTTTGGGATAGCGGCCTTTTGACCAAAGACGGTTTACTCCACCTGATCATGCCTTCCATTGCCCTCTCTTCCATTATGTTGCCGCTTTTTATTCGCCTGATCCGTTCCGAAATGATGGAGGTGTTGGGTGCGGAATATATTCAATATGCATGGGCCAAAGGGCTGAAGCCGATCCGGATCTGGTTTGTCCACGCTTTTAAAAACACCCTTTTACCCGTCATTACCGTGGGTGGTGTACAATTGGGGATCATGGTGGCCTTCACCATTCTAACGGAAACTGTTTTTCAGTGGCAAGGTATGGGGTCCATGTTTATCGAGTCGGTTCAGCGGGCTGATACCGCTTTGATGGTTTCCTATATTGTGGTGGTCGGTTTTATTTTTGTGGTGGTCAACACCATTGTGGATCTCATTTACGGCTTGGTCAATCCGACCATTCGCGTGGCGGGGAGGAGCTAAATGGGCGCTTTCTGGCGGCACTTTCGCAATTCCGAGTTTGGTTACGCCTTTTTGCGCGATCCTGTGGCCTATGTCAGTTTTATCGTTGTGGTGCTGCTGGTAATCGGTGCTTTTGGCGCCCCGTTGATTGCCCCCCACAACCCTTACGACCCTTCCACCATTGATATTCTAGACAGTGAATTGCCGCCCGCCTGGGCGCCCGAAGGGAGCACCAAATTTGTCTTGGGCACCGACGAGATGGGCCGCGATATGCTTTCTTCCATCCTCTATGGGATGCGCATCTCTGTTATTATCGGTATCGGTGCAGTGTTTCTACAGGTTTTTATCGGGATCGTGGTGGGCCTGATCTCGGGCTATGTCCAACGGCTGGATAATTTTTTAATGCGCATTGCCGATGTGCAACTCTCATTTTCCACCTACATGGTGGCCATTTTTATCAGCGCGATTTTTCAGATGGTGTTCGGCGTGGCTCACTATGAAAGGATCGCCGCACCACTGTTGATTCTCATCATTGGTCTGGCTGAATGGCCCCAGTATGCCCGGACCGTGCGTGCATCGGTACTGGCTGAAAGTAAAAAAGAGTATGTGGAGGCGGCCCGGGTGATCGGCCTGCCAGGATCGCGGATCATGTGGCGTCATATCTTGCCCAACACGCTGTCACCGGTGTTGGTCATTTCAACAGTCCAGGTAGCCAACGCCATCATGAGTGAGGCGGCGCTCTCCTTTTTGGGTTTGGGGATGCCCCTGACCAGGCCGTCATTGGGATCACTTATCACCGCCGGTTTTGAGTATATCTTTTCCGGCTCCTGGTGGATTACCCTCTTTCCCGGCATTGTGTTGGTTGTTCTTATTCTTTCCATCAACCTCTTAGGGGATTGGCTAAGAGATTATTTAAATCCCAAGCTTTACAAGGAGTAGCCGTGGACGCCAACACCACCCGGCTGCTTGCAGTGCGGGATTTAACCATCAATTTTAAACTGCGCCGGCAACATTTGACGGCGGTCAACCGGGTCTCTTTCGATTTGGGCAAGGGGGAGCGGTTGGGGATTGTAGGGGAATCCGGGGCCGGAAAATCAGTGACCGGTTTCGGAATGCTTAATCTGGTTCGCAGACCGGGCTATATCGCCGACGGCACCATCAATTTTCAGGGTCAGGAATTGACACAACTCGGTGAGGAAGAACTACGCCGGATTCGCGGTAACCATATCAGCATGATCTTTCAGGATCCCATGATGACCCTCAACCCGGTCTTGACCATCGGTATACAGATGATTGAAACGCTCATGGCCCATCGGGATATCTCCCCAAAGGAGGCGGAAGCCATTGCCATCAATTGTATTCGCAAGGTTGCCATCCCGTCGCCTAAAAAACGGTTAGCGCAATATCCCCATGAATTTTCGGGCGGCATGCGGCAACGGATTGTTATCGCCATTGCGCTGTTAACCAATCCCGCTTTAATCATCGCCGATGAACCCACCACCGCCTTGGATGTGACCATTCAGGCCGATGTACTGAAGTTGCTGTTGAACCTATGCGGGTCGGAAGGGATGGGACTGATTTTAATCACCCACGACTTGGCCGTGGTTTCCCAGGTCACCCAACGCATCGCCGTGATGTATGCGGGCAGCATTGTGGAGTTGGGGCCCACCGGCCAAATTATTCAAAATCCTCGGCATCCCTATACCCAAGGGCTGTTGGGGGCGTTGCCGCAAAAATCGGAACAGGGCGGGCGGCTGCAACAGATCCCGGGGATAATGCCCAATTTAACCAAAATTCCCGCAGGATGCGTCTTTAATAACCGTTGCCCCCTATGCCGGGACAATTGCCGCACTGAGGTCCCGGCGCTGGAACCCAAAAAGAGTGGGGGTAAAGTGGCCTGCCATTGGGTGGATTAGAGGCATTTATGGAAACGCCTGTTTTAGTTTCTATCCGGAACCTGTATAAATACTTTGATATTTCGGGTACCTTGCTCGATCAGCTGGCCCTGGGAGCGGGTCGAATTGTGCGCAAGAAAACGGTGGTCAAGGCGCTCAACGGAGTCAGCTTTGATATCCACGAAGGGGAGACGGTGAGCGTTGTGGGCGAATCGGGCTGCGGAAAATCCACCTTGGCCCGAACCGTGGTGGGGCTCTATCCGCCGGAATCGGGGGAGATCTATTACCGTGATGAGCGGATTGACACCCTCTCCGCCGCGGCGATGAAGCCTTTTCGTACCCGTATGCAAATGGTGTTTCAAGACCCTTACGCCTCGTTAAATCCTCGTATGAGCGTGCGCAAAATTTTAGAAGAGCCGATCCGTTTCCACGGCGGGAAAAAAGGATCAACGGAAATTGGCGCTAAAATCGCCGGGATCATGAATCAGGTGGGGGTTGATCCTGATTGGCGCGACCGTTATCCCCATGAATTTTCCGGCGGCCAAAGGCAACGCATCTCCATTGCCCGTGCTTTGGCGGTTGACCCCGAATTTATCGTAGCTGATGAGCCCATTGCAGCGCTGGATGTTTCCATCCAGGCCCAAATCCTTAATCTAATGATGGCTCTGCAGGAGGAGCGGGGTCTGACCTATCTTTTTATCAGCCACGACCTCTCGGTGGTGGAGCATATCTCCAGCCGGGTGGCGGTGATGTATTTGGGCTCTTTGTGCGAGCTGGCCCTCACCCGCGAACTTTTCGTTTCACCTCGACACCCTTACACTCAAGCGTTGCTTTCAGCGATCCCCAAGCTGGGAACCCGTTTTGAGCACGAAAAGCTGGAGGGCGATGTGCCAACGCCCATTCATTTGCCCACTGGATGCGTGTTTCACGGCCGTTGTCGGCATGCCGATGAACGCTGTAAAAGTGAAATCCCTGCCATGGCGCTGCAAGATTCAGGTACATGGGTGGCCTGCCATGGAGTGGCCGAAAATAGAATCTGATACTTTGATTGTGACAGATGGCGCCAAAATCTGATAAGCTGCACCTCCCCAAATCTAATCAGGAACCTGCTGGTCGTCTGGTCGTTAAGGGTCGTGTTCAGCGGGGCGATCCGCAAAATCTGGCGGCATTCTTGCACGTTAAAACTGCGTTGTCCAAGCTTCAGGTTCGGCACGCCCTGGCGGCGGGCGCCATCTGGCTGGGACCTCAAGGACGGTCCGGCAAGCGTATGCGGGATGGATCAAGGCGGCTTACAATCGGCGATCGGGTCGAGATCTACTATGATGAAACGATTTTAAGCCGGGTGCCGCCCCAGGCCACCTTACTGCGGGACTTTGGACGCTACAGTGTCTGGTATAAACCGCCAGGATTGTTAACCCAGGGATCCCGTTTTGGCGATCATTGCGCGTTGTTGCGCCAGGCGACACTTTTTTTTAAACCCAGACGGCCGGTCTATATGGTTCATCGCTTAGACCGGGAGGCGGACGGCCTGATTTTATTGGCCCATCATGCAGATGCAGCAGGCCGGTTATCGCAGCTATTTCAGAACCGTGAAATATGTAAGCAGTATCGAGTTGCTGTCTTGGGGCAGCTGAAATCCAAAGGCGCCAATGGAGATATTCGCGAGCCGTTGGATGGAAAAGAGGCGTTGACGCATTTCAAGGTGCTTGATGTGGATAGCCGTAAAAATCAAACAACAATACTGGTAACACTGAAAACGGGGCGTCGGCATCAAATTCGTCGACATTTTGAAGCCATCGGCTATCCGGTGATGGGCGATCCGCTCTACGGCACGGGCAATAAAAACAGGGACGGAATGCAACTGACCGCCATGAAACTGGGTTTTTCATGCCCGGTAACACATCAGCAGGTGCTGTTCACCCTGCACGATCAACTGCGTTTGCAAGTAATGATGACCGATCAAACCAGTCAAAATCAGTGAGCCGGTCATCCGGATGGTTTGGCAAATTTATCCTTTAACGCCGCTTCCACCATGGGCGGCACCATGCCATGCACGTTACCGCCAAATTGGGCCGCTTCTTTGATGATGGAGGAGCTGGTAAAAATCCAGCGTAACCCTGTCATGAGAAAAACCGTTTGAACATCGCGGTTCAGCCGCCGATTCATCAGGGCCATTTGGAACTCGTATTCAAAATCGGATACCGCGCGCATCCCCCGTAAAATCGCATCCGCCTCTTTCTCGGCCACATAATCAATAAGTAAACCGTTAAACGTATCCACGGAAATATTGGCGAGATCTTTGAGGCTCTCTTTTAAAAAGGCCATTCTTTCGGCCACACTGAAAAGAGAGGTTTTTGCCGGGTTTTGCAATACCGCGACAATGATTGAATCAAAAACATCCAACCCCCTTTGCATAATATCAATATGGCCGTAGGTGACAGGGTCAAATGAACCGGGATAAATGGCAACTTTTGGCATTGTTCTTCCTTTTTCATCCTACCATTTGCGGATCGGCAATCAATTTAAGCACTTTTCTATATCACTGTTCTTAAAAATGTCACGATGGTTTTTGACCGGTTGCGTTGGTCGGTGATGGTAAAGGGAAGCTTTTCGGGAATTCCTTCACGAGGGTCATGTTCCACCACGATACGGGTATCGCGCGCTAAAAAAGGGCTTCGAGCCAAATGGGTCAAGGCCGGTTTCAAGCAACCGCGGTGGTAAGGGGGGTCAATAAAGATCAGGTTAAAGAGTCGCTCTTCTGATTTCAGACAGTTGAGATTGCGGGTGGCATCCCATACCACCACCCGGGAAACAGTCGCCAGCCGGCAGGCGGATAGATTGTGGTTTATCAGTTGGACAGCGGTTTTGCTGTGGTCTAAAAATGTGGCCCATTGAGCGCCCCGGCTAAGGGCTTCGATACCCATGGCGCCGGTTCCGGCGAAAAGATCAAGCGCCACGGCGCCGGACACCCTGTCGGCGATGATGTTGAAAATCGACTCTCGTAAACGATCCGATGTGGGCCGGATGGACGCATTGGACACTTTGGCCAGTTTTTTGCCTCTTAAGGTTCCCGCTATGATGCGCATTCTTTACGACTTCATTCCCTTGATCAAGCGGTGTAAATAGCTGCGATCCACGCCAATCGCTTTGGCCGTGTGGGTGATGTTTTGATCATAATGGTCGAGTTTGCATTGGATAAAGCGTTTCTCAAATTGGCGCCGGGCGTCCTTTAGATCATCCATTTCAAATAAATCAATGGTTTCCAAGAGTGGTCCCGGTGGGTCGGGATGGTAAGGCGCCGGTAGATCGGTGACATTGATCTTGCTTCTTTTCACCATGATCGCCAAACGTTCCACCAGGTTTTTCAGCTCCCGGACGTTGCCCGGCCAGGGATGGTGGCATAAAATTTCCAAGGCCGGCCCACTAATGGTTTTAGGCGGCGCTTGATCCTGGGCGTTTTCTTTCAAAAAGGTTTCAACGAGCAGCGGAATATCCTCGGACCGGCGCCGCAACGGCGGAACAGTAATGGGCAGCACCTTAAGACGGTGCAGAAGGTCTTTTCGAAAAGCGCCTTTTTCAATCTCTTCATCGAGATTTTTATTGCTGGCTGAAATGATGCGACACTCCACATCCAGCATCCGGTTACCGCCGATCCGCTGAAACTGTTTTTCCTCCAGAACCCTTAATAACGCCGCTTGGCCCGAGGGACTCATATCTCCTATTTCGTCTAAAAAGAGCGTCCCTTTGGAGGCCACCTCAAGCTTGCCCCGTTTTTTCCCGGTGGCTTCAGGTAAAACCCCTTTTTCATGACCAAAGAGTTCAACCTCGATCAGGCTGTCGGGAATCGCAGCGCAATTGATATCTACCAACGGCGCTTCCGCCCGCTTTCCCATGTAGTGGATCGTACGGGCTACCAGTTCCTTTCCCACGCCGTCCTCTCCGGTGATTAAAACCCTGGAATCGGAACCGGCCGCAATGGAAACTTCGGACAGCAGTTGCTGAACCGCCGGACTGTTACCCGTGATGGCATTTTTTTCAAGGGTTTTTTTTCGCAGGTATTGATTCTCTTCCATCACCCGGCGGTAATTGAGGGCATTTTGAATGGCCACCACCACCTTGTCAAAGGTGAGTGGTTTTTCAATAAAATCATAGGCGCCCAACTTGGTCGCTTGAACCGCGGTTTCAATGGTGCCGTGACCGGTGATCATGATCACCTGAAGATAGGGACTATCCTTCTTAATCGCTTTCAGGGTTTCAATGCCATCCATCCCCGGCATCCAGATGTCCAGCAAGACCAGGTCGGGCGACGCGGTATGGATCTGCTGCAACGCTTCGTAACCATTGGATGCGGTTACAACATCAAAGTCTTCATCAGCAAGCAGACCGCTTAGCGCCTGAACAATTGAATTTTCATCATCGACAATGAGGATAGTGGGTGACATCGGCGCTCCTTACAGCCGGGTCCTTTTTATTTGCCTTCTTATTTCGGTGAGGTACGGTTTATAAATATAAAATCCATTCTCACGACATACGATTACGCCATATAAGGCAGTTCAACAATAAATTTGGTACCCCTGGGCTGATTATCCACTACGCGAATCATCCCTTTGTGATCACTGACAATGGCGTTGACGATGGTGAGCCCCAAGCCCATGCCGCCGGCTTTGGTGGAAAAATTGGGTTCAAACAGGCGGATTTTATCCTGGTCAGGTATGCCGGGGCCGTCATCTGCCACCTCCAGCCGCACCAAGCTGAGGATCGTGTCTTTGGAAAGCGTGATCATGATACGGCCCTTATTTTTAAGCGCAGCGACGGCATTGCCAACCAGGTTGATTAAAGCCTGTTTGATTTGCTGCCGGTCCAGATTCAATGGGGGAAGAACCTCATCCGCCGTTAGTGTAAAATGAATTTCCGGGTGTCCTTCGCGAAAAAGGGCTAATGTCTCTTCAACAATTCCAGCGATCTGATTGGGCGTTGGATTGGCGGCCGGGAAACGGGCGAAGGTCGAGAATTCATTGACAAGGTTACGGATCAGATCCACGTGATTGATGATCATTTGGGTACATTCATTAAAAACCGGTTCATTGAGCTGTTTGGCATAGCGGCGTTTTAACCGTTGGGCCGAAAGGGCAATGGGCGTCAGTGGGTTTTTAACCTCATGGGCAATTCGCCGGGCCACTTCACGCCAGGCGGCCATGCGCTGAGCCTTCTCCAGCTCGGTTAAGTCGTCAAACACGGCTACCACACCTTTGGAGTCACCGGTCTCGTCGATCAAAGCACTTAAATGAACCATGAAACTGCATGGTGCGCCGTTGATCGTAAGATGCAGCGGCTGCTCAATGGTCCGGCTGGACGAATGGTTCAAATCGTCCAGCATCGCTTCGGATAAAGCCAGGTGCCGCGGCGAGAGTAGTTCCCGATAGTTGCGCTCCAGAACCTTGGCTACATCCACGTGGAGCATTTTTTCGGCCGACTTGTTGATGGTTCGGACCGTACCTTCGGCATCCAAGGATACGACGCCTGCGGAGACATTCCGCAGTACGGTTGCTATATAAGTCCGACTGGCCTCGATCTCCCGGTTCTGCTCGATCAGACGCTCGGAGGAGGCTTCCAATTGTTTATGGCTAATTCTCAGATCGCGGGTCATGCGATTAAATGCATTGACCAGGTGCGCCAGCTCTTCATCCACGGCCGGGGCCACGGTGATCTCCAGGTCGCCGTCGGCCACCTGTTCCACCCCTTCGGCGATCTCCTGAATCGGCGTGGTGATGGATTTGGCCAGATAAAAACCAAACCATAAAGCAAAAAAGATGACCAACAGCGCCACCACCGATAGTGTTATATAGTAAGAGATCTTTACCGGCTGTTTTAACAATTTGATCTGCTGATATTCGTTAATCCCTTTGGTGATGGCGGCAAGATTTTCCGTCATCTCTTTGGGCAGGATAGACGAAATAACAATAACGGCCGTTTTATTCTCAGGCGCCGCATCCAACGGGATTCTGCCGATGGTGCTGTAATACTCAACACCACGATGGTTTTGGGTGATGGAAATAAGCGCTTGAGGCGCGTTGTTGTGGAGCAGTTGATCCGCTGAGACCGGGCCGATGGGGTCCTTTGCAATCTCCTCACGGGTAGAAAGAAAGATGCGTTGCGCCCGGGGATTGTAAATATCCACCGCGTCTAAGTTAAATGAACGCTGTACCACCTGGATATAATTTTTCAAAGCTGACTCTTTACCGCGCGCCATCAGTTTTTTAGCTGTAACCTGGTAGGCCATGTCGTTAAGAAAAAAACGGTGGTTCCGTTCCATCCGTTGATAGATGTTACGGCCTACATCCCGTGATTTTTCCAATGCCTGCTCTACGGGTGCATTAAACCAGAATTCAATGCTGGTTTTGATAAATCCGATGGAAAAAAGAAAGAGAACGCTGGCCGGAATCAGGCTCAAGGCCATAAAGGCGGCCACCAACCGGGTGCGCAACTTGGCGCCCATCACTTTGCGTCGCCGGTCGTAGAGTAGCTTAACCAGGTTGCGGAATACCAAAAAGAGCATCAGCAAGATCAACAGCAGATTGAGGTTCATTAGGCTGAACATCAAAATGGTGTTGGAGATGGGGATGTCCGGACCAAAATCGATGAGGTTGTGTGCCACCCAGGTGAGGGCGATCGTGATGATTAACAAAAAGACCACCAGGATTTTTTCGCGGCGGCGGCGCTTTAATTCGTCAACCGTGTGGGTCGGCCCTTGGGGCTTAAACCGATTTTTCGGTGTCGGCAAAGTTTTAGAGAAAATATCTCCCATGAGCGCCATGATTCAATAGTCCCCGTTGGCAGCAAATAAAAAAGCGTGCTCTTTTTTACCTAAACGCCCATTCAAGGAAAGCCCAATTCATAAAAGATACAAACCGTTGAACAGGCTCTTGGATTAAACGCACCCCAAAGGGGTTAATAGATAAAATCGATGGTATACCAGTCGGTTTCAAAATCCCGCAGGCTCATAAAAAAGAGCACATAGTGCATTTTGTAAGGCAGACGACCTCGTTTCTGCTCGGCTTTCACACGGATACGGTACTGTTGGTCCTTGGTGAGTTCGTCAAGCGGTGAGATCACCAGGCTGTTGATGGTGGTCATCAATTTCTGCGCCGCATCAAACGTTTTGACCGCATGGGGTTGCTTTTCCCATGACCGTATCACCTGATATTCTTCTTTTAACGTGTCGTAAGCGATGGTGTGCGTAATGTTCAGCTTGCTGATGGCTTCGTCTTTCCAAAAAGAACGAATCCGGTTGAGCCGGATAAAATAGGTAAAGGTTACCTCCACACCAGATTGGACAGCCGTTGACAGCTCTTCGTTAAATGCGTTGGCGGCGTTTAAATACAACAGCAGATCGTCACGGGTATTGGTCACAATGATATTATCCAGCCGGGCCTCATCGGCCCAGACCGAGCCACTGCCTTCAATCGTCAGCGTCAAAAATAGAATGAACCATCCGATGGCCTGTTTCATCGAGCATGATCCTTTACTTGTATGATTTTGGCAGATTAATAAAAGTGTGGCGAAAATGCAACAATTTTAGCGGGAAGTTAACGAATTACAGGATTTGAGATTGATGCGGCGGCATTAGGCGGGCTCAACAGTATGCGCTTCCCACGATCCTTTGGACTGGAGAAATTTTTGCAGGAAATGATGGTTAAAGCGGTGCCCGGTGCGATGACAGATCACATGACCGATGATGGGCATACCCAACAGGGAAATATCGCCTAAACAGTCCAGAATTTTATGCCGCACAAATTCATCGTCAAATCGCAGCCCGTCCTCATTTAATATGGCGGTATCGCTCACCACCACTACATTATCCAGGGAACAGCCCTGGGAAAGACCATACCGTTTCAACTGTTCATATTGGGAGAGAAACCCGTAGGTTCTGGCGGTGCTGATCTCTTCTTCAAAAGTACTGTCATTGATTTCCAAGGATTTGGTTTGGGTGCCGATAAGCGGGTGATCGTATTCGATGGTGCCGGTTACTTTAAAAGTTTCATAGGGCGCAATTGAAAAAAAATCCCCATTGCGGGAAAGCTCAATGGGTTTGGTAACCTTAAAATAGGCGCGGGGGCCTTTTTGAATTTTAAAGCCCGCCTCCCGGATGGCCGTTGTAAAAGGAGCGGCACTACCGTCTAAAATCGGAACTTCCTGAGCATCAATCATTACGAGCACATTATCAACACCCATGCCGGCAAAACTGGCCATGAGGTGCTCAATGGTAGAGACCACAATGTCGTTTTGGCCAATGACGGTGGCCATGCTGGTGTCCACCACATTATGAAAATGAGCTGGTATGATGGGTTTATCCGGTAAGTCCATCCGCTGAAACTTGATGCCAAAATTGACCTCGGCCGGATTGAGGGTGATGTTTACCTCCCGGTTAAAATGGACGCCATGACCTTTGATGCCGACCGGTTTGGCCAAGGTCCGCTGATGGGCGTTCAAATGGGCCGGTATTTCATACGATGGTCGGTTCATAGCTCAACGCTGTTTTCGATACGTTCTTCGATTCACACTAACCGCCATCCCGGCAAGCCGGGACAACAAAGGATGAAACAGATGTAAAAAGAGGTCATAATTACCCTATTACCAATCAGGAACTACAAAAAGGAGATAATTATGACCACGAATCAGGATAGCAAAATATTGTCGGTAATGCACACTAACCTCCATGGCCGTAAACAGCCACAACGGACGATGAAAGTCTTTCTTTTTGTACATATTTGGTAGGACTTTTCATATAAAACCTTTAAAAAATAGGCAATCATCTAAATGAAGTCAATTTATTTGTAAGGCCCAAAAATCCGTGATTGATTTTGTGTAAACCGGCTCATTGACCGATGTCGGCCCAAAAAACAACGCTAATCGCTATAAAGCCATCCCGACATGATGATTATGGAGCTACGACAACGCGATGATTCCAAAGCAACAACAAATACCCGCCCTTCGGACACAACTATCCACCCCAACTCAAAAGAGACCTTGCCTGATGGCCCCTATCCCTCGGCAAACAACCAGCTCCGATACCGGATACGGGAAAACAACTCCTCCATGTCGCGCCGCACCTTTAACCAACATGCGCCCGCATGATACACAACCGCATCACCGACAATCAGCCCATTCTCCGCCAGGTGACCGGCTATGGGCATATACCCTTCAAAGCCCTTGTACGTCCAGTGGGCCAGCCGCTTGGCCGCCTTTATGGCTGTTGCGTCAATATCCAGCGTGTAGCCTTTGACCCCGTCATGTTTGAGGCCGCGCCGGAGTATCCGACGGTTCACTTCGCCCAGACCTTCCAGGCCGCCATTTGAAAAGCTGCGCCGAAGAAAGTCACCGGCGGCGTCCGATGACGGCATCTGCTCCAGCTTCAACAGATCACGAAGGCCGGTATCCTTTCTGATTGGCCGTAAATCTTCCAGACTCCCGCCACCGCCGTTTTGCATGAGCACCAGCTAGAACAGATGCTTGCCGGGGCACAGCCTGCGCCGGGTTTTGGCGGATGTCGATCCGGCTTTTTCAACAGACCCAAACCAATGGCCAATGCACCCGACAGGGCCGGTCCCGCATGGGGGGTAATCAGGTCGTTTGTTTTTTCAAGCTTGAAAGGCAGTACGGTTTGTCTTATCATTGTTTTCACCTCGTTGGTGAGGGTTGTGAGTTGGTTAATCATCTTCTATCCACCTGAATCAACGAGGTTTTTCAACCTTTTCCGTTATAAATCCCTTGTCAATCGCGGATTGGGGGCAGGTATTTGCTGCCAACACGCCCTAGTACAATGCTCAGAGGACATTTTCTTTTGAAAGAGCAATGGAAGATTTGGAATAAGGGTGTGGATGCGATGGCCATTTTCAAACCGAGTTGCTTATGGAGACAGCGAACGATGAGGCTGAACTGCTGAAACCGCCACACAAATACTCTATTGTCGTCGTCATTGGTTTCTATACGAATTTTACAAATCCACCTAAAAAACAATATTACCATCCTTGCCAGTAACGAATAGTTGCAATCAGTGCCATTCCAGTAATGACCGGAATATATAAACTGCGCGTTTTAAAAGCTACCGCAAAAGTTGGCAAGGCCACCCAGAAAAACAGATTATCGAAAGAGAGATCTAATTGGTTTTTTTTAAGTAAAATGGAAGGTGATAATAAGGCCGAAAGCACAGCTGGTGGAACGAATTTTAACCAACGAACAAACCAATCTGGAATGTCCTTGGACGATAAAAACAAGATAGGCGCTACCCGAGGTATGTAGGTGACCACCAACATACCTATCATAGTGTAAAATATTATTTTTTGATCCATATTTCACCCATGGCACCTAAAGTGGCTGCAATAATTGTAGCAATGATGACGTTCCACTGATTCATTCCAGTTAGATGAGGGGTCGGGGAGTTTTTGTAAATTGCGGCCTCCCTCTAACCCATTGATATTTAAATTAAAATTCGGCATAGACATAAGCCCCTGTAATTGTTATGAATAGTCTCATCAGGCAACAAGGCGAAAGGAGATTATTCATGGCGGTAAAATCAAACAAGATTTCAGAACACTGGATCCGTGAAACTCGAGATGCATTTACAAACTTTTTAGATGAAACCAATTTCCCTGACCCCAAGCGTCTCGGAGAACGGGGTCCTGCTTTCAAGTATCCGGAATG
>Ga0209457_1000211_pt1 | contig 15023 bp, 12 predicted proteins | sample WorMetHEROISLAND_5_FD_187410 | JGI IMG/M metagenome (GOLD analysis project Ga0209457, IMG submission 187410) | Marine gutless worms symbiont microbial communities from Max Planck institute for Marine Microbiology, Germany - Olavius sp. 5 HERON... ... | reverse complement strand
CGCTTGCCCCCGTCGCGTTGGTACCAAGCGTGGAAAGGCTTGACGTTCCAGCCCGCCTGTCGTCGACGGTAGCGCTCCACCAGCGCCATTACCTCATCCACGGGCGCCCGCCGGTGCGAGACCTGCTTCAGGCGCTTGTCGATCAACCCTTGCAAATCCTCGTCCTCGTAGCGGTCAACATAGCGCCGAAAGGTCCACTCGCATACCCTGGGCAGCCGGGCCTCCTCCTGTCTCAGGCGGCCTGCTTGCCACCCCCCAGACGCCTCTTCAAATCTCATCTTCCGAATCTCCTGCAGCAAGTTCGTCCGGCTCATTGGACACCTCCTCGGCGTCCAATGAAATCGGACACATCACGGGCTACAAGTCCGGACAGTTTATTTGCTCCCTAACAGTAGCCGAAAAAGTCCTTGACAGGTAATTCGGTATTTAAGAAAATAAAAATGTACTGAATCACTATTCGGCGGTTCGGTACGTTTTCCATCCTCCTGGTGGTAATCTTGAGCGCGGCGTTTCCCGTCGCGCTTTTTTTGTATGGTGGCTCGATAAAATTTCGCCCTTGGAATTTTTCAAGCCGCAAAGCGGAAGTGGGGTGTTCGCTTCGTTCCCCCGGCTTTCGAGTGCCTGCGTGCTTGAGGGCTGGCGGGGCATCTCTGTACAGGGGTACCTTGAGTTTTTCAAGGTGCTCTCAGGGCTTGCGTCTCGAACATCCACTTGGATTTGGTCGAGGGCCGCCGCTTGAATATCACCGAATTGCTTACCTTCAGCGTCTGGCACAAGGCTTCCGATCTCCATCTGTCCTCGGGACGATCGCCCATGATCCGGGTATCGATGGGGAGTTGCGCCCTGTCGATCTGCCCCCTTGGATCATTCCACCGTTCGTGCATTGGTCCACGACATCATGGACGATCGGCAACACCGTGTTTACGAGGGGCTTCTGGAGGCCGATTTTTCTTTCGAGATCGAAGGTGTTGCGAGGTTTCGTACGAATGTTTTCCACCACCGGCAGGGGGCGGCGGTCTTCCGCAGCGTTTCCTTGCAGGTGCCGACCCTGGATGAGCTGGGTGCGCCGCGGATTTTCGAGGAGATCGTCACTGCATCGCAGGGCTTGGTGTTGGTGACCGGCCCGGCCGGCTCGGGTTAAGTCGACTACTTTGGCGGCCATGATCGATTACTTCGAGGACCACCGGTGACGATCGAGGATCCTATCGAGTTTGTTCACACCCGTAAGAAGTGCCTCATCAACCAACGGGAGGTCCACAAGGATACCCTGAGCTTCGGCGCAGCCCTGCGCGAGGACCCGGATGTCATCCTGGTAGGCGAGATGCGGGGCCTGGAGACCATCCGATTGGCACTCACGGCGGCGGAGACCGGGCACTTGGTGTTGGCGACCCTGCATACCGGCTCTGCCGCTAAGGCGGTCGATTGGATTATCGATGTCTTTCCCGCCGGAGAGATAGGGTATGGCTCGCTCTTTAGCTCTCGGAGTCCTTGCGCGCGGTGATTTCACAGGTCCTCCTCAAGAAGGTCGGTGGTGGGCGTATCGCCGCCTACGAGATCGTGGTCGCCACCCCGGCCATTCGTAATCTGATCCGTGAGGGCAAGGTGGCTCAGATCTATTCTGCGATCCAGACCGGACAGGCCTTCGGTATACGGACCCTGGACCGGAACCTCCGTGACCTCCTGGGAGCCGGGTTGGTTACCGGATAAGAGGCCGAGTTCTGAGCCCGGACCAAGGACAGTCTATTGTGATTCCGACCGGATGCCGTGCCCCGTATCGATCGACATCCGCACCGATCTGGGCCACAATAATCAATGCGGAGTCGGGTGAGCGTATCCCAAAGGTACTTTAGGGCGCCTTGAAAAATTCAAGGTGCCCGTGCGGGGCAGGGATGCCCCGCTATTTTTCAAGCATGTAAATGCTGGAAAAATGTGAGCGAAGCGAAAATCGCATTTTCGTTTCGCGGCTTGAAAAATTGCAGGGATGCAATTTTTCAAGGCCCCCTTCGGAAGGGGACTTTAGAAAGATGTCCCGCCAGCTCTCAAGTAGGTATGTGCTTGAGAAATGCGAGCGAAGCGAAGACTGCATTTTCGTATTGAGACTCGAAAAATCCCAAGACGGGATTGTTCAAGATTTCCTGAAATTCCCGAGATTGACTGATTATTTCATAGAGTGTGGCAGCGGGGGACACTGGGTCGATGAGCTTCCCGGTTTCCGCTTGGAGTAGAGAGAGACGATGCAAGTGTCAGTGGCAAATGGGCAAGGGTTGGAGCGCCGGATGACGGTCGGTCTGGAGCCGGGTGAGATCGAGGCCGAGGTGGAAAAACGCCTGCGAGATTTTGCCCGTTCCGCCGTGATACCTGGGTTCCGTCCCGGTAAGGTGCCGGTCAAGATCTTGCGTCGGCGTTACGTCGAGGAAATACGCCAAGATATCTTCAAGGATCGGGTGCTGAGTAGCTTTCCCAAAGCTCTCGAGCAAGAGGACCTCCAGCCTGCCTTAACCCCTCGGATCGAGACCGATATGGACGAGTCCGCCCGCCGCTATGCCTATACGGCCGTGTTCGAGGTGCTGCCTCGGTTCGAACTGGGCGACCTAGATGGTAAGACCGTCAAGCGACCGGTGGCCACGGTGATGGATACGGATCTGGACGAGATGCTGGTGCGGATGCGTGAGTTTAGGAAGACTTGGTCCGTCGTGGAACGCCCAGTGCAGCTGGGGGATCGGGTCGAGATCTCTTTTACCGGGACCGTGGATGGTGAGCCGTTCGAGGATAGCTCCGCGGAGGATGTCCATATCGTTCTGGGCAGGGAGGATATGCCCCCTGGTTTCGAAGAGGGTCTGATCGGGGCACAGGCGGGAGACGAGCGAGAGGTGGAAGTTAATTTTCCGGACCAATTCACACCCGATGAGATCAAAGGGAAGTTGGCCACCTTCGCGGTCCGGGTCAGCGAGGTCGCTGAGCCGGTGGTGCCCGAGCTGGATGCGGATTTTGCGGTCGAGGTCGGGATCCCGGATGGGGATCTGGCTAAGCTCCGTCTGAACCTGCGTGAGCTCATGGAGCAAAATCTCGAGAATCGAATCAAGGACCGGATCAAACAACAGGTCATGGATCTACTGTTGGAAACGAACCGGATCGATCTACCCGAGGCTCTCGTCCTGAAGGCAATCGAGGCACTCAGGGGAGATGTGCGCAAGAGATTGGATTCCCCCGATTTCGATCTTCCCGACGAACTGCTGCGGGAGCAAGCCGAGCGGCGGGTTGCTCTGGGCTTGATTATCAACGAGGTAATCCGAGTCAACCATATCGAGGCCGATCCGCAACGGGTGCGGGAGAAGGTGAAAAACTTGTTCTCGGATTACGAGGGGGCACAGCAGAACATCAACTTTATCTATTCCGATGAGGAACACTTGGCTAGGGTGGAGGCCATGGTGCGGGAGGAGCGGGTGGTCGACTGGGTGTTGGAGCAAATCATGGTAGAGGACGAGCCGATTACTCTCGACGAGCTATTCGAATACTCTGACAGATGATATCCGCAACCAGTTCGCCGCGTGGCCTATCTCCCGAGCTAGTGAGCACCCTTGTGCGGGGTACGCCCCGGCGGAAACCTGCAAGGAGAGGGGGCGGTCGATATCCGGGCTCGTGGCCTCGGGCCGGGACGGCGGTCCGAATAGGTTTCACCGAATTCCGTGATAAGAGAGCTTTGGAAAATAGCCTTCCCGGGAATTTTCCGGATACGAAAACTTGGCTCTCGCTTTGCTCTCGGTTTTCGAGCACTTGTGGGCTCGAAGGCTGGCTGGGTATCCTTGTATGGGTCTCTCGAGCTTTTCAAGGTACCCGCATCCTTCCTTGGCGTTCCCCGGCTCTCCGTACCGCCTACACCATGAGGGGTACAGGATTAAGTAGCTTATGAGCACGATTCCGGATACGAGGGGCTGGGGCCCCCGAAATCTCGGTTTGGTCCCCATCGTCATCGAGCATACGGCGCGTGGAGAACGCTCCTTCGATATCTATTCGCGCCTACTTAAGGATCGCGTGGTTTTTCTCGTCGGGCCGGTCGAAGACTATATGTCGAATCTGGTGGTTGCCCAGCTCCTGTTCTTGGAGTCGGAAAATCCCGATAAAGATATTCACCTCTATATCAATTCTCCCGGAGGGTCGGTGACCGCCGGGTTGGCCATTTATGACACCATGCGCTTTATCCGACCGGATGTAAGCACCATGTGTATCGGTCAGGCGGCTAGCATGGGAGCCCTTCTATTGGCGGGGGGTGCCACCGGTAAGCGTTTTTGTCTGCCGCACTCGCGGATGATGATCCATCAGCCGCTCGGTGGCTTCCAGGGTCAGGCGACGGATGTGGATATTCACGCACGCGAGATCCTACATATTCGTGACCGGCTCAACCGAATTCTCTCTCATCATACCGGTCAGCCGGTGGAAAAGGTTGCGGAAGACACGGAGCGGGATCGCTTCCTCGGCGGTGAAGAGGCCATGAAGTATGGGCTCGTCGACAAGGTGTTGGCCGAGCGGGCGGTGCCCTCCGAGGCATCGGAATAGCTCGCCCCGGGGAGAGTGGCTGTCGGATATACCGGCACTTCGGGTTTTTGAAGGTGCCCTCGATGTGCCCTTGATGGACGACGGTGCGGTGGGTGCTTTGCCATCTCTTGGCAAATAGTTATGATTGCCGCGTTCTCCGAATGTATAGCTCGGCAACTCCGCATTTGGCGAAGGTTTGGATCCAGTAATTGGGGCCGTCTCGTGGCGGCATTTGGTGAGGTCTGTTCGGGCGACCGCGCGGTTGTTCGTGCTATGGAAACGCTGATTGATCGGCGTTTCCCTGCGAGGCATGGATGCCCCGCCATTTCCAACGGCCAGCGGTCGTTGGAAATGGGAGCGAAGCGGAAACCACGTTTTCGCTTCGCGTCCGCTGAAAATGCCTGGATGGCATTTTTCAGCGTTTCCTTATGAAGTTTTCCGGAGAGCGTTGCACATGGGTGGCAAAAATCATGGTTAAGAACGATGATGCCAAGCTGTTGTACTGCTCGTTCTGCGGTAAAAATCAGCATGAGGTGCGGAAGCTGATCGCGGGTCCGTCAGTTTTTATCTGTGACGAATGTGTCGATCTGTGCAATGACATCATCCGCGAGGAGATGGACGAAGATGTCGGTGAGGCGACTAGCAAGCTGCCCAAGCCCCGTGAGATCAAAGAGATCCTCGATCAGTATGTCATCGGCCAAGAGCAGGCGAAGAAGGTGCTCTCGGTCGCGGTCTACAATCACTACAAGCGACTCGAGGTCGAAGATACCAAGGACGATATCGAGATTGCCAAGAGCAATATTCTGCTCATAGGTCCTACAGGTTCCGGCAAGACATTGCTCGCCGAAACCCTGGCGCGCCTGCTGGATGTGCCTTTTACGATCGCCGATGCCACTACCTTGACGGAGGCGGGCTATGTCGGCGATGACGTTGAGAACATCATTCAGAAGCTGTTGCAAAAGTGCGATTATGATGTCGAGAAGGCCCGGACGGGTATCGTCTATATCGACGAAATCGATAAGATCTCGCGCAAATCGGATAACCCTTCCATTACCCGCGATGTATCGGGGGAAGGCGTGCAGCAGGCCCTGCTGAAGCTTGTCGAGGGTACCGTCGCCTCGGTGCCACCCCAAGGCGGGCGCAAGCACCCGCAGCAGGAATTTCTGCAGGTGGATACCGTCAATATCCTGTTTATCGTCGGCGGTGCCTTTGCCGGTCTCGATAAGGTGATTCGCAACCGTTCCAAGAAGGGGGGTATCGGTTTCTCGGCCGAGGTCCATGGTGGGGATGACCGGAAAAAAGTTGGTGAGCTCCTGCATGAGGTCGAGCCAGAGGACCTCTTACGCTATGGCCTCATTCCCGAATTCATCGGCCGGCTGCCGGTGATAGCCACCCTCGAGGATCTGGATGCAGGGGCCTTGTTGCGCATCCTGACCGAGCCCAAAAACGCCCTGATCAAGCAATATGCCCGGCTCTTCGGGATGGAGGGGTGTAGCTTAGATCTGCGCCAAGACGCCCTGACGGCCATCGTCCACAAGTCGATGAATCGCAAAACAGGTGCCCGTGGCTTGCGTACCATTATGGAGCAGGTCTTGCTCGATACCATGTATGATTTGCCGTCGATGGATAATGTGAGCAAGGTGGTTATCGATGGCTCGGTGGTGGCCGGTGAGAGTGATCCCCTCATTATTTACGATGGGGCGACCGACCAACGGTGTGTCGCGTTGGATTGACCGGCCGTCTGCGTCGATGCCCTTTTCTCGGCGTCGCCGGTGCGGGCGAGCGATTGGACAGAGGACTGCAATGGCCTCGAAGTCGAGATTCCGAAGCACCCCGAACCGACTCCCGGAGAGAGGCGACTCCTGAGGATGCCTTGAAAAATTCAAGTATCCGTGCGGTGTAAGGACGAACCGACGTCCTTCGAGCAGGTCGGTGCTCGAAGGATGGGAGCGGAGTGAAAGCCGTGTTTTCATATTGAGACTTGAGAGCTTGCAGGGAGACGGTTTTTCGAGGTCCCCCCTAATTCTGTTTTGTCGATTCTTGCGGGGCTGTCGAGGACGGCGTACGGCGCCGAAGACGGTTGCACCGGAACGGCAGGGCACCAACTGAGCACAGAAAGTTCCATGGCCCAGAACGATATACTTGGTTCTACGGATTCGGTCGTTTTCCAAGAAGTGCCGGTTTTACCGCTGCGCGATGTGGTGGTTTACCCTCATATGGTCATTCCGTTGTTCGTCGGTCGCGAAAAGTCCATTCGGGCGCTCGATAGCGCGATGGCGAACGATAAGCAAATCCTCCTGTTGGCGCAGAAGAGAGCGGACGTGGACGACCCGGGGGTCGAGGATTTGCATGGGGTAGGGACCTTGGCCAGCATCCTGCAGCTGCTCAAGCTACCGGACGGCACAGTCAAGGTACTGGTGGAAGGCAATCAGCGGGCGCAAATCGATACCTTCATCGCCGTCGACGAGGCTTTCTGCGCCAATATTCTGCCCCTGGTCGAGCTCATGGAGGTGGGCGAGCGAGAGCAGGAAGTGCTGATGCGCTCGGCCATCAGTCTGTTCGACCAGTACGTCAAGCTCAACAAGAAGGTGCCCCCCGAGGTCTTGACCTCGCTGTCCAGCATCGACGATCCAGGCCGGCTGGCCGATACCATGGCCGCGCATATGTCTCTGAAGCTGGACGAGAAGCAACGGGTTCTGGAGGTGATCAAGGTGCCCTCCAGGCTCGAGCACCTGATGGGTCTGATGGAAACGGAGAACGATATCCTCCAAATGGAAAAGCGCATCCGGGGTCGGGTGAAGCGACAGATGGAAAAAAATCAACGGGAATACTATCTCAATGAGCAAATGAAGGCCATCCAGAAGGAGCTGGGTGAGATGGACGATCTTCCCAATGAGCTCGACGACCTCGGCAAACGCATCGAGGCTGCGGGCATGCCCAAGGATGTCAAGGCCAAGGCGCAAGCCGAGTTCAACAAGCTCAAGCTCATGTCACCCATGTCCGCGGAGGCGGCGGTGGTGCGTAACTACGTGGATGTTCTGGTCAATGTGCCTTGGAAGAAGCGCACCCGCATCCGCAACGATATCCGGGTTGCCGAAGGGGTGCTGGACGCTGATCACTATGGCTTGGAGAAGGTCAAGGAACGTATTCTCGAGTACTTAGCCGTACAACAGCGGGTACGCAAGCTCAAAGGACCGATCTTGTGTTTGGTCGGTCCCCCCGGAGTCGGAAAAACCTCCCTCGGGCACTCGATCGCGCGGGCCACCAACCGTAAATTCGTGCGTATGTCCTTGGGTGGCATGCGTGATGAAGCTGAGATCCGTGGCCACCGGCGCACCTATATCGGTGCGCTGCCGGGGAAGATCATCCAGAACCTATCCAAGGCGGGATCGCGTAACGCACTCTTTCTTCTGGACGAGATCGACAAGATGGCCATGGACTTCCGGGGCGATCCGGCATCCGCATTGCTCGAGGTGCTGGACCCGGAGCAGAATCATACCTTCAACGATCATTACCTGGAGGTGGACTTCGATCTCTCGGAAGTGATGTTCGTAGGTACGGCCAATACCCTCAATATTCCACCGGCCCTCTTGGATCGCATGGAGGTGATTCGGCTTTCCGGCTATACGGAAGACGAAAAGGTCGCGATCGCCGAACGCTATCTGATTCCCAAGCAAATGAAAAACAACGGCCTCAAGGCGGGAGAGCTCACCATCCGCGAGAGTTCGGTGCGGGATATTATCCGTCACTACACGCGCGAGGCCGGCGTACGTAATCTGGAGCGGGAGCTTTCGAAGATCTGCCGTAAGGTGGTCAAGGAGGTACTGCTCAAGAAGCGGGTTTCCTCGGTGGTCGTAACCCCCAAGGCCCTTGAAAAGTATCTAGGGGTGCAGCGGCACCGGTTTGGGCGTGCGGACGAGTTCGACCAAGTCGGTCAGGTCGTGGGCCTAGCCTGGACGGAGGTCGGGGGCGAGCTACTGCGGATCGAATCCGCCCTGGTACCGGGCAAGGGTAAATTCACCTACACCGGTCAGCTCGGGGACGTAATGCAGGAGTCGATCCAGGCGGCCATGACCGTAGTTCGCAGTCGTGCCCAGGCCCTGGGGATCGATTTGGAGTTCCATCAGAAATTCGATGCGCACATCCATGTTCCCGAAGGTGCGACGCCCAAGGATGGGCCCAGTGCGGGAGTGGCCATGTGCACGGCCTTGGTCTCGGCTCTGATCAAAGTGCCCGTGTGCTCGAATGTTGCCATGACCGGAGAGATTACCCTGCGGGGTGAGGTCTTGCCGATCGGAGGACTGAAAGAGAAATTGTTGGCTGCCCACCGTGGGGGAATCGATACGGTGGTCATCCCGCAGGAGAACGCCCGTGATTTGGCCGAGATCCCGAAAAATATCAAGCAGAATCTCACTATCCGGCCGGTGCGTTGGATCGATGAAGTATTGGATATCGCCTTGAGCGAGCTACCCGATCGGAAGGCGGTCGACCCGGATGCGGACAGGCTGAGCAAGCCTGAAGCGTGTGAGCCGACACCGGAGGTTGCCGACGAGAAGGGCATCGGTGTGCGGACCCATCATTGAGGACACTTGGAAAAATTCGAGGTGCCCGTGTCAGGCAGAGATATCCGACTGGCTTTCAACCGCGTTTGCGCTTTGAGCTAGCACATCATTTTGATTGATATTGCTGGTTTCTACCCTGGAGCATGAATAAGGCCAGAAAAGGCCATGGGTTTGCGATATCAGTAGAAACCGAGTACTAGAGAGCGCAGTGAAATGTTTCCACATCGGGACTTGAGACATTGCAGGAAGGCGATTTTTCAAGGTCCCCGGTAGTGAATAACCTGGACCGCACTCGCGATTGACCGGATCGGGGTTTTGTCGAATCCGTTGACAGCGAGAGGCACGGTCGTTATAAGTCGATAGACCATGTATGGCAGCGCTCGAGGCTTAACCCAACCGGATTTTGGTCGAGTCCTCGAAAAATCAATGGGGGAGATGAACGAATGAACAAGTCGGAGCTTATCGAGGCGATAGCGGGTGCAACCGATATACCCAAATCAACAGCGGGTAAGGCCTTGGATACTTTGATGGAGACCATAATCGCTGCGTTGAAAGAAGGAGATACCGTGTCGATAATCGGTTTTGGTACCTTTACCGTCAAGGAGCGGGCAGCCAGGACGGGGCGTAATCCGCGGACTGGCGAATCGATCGCTATTGCCGCCTCGAAGACACCGGCGTTCAAGGCTGGAAAGGCGTTCAAGGACGCGGTACAATAATTCTTTGTTTGCGGGGTGCTTAGCTCAGCCGGGAGAGCATCGTCCTTACAAGGCGAGGGTCGCAGGTTCGAGCCCTGCAGCACCCACCAAGCGAGCAGTCGGTCAAGGGCACCTTGGAAAATTCAAGGCCTCTTAAGGGAGTGGTAGTTCAGTTGGTTAGAATACCGGCCTGTCACGCCGGGGGTCGCGGGTTCGAGTCCCGTCCACTCCGCCAAACAGCAGCGGCAAACGAGCATCGGCGCAACGGGGTATCCGGGGGATACCCCGTTTTCGTTTGAATGGCGTGTCGGCCGGTCGGCCGTTTTCTTCGAGGGCACCTTGAAAAATTCAAGGTGCTCGTGTCGGATAAGGATGTCCGGCCCGGTTTCAAGCACCTCTGTGTTCTGAGGTAGGGAGCCAAGCCGAGTGTTTCCATACCGAGACTTGAAAAATTGCAGGGATGCCATTTTTCAAGGTCCCCTCAAATACCCCTCGGGATCGATAGGCCATGTTGCAGACGATTCGAGAGCGTGCTCAGGGTTGGATCGCCTGGGTGATCGTGATCCTCATCAGTATTCCCTTTGCGCTGTGGGGTATCCAGTCTTATCTGGGGGTGGGTGCCGAGCCGGTGGTTGCAACGGTCGAGGGGATCGAAATCACCGAACGTGAACTCGACGACCGCTCTCGGAATCTGAGGGCTCGGTTGCGCGACCGGTTGGGAGCGGCTTATCGCCCGGAGCTCTTAGACCCCGAAGTGATGCGGAGTCAAGTGCTCGACCGGATGATTCGAGACTACTTGGCGGTGCAGGCTGCCCACGAGTTGGGATTGCGGGCCTCGGACCAGGAGCTGCGCCATTTTATTCTGAATAATCCCATGTTTCAGAAGGATGGACGCTTCGATAAGGCAACCTACGAGCGTATGCTCGAGCTACAGGGCCGGACTCCACCCCAGTTCGAGGACAGTCTGCGCCAGCAGATTATCGGCACCCAGCTATCGCGCGCCATCGTCGCTACCGAGATCCTATTGGAACGAGAGCTCGAAGCGGCCATCCGGCTCGATCGGCAGCAGCGGAATTTGAGCTTCATCCGCGTACCCAAGGCGGTTTTTTTGAGCGATGAGCCGATTTCCGACCAGGAGATTACCGCCTACTACGAACCGAATCGGGTGCGGTTCCGGACTCCGGAGCGAATACGGATTCGGTATCTGGTGCTGGATGCGGCCTCGGTGGCCCCTGCCGAAACCCCGGATGAACAGGAATTGCGCGGATACTACGAAGCGGAGCGGGATCGCTTCACCCGACCTGAAAGACGCCGCGTGCGCCATATCCTGATCGCCCTGGACCCGGAGGCCGGCAAGGGGGAAGAAAATGCGGCCAAGGCAGACCTCGCGGAGGTCCGGCAGCGGATTGCGGACGGAGAAGATTTTGCGGTATTGGCACGGGAATTGTCTCGGGACCCGGGGGCGGCGGAACGCGGCGGGGACCTCGGATACATCGAGCGGGGGTGGATGGATCCGGCCTTCGATCAGGCGGCCTTCGCACTCGATGTGGGGCGGCTCAGCGAGATCGTACGCAGTCGTTTCGGTTACCACTTAATCGAGGTGACCGCAATCGATCCGGAGATGACCGAACCTTTTGAAGCCGTGAAGGACAAGCTGATCGCTGACCTGGAGCAACGCGGTAGCGAGGGCCTGTTTTTCGAGTTGGCCGAACGTTTGGCCAACTTGAGCTACGAGTCGCCGGACAGCTTGGAGCCCGCGGCTGAGGCCCTGGGCCTCGAGCTTCGGACCAGCCCTTGGATCGACCGCTCCGGGGGTGAAGGTATCCTGGCCCACCCCAAGATACTCACGGCTGCCTTCAGCAACGAGGTGCTGGTGGAGGGCAACAACAGTGATCTCATCGAGCCCGAGCCCGACCAATTGCAGGCGGTCGTGCTGCGGGTGTTGGAGCACGAGGAGTCGACCACCAAGCCCTTGGATGCAGTCCGCGATGAAATTGTGGATAGCCTTCGTGATCGGCAGGCTGCGGATGCCGCAGTCGCCAAGGCTGCCGAGCTGGTATCCGAGCTGACGGCCGGTGCCGACCGGTCGTCGATCGCCGGGGACTACTCCTTGGAGGAGTTCGGATTGATCGCGCGGGATGCGGCGCAGGTGCCAGCGCAGATTCGGGATTTTGCTTTCACGTTGGGCCGCCCACAGCCGGGCGGTGCGAGCTACGGCAGCTTGGCTCTGGACGATGGCGACGGTGCCCTAGTGATTCTCGATGCGGTCGTGGATGGCTCTCTTCCGGACCTGGACCAAGGGAGCCGTGATCGGGCACACCGCAGTCTGGCACAGGGAATCGGCCGTGCTTACTACAAGGGCTGGCTGGCGGATCGAGAGAGCCGGGCCGACATCACGCGCACGGTATCCCCGTAATACAGCCTTGTCGGTATGCGTGCTTTCGGTCGTATTTTCAATCGCTTATGCGCTTGAGAACCGGCTGGGAATTTCCGTACCGGTACGGGGACCTCGTATCGGAATTCCAGCGGCCGGAAGCCCCTCTCCTTCTGGAAAAGGGTGGCTCTTCTAAAACGACGCGGAGAAACCCGGAGACAAAGGCTCAGCCAACCATAGGACAGGCTGTGCCCACCATTTTGCCGCAAATGAATGCGAATGAGCCGAGCCAGAAAATACTCGGCTGAGGTCCGCCTCAGCCAGTTCGATGCACAGAGCCTTCTCGTACACGGACCCCAAAGACCCAGGCCCCAAGACTTTGCTGACTTCGAATGCACACCTGAGAACACGCCGAGAGGTGGGTTCATCCTCGTCGACTTTTCTTGAATAGATTTGCGTTCATTGGCGTTTATTTGCGGCTGAATTTCCTCCCCGCAGCGCTTACTCGATATTTTCCGGTGGACACAGCCTGCCCCCTAGGAATCCCCGCCGGTGTGGTCAACTTGAGTCTCGGAGCTGTTCGATTCCACGGGGCGGCGTGGATCGCTATATCTCAGAGCAAGGCGGCGTGATCGGGACGGTGCGCAAGCCCCATAAGGTGTCCGAAAAACCGGCCTCGATCCTCGGATTTTCGACGCCCGGTGTCGTTTCAGAAAAGCCGCTACCCTCCGGGAAAGGGGTTGAGGAGGGGGGGAACACGAGAGGATTCTCGGTACTTGTTCTCTTCGGTAGACGCCCGGCATTGGGTGGTGACCGTGCGATGATCCCATCGAAAAATACAGGTTCGGCAGGAAGCAAAGCACGGCCTACGGAGCACTATCGAATTTTTCGAGCCCCCCGATCGAGGCCCGAGTGCGGCCTATGGAGTCAACCCAAGCCCAGGATGTTGTAGCCGGTATCTACGTACAGCACATCGCCCGTGATCCCGGAGGCCAGATCGGAGCAGAGAAAGGCCGCCGCGTTGCCGACTTCCTCGATAGTCACGTTACGCCGCAGGGGGGTCCATTCCGCCACCTGCTTGAGCATGGTCCGAAAGTCCGCGATGCCGGATGCGGCCAGGGTGCGGATAGGGCCCGCGGAAATGGCGTTGACCCGGGTCCCTTCCGGGCCCAGGGAGGCGGCCAAATAGCGGACATTCGCCTCCAGGCTCGCCTTGGCTAGGCCCATCACGTTGTAATTGGGTATGGCGCGTACCGCACCCAGGTAGCTCATGGTCAGGAGTGAGCCGTTGCGTCCCTGCATCATCTTGCGCCCGGCCTTGGCCAGAGCGGCGAAGCTGTAGGAGCTGATGTCGTGGGCAATGGCGAAGCCTTCCCGAGTCACGGCGTCGATATATTCACCCTTGAGCTGCTCCTGGGGGACAAAGCCGATCGAATGCACGATGGTATCAAGTCCATCCCAGTGTACCGATAAATCCCGGAAGGCCATCTCTATTTGGGTATCGCTCGTTACCTCCAAGGGCAGCACGATTTCTGATCCGCACTTGGTGGCCAACTCCTCGGCGCGGGGTTTGAGCTTCTCGGTCTGATAGGTCAGGGCGATCCGGGCCCCCTCGCGATGCATGGCCTGAGCCACGCCATAGGCGATGGAGCGATTACTAGCGACGCCGGTGATGAGTACCCGTTTATCTTGTAAAAAGCCCATGGCGTTTCGGTCCTATGAGTTGTGGTTGAATGGATGTCTGACAAGGTCGGTGCGAATGGGGAAAAAACCGAGGGGTACCTTGAGAAGCTCGGTGGTACTCGAAGTCCTCCGAAGTGTCCGCAGGGGAAGGGATACTCGCCATTTGGCGGATGAAAATCAAGGTCCCCTGGAAAATCACATCGGTGTCGTAGGGCGCGAATCTTGCTCGAAATCGACAACGGCGAGTTCATGGTGACGAGAACCAAAAGCAGCCGACGCTGGCTCGACCGGCATTTCAAAGATGCCTATGTAAAACGGGCGCGACAGGAGGGTTACCGGTCCCGCGCCGTCTACAAGCTGTTGGAGATCCAAGAGAAGGACCCTATCCTGAAGCTTGGTTTCTCGGTGGTGGATTTGGGGGCGGCACCGGGCGGCTGGAGCCAAGCGGCGGCCCGGATCGTCGGGCCCCGGGGGCGGGTCGTCGCCCTCGATAGCTTGCCGATGGAGCCCGTACCGGGCGTGACTTTCATTCAGGCCGACTTTTGTGCCGAGACTTCCCCGACCCGGCTCCGGGAGGCCTTGGACGGCGCGGCGGTGGATGTGGTGCTTTCGGATATGGCCCCCAACATGAGCGGTAATCCCACGGTGGATCAGCCACGTATGATGTATTTGTGCGAGTTGGCCCTGAATCTGTCCCGACAGCTGCAACAGCCTGGTGGGTCGCTGGTGGTTAAAACCTTTCAGGGGGAAGGCTTCGACGCCTTCTACAAAGAGCTACGCGCTTCTTTCAAACGGGTCTCCGGGCGTAAACCGAAGTCCTCACGGGCCGGGAGCCGAGAACTCTATCTGGTAGCGACGGGGTATGCTTTGTAGTAAGTTAACCCAAGGTCGGAAAGGTGCAAAGAAGAACCTAATGGGGACCTTGAGCTTTTCAGAGATGGGGGCAAAGCAAAAACCGTATTTTCGTATCAAGACTTGAAAAAAGGCTCTCTGGCGTTTGGTGTGGGTAGCGGGTCATAGCGACCTGACTCAAGTCGTGATGGGAAGCCCCGACCGGACGACGAACGGAGAAGTCGGCAGCTGGGTCAACTTACCCGCCATAAGAGGATGAGAATCAGGTGCCTGGTGGTCCCGTAGCCGCGGGCCCTGGCTTTGGCGGCCTGGATGAGCGAATTG
>Ga0209457_1000209_pt1 | contig 15085 bp, 13 predicted proteins | sample WorMetHEROISLAND_5_FD_187410 | JGI IMG/M metagenome (GOLD analysis project Ga0209457, IMG submission 187410) | Marine gutless worms symbiont microbial communities from Max Planck institute for Marine Microbiology, Germany - Olavius sp. 5 HERON... ... | reverse complement strand
CATTCCGGATACTTGAAAGCAGGACCCCGTTCTCCGAGACGCTTGGGGTCAGGGAAATTGGTTTCATCTAAAAAGTTTGTAAATGCATCTCGAGTTTCACGGATCCAGTGTTCTGAAATCTTGTTTGATTTTACCGCCATGAATAATCTCCTTTCGCCTTGTTGCCTGATGAGACTATTCATAACAATTACAGAGGCTTATGTCTATGCCGAATTTTAATTTAAATATCAATGGGTTAGAGGGAGGCCGCAATTTACAAAAACTCCCCGACCCCTCATTTAGTTATAAAATATTTAAACACTAAACAGTATAAATCTAATCCTTTTTTCCTGAGATATTGGGCTGTCTGCTTAATCTCTTTTGTGATTTCCTGAGCAACGATAACAAGCTTAGAAAATTTGTTGAATGATACTTTTTCATCCGCTTCATTTTGAAAATATTGTTGGTGGTAGTCTTCTAAACTTACGTCTTCACCAGAATAATCATGATATATGTCATTTAACTGTGAGTAATCTAAATTCTCAACAAATGAAGCGTATTCTAACAATTGAGCAATTGTCTCACGAGGCGTTTTATTCCGTTTTAATTCTACAACAATAGTATTACCAGAATTATCTATTCCTAACAGGTCTATAAAAGAATTTAAATCTGTTGTGATTTGACGCCCGATAACTAATATTTTACTATTCTCAAAAAAATATTCTGGATTATTCTCAAGCAACGATTCTAAATCAGATTCTCTATTTTCATCTTTAAACCTGATTTCTTTGTAGGGCACCATTTTGCCCTTTTCATCAAGTGTGAAAAGTCTCATTTTCTACTTCCATTCTCAAGTTGCAGCAATATTATTTAGGGTATAACGCCAACCATCACCGGTTGCTATGGGGCGTAGCGGAATAGCAATCCGGTGCATGGTTTTGTTAGCTCGTCTTGATGCCATACTCGACAATAAGCTTCGCAAACTGTTCGCCATCTACAAGTTCAATCTTAATTCCCTTTTCTTCAAAATATTGTTCCGACATAGATATCGCTTCATCTGATACTGTACCGGAAGTGACAATCATTCCTAAATTCGCTGATTCTGCCTCGATTCCTCTGATTAGTTGTTCAACAACATCTTTTCCAACAGGTGGATCTGGTTGCCAATGCTTAGCTTGAACAGCAAGAATTTGGCGAAAAGCTCCGGCCACATTGAATGTCGCAACAATGTCAGCGCCCTTATCTTGACTACGTGGAACTACTCTGGCTTCATCAGCTCCAAGACTGATTAATACATCACGAATAAGATTTTCAAATCCAAAATTATCCATTCGTCCACTTCGTATTTCATCAAGTGTTTCTCGAATCAACCGGGATTGCAAATCACTTTGAAATGTCGGCATTGCTCCAGATTTGGATAAATTGAGACATTCTTTAATTTGCGGCAATAAATCAATTGCATATACACATGTGCCTTGCGTCTTAATGCGAGAAATAAGAGCAGATTTTGCCAAGGATCGAGGAATCGACTGCCTATTGTTTAGCCAAGTGACATTACGCCGATATGCTGTATCTTCCCCAACCTTCGATTCATCATGTGTTGCAAGTCCTGAAACTTCTGCCACATAAAATTCAGCACCATATGGAACCACAATAAGATCACCTGTTTTCATCTCTCGAATGAAGCGCCACATATTACCACCTGCGGCACCCGCCCTTCGCAAGTTGTTTTCAGCTGCGTAATATGTATAGCTAATGATACTGCGAAATTCTTCCCAAGAGAGATTCTCATCAAGTAATCCTATCGCCTCAGCCCACCCAATAATAATTTGGTTACTGGATAAAGCTTCACTAACCCGATCAATTCCGCTTGGCGATATTCTCAATATGAATGCTTGTTGTTCCATTCATCCTCCTAGGAGCTGACAGTGTTAATAGACGTAAATATTTTCTGCGATATCTTTTTCTATATACGGAAATTGTTTTTGGATATCAATACGAGACCTTTGCAGAACATCTGTTTTTGCTCACGTTCAAGGAGAGCGAAAAATTTAACCGTATGAATATATTTAATATTTAGAGGATTAAATTTTGATCCGGACGCCGAAATCGGGCCAAAAGGGGTGTTCTGCAAAGGTCTCACAGTGTTATGATGACTATCTTTTACCAAGGTGATGACAGCGTTGTTGAACACTGAAAAAGAGGGTTTGATCTTTATGGTTGAATGGGATAGATAGCCATCTGCTTACAGCGCTCAGATGGTCACAATCGACAACATAAGGCTCGGCCGTTGGGGCCGAAGTCGGTTGAGACCGTTAATTGACAGCAAGGAACGGGAATGAGCCAGATTTTCAACAGTATGGACGAAGCGAAAACAAGGGTTGATCCACAGGCGGAGCGCAACGCCGCGGTACAAGGATCGTTGTCTAAAATAAAACATAAATTTTTAGTCATGAGCGGCAAAGGCGGGGTCGGCAAAACCAGCGCCACGGTCAATTTGGCCATTGCACTGGCCCAAAAAGGATATCAGGTGGGGATCATGGATGTGGATCTCCACGGCCCTGATATCCCGCGGATGCTGGGGCTTGATGGTGTTTTGGAGCTATCCGAAAACCGGAAATTGCAACCCATGGCCTACAATGACCACTTGCATGCCATATCCGTTGAAGCGCTGACCCCCGGTAAGGATGAAGCTATTATTTGGCGCGGGCCCATCAAGTATTCGGCCATTCAGCAATTTATCGCCGATGTGGAGTGGGGGGATCTCGATTTTTTACTGATTGACGCGCCCCCCGGAACCGGTGATGAGCCGTTGACCATTGCCCAAACCATCCCCGACGCCAAAGCGGTGGTGGTTACCACACCCCAGGAGGTCGCTTTGGCCGATGTGCGTAAATCCATTAGTTTTTGCCGCAGGGTGGATATGAAGATCTTTGGGGTGGTTGAAAATATGAGCGGTTTTGTCTGCCCTCATTGTAGTGAGCCGGTGGACATTTTTGGATCGGGCGGTGGTGAACGGACGGCCAGGCAGATGGACCTGACCTTTTTAGGCAGGGTGCCGATGGATCCCAACATGGTCAAGTGCGGTGACCAGGGGATTTCGTTTCAAAAAAGCTACCCGGATTCTCCCGTGACCCGGTCTTATGCCGCGATTGCCGAACGGATGGGAGCTTTGTTAAAGAGTTAGAGGATACCGGAGATGTTGTCCAAACGTATTTTGGCTGTGGAAAAAAACGGCGCTAAGAACCTGAAAAACCAACGTAAAGGGTTAAACGCCGTTTCATCACTTCAGGCGAGGCTATTTTGGATTAAATTTCAGTGACACCTGTTTCAACGGGATAGAATAGCGTTTAACCCTTTTCCAGATACCGTTTCTCATCAATATCATACTCGTACCGCGACATGATTGATTCCAGGGAATCGGTGTGAAAAGTCCCCCTGACAAATTCATCGCTCCTTAAAACCATGTCAATCAAGGGGATCGAGGTATTGGTGCCGTTGATCTGAAAAAAGAATAATAATTACAAAAGCCGCTTTACTTTATTGATGGGAACTGCTATTTGCGCGGAAATAATGAATGCTGGCCCAGAAGGATTAACTTAAAGGTTTACAGGGAAGGTGAGCAATGTCGGATATTTTAAATGCTGTTCAGGCAAGGGATCCGTATGAAAAGGAGTTCTATCAGGCAGTGACCGAGGTGGTGGAATCGGTCCAGCCGGTTCTTGATCGCTACCCTGAATTTCGTAAAACGGCGATTATGGAACGGATCACCGAGCCGGAGCGGGTGATTATGTTTCGGGTGCCCTGGATGGATGACCAGGAGCAGGTACAGGTCAGCCGTGGATTTCGGGTTGAGATGAACAGCGCCATCGGCCCCTACAAAGGGGGGCTGCGGTTCCATCCGTCGGTGACTTTGAGTATTTTAAAATTTCTCGCTTTTGAACAGGTCTTTAAAAACGCCCTGACCACCTTGCCCATGGGCGGTGGTAAGGGCGGCTCCGATTTTGATCCCAAAGGTAAATCCGATACGGAGGTGATGCGCTTTTGCCAGAATTTTATGGCGGAGCTGTCACGTCATATCGGTCCCAACACCGACGTTCCCGCCGGTGACATCGGCGTAGGTGCGCGGGAGATCGGCTACCTGTTCGGTATGTACAAAAAACTGCGCAACGAGTTTACCGGCGTTCTGACCGGTAAAAGCCTGGGCTGGGGCGGCAGCTTGATTCGACCGGAAGCCACCGGCTACGGTGTCGTCTACTTTGCCGCGGAGATGCTCCAAACACGCCAGGATACCCTGGAAGGCAAGACTTGCCTGGTGTCAGGCTCGGGGAATGTGGCCCAGTTCGCCACGGAAAAACTGGTTGAGTTGGGCGGCAAAGTGGTAACCTTGTCAGACTCCTCGGGCTATATTTTTGACGAGGAGGGGATTGACAGAGAGAAGCTGGACCATGTGATGAAACTGAAAAACGTACGCCGCGGCCGGATAAAAGAGTACGTCGAAAAATACCCCAACGCGGTCTACACACCTGTGGATGACGCCCTGGGGTACAACCCGCTTTGGAACCATAAGGCAGAGTGCGCTTTCCCCTGTGCCACCCAGAACGAGATCAACGGTCAGGATGCCAGGCATCTGATGGAAAGCGGTGTCTTTGTGGTGGCCGAGGGCGCCAACATGCCCAGCACACCCGATGCCGTTGATATCTATCTGGACAAGAAAATCTTGTATGCGCCGGGCAAAGCAGCCAATGCCGGGGGTGTGGCCGTATCGGGTTTGGAGATGAGCCAGAACTCCATGCGTCTGGCCTGGAGCCGCGAAGAGGTGGATGAACGCCTAAAGGGAATTATGAAGAATATCCATGAAACCTGTCTGGGCGCCGCCGAAGAGTACGACATGGCAGGCAACTACGTGGCCGGCGCCAATATCGCGGGATTTATGAAGGTAGTCAATGCCATGTTGGATCAGGGCGTGGTATAGCAGAAAGAGGCGATGTCAAATTATTTTTCGGGAGTTTAGCGGCACAGGCAACCTCAATCCGGCGCTAGGCCGTCAATGCGCGCAGGGGCGTCACTGGTCGGCAATCGATATCAAACAGTCCGGCGCCCGCAATGAGCATTTGTTTTTTCAAGAGAGGAGCTGCAGGAAGCGATGCATATCCGGCGGAAATTGGACCCCTTGGACGAAGTAACCGCTCTGAAAGCTTTTCTTGAAAAAATTGGTGGGCCGTCCTTGCATCAGTGCTACCGGAGAAGGGGTAGTTCAGCCGGCTGGTAATATTATAATCAGTTGCGCCAGTTCCCATCTCGTTTATCGCCGCCGATATGCTTCCACAATCGCATCGATTTTAGCCACAATAAAATCCTTCAATTCGTTGATTGATCCGGAGGTGATATTCGGTATTCCATCGACTAACTCGGTTAGGGTCTCTTCCTTGATGCCGGTGGTTTTGTTGATCATAAAGTCATCCGCTTCACCGTCGTCTAGAAGCGCTCCGCAAGCACCCACCGCTCCGACAAACTGATCATCCACAATGATGGGCACCACCAGTTTAGCCAGACCGGCATCGCACTCTTCCACAACCGGGCGGCCTTGGTTTTTGGCCATGGCGGCGATATTCATGTGGGCTACGGCGCAAATGAAGCTTTGCCCTTTGGGTTCGGCTTTGATGGTCGGGCAGAGACGGTTGGCCCATGCTTTAAAGTCGGTTATGCGGACCCCGTCGGTACCGAAAATATTGGCATCCATGCCCGATTCGGCCACGATTTCTTTTTCAAAGTCAATCCACTTCTCAATGGGTAAAAGGTCTGTTAATTGCATGGGGTATCTTCTCATTGCGATATTTAGTTGTATCAAGCATAATCCAGTTTCCTGCAAAGCTCAAGCGACAGAGAAGCTTGATGATCATTCGGGTTTCGGTGTCAAAAAGACAACCGTTTGACTGATTGTTGATGGAGGGCGATATGCAAAAGACAATATGGATGGTGGTTTTGGGGATGATTGTTTGCACCGTATCAGGATGCCTGAATGGCGGCATCAAACTGGAAGTCCAATATGATGATCTGGCGGGAATCCAAAAGGGAGACCGAGTGTTGCGTCAGAATGAGGCTGTAGGGGTTGTCACAAAGGTGGTTGCGGGAGAGATCGAAAACGAGTCAGGTTCCGCATTTGTGACCATTAATCAGGAAAAAAGCGACGGTGTGACCGAAAACACACGCTTTTATGTGGATCAGGATCCGGGAAAAGAGGGTCATCAGGCGATCGTACTGGAACAGTTTCGCAAAGGCGGCAAGGTGTTGACAAACGGTGCGGTGGTGAAAGGATCTGAACGCGCGTTATCATATTTCCATCAATTGGGCGATGAGTTGAGCGCAGGGTTGGGCTCCTTGAAATCTTTTTTTGAAGGGTTGAAAGACGATCTGGACAAGGCGACCGAGAGTGACGCAGTGAAAAAGTTTGAAAAAGAGCTTCGAGGGTTGGCCGAAAAAATGGATAAATCCAGTGAACAATGGCGACAGCAGTTTCAAGAAGAGGTTTTACCTGAACTGCAAAAACAGTTTAAAGCGTTATGGGAATCTTTGGAGGAACTGGGCAAAAGTGAAGAGGTTCAAAAACTGAAACAACAATTAGAGGGTTTGAGCCAAACCTGATCTGCGCCGATGATTGCGTCGATTGAAGTTATATGCTTAAACGTAAGGGATTTATATGAAAAATCTTACCAAATATGTCCAAAAAGAAAGACTTTCATCGTTCGTTGTGACTGTTTACGGCCATGGAGGTTTATATGAAAAGTTTCCTCTTTTAAGGCTCAAAAACGGACTTTTCATTGTCTGTTGTGGCCGCTGGCGGTCATGGACGTTAGTAAAATGACGCATACACCCACCCGTGAGGAGGCCTTTAATCTTTTAACAACTTACAATAAACGTGAAAGCCTGATTAAACATGGCCTGGCCGTTGAAGGCGTGATGCGTTATATGGCTCAAAAACGGGGCGGCAATGAAGATCTGTGGGGGATTGTGGGACTGGTACACGACCTGGACTATGAGAAATACCCTGATCAGCATTGCCAAAAAACCGAGGCGATTCTGCAAAAGGCGGATTGGCCCCAAGATTATATCCGCGCCGTTGTCAGTCACGGTTGGGGCATTTGCACGGATGTGAAACCTGAAACCGATCTTGAAAGAGTGCTCTACGCAGTGGACGAGTTGACCGGCCTTATAACGGCCACAGCACTGATGCGGCCTTCCAGAAGTGTTTTGGATCTTAAGGCCGAATCGGTGAAAAAGAAGTGGAAGAATAAACGGTTTGCTGCGGGGGTAAACCGCTCCATTATCCAAAATGGGGCCGATATGCTGGGGATGGAATTGGGCGAGCTGATCACCGATACAATCATGGGAATGTGTGCGGTGGCCGATAAGATCGGTTTGGCGGGCAATGCAGGGGCCTAGTTGACGATGGGGTTATTGCAATTTCTTTCGGTCAGATAAAAATCCGGAAATGTTTTTATGATGAAGCCCGATGATTAAAAAGAACGTCAACAGGGCGCCTGATAGGGTGATAAAGGAATTTCCCAAAGCCATTACGACACCCGCGGTTAATACACTTATCAAGAGAAAAGAACCCATGAAGGGCTGTTTGGTGAAATAAATGCCCGCTGCCCAAAAACCGATTCCTACAATCGCCGCCGACGGGTTTAGCAACAGCACAAAACCCAGGTAATTGGCCACGCCCTTGCCGCCGCGAAACCCGTGGAAGACCGGAAAACGGCTGCCAAGGATCAAAGCGAAACCGACCCAGGGAATTTGCGAAGCGGGCAACCATTGGGAGGCGGCCCAGGCGACGGTAGCCGCTTTAGCCGCCTCCAAAACGACCGCCAGCAAGGCCCACCAGGGGCCGGCATGTCGATAGACATTGGTGGCGCCCGGGTTTCGGCTGTACGCATTGCGGGGATCAGGGGCTCCGGCCAGGCGTGACACCCCAAGGGACATATTGATGGAACCGGCCGCATAGGCAAGGAAAAGTAATAACAAAAAACGCATTCGTTGGACTCTATCTTTACAGGGTTACGGGTTTGGGCTATATTTTGCGGTTATTTATTGATTTTAATTGGAGCCCCCAGGCATTGCAACGATTTAAATTTTAGGGGTGAAAGCGTCCGTAGCGGATGAAACCTCTGAGTAGAGAGCAACTAAAAGCATTCTAAATCAGATCGCGGCAAAGCCAACCAAAGGAGGAGGAGATTATAGTCATGGTTATATCTAAATCAGAGGCGGCAAAAAATCTTTTATCCTCAAAAGACTTGGCTTCAAGGTGGAAGTACACATCTGTTTCAGCAGTCGAAAAGCGCCGAAAATATGACCGTTCTTTCCCATATCCTTTATTGATGATCGATGGGAGGTATTATGTATATTGGCTTCCCGATATCATAGCATACGAAAAATTACGGCCAGGTCTTGGTGATGAAATAAAACCTACCGACAAACAAAAGAAGAGTGGGAAAATCTACCGGAGGACGAACGAGAAGCTCAGAGAAATCCATTCAACGATGAGTTCCCATTTGACGAATAAAACAATCTCAAATCCAAACCTGTTCCCATTAATCAGTTTTCCAGTTGAACGATCTTTAGGGTGAATTAATCCAATTTATTTCCTGAGTTTATGCCATAAACGATGTCCGCCTAAGCGGACGTATAAGCGCCCTCCCTAAAAGTCGGGGGGTGACTCGCTCCGCTCGTCAAATGATCCTTTTGATTTTAAAATCATAAAAATTCAAACGCCAAACCTTAAAAACTTGGCGTGAATTTTTGTAATCAGGTTTTTCCCTTTTATGGTTCCGGGTGAAAAACCAGAACGGTTTTTTTGATGAAGAGGTTATAAATAGATGGTCAAAAATACTCTTCGGTTTCTGAGAACTCTTTGCACCTCGAAGCAAGAAAGGAAACCGTGAGAAGACTTCGGTGAGGCTCAGTATGGGCCAATTCAAACATAGTTGCGTTTTTTCAACTCATAGAACTTCTGTTTTATATGATATCATTGGAAATTTTGCATGGCTGAATACAATTCCCCTTCTGTCACCCATGCCACATCATGTCATCCACGTCTTTGGCCTTAATGTATTTCGCCGGATTTGAATCCACAGCAATTTCGGCAAAGTGTTCCTGGGCGCATTTGATTTTACCGCCTTCGATATGCCGTAGGTCATCCCACCATTTGCTGCCCTTGGTTTCCACTACAAAATAGAGCTTCTCCTCGCCGTCCTTTTCAACCAGCACGGCCCAGTCGGGGTTGTAGCTGCCAAGAGGCGTCGGCACCTTGAACCAGCCTGGCAGTTTGGCGTACACCTTTACCGCCTCGTTTTTTTCAAGCTCTTCGGCAAACCGCTGCTCCACACCGGTAGAGTCGTAAACCGCATGAGTGTAAACCGATTTTTCGGCTTTCAGAGTATTTTTCAGATACCCTTTCAGCTCCTCTTGCTCAAACAACTCTTGGGCAAAATAGTGGTCGTCGCCGATGCGCCGGTACCGGATGCCGTCCACCAGGGTATGGCGCTTGGTTCGGTTGATGGCTTCGGCGGCCAGTTCAATGAATCCTTGTGGATTGCGTTTAAAATCGTTCAACCGGCGGCTTTGGATCAGAATATCCACAAGGCTACGCCGCGTCAAAAGAGTTCTGTCCTGCAAGTCGGTTAAAATGTCCGGCAGCTCGATGTCGGTTTCTTGAATGATGGTATAACCGGAGGCCGTCTTTTCCGAAACACCAACGCCGCCCTTGCCGATCTCCAGGCCCGCTTTTCTGAATTGCGCCCGGGTCTTGCCGATGGGCGGTGCATCCAAAAGGGCCTGGGCGCAATCATCAATCAGCTTTTGATTATCAAAGTCCACCCGGTAGATGGTCTTGTGCTTGATTCGATCCCACAACGCTTTGAACTCGGTACTGTGTAAAATTGCCTCTCGGGTGCGTATGGGAACGCGCTCATCAGCATTTTTAATATCCAGTTTACCGGCCAACTTGCGAAGAATCTCTTTTATGGCGGGGGTGTGCTCCGCATATTCATAAGGAAGATTAAGGGAGTTTTCCTTCAAGGCTGTTCGCAAACTGTCCTGAACCTTGCCTCGATGGTCAATAAATCGCTCCTCGTTTAAGAATTGCCAAAGCTTTTCGGAGTGTTCAACGCCCAACGGCTTAAGATCACCGTTTTCGTCCGTGGTCACCAGCGCCGCGAACTGGTGTTTTTCCACTATTCCGAAACGGATCCCTGTATCTTCTTCAATCTCTTTTTGCAGGTTTTCGGCAAACTGCTCGTATCCCTCATTGGCGATCACCGTCAAAGTGTTGATGTCGAAACCCCGCAGCCGTTCCCCCTCCTGGTTGACACACAGCCGCAACCCGCGGCCGATGGTCTGACGCCGTTCCCGTTCCGTTCCCATCTCCCGCAGGGCGCAGATTTGGAAAACATTGGGATTGTCCCACCCCTCCCTCAAGGCAGAGTGGGAAAAGATAAACTTCAACTTCGATTCAAAGCTGAGCAGCTTTTCCTTCTCTTTCATAATCAGGTTATAGGCACGTTCGGCGTTGTCGCGGTTGGCCTGATTGTTTTCGGCGGTTTCGGTCCAACCGCCTTTTTTATCAATGGAAAAATAGCCGTTGTGCACCACTTCCACATAATCATCTAGGTCAACACCCTCAAACAACGTCTGGTATTCCGGCTGTTTTGCCAGCTTGCGAAATTCCTCCTCAAACATCAGGGCATATTTACCTTTCAGCTCGTTGCCCTCTTCATCGTATTGACGGTAGAATTTCACACTGTCGACAAAAAAGAGGCTGAGCACCTTCACGCCCCGCCCCTGAGCGGTAAAACGAAGCTCCTTGTCCAGATGCTCCTTGATGGTCCGCCGAATCATCAACCGTTTCAGATCATCCGGGTTAACGCCGCCCACCTCGTCACCGGGCCGCAGGGTAAATTCGCCACCCGGCGTACTGATCTCCATAGACTGGTTATTTCTGCCGCAGGTGATGGTGCCGATACGGTAATTTTCGTAAAGCCCACGGCCGGTTTCCTGCTCCAGATCATCGCCGTCCCCGACACTCATCACCGTTCGCTGAACATTTTTCCTCCGGAAAACATCGATTTCCACTTTGGCCGTGATGACGCCGCGCCGGTTGTGGGTCGAAAGAAGTTTGACATACGACTTATTGTGACCGCCCTCAATCTCCAGCGCGGCCACTTCAATCTGTTTCACCAGCTTTCGCTCATAGGCATCCACCGCATCTAACCGGTAGACCATGTGGTGCTTTTCGGCATGGGTGGCCGAGTAGCGCAGGGTGCATAAGGAGTTCATCGCCTCCAGCGCCTTTTTCCCCTGCCCTTTCAGGCCGCCGTCAACGCTTTGGGGTTCGTCCACGATCAGGATGGGATGGGTCGCCCGCACCAGATCAATGGGTTTTTCGCCGCCGGTCTTTTCGCTCTCTTTATAAAGATTGTTTACATCCTTTTTATTGATCGCCCCTACCGTGACCACCATAATCTGAATATTGGGGCTGACGGCGTAATTGCGCACCTCACCCAGCTTGCGTGAATCGTAGAGAAAATACTCATACCCCTTGGCATTGGGATAGAGGTTTTCAAAGTGCTCCCGCGTAATTTGCAGGGTTTTGTAAGCCCCTTCTTTTATGGCGATGGACGGCACCACAATCATGAACTTGGTAAACCCGTAACACTTATTCAGCTCGAAAATCGTTCTCAGATAAACATAGGTCTTACCTGTGCCCGTCTCCATTTCCACGGTAAAATCGCCGCTGGATAGCGACCTCGAAGATCGCAAACCGTTTTTAAGCTGGATCGCTTCCAGGTTTTCCTGTATTTCATCATCGAGAAGCTGCAAGCGGTTACCAATCCCAAGCTCCGACTCTTCCTGACCTTGCAACGCTTTCTGTGGTGAATAAACGGTAAATTCTGTTCTGTTGATATCCTGACCGCGCAACAGGTCTGCCACGGCGTCAACAGCCTGCAACTGATAATCAAGGTTGTCTTCAAAGTGAAGTTTCATTTACCGTGACCTCTATAATGATCGAACATACGCAATACCGTTTTGTTCCAAATTCTTGGCCATATTGGTTTTAGCCACATTATCTTCAAACGCGCTGTCACGAAACACCACCAAAACCGTTTCCGGCCCAAGCGCTTTGTACCACTCAACAATTCCCGCCGCCAATGTTTCCACTTCATCGCGGCTGATGCGGGTATCCAGACAGGTGAATAGCGCGCCATAACCGATGCTGTAGACCGTTTTTCCTGATATGGATTTTTCCTCAATGGGAGCTGTCAGATCTACTCCCCGCTTTAAAAGCAGCTCATAGAGCAGATCCTCTTCACTTCGCCCCTCAACCAGATGTTCCGTATGATCAAGAAGTGTCTGCTCCAGATCGTTTCTGTCCGGGTTCCACGCGCGGAGGTTGCTGCTGTCTAATTTGAAGACCTTAAAGCCAAGGTCGCCTTTATAGTCGGGATGCTCCTCTTTTATTTTGGCGGCGGCGCGGCGGATGCGTTCTTTGCCTATGTCGGCGATGGTTTTGTAACCGGTTTTGTATGCTTCGGATTTTTCATCGCAGGATTCGGGGAGTTGAACCATGATGAATTTACGGTTGCCACTGTCTTCTGCGTTTAGTTTCATGACAGCATGGGCTGAAGTGGCTGAACCTGCAAAAAAATCTAAGATTATATCACTATCATCAGAGCCTAAATATGTGCATCTTTTTATTAGCTCAAGGGGCTTAGGGAACTCAAGCAAGCCTCCCATATCAATACGTCCAGCCTCTACTGTACCTTGCTCACTAATTACTCCAGTATCCAGCCAGATAGATTTCGCCTTTTTTGTATTTTTCCGGGATTTTTCATATATATTCCATCCACCATCCCTCTTCCTTTTACCAAACAACACTTGCGGGATTATCCCAATACCATCTCTTAATACCTTTTCTTTTCCCCACCTCCAACAACTATCATCCCCTGTACTATTTTTGGGGTAAACTTCAACTGAAAAAACCTCGGTCCGATTAAGGCTAATTTTATATAACCCGTTTTCATTTTCGTTGTTTGGATCAATATAGATTGGGTAAAAGAGATTAGGCCTATTGTGCTTTCCAAATTTTGGGTTCCTATTTCTAAGTTCCCATAAATCGTAGGCACCATGCTCATCCTTGAAGGGCAATGAATCTTCCTCTTTCTCAAGCTCTCCTAAAGATGATTGGTCAGATTTATAATAAACCAAAAGATACTCATGGCACTTTGCTATTTCTTTATAGGTCTGCCCACGTTTGTTTGATTGGATAATTATTTTCGAAAGAAAGTTTTCTTCTCCAAAAATTTCATCACAAACTTTACGTAACCGAGCAACCTCATTGTCATCAATCGAAATAAAAACAACTCCATCATCTTTAAGCAAGCCTCTGGCCAGCTTTAACCGTGGATACATCATATTCAACCAGTTGGTATGATACCGCCCGGTGCTTTCCGTATTGCTGGAAACCTTAAACCCCTCATCATCTTTCTGGCCGGTATATTTCAGATAGGTATCGAGATTGTCCTGAAACTTGTCAGGATAAATAAACTCCTTGCCGGTGTTGTAAGGCGGGTCGATATAGATCATCTTGACCTTGTTGGCATAGCTCTTTTGCAACAGCTTCAATACTTCAAGATTATCCCCCTCGATAAAGAGATTTTGGGTGCTGTCCCACTCAACGCTCTCTTCCTTGCAGGGACGCAACGTCCCCAAAGATGGCGTCAACGCAATCTGCCGCGCCTGCTTCTTGCCGTGCCAGTTCAGACCATACTTCTCTTCACCATCGGCCACCGCATCCCCCAACAACTGGCGCAGCACCTCAAAATCAATCCCATCCTCACTAGACACTTCGGGGAATATGCTTTGCAATGCCTCAATGTTTTCTTTCACCATGTTGAGGCTTTTTCCGTCCTGGTTTGTTAATTTTTGCATCTGTTTCTCCGGTTAAACCTGGTTGTAACTTTCACATAAAGATCACATTTCAATTATTTCATTGTCATCAAACCATTTTTTGTTTTGTAAAAATCCTTTGATTTTATCAGTTTCTTTTGTGTACACAACAACGGCCAGGCTACTTTGTGCTCTACTGCAAGTTACATAGAATAATCGCCGAGTTCTATCGTTTGATGTCTCTTTCCCTTCTTTCTCACTTTTTATGTCTCTTGTTGTAGGAGCTTTAGCCCCCAACAGTTTGTCGTAACTAAACATGAATCCACGGGCTTCATTATCATCAAGAACCACCATTACACGAGGGAACTGTAACCCCTTTATTCCTTGATGGGTGCCAAATGGAGATTCATCTGAAATATATTTCACATAGGATTCTAGTTGGCTAAACGGAACAGAAAGAGCTTTACTCCACGCATCAATTTCTGGGTTACTGTCTCGTGATTGATCTAATTCAACCGGTGTACCCTCGTTCCAGCTTGATTCTGAAAGAGAAATAATCGGCAAAAATATTTCAGGAATTTCAAACAAGCCACTACCAGCGACTGATTTCAAGGAATCAATCAACAAAGGGTCAGAATTATTATCCCATAAGGAAAAAAGCGATTTCACCGCCTTATCAGCTCTTCGTATCTCCTTTAATGAGGATTTGCTGTTCTTTAACGTGTCGTTAGATATAAGAGGGGAATATTCTTTTACTATTTTTGCAACAGCGAATTTGTCCTTGGCTTGAAAAGATTTCACCAAGGGAAGAATTTGCTTTGAAAAGAACCAAACACCACTTAGTGTTCCGTCAAGCAACCCTGTTTTATATTTCTTGATTTCATAAAGTGGTTCGAAAAATTCACCAAAACCGCCGCGTCTTGCCGCCATGTGATGCTCAAGCGTGAGTGCCTTTATTTCCTGATTATGTCCAGACCATTGCTCATCAGATGTTATTTCTGCCATTTTCTTTGCAATTCTCATTTCAATAATTGCTTTATGCGGTCGAAGACAGAATACCACGGGTTTACCCGTGGATGAATGAGCGCGACGGCGGTATAATGCCGCCATGGAATACATAAAGTCAGCTCATAGCATATATTATCTTCAGTACCACGTTGTT
>Ga0209457_1000208_pt1 | contig 15161 bp, 13 predicted proteins | sample WorMetHEROISLAND_5_FD_187410 | JGI IMG/M metagenome (GOLD analysis project Ga0209457, IMG submission 187410) | Marine gutless worms symbiont microbial communities from Max Planck institute for Marine Microbiology, Germany - Olavius sp. 5 HERON... ... | reverse complement strand
AAACAGGAGACAAGAAGAAAACAGCGGAGCTTTTGACACATACGCCGACCCGATGCTCTTCATGTGGATTCCAGCCATTGCTCACTGGAGCGATCACGGTCAACGGCCTGGAATCCAAACCTCCTGGACGCTTCTCTAAGGTCTTGAAACGAGGCCAGTCCTGCGGTTTCGCGCCCTGGCGTGTGCCGCGTGGACGCCTGGTAGCTCCCTGATCCGCCCAAATAAAAAATAAAATGACTAACAATCAAATTGTTATGTGATTACTTGTGAAGATAGACCCCCAATTGGACCCCGATCGAACCGAAATTCGATCCGGAGCCGCAGGTGTCCGGTCAGTGCGTGCAGAAGAAAGGGGAGAGCGGGAAGCTGCTCTGGGCGCGGGATGAGGGGACTATTGATCGAGCGCAGCCAAACGCCTCCGACCGATGCGGGTTCGGAGGGGCTTGATCATAGAGGCTGTGGCTGGATTTGAGCGATCTATGGCGGATCAGGGATCAGCCAAAAAGATGTACGAAGGCGTCCGATACAATCCAGGAACTCTCCATGTAAACATACAATACTGGTCCAGTAAAGTCCTTAGCCGTCCAGTATAATCCGTGATTATTGGGGGTCTGATCGGGGTTTTACGCTCGGAGCCCCCCCATCCGGGGAGGAGACTGATGCCGAGCAGGGGATCGATATTCCTCGCCGACTCACACCTTGGCCTTCAGGTCATCGTCGGTCAGGGGCACGTTGATGCGCGTGGTGCCCGCATCGACGGCATTCCAGATCAGCTCGACAGAGAGTCAGGATGGGTTTCAGGTTTTTCTGTCATACGGCCCACCTCGCCGAGAGCACCTCGGCCTGTTGCAGGACGGTCTGCACGGCGGCGACCTGAAGGTCCGGCGGATAGCCATACTTGCGCAGGATGCGCTTAACCAGAATCCGGATGCGCGCCCGCGCAGGTTCACGCTGCGCCCAGTCGATACTGACATTCTTTTTGAGGTTTCTGAGTAGCTCGTGAGCTATCACCAGAAGCTGCTCATCCCCCATCACCTCCACGGCACTTTCGTTCTCGGCCAGGGCGTCATAGAAGGCGATCTCATCTGCTGAGAGCCCCTGCTCTTCGCTTCTTTGGCGAGCCGCTCGGATGTCCTTGGCTAGATCGATCAGCTCCTGGAGCATTTGCGCTGTGGTGATCGCGTTGTTGTGGTAGCGGGCAATGGCCTCTTCGAGGCGGTCTGAAAAGGCCCGTGTCTGCACGACGTTCGTCTTGGCGTGCGAACGGATTTCTCCGTTCAGAAGCTTGCGCAGGGCCTCCATGGCAAGGTTCTTCTTCTCCATCCCCTGCACCTCAGCCAGAAACTCGTCCGAGAGAATGGAAATGTCCGGGCTTTGCATTCCGGCAGCGGCCAGGATATCCACTATCTCGGTTGATACCACGGCGCGGCTGACGATCTGCTGCACGGCCAGATCCCGTTCCTTGGCCTTCTTCCCGGTACCGGGCGCGCTCTTGGCCAGGGCCGCGCGGATGGTCTGGAAGAAACCGACCTCATCGCGGATTTCCCGCGCCTCATCACTGGCTGCCGCGAGAGCAAAGGCTTTTGATAGCGCTAGAACCGTATCGGTATAACGCCGGTGGGCTCGCTTTTTGTCCTCTTCGGTGGTTTCTTTGGCGGCCTCCTTTTGCTGCATATCGAGTACCCACTCGATAGCCTCGGCCAGCACAGCTAAGCGTTCCTGAGGCGTTCCAACGAGACCGCGCCTGTAATCGAAACCGTGGAACATATCGCTCACGATTTCGTATTTCTCCATCATCACGGCAATCGCCTGTGCCTCGTCGATCCCAGCCTGCTTGCGGTCCCCTTCAGAATACTGGCTCAGCGCACTCTTCAAGTTCTGCGCGATGCCGATATAGTCGACGATCAGCCCAGCAGGCTTGTTCCGGAAAACACGGTTGACGCGGGCGATGGCCTGCATAAGCCCGTGGCCCTGCATGGGCTTGTCGATATACATCGTGTGCATGCAAGGTGCATCGAAGCCGGTGAGCCACATATCGCGCACGATCACAATCTTGAGCGGATCGGCAGGGTCCCGTGCCCGCTTGGCCAGAAGTTCACGGCGCGGCTTTCCGCCAATATGCGGCTGCCACTCCTGCGGATCGGCGGCGGAACCCGTCATCACGATCTTGACGACGCCGTTTTCGTCATCATCGCTGTGCCAGTCCGGGCGCAACTTCACGATCTCATCGTAGAGCGCCACGCATATGCGGCGGCTCATGCAGACAATCATCGCTTTACCATCCATGGCCCCCACCCGGTCTTCGTAGTGGCGCACCAGGTCCTCAGCTACCAAGCGCAGACGGCTTGGCGCGCCCACAACAGCCTCCTTGAGCTTTTCCTGCTCATCCAGGGCCTCTTCCTCGGTTAACTCCGCAATCTCTTCGTCGATCAGGGGACGCTCATCTTCCTCTAGTTCGATCCGAGCCAAACGGCTCTCGTAGTAGATCGGGACGGTGGCCCCGTCCTCGACAGCCCGGTTGATGTCGTAAACGTCGATATACTCTCCGAACACGGCGGGCGTGTTCACGTCCTCCTTTTCAATCGGTGTACCGGTAAAGCCGATAAAGGAAGCGTTCGGCAAAGCATCGCGCAGGTACTTGGCAAAGCCGTAAGCGATCTCGCCGGTCTTGCGCTCGACCCTAGCCTTGAAGCCGTACTGGCTGCGGTGCGCCTCATCGGCAATCACCACAACGTTGCGTCTATCTGTCAGCACCGGATACTCCGCCTCTCCCTTCGCGGGCGAAAACTTCTGCATGGTGGTGAAGATCACCCCGCCTGAGGGTCGGCTTAGGACCTTCTGCAAGTCCTCCCGGCTCTCTGCCTGCTGCGGGGTTTGCCGGAGGAGATCGCGGCACATAGAGAAGGTGCTGAATAGCTGATCGTCGAGGTCGTTGCGATCTGTGATGATCACAAGCGTCGGGTTCTCCATGGCCGGATGGGCGATAATCTGCCCGGCATAGAAGGCCATGAGCAGGCTCTTGCCGGAGCCCTGGGTGTGCCAGATGATGCCGATGCGACGGTCGCTCTCGGGGTGTACAGTGGCGAGCGTGCTCTCGACCGCTTGGCGCACAGCGTGGAACTGGTGATACCCGGCCACGATCTTGACGAGGCCGGAGCCAGTATCCCCGAACACGGTGAAATCCCGGATCAGGGCCAGGAACCGGGACTTCTCGAACACACCCTCGATGACGGTGCCGAGCTCCGGTTCGCCCTTCGGCGCGACGGCGGACCCGTCCACGGTGCGCCAGGGCATGAACCGCTCGAAGTGAGCAGTCAGGGAGCCTAAGCGTGCCTGTAGTCCGTCCGAGATCACAAGTGCCGCGTTCGTTCGGAACAGGGACGGTATCTGATTCTTGTAGGTCTTGAGCTGGTTGAAAGCCCCTTCGAGGGTGGCGTTCTCGTCGCCGGGGTTCTTCAACTCGACCACGGCCAAGGGAAGCCCGTTGACGAACAGCACCACGTCGGGGCGGCGGTTCCTCTGCCCCTCGATGACCGTGTACTGGTTCACAGCCAGCCAGTCGTTGGCATCCACGTTCGTGAAGTCGATCAGCCGGGCGACATCCCCGCCGATGCTGCCGTCCTCTCGGGCGACCTCGACCGGCACGCCCTCGATCAAGTAACGGTGCAGGCGGCGGTTTTCCTCGATGAGCGAGGGGGTCTCGGTCTGCTGCACCTTGCGCAGCGCCTCCTCCAGAATTTCGGCGGGCAGGTGCGGGTTGAGGCGTCCGAGCGCTCCCGCAAGGCGTTCGGTCAGCAACACCTGGTCGTAGCTGACACGCTCGGATGTAGGGCCATCCGGTGACATGTCCGGCCCATGCAGTACGGAGTAGCCGAGTTCGGTGAGCCATTCGAGAGCGGCGTCCTCGACGTGGCTTTCGGTGAACCCAGCCATCAGGCGACCTCTCTGCTTGGCCCCAAGACGAACCTCGCCTGTTCATGGCGGAGCATCTCGAAAGGGTTCACACAGTGGATGCCGAAATTATCACAGGCATTTGGGATCTTAATTTTTTGAATGGTTTCGGCGCGCACTTCGTGCGTGACGATAGTGTAATCGTGAGCAAGCGCATGTGCGACAATCCAGTAGTCGGCTCCATTTAGAAAGATTAAGGCGGAACCAGAATCGTATTTACTGTTTTTTGCCCAATTGATGATAGTGGGAAGTGCGTCTATTACTGCTTTATCCGGCGTTAAAAAGAAATCGCCGCTACGTGCCTTGGCCCAATCCGTGAGATCGTCTTCTCCCTTATTAAGCTCTTCAGCAACTTTCTTAATGCTCGCAACTTTTCCTGCAAGGTTTTTCTTGACCAGCCAATCCCAAAAGGCGGGGCAGAAATCGAAGCCGTAGTGCCTATTCTTGGCCTCGATGAAGACGTTTGTGTCGAGGAGATAACTAGTCATTTTATCACCCCGATTTTGCGCCCGAACTTGTTGAAAGTCTCGGTACTGGGAACGCCAAGCATCCGAAAAGCGTCTCGATAAAGCGTTTGCCCTTCAAGCGTACTCACGACAAGCGCATAGGCAAACCGGTGGCCCACACGTGTTAGTGTCGTGCGGAAGAAGTCGCCGCCGCTGCCTTTTGGGGCGAGAGCCTGTAGATGTTCAATCTCTTGCACCCAGGCAGTGTCAAAGCGCTCACGAGTAAGCCAGTCCACATCAAGTAGACGCCGCAGAATGACCAACGTGCTGACCTTGAAGGTCCGCGCTAATCGGGGCAGAGCATCTGAGAGCGGTTCGCCCTCTCGCAGATCGGAGCGCAACACGGCCAACGGCACGAGAAGCTCTGCCGCAACAGCGTTGCACCAAGCCTCCTCGTATCGGAAACCCTGCTCCGGTACCGCCCCGAGGTTCGACAGGGCGGATGCTCCCAGCCAGATATGCGCGAGCTCATGGGCGAGCGTGAACATCTGCGCCGCCTTGGTGTCCGCGCTGTTGACGAAGATCAGCGGCGCAAAGGGATCGGACAGCGCGAAGCCGCGAAACTCTCTAGGATCAAGGAAGCGGTGGGGGTTGCTCATCACAACCCCGCTCACCATGACGAGGACACCAGCCTTGTCGGTGTGCTGGATGAAGAGCTTTAGAGCGTCGATCCAGTTTTTGCAGTCCCGGCGGGCTTCAAGATCGAAACCGAGTGTCTTGCTCATCTCCGTCGCGACGGTTTCAGGAGACGTCTCAACCGTGGCGCTACCAACGAAGTCTAGCTTTGGCTGGCTGGAGGCCCGGGTGAAATCCTGATACCAGCTCTGCCGCTCCTGGCAAATGTAGATCATGTCTAGAAGGTTTAGGCTTGGGCGCGTAACGGGCTGCCCGGCCAAGGTTCGGAAGTCGGGAATGGGGATGGGTTCCTCCGGGGGCTGGGAGAGGAACAAATAACCGACTGGAACATGAGTGGCGTGTGCGAACGCCTCCAACTGCTTTAGGGTCGGCTGTATCTCGCCGCTCTCCCATTCAGGCAGCTTCTTGAATTTCGCTGCAAGGTCCTCCTGCGCGATCCCGGAGCGCTCCCGCGCCCAATGGAGTAGCTCAGGGTTAACGGGGACGCGCATCATGCAACAGTCTCCACGGCTGTCTCAGTTTTGCGGAGGCGAATTTCGCCGGACATTAACATGGGCAAAAGCAAATCACGGAGCTTGGCAAGCGTATGGTTTTCCAGACCGTTAGCGATGATTCGATCGAACATCGGAGAGAGCACAGCGTTTGCGGCTTCTAACGTCACCTTGTGTGGGATCACAGCTAGCGCTTCTGTAAGATGATGGCGCTGAATATGTCCCATTGTCGTCGCTTTTGATGATGCTATCGCCTGAAACGTTGGCATGTGCTGCCCAATCCAAAAATAGTAGAACCACTTTGGAAGGCGCTTGGAAGTAACTTTGAACAAGTGCTGATTGAGAGCACCGCGCCCACCTGCCCACATAAGATGTATCAGGCTACCTGACCAAGAAAACAAAATGTCTCCGTCCTCCACTACATATTGAGGAGGAATGTTTGGGGAAGCCTTCCCGGTCTTTTCGGTGATTCCATTACGTAATTCGGAAATTTTGATGACCGGAAAAAAGTCATCAGCTTCGGGCGGGTATTTCTGCAAAGCCAAACCGTTCAGGAAGGATACGACTTCATCGAGCGGTTTGTATTCCCACCCAGCAGGTTTGTCATCCTTGTCAAGGGCAGCGGGGAACAGGTCCCAGATTTCCGGGGCAAGGTAGGGAGGGCGGCTTTCCGCCTTTGCTCGCGTGGGACCGAAATCCACAAACCAATCCTTGAAGATCGCCCGCGCCATCGCTTCGAGCGTCTCGTTCATTCGTCGGTTCAGCTCGATCTTGTCGTCAAGAGCAGAGAGAAGATCAACTATACTAGGTATAAGTGATCTATCATTGGGAACTTTAATGGGAAAACGACGAAGCTCCCCCAATGGGAGATATGACTGTGTTGTTCCTCGCTTTGATGCTTCAATATGCGTTTGGGCCTCCGGAGAAAGCAGATAGTAGTAAAGCCATTTTCCATGTAGCTTGTCTTTTGACTTAAAAAGGCCGACATTCTTTATTGCAAAATCAGGCGCTGTTTTAACAAGACAAACTTCTCCTACCGTTCCAATCATCGTGATTAGGACATCCCATTGGTCGACTTTACTACGCCTGTTTACCTCATCGAAATCTTCTTGGGATATTAGATAGGCTTTACTAAGGTCAACATTTCCGCCAATGATGTTTCGAGACGTGATCAAGTATCTACCAGTATCACAAGGCTTAGGTGAATCATGGGTTCCATCTCTTACACTGTCACAAAAACCGTCTGCGGATATATGTTTCCAGTCAACCATTGCCGACCACTCCTTCGAGCTTTGCCTGGATCAACGCACCTAGTTCCTCACCCTCAGCCAACTGATTGGCTAGTTTCTCTTTCAGCGCCGCAAACCGCTCTGCAAATGGAACGTCGTCCTCTTCGGCTGCTGCCGCACCAACATACCGTCCTGGCGTCAAGACGTGGTTATGCGCCCTAATTTCCTCCAGACGCGCCGCCTTGCAAAAGCCCGGCACGTCTTCGTAGCCCTCGGCTCCCTCCTCGCCACGCCAAGCATGGTAGGTGCCCGTAATCTTCGAGATGTCCTCGTCTAAAAACTCCCGTCGCGTCCGGTCCACCATGTGACCCAGCTTGCGGGCATCTATGAAAAGCACCTCACCGCGCCGGTCCCGCCAGCCATGACCTGGGTTCTTATTACGGGCCAGGAACCAGAGGCAGGCGGGAATCTGGGTCGAGTAAAAGAGCTGGCCAGGTAACGCAATCATGCAATCCACCACGTCGCCCTCGACCATGGCGCGGCGGATGTCGCCCTCGCCGGACTGTCCCGATGACATGGAGCCATTGGCGAGCACCACACCGGCCATCCCGTTCGGCGCAAGGTGATGGTGGATATGCTGGAGCCAGGCATAGTTGGCATTGCCCACGGGCGGCACACCGAACTTCCAGCGCGCGTCCTCGCGCAGCCGATCACCACCCCAATCGGAGACGTTAAAGGGCGGATTGGCGAGAATGAAGTCGGCCTTGAGGTCCTGCAACTCGTCCTTGTGGAAGCTGCCCTCGCTGTTCCAACCGATCTTGGCGTCGATGCCGCGTACTGCCAGATTCATCTTCGCAAGCCGCCAGGTCGTATAGTTGCTTTCCTGCCCGTAGATGGCGATGTCGCCGATGCGGCCACCGTGCTCTCTCACGAACTTCTCCGACTGCACGAACATGCCGCCGGAGCCGCAGCATGGGTCATAGACCCGGCCCTTGTAGGGCTCCAGCATCCCGACCAGTAACCGGACGACGGAACGGGGCGTGTAAAACTCGCCGCCGCGCTTGCCTTCGGCACCGGCAAATTGGCCAAGAAAATATTCGTAGACCCGCCCGAGGATATCCCGGGAACGGTCGGCCTCCTCGGCCATGCCGATCCCGCTCACGAGGTCGATCAGCTCACCGAGCATGACCTTGTTGAGCGCCGGGCGGGCGTAGTCCTTCGGCAGCACGCCTCTGAGCCTCCCGTTCTTGGCCTCGATCGCCAACATGGCGCTGTCGATGTCCTTGCCGATCGTCGGCTGTTTGGCCTTGGCCTGTAGGTACGACCAGCGGGACTTCTTGGGGACCCAGAAGACGTTTTCGGCGAGGTACTCCTCCGGGTCTTCCGCATCGGCCAGCTCCTCCTTGAGCAGATCAGCCCGCTTCGCCTCGAAGGCATCGGAGATGTACTTGAGGAAGATCAGACCAAGCGCGACGTGCTTGTAGTCGGACGGCTCCATGTTGCCGCGCAGCTTGTCGGCGCTCTTCCAGAGGGTCTTTTCCAGGGGCTCCTGTTCTTTAGTCTTTTTGGCGGTTTTGGCCATGGGTTATCGGTTCCTTGCCGGTTAGCAAGCGGTGGTTTTCTCTTCCAGGGTGACCCCAGCGCGGCTGCAATAGTCGCGAATCATCACCTCGATCATGTTGGCCAGGCTGCGCCTCTCCTGCTTGGCAGCGTCCCGCAGCCCCTCCTTAACGGCTGGATGAACACGAACGGTCAGGGTCATCGATTTAGTCTCTGCCATCAGCAAACCTCAGTTTCGGAGTGGCTTTCGGATGTACTAACCTGGTTTGTCCGAACAAGGAATGGAAACATGGCAGGCCAATACCAACACCGCCAATTCTTCCGCCGGGTACCGAACACGCTACTGGCCAAATACTTCAAGGCCAGGGGCGTGGATCTGGGGGTGGATTTCGAGAATCTAGCCGAAACAGACGTGGAGCCTATCTTTCAGGCACTCGCCGCCCTGTCCGAGGAACAGCAGGCGAACCTGGAGGTGGATTTCCAGGACATCAACGCACTGGCCAACGATGGTGGCATCGATGCACTACGCAATGAAGCGGCCTTCTACGAGGACGCAACCTTCCCGGAAGAGATCTCCAGCATCGACGGACTGCACGCCAAGGTCATGTGGGCCTTCCTTCACAAACCCGAATACTGGAAGGGTGCCTCGGCACTGCTCCATGCCGATACCGTCGCAGGCCGGTTCTGGAAGAAGCGCAACGACCTGCCGAAGGTGCCGCCTCATATGGATGAGGAAGACCTTTGTCTACTGGAGAAGGCCGTCAGCCACTACTTCAACAAGACCGAGGGGCGGGGCCGCAACTGCAAGGTGGAACCTTACCGCAAGGTAGAAGCGGGGAAAGAGTATTTCTTCACCTACCCCGAGGACTATGGACAGTCCGGCGTGGAGTGGGAGCACAAGAATCTTACCATCCGCTCCAGACACCCAGCCTTCGAGGTCATTTTCGTCTATTGCGAGGCGGAAGGCTCTCTCGACATCTACGCGCCCAAAAACACCAAGGCCGTACCGGAACTGCAAAAGATGTTCGCCAAAGCCATCCTGAAATTGAATACCCTGGCCGACGGCACCATCGACAAGCGAGTCTACGACCTCGACCCACTGGCCGATCCCAACTTTGAGTTCCAGTTTCCACCCGGCTCCGGCATCAGAAAGGCTATCGTCACTAAGATTCGGCTGACCCTGAAGCACGGCTTGCGGCGGCGCATCGTACTAGAGGCCGATACCAAGCAGAACAGCCTGGCGGTTTACGACCTGCTCAAGGAACTCGACCCGCCGCACCACTACATCAGCCAAGTGAGCATCAAGGCCGTGTTTGAGGCCGAGCCGGGCAAACGCTCCGGGAGCAAGACCTTCAACGTCACCTATCCCAACTTCTGCAGCCTTAATCATGAGGGGCGGGACAACATTATTCGGAAGATGCTCGTCGCCTCCGGCATTGAACCTCAGGCGTCGAAGGATGACGGCAACGCTGACACCGAATGATGTTCTTGTGTCATTACTGGAAGCGGTGGGGACCACTGGAGAGACCCACCTTGTGGGCTGGGATGCCGTTCAGCAGTGGCCAGACGATCTGCTCGGTAATTTGTTGGAGACAGGTGTCCTCTCCAAGGCAAGGCCCGCCTTGTCCATAGAGTGCCGCAAGTGCGCCAATCACTGTTTCATGGAGGTATATCAGCTACCCGGTAGAGATAAAAAGCCCACATGCGCTTTTGTCGTTTGCGACGACCCAGAAATGCAGGGACAGATGGGCCGCATAGCAATCCCTTCGGAACACCTTCGGCAATGGAAGATAACGGCGCTTCAATTGGCCAAGGTGATCGCCGGATTGATTGGTATCGAATGCAAGGCCGAGGATCGCCACGGCCAGGGCAATATCCGTATCGGCATGGTCAAAGGAAAGAATGGCAGGCATTGGCTGTCGCTGAACAAATCCCCCCTCACCCTGGAAATCAATGACCACTCCCTACCATTGGAAGAGGTACTGTTCTTTGAGGATACAGCGCTCGCCATAGACCGGATGCGCATTGACCAGTTGATCGACAAGACACCCGCCAGCACCGGGAAAAAGTACACCCCATCGACAGACAAACAGGAGGCCAGAAAACGGAAGACCGAGGCCACGCACGAAGACTGGCGGAAAGAATATCTGAGGCTTCGCCGCAAATACCCCGATACCGTCCGCCACTCGGATAGCTGGATCGCCAAACAGATTGCCAAACTCGCTGTTGCTCAAGGAAGGAGCGGGGAAACCATCCGCAAGCACATGAAGCCGTAAAAAGTCGGGCGGAAATTTTTCGCCCAACTCGCCTGCCAGCAACCCACTGATTTCCCGTGTATCCATCACGCTCCCTCGTACACGGGTAGATAGACCAGAAATCCCGCAGAAGATTATAAGTCTCTGTTTTACAGTGTCTTTACTGCAACCCAGGTGGGCATTACCGGGTATTTTATCGCCCAAATCGCCCAGCCATCCTGCTTCCCACTGTTTCTTAAACCACAGTAGGAGGTTTGTATGGACACCGCAATTCTGCGGCTACCCGCCGTCCAGGCCCGCACCGGGCTTTCCCGCAGCACGATCTACCTGCGTATTTCCGAGGGTCGCTTTCCAAAACCCGTATCGCTTGGCGGCCGCGCGGTCGGGTGGGTTGAGGCGGAAATCAATGCCTGGCTAAACCGGCAAATCGAGCACAGCCGTCAGGCCGCGAGTGAGGGGAGGGCTGCCCGATGAATGGCGCACTCTCCCAGTTTAAGGATGCGATCCGGGCCGCCGGTCTGGAACCGCCCGCTGTGATCAAGCCTGGCAAGTTTCACCGCTTCCCCGGCGTGGGTAAGCGCGACGGCAATAAAGCCGGTTGGTGCACGCTGTTCGAGGACGGACCGGGCGGGTGTTTCGGTGACTGGTCTTCCGGTCTTTCCAAAACCTGGCAGGCGAAACGGAATACGCTCTCTTCGCGGGCTGAACGAGTCGCCTTTACCCGTCGAATAGAGGCCGCAAAGCAACAGGTCGAGGCGGAGCGTAACGCCCGGTTGGCCGATGCCGCCAAACGGGCCGCAACGATTTGGAATGCAACGACGCCCGCTCTTGGCAGCCATCCTTATCTGATCCGCAAGCACATCCAGCCGCACGGCGCGAGGTTGCACAGGGGTGCATTGACGTTGCCGGTAAAGGACTTCACCGGCAGGCTGACCAGTCTGCAATTCATCGCGGCTGATAGTAGCAAGCGATTGCTCGCCGGTGGTCGCAAGCGGGGTTGTGTCATTCCCGTGGCCGGGGGCACGACGCACCCCGTCCGCGTGGTCATCTGTGAGGGGTGGGCCACCGGCTGCACCCTGGCCGAGGATGAACCCGCCGTGCTGGTGTTGGCTGCCATTGATGCGGGCAACCTGGAACTCGTTACCCTGTCCGCCCGCTGCCGTTGGCCGTCCGCCGAGATGGTGGTTGCGGGTGATGATGACCGGATGACGGCGGGCAATCCCGGAGCCACCAAGGCCAAGGCCGCCGCCATGGCATCGGGGGCGCTGCTGGCGCTGCCGCAATGGCCCGAGAATGCCCCGGACCATCTGACCGACTTCAACGATCTGGCCGTATGGCTGGCAGGGGGTAGCGTATGACCGCCAACCTGCTGAAGTCCGCTGCGCCACCGCCCGAGGACTGGCCGGAGCTGGTACCGCTGGATGCGCCTAACCTGCCACGCCTTGACCTGGCCCATCTTCCGGGATGGGCCGGGGACTTTGCCCGAGCCGTCGCCGCCGATACCGAAACCCCACCGGAACTGGCGGCCGGCATGGTACTGATCACCTGCGCTACCGCGGCCGCCCGTCGTCTGCGAGTCATGGTGAAGCCGGGTTACGTCGAGCCCTGTAACCTGTGGGCCGTGGCCGCTCTACCACCCGGCACCCGCAAGAGCGCCGTGCAATCTGCCGCCACCGCGCCGCTGCTCGCCTGGGAGCACGATCAGGCCACGATCATGGAATCGGAGATCAAGCGTATCGCCAGCGAGCGCAAGACCAGGGAGGCCCGCGCCAAAGAGAAGCGCAGCCAGGCCGCCAGGGCAAAGAATAATGGCGAGGCGGAAGCGCTGGCGAGGGAGGCTGCCGACATCGAGGCCCAGCTACCCGACATCCCCAGTCAGCCTCAACTCTGGACCTCGGACGCTACCCCGGAACGGCTGGGCGTACTGCTGGCCGAGCATGGCGAGTGCCTGGCCTGGTTATCGTCGGAGGGCGGCGTCTTCGACCTGCTGCAGGGGCGTTACTCCAGGGGTATCCCCAACCTGGACCTGGTGCTGAAGGCCCATAGCGGTGACGCGGAACGGGTGGACCGGAACGGCCGTCCTCCGGTCTTCCTGCAAAGCCCGCGCCTGAGTATCGGCCTGAGCCCCCAGCCGGATGTCTTGCACGGGCTGGCCGCCAAGCCTGGATTCCGTGGCCGTGGATTATTGGGGCGGTTTCTCTATCTGCTACCACCGTCTCCGCTGGGCTTCCGCCGTCTCGAATCCAATCCCGTACCGGATGGGGTACGCGACGCCTACGCGGCCGGTCTCCGTGCCATGCTGGATTGGGAGCCCGCTACCGACGAACACGGCGACGAGCGTCCCTACCTGCTGCGCCTGAGCGGAGATGCACGGTCGGAGCACCATGAGTTCGCTCAGGCCATCGAGGAGCAGATGCAACCGGGCCGTGACCTGGAGCACTTCACCGACTGGGCCGGTAAGGCACCAGGGGCTGCGGCCCGCCTGGCCGGGGTGCTGCATGGCATCGAGCACGCCCACGGCACACCCTGGGAAGCTGAGATCACCGCCAAGACCATGAAGGCGGCTTTGGAAATCATGGCTGTCATGACCCATCACAGTTTGGCGGCACTGGACATGATGGGGGCCGATCTCACCCTTGCCGCCGCCCGGAAGGTGTGGGCGTGGATCGAACGGAACCGGCTGGCTAGTTTCACCGTGAGCGACGCTTTCAACGCCCTGCGCGGCACCTTCGACCGTGTCGCCAAGCTACGCGCAGCCCTGGAGGCGCTGGAAGAGCGCGGTTATGTCCAGGTGATCGAGTTACCGCGAGAAGGGCGCGGCCGGCCACCTTCACCCTTGGTGCGGGTACGACCCGAGCTTACGGGGGCCTGACGATGAGCTGGCGCGAAACCCTCGGGGCATCCCCGGCGACAGCAACATCCTATACGCATAATACGCACAATACGCAGAAATCCATTGAGCCGGGTAATTGTGCGTATTGTGCGAATTCTGCGTATCGGGGTTCAAAAGGGACGACGTGCCCGGATTCCGGGTATCCCCCCTCCACTCCCGGTGCGGGTACGATCCGAGATTGCGGCGGCTTGGCGATGAGCTGGCGCGAAACCCTGGCCGGCTCGAAAACAGCCTCCTATACGTACAATTCGTACAATACGTACAAATCGAATTCTACGTATTGTACGAATTGTACGTATAGGGATAGAAATGCAGAAACGGACCACGCCAATCTGCTGGAAACCCTGGCCGACGTCTGCCGGGGACTCGACATCACGCCCGTTGAAGTCAAGGCAGCACTGGCGCCAGAGGACATCGAGGAATGGCGCAACGGTGCCATCGGCAACGATACCCTGACCGCATTTGCCCGGTCACTGGTCCAACGCCGGGAGATGGATCGGGGAAAACGCCCCGCTCACTACACCGAGCCGGCCACCTGCAAGCACTGCGGCCCGATCCGGCTGTGGTTCTCCGGCGAGGTTCCGGGTTGCCCCTGGTGCTGGAACCGGGCCGCCGACAAGCCGATACCGCGCCCCTGTGCCGTTCACTGTGGCGATTGCCTCCACTTCGAGCGCATCGACCACCCGCACCTTGGGCACTGCGCCAAAGGCAAGCCGGAAGCCATCGCCGGGATGTGGGACACGGACCGACGTTATTGCGAACGCTTTCTGCCCACCAATGAATAGTGGATTACCCAAATGATCTCGACAAAAAAAACAACTGTAGTAACTGTAGCTGTAGCATGGGCCACTGGAGGCCGGAATGGGTGGTATTGGTAGCGGACGGACCCGGAGTTGGATTGCCACCACCGACGACTACCGCTCGATCGATGTCCGGCGCTGGAAACGGGAGGGCTGGCTCGCCCCGCATCAATCCTTCGACTGTATGTGGTCCCGCCAGGGCGAGGTGGTGTCTTCCATCCACGTGCGCACCGAGCCGGACCGGGTGATCCTCACCGATTGCTACCGTAGCGGCGGTGAAGACCGGAAGGACGCAAGCTATCCCGTTTATCTCGACTGGACCGACTGCAACCTTGGCGGGAAAAGACCCTGGTTCCTTTGTCCCGTCCGTGGTTGTGGTCGGCGAGTGGCGATCCTCTATGGCGGCAGCATCTTCGCCTGTCGTCACTGCTACCGATTAGCCTATCCCAGCCAGCGGGAAACCGGCTATAACCGGATGGCGCGACGGGCAAACAAACTCCGCGACAAGCTGGGCTGGGAACCGGGCTGTCTCAACGGCCCCGGCGAGAAACCCAAGGGGATGCACTGGCACACGTTCGAGCGATTGACGGCGCAGCACGATGCCTTTGTACAGACCTCACTGGCCAGGATCGCGGCGCGTTATCGCCTACCCCTGCCTTGGTAATCGTCATGCCCAGGCCGTTAAAGCGCCCGGACAGCGCGTCTGAAGGAATCTAGGGTCTGTTGAGATTCAGGATTCCCAGCCGTCGTGATTTGTGATTTAAGCTACCTTTCGAAGGAGGTTTGGATGACGACGGAGCGTTTTGTAATTACGGATCGTCAATGGGTTTTGATGGAGCC
>Ga0209457_1000207_pt1 | contig 15343 bp, 18 predicted proteins | sample WorMetHEROISLAND_5_FD_187410 | JGI IMG/M metagenome (GOLD analysis project Ga0209457, IMG submission 187410) | Marine gutless worms symbiont microbial communities from Max Planck institute for Marine Microbiology, Germany - Olavius sp. 5 HERON... ... | reverse complement strand
GCGGTCTGTATGGATATGTCGGCAAGCTACCAGGTTGGCGTGTGTGAGCATCGGCCCTGGGCGGCGATCACCTGCGATGAGTTTCACGTCATTCAGCTCGTCAACAAGGCGGTTGACGAAGTGCGCCACCAAGAAGTCAAAAGGGCCCCGGAGCTTCGGCGTACATGCTACATCTGGCTCAAGGAGAAGCACGCTTGGAGTAACCGCCAGAAAGCCCCATTTGCGGAACTCAAGCGCCGAAACCTCAAGACACACCATGGCTTCCGGATCTAGGAGACGTTACGCGAGATCTTCCACAGCGCTCAGAGCGCGGCGCAAGCCGAGCCGCTCCTCGACAAAAAGCGGTGGCCAAGACGCTTAAGAAGCACTGGCCAAGCCTCCTCCTCAATGCGTTCGATTCCAGGCTCACCAACGGCCGTGTCGAGGCGGTCAATTCGTTCATCCAGGTCGCCAAAGCCAGGGCCCAAGGCTACGGGGCCACCAGGCACCTGATTCCCATCCTCTACCTTGTGGCGGGTAAGCTGACCCAGCTGCCGACTTCTCCGTCCGTCGTCCAGTCGGGGCTTCCCGTCGCGGCTTGAGTCAGGTCGCTATGACCCGCTACCCACACCAAACGCGAGCCTGACTTAGGTCGTGTTGATGTTGCAGGTCGGGGTAGATCAGGGTAGAAATTATAATTGATTTTAATGAAAAAATTGAATACTTTGTGGCCGGGCGGATCGGGTAGATCAGGTTGGGTGCGCCCTTTGAGAGACCGCCTTTTTAGGCGGTCTCCAACCGATCATAACTTTAGAGACTGGTAGGAAGTAACATATTTAAACCATAAAATATGTAATTTTGTGGCTGCGATGTAATCCCGGAGTTTCCCAGGACTGAAGAAACGATTCAATCGGCTGTCAGGTACCCGAGTGACCTCACCGACGAAGAAGGGGAAATCCTTGAGCCCATCATCAACGAATTGGAATCCTATACCATTAGACGCCCACGAAACAGTGATCTTTGCGAACTCCTTAAATGCCATTTTTTATTTGAATAAAACAGGTTATCCCTGGCGGTATCTACCAAAAGACTTCCCTACCCTACAAGCTCGTTAATTACTACTATAATAAGTGGACAGATAATCGTTAGCGGTTACGCCAAAAAAAGACCGAAAGCCAGATCCAACGGGAGCAATTATTGATAGTCAAAGTGCCAAGGGAACCCCGGAATCCTATGCAGAATCGGGATTTGACGGTGGCAAACTCGTTAAGGGCAGAAAACGTCCTATCGTTATCGATACAATCGGTTGCGTACTCGTCATCCGGGTGCACGCCACCAGTGTGTTTGACGCTAAAGCCGCTCGCCGAGTCATTACGAACTTGTTTTCGATCCTCCATACCGTCGAAAAAATCTGGGGCGATCGTGCCGATTCCGGTGCGGACCTGTCTAACTGGGCCTTGACCCAATTCGAGTGCCCGCTCGAAGTTGTTAGGTTGTTAGTAAAGGAAAAAGGACAGGAGGTTTCCACGTTTTACCTCGCCGCTGGGTGGTCGAGAGAACATTCGTCTGGCTGAGTCGATGGCGTCGATTGCGTAAAAATCATGAACGGAAACCAACTTCGAGCGAAACACAGGTTTATTTCGCACCCGGTCGTTTGCTTCTCCGGCAAATCTGTAATCATTAGACACCCTATAAAATAGCTGTTCTTGAGTCTTTATTATTATAAATTTTTAGACGGCCTCTTAAGTAAGTCTTTATATTGGGTTGAATGACAAGAGGGTCCGGTTGAACCCAACCCAGTTGTCGATCGAGAACGCACTACCACTATCGAGACAATCTCGAATCCGCGAGGCAAAATCCAGCCTCTCCCTAATCTTAATGATTTTACTAGATATTAAAGATTAGTCGCTTCACTCGGGAGGTGAGATAAGGTTCCCCATTTTGTCTTTTATTACCATTCCGTTATAGAGATTGCCCCGATATCCTTCGCGGAGCTGAAACAATTATAGAAATGAAAATTCAAAATGCAACACGCATGCGGTATGCCTTGGAAATCACCGCACGTGAATGTTGTTTCAGAGGTTTTTTGAGATTGGCTCGATATCGGCTAAGGCATAGTCTGTTTGCTGGCGGTTGGAGTCCGATCATCGAGCGGGAGCGCATAGAATATCTGAATTCGGCGGCGGTTATCCTCTACGATGCGGTCCGTGATCAGGTCGTCATGGTCGAGCAGTTTCGGGTCGGGGCCCTGGAATGCGGGCGGCAGGCTTGGACCTGGGAGCCGGTGGGCGGCATTCTGAACCTGGGTGAGGATGCGAGCGAGGTCGTGCGGCGGGAGGCTATGGAAGAGGCGGGGTGCGAGGTTTTGGACTTGGAGCCGATCGGGGCCTACCATGTCAGCCCCGGCCTGTCGGCGGACAGGGTACGGCTGTTCTGCGGGCGTGTCGATGCGGCAGCGGCGGCGGGGGTTCACGGGGTAAGCGAGAAGGGTGAGGATACCCGGGTGATCGTTATCGATGCCGAGCAGGCGATCAGGGAGCTTTATGTGGGCCGAATCGACACCTCGGTGGCTATCATCGCTACCCAATGGTTGGCAATGAACCGGGGCCGGTTGGGGGTCGCGTGGGGTCACCGGGTCGCGTGATCGCAATGATATACCCGTTGCGCGGGTATATAGCCATCGACGGAGCGAGTACCGAGAGCCTTTTCTTGTTTTCTTGCTCCCCTCTCCCCGGCCCTTCTCCCGGAAGAAGGGGCCTTCGGTAGCCGAAATTCCGATGGAACAATCGCAAGATTCCTACAATGAGGTGCTCCCCGGGCACACCGGTATAGGAGACTTTGAAAAATTGCATTCCTGCAGCTTTTCAAGTTTTATACGGAGATAGGGTTTTCGCTTCGCTCCCATTTTTCAAGGAACTCTAACATAAGCTGGGGATTACAGTCCCTGTGGGCCAAGCTCGTGGCCACGAGCTCTTGACCGGGATAACCCGGCGGGGGTATCCCTACTTTCCGCAGTCGTCTGGTCGGGATGGCTGAATCCTGTGATGGACCTCGGGGCGTGCCCTTACCTGTCGGAGACGCGATCGTAATAGCGTGCCCGGTAGAGCAAGCGCGGGTGGGCACCGTCCTCGAACCCGGTCCGGGTGTGTAGCGTATTGTTGGTTACTAGGCCCCAACCGGCCTCCAGTCCGGCTAAGAAGTGCCAAGCCGTTTTACCGTGCAGGACGGCTCTGAGACGGGAAATGGCCGCGGTGGTCACTGGGTCTTCCCGCCACCGAATGCTGCGTGTCCGGTCCGTGTAGCGCATGTGCAGATGGCCGTCCGGGTGCACCGAGAATACAGGTCCAGAGCGTTCCGGACGCAATTCTTTTCCGTCCGCTACATTGGCTGGGATGGTCATGGTTTGCGGGTGCATGAGGGCGCGGATGAATTCCGGATCCTGATCGCGGAGCAGTAAATAGACGATCTCGTGGTCCAATAGATGATTCTCACCGCCGCTGGCTGCCGGTTGCACACAGTGCAGCAACATACCGAAAATCCGGCGGTCCAGCGCGTTATAGTAACCGTCCGTGTGCCAGGCGAGGGGGCGGTTGCTATAGGGAATATAGCCCTGATGGCGGGCATCGGACCTTACCGTCAGGGAGCTAATGGCGTCCGCATCCGCCTCCGGGTTGCGATCCAGGTGGATCAGGCCGAGCCGGGCACCGAGCCGACGCGGAATCTCCTTGTCCGGATCGTCGCCGCTGTGACTGGCATAGATGGCTATGTTGGCGCGGCGACAGCGGGCCCGCATGGCTTCCGCTTCGGCGACCGTCGGCTGGCGTGGGTCGCGGATCTCTACGATCAAGTCCTCGCACCGGGTCGGGTACACGGTGAGCTTACGTTGCCGCCACTGCGCGTAGTCTCGGGGTCGATCGAGCGCAAAGGGGTTGCTACGGGCTATCTCGGTTGCTCCTCGGGTCGTAGTCGATTTCTGGGTACCTTGAAAAATTCACGGTGCCCCGTGCAGGTTAGGGATATTCTGCCATTTTTCAAGGTCCCCTTCGGGGTACCCGTGAAGGATATACCGGACGCCTTTCCGCAAGGTCCGTACCGAGAGCTGTCCCATGACGCAAGCTGCGATCGATAAGGTAGTCTTGGCCTATTCCGGCGGCCTGGATACCTCCGTCATTCTTACTTGGCTGCAAGAGTGTTACGGCTGCGAAGTGGTCACCTTTACCGCCGATATCGGTCAGGGCGAGGAAGTCGAGCCCGCTCGGGCCAAGGCCGCGGCCGCGGGGGTCCGGGAGATCCATATTGAGGATCTGCGCGAGGAGTTCGCGCGCGAGTTCGTTTATCCCATGTTCCGCGCCAATGCCGTCTACGAGGGTGAGTATCTGCTCGGTACTTCCATCGCGCGCCCCCTGATCGCCAAATACCTAGTGGCGATCGCCGATAAGACCGGTGCCGATGCCATCGCCCATGGTGCCACCGGCAAGGGTAACGACCAAGTGCGCTTCGAGCTCAGCGCCTATGCCCTCAAGCCGGACGTGAAGATCATCGCTCCCTGGCGGGAGTGGGACCTGTTGTCTCGGGAGAAGCTGTTGGCCTATGCCGAGTCCCACGGTATTCCCGTGGAGATGAAGCGGGATGGGGCCAAGTCCCCTTACTCCATGGATGCCAACCTGCTGCATGTTTCCTATGAGGGCGATGATCTGGAGGACCCGTGGCGCGAACCGTCCGACGCCATGTGGCGCTGGACCTGTGCCCCGGAGCAGGCCCCGGATCGGCCTACTTACCTCGAGCTGACCTTCGATCAGGGAGATATCGTGGCTATTGATGGTGTGCCGGCGACACCGGTCGAGGTCCTCGTCGCGCTCAACCGCATCGGTGGTGAGAACGGTATCGGCCGCAACGATATCGTGGAGAATCGTTATGTAGGCATGAAGTCTCGCGGTTGCTATGAAACCCCCGGCGGGACCATTATGTCGAAGGCCCATCGGGCGATGGAGTCCCTGACCCTGGACCGGGAGGCGGCCCATCTGAAGGACGAGCTCATGTCCCGTTATGCCGAGCTGGTCTACAATGGCTACTGGTTCACGCCGGAACGGGAGATGCTCCAGGCCGCCATCGATCACAGCCAGCGCGTGGTCAACGGGCAAGTGCGCATGAAGCTATACAAGGGGAATGTCACGGTCGTCGGTCGCAGGTCCGAGAGCAACAGCCTATTCGACGCCGTTCTCGCCACCTTCGAAGAGGATGCCGGAGCCTACGACCAAGGCGATGCCACCGGGTTCATCCGGCTCAACGCCCTCCGGTTGCGAGTTGCGGGGCGTCAACGGAAGTGAGCTTACGCGACTAGGTCGGCCTTCGATCCGCCCGGTCCACACGCATCACTCTCGTGCGCCACGGTGAGACGGACTGGAATGCGGAAGGGCGCCTCCAGGGCCAGCTCCAAATCCCATTGAACCGGGCGTGGCCGTGTCTAGGCCGAGGCCATCGCGGTTTGTTTGCGTGAGGCTTGGCTCCATGCCGTCTTACAGCAACGATCTGGTGCGCGCTCTGCAAACCGCTCAGGCCATCACTCGCCACAGCGGACACGAGATTCGTGCGGATGAACGTCTGCGCGGGTGTGGGATCTGGGGGTGTTGGTCGGGCTGTGCCGGGCCCAGGCGGAGCACGATCAACCCTATGCGGCCAGGATTCGCCGTGAGTATCTGGTGGACGAGCTGATACCGGGCGGCGAGAATATCCGCCAGCGGTTCGATCGGGTGATCCGGGCCATCTCGGAGATCGCCGCGCGCCACTGGGGGGAACATCACGGATGTCCCTTGGGAGATTGTTACCGTCGCGCGGTCGGAAGAGGAATCGAGGAGCGTATGCGGATCGATCTGCGTAATGCCTCGATCAACTAGGTCCGTATCCACGGCACGACTGGTGCCTGGATTTTTGGGCCCGGACCGAGCATCTCGCCGGTGTCGGCTCACAACCGAACTTTATGCCGAGGATTGGGTGCCGCTGCCGGAGAGGGGCACCGGACCAGTGGCCGGAGCAGGTACGTGTAGGCGCTGCGCCGGTTGCGGTGGTGGTACACGCGGGGCGACCGGCGGTTCGGCTGGCTGCCGGCGAGCATGCCATCAGCGGACGTTTTCATTGGCCCCGTACTCCGGATGGATTGGCGATCCCACCCCTGACCGGGCTCATTGCCCTGCGTCTCGACGGCGGGCCGATCCGGTTTCCCCGTTTCGAACGGACCGGCTGCCTGTGGCGGGGCGCCGGTGCCGCAGCGACCGTTACGGAACAGGATTCCCTCGGCCTTTCGGTCTACCGCCGCATTGAGGACGATAATCCTCTGCGTGTCATCACTCGGTTGGACCTGGATGTGGCCGGCCGGGCACGGGAGATCGGGCTGGATGCGGTCTTGCTCCCGGGCGGTATTCCCCTGCGCTTGGATAGCCCGTTGCCGGCCCGCTTGGAGCCTGATGGCCGACTGCGCCTGCAGGTACGGCCAGGACACTGGAAGCTGGAGATCACGGCCTATCATCCCGGCCCGATCACCGAGCTGATGCTGGCGGCCGTGGACCCACCCTGGCCGTCACAGGAGGTCTGGATCTTTGCCGCGTACCCCCATCTGCGTCAGGTGGAGCCGATCGGAGGGGAGCCGGTGGACTCGTGGCAGACCCGGCTGCCGGCCAAGTGGGCGCGCTTGCCGGCCTATCTGATGCGCCCCGGCGGGACCTTGCGCCTAGTCCAAAACCGGCGCGGGGATGTCGGGTTTACCCCTGACCGACTATCCCTGGAACGGGACCTGTGGCTCGACTTCGGCGGTGCGGGCTATACCTTGCAGGATCGGATTACGGGCGAGCTGACCCGCAATCGGCGCTTAGAGGTGGAGGATGCGCTGGACCTGGGACAGGTCCTGGTGGTTGGTGAGCCGCAGTTCATCACACAGGTGCCCAACTCGATCCGTGATGAGGGTGTGGAGGTGCGACCGGGTCGAATCGAGCTGATGGCGGACAGCCGCATCGAGGATGGGGCACGTAGCCTGCCGGCTGCCGGATGGCGATTAGATTTCCAGGCGCTGCGCACCCGGCTGCACCTACCGCCCGGCTAGGATCTATTGGCGGTATCCGGCGTCGATAATCTCCCGGATACTTGGTTGTATCGTTGGACCTTGCTGGACCTGTTTCTCGTGCTCGTGATTGCCCTGGTCGCGGCACGGCTCTGGGGTTGGCCGTGGGGTGTCCTGGGCCCTGGCCGCTATGGTGTTGTTGTGGCAGGAGCTGGGGGCACCGCAGCTGATCTGGGTCAATCTGCTTGCCATCGCGGCTCTCTTGTGCCTGATACCGGCGCAGCCGGCCCGGACCTCCATGGCCCGACTGAGGTTCTGGCTACAGCTCTACCAACGCGGGAGCTTACTGTTGCTGGCGGTGTTGTTGCTGCCGTTCCTGGTGGAGGATGTGCGTACCGGCCTCTATCCTCAGCTGGGGCCGTCCGAGAGCGGGTTCGGAGAAGAGCTTGGACTGACGGTGCTCGATTCCATGGAGGGGCCTGCGCAGAAAATGCCTATGGAGACGGACTTAGCGATGGGCAAAAGCCTGAAGGCGCCGCTGGCAGTCGCGCGCCGGCAGCCGGTCCTGGTAGCTCCGGCACCGGTCCGGCCTTTGCCGGTGATGGACCCGGATACCCAGGTCCAGACCGGACCCGGTGTCCCAGTTTGGCGCTGGAGATCCTGGGAGCTGGCCTGGAACGGTCCCATCCCACAAGGGCACCGGATCGATCTGTGGCTGCTGACGCTCGGTGCCGACCTAGCCTTAACCCTGGTGCGCCTAGTGCTGGTGCTGAGTCTGAAGCTGGCGGGGCTGTCGGGAGCGGTCTTCAAGCGCACGCCTGACGTGGCCCTGGTGCTCTTGATCGCCGGCTGGTTTAGGCCGACGGCGCCTGCCTCCGCCCAGGGTTTGCCCTTTCCCGAGCTGCTGGAGGCGCTGAAGACGCGATTGCTGAAGCCCCTCATTGCTTCCCGACCTGCGCCGATATCCCCCTCCTGAGACTACGGGCGACCACTGCCGAATTGGAGTTGATGATGATGGTCGATGCCGGCGCGGCGGTGGCACTGCCTGTCCCCGGCGGCGGTGTCTGGACCCCGACACGGGTTACCTTGGACGGCGAGCCCCTCGACCTCCTGGTCGGGGGAAAGACGGTCCCCTATTGGCAGCGGTGCCGCCGGGTCGCCATTCGATACCCCTGCCCGCGCGGACCCAGATCGAGATCCCACTACCTTTGCATCTGCGGCGGATCGAGGCGGGTGTCGCCGGCTGGCGGCTGGAGGGTCTCGGCGCCAATGGTCGTCCGGGCGTTCAGCTTCGTCTCGTACGTCTGCGTCAGGAGGCCCGAGACGAGGCACCGTAACCCGCCGAGCTACCACCGCTGCTGTTGGTGAGGCGTACCCTCCGCCTCGGGGTCGAGTGGCGAGTCCGGACCCGGGTCGAACGGTTGTCCACCTTGCAGGTACCGGTCGTCCTGGAGGTACCCCTGCTCCTCGGTGAGCGGGTGCTCCGCGAACAGGCACAAGCGCGGGCCAACCGGATGCTGGTAAGCCTGACACCGGGACAGCGTACCAGCGTTTGGTCCTCCAGCCTGGAGCGGTGGATAGCATCCGGCTAAGTGCCGCCGAGGACCCACGTCTCAGCGAGGAGTGGCGGGTGGACCTGAGTCCCTTGTGGCACATGGAGGCGTAGGGCATCCCGATGGTCCACCATCAGGGCCGCCTCGAGCACTGGCTGCCCACTTGGCGGCCCTGGCCCGGAGAAACCTTGTCGCTTACCTTTTCCCGCCCCACGGGGACCCCCGGTCCTACCTTGACTCGGGATGAGAGTAGCTACTCGGTGCGGCCGGGGCAGGGGGTGGCCGCTGCGGTGCTGGAGCTGGCCTTGCGCAGCAGCCAAGGTGGTCGGCATGTGCTCCGCTTGCCCCTGGGTGCCGAACTCCAACGGGTAGTGGTGGTGGATGTTCGGGAGCGTCCCCTGCGTCTCCGAGGGCAGGCCCTGCATCTACAGCTGGCTCCGGGGACCCAGCGGATGCGTATCGAGTGGTGGCAACCGGGAGCACTGGGTTACTACTACTCGCCGCCACCACCGGACCTCGGGATCGATGGAGTCAACGCCTCGACTCGGGTCGAGCTAGGCTGGGACCGCTGGATCCTGTTCACGGGAGGCCCCGACCTGGGGCCGGCCGTCCTCTTCTGGAGTTTGGTGGGTGTGCTCATCCCCTTGTCCATCGGTTTGGGGTGCAGCCGGCTTACGCCGCTCAAGACCCGCGATTGGTTGCTGTTGGGTTTGGGGTTGAGCCAAGCCGGGGTCTGGGCCGGATTGATCGTGGTCGGCTGGCTCTTGGCGCTCGGCTTGCGGGTGCGCCTAGTCCGGGAATCGCCCCCCCTGGCGTTTCAATCTGACGCAGATGGGTCTCTTTCGTTCAGTCTGGCGGCGCTCATGGCCCTGGTCCTGGCCCTCCGGCAGGGATTGCTGGGATTGCCGGAGATGCAGATCGCCGGCAACGGTTCCAGCCACACCAGCCTAAGCTGGGATCAGGATCGGAGCGGTCCGGAGCCGACCCCGGTCTGGGTGATCTCGGTGCCTATCTGGGTCTATCGGGGTCTGATGTTGGTCTGGGCCCTATGGCTCGCCCATCGACTTTTGGACTGGTTGTGCTGGGGTTGGGGGGAGCTGTCCAGGCCGGTATTCTGGAAAAATGTGAGCGAAGCGAAAATCGCATTTTCACTTCGCGGCTTGAAAGATTGCAGAGATGCCACTAGTATCCCAACGTTATGACTGACAATTCAGGATAACCCGTACATTAAAAAAGAAATATTTGGAATTATGCCGGTTACCGACTTGGCTAAGGTGACAGCCTCTCCCGCGAAATTGCGGGCTGAGAACAATGACACATGTCCACAGGTATATTCGTCTTCTCGAGTTCGCCATTTCCGTCTATGGGCTCGTGGCCATTATCAAGAAGCGGCTGAAAATCGACGTCAGTTTCTACACAATCCCACGGAGGAGCCCAGGAAAGCGAGGGGGCGTAAGCGACGAGCGGAGTGCGCGCCGAGACGGACGCAGGACGAACGTGAGCCGCCGAAGGCCATGGCCGTCGCCTGATTTTTTGCACCCGAAATCGGACGGACCCCATTTCGGGTTTCGCGAAAAATGGCGACGCTCCGGAGGTTCTGAGCCTCATTATCTTCAAACAAATTAAATGAAATCAATCTATTAAAGACTTGGCATACAATCCCGACGGGCGCTCCCAAGATAACCATCTGAATTTATTCAACTAAATTTTTTGGCACTGGTGGCAGGGATGCAATTTTTCAAGGCCCCCTCAAAAGAACCGCACCAATGCAACCGGGTCCGGTCGTTCCGGTGAGATAGGTGAGCTCGGCGGAAACAAAAAAGCCGGGCTTGCGCCCGCCCTGAGGCGGAGGTTTACGAGTACCCTGAGTTCTTCAAGGTGCCCTTCAGGCCGCCTTCTCAGCTTGGCCTTCGATCAGGTTACCGCTGTCGGTGCGGATCTCGATCCGGCGCGGCTTCATCGCCTCCGGGATCTCTCGTACCAAGTCGATGTGCAGCAAACCGGCCTCGATCTGCGCATCCACCACTTTCACGTAATCGGCCAGCTGAAACTTGCGTTCGAAGTTGCGGGTGGCGATGCCCCGGTACAGGAAGCGACGCTCTTTTTGCTGAGAGTCTTCCTTATGAGCACCGGAAACCGTCAACATGCTTTCCTTGACCTGGACATCGAGTGTCTGCTCGCCGAAGCCGGCCACCGCCATGGAGATGCGGTATTGGTCGTCGCCGGTGACCTCGATGTTATAGGGCGGGTACCCCCCGGTCTCGGACCGATAGGCGGACTCCAGGGTAGAGGCCAAGCGGTCGAAACCGATCGCGGAGCGGAACAGGGGGGAGAAGTCGATAGCTGTCATGGTCATATCCTCCAAACAAGCAATATGGTCGAAGTGCGTTCTTGACGAACCGCGTTGCTCGCAGGCCTCCTAAGAGCGCCTACGCTTGAATAGATAGTGGCGATCAGCAAAACCTCAAGGTTTTTTTCGATACCGATGCGGACGGGATCCCGGAGCCGGTATTACGGGGACAGGGTACCGGTTTCGAAGAAGGCTCCCGGCGAGCGGTTGTCCGGCGGGCGGCCTTTCCGGTTCTTGCCGTTCCGACTTCGAGAGATCGGTGCGATACTTCATGGGACGTGGCGGATATGTCGAGGAAAGCGGAGCTGCCAAAATGACAGCAGTTGAAATAAAGCCCTACTCGGAAGAACAGCTCGAACGGGTGCTCCTGGATATCGAGTCGGACCTTGTGGAGCGGAAAGAGAGCTTTAAAGGTGACGCCCCCAATACGGTGAGAGCGGCGGTATGTGCTTTTGCAAACGATTTACCCAACCACCAGTGTGCGGGGGTGGTTTTCGTTGGTGTCCGGTATAATGGTGATCCTGCCGCCATTGCGGTCGGCGACGAATTGCTGCGTTAGCTAGGCGACATCAAGACGGATGGAAACATTGTTCCGCCACCGACATTGACAGTGGCCAAGCGTCGCCTGCGGGGTTCTGAAATAGCCGTCATCACGGTATGGCCTGCCGATTCTCCTCCGGTCAAACACAAGGGATGCATCCATATTCGCGTCGGTCCGAGACGGGCGATCGCCTCCGCGCAGGATGAGCGGCTATTGAACGAAAAACATCGCCATCGGGACTGACCTTAATGATGTACAGCCTGTTGCAATGGCGGATGTGAATGACTTGGACCTTCGGAGATTCGAGTCGGAATACCTGCCTGCTGCCGTGGCTCCGGACATCATTGAGGCCAACGCGCGTACTCCTGAGCGGCGGTTTGCGGCCACCAAGATGATCCGGTCCGCGCAGGAGCCGGTGCCGACCGTGCTCGGTCTGTTGGTAATCGGCAGGGCGACTCGAGACTTTCTGCCCGGCGGTTACGTCCAGTTTCTCCGCATCAAGGGCAATTCACTCGGTGATCCCGTGATGGATGAGGAGCTGATCGACGGCACGGTTGCGGATGTCGTCAAGCGACTGGATGACAAGTTATTCGCTCACAACCATACCTCAGTGGACTTTACCAGTGCGGCGGTGGAGCTAACGCAAGTCTACTTATCCGATCATCGCATTGCAGCCGTTGACCCGAAATGCGGTGCTTCACCGCAGCTATGAAAGTACCAAAGCACCTTCGAGGGTCTACTGGTTCAATGATCGGACCGAGATCTTGAGCCCTGGATGGCCATACGGAGCAGTGACACCCGAAAACTTCGGCACGCCGGGGTTGACCGACTATCGCAATCCGAATCTGGCGGGGGCGATGTGGGCGCTCGGATACGTTCAGGAAGTTTGGTGGTGGCATTGTCGTTGTGTGTACCGCGCTGGAAAAAACGCCAATAAAATGCCAATCCTCCGCCGGCTTTCGAGGTAGAGATAACCCATGTGCGGGTGACGTTGAGACCGACTGCATGAAAACCCTTGCATTTTTCAACAACAAGGGCGACGTGGGTAAAACCTCGTTGGTCTATCACCTAGCCTGGATGTATTCCGGCCTTGGGCTCAACGTCATCGCAGCCGACCTCGATCCACAGGCCAATTTGACCAACATATTCCTGGACGGACGACCGGCTGGAAGGAATTTGGACCGAAAACGGCCATTCCTGGACCATCTACGGCGCGCTTCAACCCTTACTCGAAGGTACCGGTGATGTGGCTGTTCCCCATACGGAAGACATCTCGCCGGGACTCGGGCTGGTCATCGGCGACCTAGCGCTATCGTCGGCGGAGGACGAGCTATCCGGCCAATGGTCGGATTGCCTGGACCGCAAGCCACGGGCGTTCTGGGTGCTGAGCGGGCTATGGCGAATCCTAGCGGCGGCGCGCGAACGTACCGACACGGGGACCCTGGTCCTGATCGACGTGGGTCCGAATTCGGGCGCCCTCAACCGTGCGGCCCTGGTCGCCGCTTAAAAAGTGGTGATCCCACTGGCACCGGATCTCTATTCCCTACAGGGCCTGCTCTCTACAGGGCCTGCGCAATCTCGGCCCGACATTGCACCGCTGGCACCGCGAGTGGGCAGAACGGCTGGAACGTCTACCGGACTCGCTCGCCGGACATGCTCTGCCCGGTGGCGACATGCGTCCGATAGGCTATGTGGTTCTTCAGCACGCGGTTCGGCTGGACCGCCCGGTGCAGGCATACGGTCGATGGATGGCGCGTATCCCGAAAGAATACCGCTAATCCGTACTCGATGAGCCGAGCTCGGCAAAGGCAACCCTGGATGGGGATCCATATTGCCTTGCCACGTTGAAGCCTTATCGGAGCCTGATGCCACTCGTCCAGGAGGCACAGGCGCACAAAACCCATGTTCTCTCTTAAAAGCCTGCGAATGGCGCTTTTGGTGGTCATACAGCGGCGGTGCAGGACTGCTACCGGGATTTTCGCACCTTGGCACAGCGTATCAACGATCCTACCTAGTGGATTGGCGATTGAAAGTAATAACACTACCAAGGTCTCCTTATAATTTCGGCTCACCCGGAGAGCAGTTATTTTTGCGATGGCTCTTCCAAGCGGCATGACCGCCCAAGGTAACGGCCAGCCAAGCTATCCAGTTGGCCACTCGGATACCATTTACACGATTACCGGTATCAAGAAATGGTTTGTCCCAGAACTTTTTTCCCTGACATTTTCCATAGGGCGCTGGACGACCGTTTGCATCGATCTGCCATAATTGGTCGTATTTGTACCCGTAATCGTGAATCAACCTCGGAATCAACGGCAGCCCGACGGGGCTGAGTAATGCCCAGAAGGTTCTGGGAATCGAAGTCCTATCGAACTCGAAGCCTTGCGGAAGAATGATCCGGGTGCCATCTTCCAACTCATAGGTCCAATTGTCACTCAGCTGCCAGCGTCTGCTCTCGCGGAGCCAGACAGCATGCCGCTTCACAGGTGAGTGTGCTCGCGTAGGAATGGAGATGGGTTTCAGGTTCGGTGTATCCGAAGAAGTGCCCGGAAAAATCTCTTCTTTCTTCTTTATGCGCTGGTAAATGAGAGACGCACTCGAGAACAGGGCGATTTTTACCGCGTAGACGGCCCCTATGATCGCAAGGATACATATGACCATATCTCCTATGGTTGTAAGGGTAACCATGACAATGCCTCCGTATGTCTATCGACCGTCGGTCGACGGTATATCGGACAGGGTGCTGCGAAACACTCGAGGTGCCCCTATGGGATAGGGATATCCCGCTGTGTTTCAGTCGGGTCACCGATTGAAAGTGAAGCAAAGGATTGAATCTTTTCTTCGTAACTATTCAGCTACTCAAATTAGGGTATGGGGGGTTGCCCTTGGAACGTCGGGACGAGCGAGTTGAAAATATCGTTGGGCTGTTTGCGGCGGGTTGAAGGAGGAGCACAGGAAAGCGAGGGAGCGTAAGCGATGAGCGGAGTGCGACGACCCCCGCGTAGCCGTAGGGCCGGGCGTTTCGTCGGAGTGCGGCGTGTGAGCGCCGGCGGAGACGAAATGCAAGGCCATGCGACACGGCGTCAAGTCCTTGCGAGAGTCCTGGCGCTGCGCGGAGTGCGCGCCGGGACAGATGTAGGACGAACGTGGGCCGCCGAAGGCCATGGCCGTCGCCTGATTTTTTGCACCCGAAATCGGACGGACCCCATTTCGGGTTTCGCAAAAAATGGCGACGCTCCGGAGGTAGGAGCGGATGATGGCAAAGGCATCTCCGCTGATTTCGGAGCGGAAACAACCGGAGACTTTCTGCTTGTTTGGGCATTCGGAGGTCGCGTTCGGCCTAGTTGTTGTCGAAGGGAACGCGCCGGTCGGTGAGGAAGCGCAGGACCTCGTTGCGGTGCTCGCGCAGTCGCCGAATGAGGTTGCAGGCTGGGGATTGTTTGGTCCGCCCGCGGGTGCCAGGACGGCGGGGACGGGGAGGATTGCCGGCTTCGGCTTCGGCTTTGGCTTCGGTGAGGATGGTGTCCAGCGGGTCCGCAAGCACTCGACGTCGCCGGTGGGCAATGCCTTGAGGTCCTGGTCCTGGTCCTCGCTGACCAGGGCATTGGCTTGGCACAACAGCGCGATCATATCGGTTGCCCACGGCTAGCTTGGGAACCTCTCAGCGATCGCGGTTAATGTAGATGATGGACATTGCAGAAGGCATGCCAACATGAGTGGCGCTGGCAGGCTGACCAGCGACCATGCACGAGTACGCCAGCGAACGGCACCAACAAGCCGAACGCATCCAGGGCCTCGGCACCACGTTTGGGATGAGGGAAGTAGGCGTAAGCCGGTCGGTGCTGAGTACGTGTAGCCAGGACAGGTTG
>Ga0209457_1000206_pt1 | contig 15377 bp, 17 predicted proteins | sample WorMetHEROISLAND_5_FD_187410 | JGI IMG/M metagenome (GOLD analysis project Ga0209457, IMG submission 187410) | Marine gutless worms symbiont microbial communities from Max Planck institute for Marine Microbiology, Germany - Olavius sp. 5 HERON... ... | reverse complement strand
ACGGCAGGGTGTCAATCGAGAGCGAAAACAGGGCCGTTTACCGCCCGCACGTGGCCAATATAAAGGATATCCGCATTCACGCCCGCGTCATCTGGGGCGCGCGGGTGTTCTAAGGGGAGAGGCGGCAGGTCATTATAATTTGACAAATAAGATGAATGGACGAAGTGAATATTCCCTCACGCGATGAATGTTACCGCCTTTTCCGGCGGACCGGCATGCAGCCCCAGATTATTCGACACAGCCAACTAGTCTGCCGGGTCGCCCTTTTATTGACCCAGGGCCTCAATTGCGCCGAGCACATCTTCATCAACCAAGAACTGGTTCAGGCGGCGGCCCTGCTGCACGACATCACTAAGACCCGCAGCCTGGTGACCGGTGAAAACCACCCCCGGACCGCTGAAATATTTCTAACGATGTTGGGCTATCCGGAAGTGGGTAAAATTGTGGCCCAGCATGTTCAGTTGGACTGCTACTTTGAGTCGGAAACACCCGGCGCCGCCGAAATTGTTAATTACGCCGACAAACGGGTGTTAAACGACACCATTGTCAGTCTGCGGCACCGCATGCGCTATATTCTAAAGCGCTATGCCAAAACGGCCAACGACGCCCGGCGGATTGAATGCTTATTAAAACTCAGCCTGCAAGCGGAAACCCGTATTTTTGAACACCTCGCCGTTTCTCCGGACCAGCTTGAAGATTGGCTGAATACCACCGCAAGTGAACCTTTTTGTTGAAAGAGGGGAAATATGGACCGCCTCTCCCGGCACCGCTATTTTCTAAAAGACAGCTTACGGCAAACCATCGATTTCCGAACGACGGATCAAAACCGCGGGATCCCGCCGCCGCCGTTGCAAAAACCGTTTGACCCAAACCTTCCCCGGATTGACCTTATGCAGCCCGATCAATGGGCATCCGCCATTGGGGATATCGGTTTAAAGCAGGCCATCGCCAACCGCAAAAGCCGACGCGCATACGGCCCCGGCAACCTTACCCAGGCGGAGATCTCTTTTCTCTTGTGGGCCACGCAGGGCATCCGGCCCTCATTGACCCGGAACCCTTCCTTGCGGACGGCGCCTTCGGCGGGTGCACGCCACAGTTTTGAGACGTACCTGTTTGTCATGCGCGTTGACGGGCTTACGCCAGGTCTCTATCGCTTCCTTCCGCTTGACAACCAATTGCTCTTTTTGGGAAAAATCGAAGCGTTGAAACGCCGGTTGGCCCAAGCCTGCTTTGGACAAGGGTTTGCCGAAAAGAGCGCCGCAACCTTTGTCTGGACCACAATACCCTACCGTATGGAGTGGCGTTACGATTTATGCGCCCATCGGGTTATTCTGATGGATGCCGGGCATCTGTGCCAAAACCTCTACCTGGCCTGTGAAGCCGTCGCGGCGGGAACTTGCGCCATCGGCGCCTATGACCAGGAACGGATGGACCGGCTGTTGGGTGTTGACGGTGAAGATGAGTTTACCATCTATATTGCACCAGTGGGGAAAACAGGTCAAAAAAATGACTGACGTCGCTTGGCAACAGGTCGGCCGGCGATCAGATATACTGATCCACTATTTCAGTGACAAACTGCTCGACCCCTGAAGGTCCCTTTTCAGCTTCCACTTGGTCAAGCAGATTTTTTATTTTTCCATCGAGCGAGGAATTCTGTTTTAATTCATATATGGACTGATAAGATCCGCCCCTGCGGCCGACCCGATAGATGAGACGGTCTTGATCACCTAGCGTCCGATATGCGTCAATGGCATCGAGCATTCTATTTTTATCATCGGGTAGTTTCCCTTGAACATCGGGTAAGAGGTTCAGGATATGGTCACTGGCGATTTGGCTGTCAATTCCTTCCAACCGGCTGATAAAAAGATAGATCTCGTCGGCAACCATATCATCAGTCATTAACGTATAGGTCTCGTCAGCCACCTTGGCGGACAACGGTACCCGATTGGGCACCCGTAAGCTTCGCAGCCGGATAAAATCGGGATTGATGGCATTGAGTACCGTTGCGCTATCTTCAGCATGTTCCCGCCATAACTCCCGGCCCCCCAAACCGGGCATCACATATTCCGACAGTGACATCCCCGCCGCTTTTACCCGTTTGCCCGCATGGATATGCTCTTTGCCTGTCACTCCTTTTTTCATCAACTTGAGAACTTTATCGCAGCCGCTTTCAAGTCCGATATGAATCCGGTCCAACCCCGCTTTGTGAATCCGTTTTAAAGAAGCTTCCGATTTCTTTAAAACGGTTTTGGAGCGGGCGTAGGTGGTTATCCGGGTAATCGGTTGAATGGTTTCTTTTAAAAATTGAAGCGTCTCAACCAAATCATCCGTCGGCATGATCAAGTTGTCGGCATCCTGAAGGAAACAAGCGCCAGTGCCGTAATAGAGCCACCCGGCAACACTGCGGAAACTGCCACTGGCGGCCGAATCGTTGAAAATATGGCTGATCACGCGATCATCCACCCGCCCTGCTGAACCCATCTGGTGCGAAAGTTTCTCGATGCGGTCCATCATCCGGCGGGCGGTGGTGATATCGGCCTTAATCTCATCCACGGAGCGGAGCGAAAAGTCCCGCGATTTATAGACCGGACAAAACAGACAATGATTCCAGGGGCAATTGCGGGTAAATCGTAAGAGCAGACTGCGGGCCTCGTTGGGCGGCCGGATGGGACCTTGCTCAAAACGGTGAGGTCTATTTTTTTTCATTCGTACAACCCGTTTTATTTTTTGTCTTTTGGGACATCTTAAACATTAGGGGGAGTATGGCAATATCAAACAACAGCGGAAGTGAAATCTCAACCGCCTAAAGGCGTGTGTTTCGGCAAACGGGTTGACACCCCAATCCAAGTGTAATAAAAAGACCAGCGCAATAAAACATTGCGGTTTCACCCCGTTTTTCAACTAAAGTCCATCCGGCATGAGACCCTTGCAGGATATCTATTTTTGTTCACGTTCAAGGAAGGCGAAAAATGGAACCGGAGGAATATAGTGAATATTTCGAGGATACCATTTTGAGCCGGACGCCGAAATCAACCGGCGCCCCATTCAACACGATCCTCCGGGTATTATGAACCCGAATTTTGCATGAAATTTTACCAACTGTTATCAATGTCAAAACACCCAAGCGGCGTCTAAGAAATAACAGCAAACATATTGATAGCAAGCTGAAATATCAAATATAAATAATTTTCCGGTAAAATTTCATGCAAAATTCGGGTTGAACAAAGGACAACGCCTTGGCATCAGAAAACCAGACCGCTACAACCCATGAACTTCAGCAAGAGAGCCTCAACGTACGTCCGGCGCGTCCTTCTACGCCTAAAAAGAGTGTCGCCCTGCCGCTGGGAGTCACCTTTGCCATCATGTTCGGTTTTTGGCTTATATTTTCAGGCCGATTTGACCGTTTCCACCTGACGCTAGGTCTAATTTCCTGCGCATTGGTAGCTTTTTTTTCCCACGATTTACTTTTCCCGGCCGGATTAAAGCTCAATTTCTTGGGGCGATGGATACAGTTTGCCCGTTATATTCCCTGGTTACTCTATCAAATCCTATTAGCCAACCTGCATCTGTTGCGCCTTTGCTTTCATCCCCGCATGATGGAGCTGATTGATCCGCATATTATCGAATTTGGCAGCCGCCTTGACAGCAATATTGCCCGGACAACCTTCGCCAATTCCATTACCTTGACACCGGGCACCATTACCGTGAATGTTTCTTTGCTGGGCCGGTTCACAATCCATTGCATCGATCGGGCCTCCGGAAAGCCGCTGCCCGGAGAAATGGAGCGCCGCGTCGCCGGTGTATTTAAAGAATAATGGATCAGGTCTTTTTGTATACCGGCATTTGCCTCTGTTTGCTGATGTTTCTATCGCTTTACCGGGCGGTGCGGGGGCCGACAGTCCTGGACCGCCTCATCGGCGTCAGTGCCATCGGCAGCAAAACCACCGTATTGCTGATTATAATCGGACTATTGTATCACCGGGTGGAGATGTTTGTGGATATTGCCTTGGCGTACGCTATGTTAAACTTCATCGCGATTTTGGCCGCTTCACGCTATTTTCAAAAACGCAAAGGCCTCTATGACGAAGGGTCCGGTCGGTAGTTTACCAAAAACGTTGGCAGACAAGCCATGAATACCTTTTTTACGCTCTTATTGCTTTGCGGTCTGATCTTTTTCGCCGGCGGGACGGTGGGCATTCTCCGTTTTCCCGATTTTTATTCCCGACTGCATGCCGCCGGGAAATTGGACACCTTTGGATTAGTCACAACCATCGGCACCCTGGCATTATATGTTGGAATTTCACAGGGGTCGTTGCTAACGGCGTTAAAGCTGGGCCTTATTCTGGTTTTTGTTTTTATTACCAGCCCCACGGCCACTCACGCCATTGTTGATGCCGGCGTACGGGCCGGGTTGAAGCCCTGGACCCAACCGCCGGTTAAACCGGTTAAAAAGGAATCAAAATGATCTGGCAGCTCGAATTCCCCATCATGCTCATCGTTATTATATTGGCTTTAGGGGCTCTGGCCGTTAAGGATCTATTGGGTGCGGCGATCTTGTTTGGCGCTTACAGCTTTATGATGTGTCTTCTATGGGCCCTCATGGGAGCAGTGGATGTAGCGTTTACCGAAGCGTCAGTGGGGGCGGGGGTGAGTACTGTCCTGTTTGTGGCCGCCGTGTTTCGAACTTCAAGAAGGAGCGGAGATTGAAAATCGGCGCCCTACTGCTGGTTGTCATTACGGGCGGGGTGTTGATCTACGGATCGCTCGAATTTCCACCCTGGGGCGATCCGGCCTCACCGGCCGCTTGCCATGTATCGCCGCATTATATTGAAAAGGCTGTTGAAGAGACGTCCGTACCCAACTTGGTAACCGCGGTTTTGGCCGATTACCGGGGTTACGATACCATGTTCGAAACCATCGTTATTTTCACCGCCGGTATCGCCTCGCTCTTTATGTTGCGCAATTTTCGCAAAAAAAAGGAGATCCAGACTCGGCTCTACCGCCACACCCCGACAGGGCTCACTTTGCGGATCGCAAGGGGTGGTAAATTCCCCGAAAACTCCATGGAATTTGAACGTATTGATTCGGTTTGGGTGCCCCATGACCTGATTGTAAAGACCACATGTCGGCTGATTGTTCCCTTTGCCCAAATCTTTGCACTTTACGTCATTGCCCACGGGCACCACAGCCCCGGTGGTGGATTCCAGGGCGGGGTGATTTTGGGCGCCGCCACGATTTTGTTTGCCGTTGCCTTTAGTTTACGCGCGGCCATGGGACGTATCGGTGAACGCAAGACAGCCCTGCTTAGCACCTGGGGTGTATTTATGTATGCTTTTACAGGCCTGCTGTCTCTTTTTTTAGGGCTGAACTATTTGGACTATGGTGCCTTGGCGGCGCTGCCGGGGGTTGGTCCGGTGTCGGCCCGGTCGTACGGGGTTTTAATTGTGGAAATCGGGGTCGGCCTGGCGGTGATGGCGGTGATGGTGATGCTTTACTACAATCTGGCCTCAGCCGGTAAACACGACGAGGGGTTGTAGCAATGGGCGGATTTGTGGAGTTAGTGATCGGCAAGGCAAACTATTGGGTTTATATTATCCTGATGATGATCGGGCTCTACGGTATCATGGCCAAAAAGAGCTTAGTCAAAAAAATTATCGGATTAAATATCCTGCAAACGGCGGTGATCCTCTTTTTTATATCCACCGGCGCCAAAGAAGGGGCGACCCTCCCCATTATCGCCCATGACCAGGATGGCCATATGAAAGCCGTGGAAGCGGTTCATTACATGAACCCGCTGCCCCATGTGCTCATGCTTACCGCCATTGTCGTCGCTGTTGCCACGCTGGGTGTTGCGTTAACGCTGGTGATCAAACTTCATCAGCAATACCATACCCTGGAAGAGGACGAGATTGTGGCACAAATCGGTCAATCCGCACCTTCTGCAAAGGAATTACCATGATTACCCGGGAAACATTGCAACAGGTCGTCATGTTGACCCGCCTGACCGAGGCAATGCAGGATCAGCTGGTTCAGATTGCCGAGTTGCTCCAGTACGATGAGGATGAGCTGGTCTTTCATGAAGGCGACAAAGCCGACCGTTTTTATTTCGTTCTTCAGGGCAAGGTGCTGCTGGAACAGCGCATATCGGCCAAGGTCACCGTTTCACTGAGCGCGGTTAGACCCGGTTTTTCTCTTGGCTGGTCGGCGCTGCTGGATGAAGAAGAGGAGTTCTACAGCACCGATGCTATCTGCGCCGAACCCACCCGGTTATTATCGTTTCGGGCGGTAAAGTTAAAAGCACTCTTTGAAAAGGACCCTCGCCTGGGTTTTATCATGATCCACCGGCTGCTGCATGTTGTTAAAAAAAGGCACGACAAACGTACGGAACAGTTTGTTAAGGCCATTAAAGATCATCCTGACTTAGGCGCATTGTTTTAGAATAGATTGATGGTTCAGCAGTTACCCGCCATTATCGTCGTCACCCCTTTGATCACGTCATTTCTCATTTTTGCTTTGGGGTGGCGCTATCAAAAGGCGGCCTATTATCCGGCGCTGGCCGGGTTGGCCGGCGCTTTTGGCTGTGCTGTTGTCATCCTTTTTTCCGTTTTAGAGATCGGTGTCATTGACTACTGGCTGGGGGGGTGGCCCCCCCCCTGGGGAATCGCCTGTCGCATTGATCATCTAAACGCCGTCATGCTGGTGTTAATCTCTTTTCTGAGCCTGCTGGCCGCCATCCATGCCCAAAAGAGTGTTGAACGGGAATTGCCTGACCGCATGACTCTTTTTTGGGCGTTATATCTTTTACTGATCACCGGATTGCTCGGCATCTGCATCACTGGTGATCTCTTTAATCTCTTTGTACTGCTGGAAGTGGCGTCATTGGCCGGGTATGCGCTCATCGCCATGGGCGAAGACGGGGCCCTTTATGCCAGCTTTCGCTATATTATTATTGGGACCATCGGCGCCAGCTTCTACCTTTTGGGGGTAGGGTACCTTTATATTGCCACCGGCTCATTGAATATGGCCGATTTGGCGCAATTGCTACCTGACCTGTACTCTTCGAAAACGATCTTGGTGGGGTTTGCCTTTATTTTAGTAGGCCTCGGCATCAAGATGGCGCTTTTCCCGCTGCACCTTTGGTTGCCCGATGCCTACACTTACGCGCCATCGGCGGTCAGTGCGGTGGTGGCGCCCCTTATGACCAAAGTGATGGCCTATGTGACGATTCGGGTTCTTTTTACAGTGTTCCAGGCGCAGTTTTCCATAACCCTTTTCCACATTACCGACATGATGATCTGGCTGGGAGTCTTGGCGATTCTGTTTGGGGCCTTGATGGCGCTATCTCAAAACGATTTTAAACGGATGCTTTGCTATGTCATCGTGGCAGAGATCGGATATATCATTGGCGGCATCGGCGTCGCCAACGTAACCGCCGTAAAGGGTGCTCTTTTTCATATTGTCAACGATGCGTTGATGATGGCCTGCCTCTTTTTTGTGGCCGGGCAAGTTGTCTATCGCAAAAATGGTCATTGTATTGATGACTTTGAAGGGTTGTTTGGCACCATGCCGGTAACGGCTGCGGTTTTTACCGTGGGCGCGCTGGCGGTAATCGGGGTACCCCCCACCTGTGGTTTTTTCAGCAAATGGTATTTGCTGCTGGGGGGTATCGAGGCCAAGGCGTGGGGCTTTGTGGCGGCGCTTTTCATTTGTACCTTGATCAACATCGCGCTGTTTTTCAGAATTTTTGATCAGGGCCTTTTTACCCATGCCCTTGTACCGGCATCGGCAGGGGCCGGCCGTGGCCGTAATGAGGCGCCGCTGACGATGTTACTCCCCGCAAGCGTCTTGGCCATGGTGATTGTCTTGGTGGGTATTTTTAACCAGGTGATCGTGAACCAATTGATTGGGTTTATGATTCCTTCCGGTTTTTAATCCGGGGCAACTCGTATCGACAAAGGATTCAAATGCCCGATATGTATGCCATAACCATGAGACCGCTTTGGGCGGTCATCTGGCCTTTGCTGGTCGCTCTCCATATTTTGCTTTTGGGCAAGCGGCCCAATGCCCGAGAAGGCGGAACGCTGCTGGGGAGTTTGGCCCTTTGCGGCACCGTCCTTTCCATGACACCGACGGTTTTACAGGAGGGCCCGATACTTTTTTCCGGGGTGGCGCTTTTACCGGGTGTCGATTTTGCCTTTCAGGTCGATGCCATGGGTCTCATTTTTGCCACCACTTCGTCTTGTCTCTGGATCCTCGTTTCCATCTATGCCATCGGTTATATGCGAACCTTACAAGAGCATGCACAAACGCGCTTTTATTTTTCTTTTGCCGTGGCCCTGGTGGGCGCCATCGGAGTTGCCTTTGCCGCCAATTTGGTGACGCTTTTTATTTTCTATGAAATCCTGACCATTTCCACCTATCCGTTGGTGGCCCACGAAGAATCACCTGAAGCCGTCACGGCGGGGCACAAATATCTGGCCTACCTCCTGGGCGGCGGCGTTTTTTTATTGTTGGCCATTTTGGGCACCTATTCTCTTACGGGATCCACCGCTTTCCATCCCCAGGGAATACTCGCATCAGCGGCGGATAATACTTCACGCACGATCTTGCGGGTACTCTTTCTCTTTTTTCTGATCGGATTTGCAAAAGCCGCCTGGATGCCGCTGCATTCCTGGCTACCCAGCGCCATGGTGGCCCCGACACCGGTCAGCGCACTGCTGCACGCCGTAGCGGTTGTGAAGGCGGGTGTTTTTGGAATCACCCGCATTGTATGTCATATTTATGGCGTTGATTTGATGCAGGCTTTGGGTCTGGGCCTTTTCCTCGCCATTATTGCCGCCAGCACCATTGTAGTCGCCAACTGTTATGCCATCGGTCAAAACAGTTTGAAACGGTTGCTGGCCTATTCCACCATCAATCAGCTTTCGTTCATCTTGCTGGGGGTGGCGTTGCTCAGCCCCATGTCCTTGACCGGGGCGTTATTACATATACCCTTTCACGGTTTTATGAAAATCACGCTCTTTTTATGCGCCGGCGCCATTGCCGCCATAACGGGCATCAAAACCGTCAGCGCGATGAAAGGGATCGGCCGGATGCTGCCGATAACGACAGGGGCTTTTGCGATAGGGGCTTTGGGCATGTGCGGAGCGCCGCCGGTGGCCGGGTTTATCAGCAAGTGGCACATTGCTTTGGGGGCGGTGGAATCAGGCCGGCTTTTTTTCCTGCTGATCATCTGCGTCGGATCGCTGCTTGATGTAATCTACCTCTTCCCGGTGATGCGGACCGCTTTTTCCGCCAAAATGCCGGCCTCGGAAGTATGGGCCGTCGATATGGAACCCAAAGTTGAACTTTACGCGGAGCAAAAACCGGTCATCGAGTACAAACACCCACTCTACCTGCTAATGGTTTTTCCGTTGGCTATTACGGCCATTTTTTCGATTATTTTTTGTCTTTTCCCCAACACCCTGGGCATTTATGCCTTGGCGCAACTGGCTGTACAAAATATGTTTGGAGGGCTGTAGCCCATGGACTGGCTGAGAAATTATCCGGTAAAACCGCTCTGGCGGCTCTACTATATTTGCCTGGTGGTGAGCCTGGTCGTCGATCTTTACTGGCTGTATACGCATGTTCTGCACTACCATTTTTCGTTTCAATATCTGCCGCAGTTTTTTGCGCTATTCGGGTTTTTTGGCTGCATGCTGCTGATATTGATTGCCAAGGGCATTGGTGTTTTTATTGTAGTGGATGAAGATTACTGGGACAAACAGACTAAGGACGCGCCGTGAATAGCTGGATACACCCCGGGCTGGTCATCGGCCTCGGTGGCTTTTTAATACCCTTTATCCCCTGGCGGCGGGTGAAACAGGCTTATTTCCTGACCCTGCCGTTGGCCGGTTTGGCTATTTTGCTTGCCACCGCCATGGGTCAGTTTGGTCAGATCCCGGCCTGGCCGGCGGCATTGCACAAATGGAATGCGCCTTTTTTGCACTACACCCTGGATATTGTCCGTATCAGCAAATTGAGTATGCTCTTTGGATATGTCTACGTGGCGGCCGCGTTTTGCATGAATATCTATGCCCTGGGCGCCAAAAACGACTGGGAGCATGTGGTGGCCATGATTTATGTGGGGGGCGCCTTGGGGGCTGTTTTTGCCGGAGATCTGTTTACCCTTTTTTTCAGCCTTGAAATTATGTCCTGGGCGCCGTTTTTTCTGCTGTTGTTTCGCGGCACCCGAAAATCCAAAGGCGCAGCTTTGCGCTATATCGTCTGGCACCATGTCAGCGGGTTGTGCATCCTGGCAGGGATACTGCTGCACGCCAATCAGACCGGTTCCATTGAATTTAGCCGAATGCCCTGGGGATGGGGCGGTCAATATTTGGGCGCCAACCTCATCCTTTTGGGTTTTGTGATCAACGCGGCCACCACGCCGTTTCATTCCTGGTTGCCGGACACTTACTCCGAAGCGAGTCCAAGCGGATCGATCTATATGACCGCCTATACCACCAAAACGGCGGTATTCTGTTTGGCGACCACTTTTGCAGGCATCCCTTTGTTACTGTGGCTCGGGGTGATATCGGCGATGGCCGCCGTTTTTATGGCGGTCCTTGAAAATGACGGGCGTAGGCTGCTCTCATACCATATTGTCTCCCAGGTGGGATATATGGTGGCGGGTATCGGCCTGGGGAGCGAAATGGCCCTGAATGGTGCGGTGGCGCACGCTTTTTGCCATATCATTTACAAATCCCTGTTGTATATGGGGGCGGGGAGTGTCCTGTATGTAACGGGTACGGTAAAGTTTGACCGCCTGGGCGGGTTGTACCCATACATGCCCTTATCATTTTGGCTGACGATGATCGGGGCCTTTTCTATTTCGGGTTTTCCCCTGTTCAGCGGGTTTATCAGCAAGACAATGACCATTGAAGCGGCGGAAGCGGCCCATCTGCCGATGATTTACCTGCTGCTGGAAGGCGCCTCCATCGGCACCTTCCTCCATACCGGGCTTAAGCTGCCCTGGAATATATGGCTAAAGGGGCGCCGGGAACCGTCTGAGGCGATCCGCGCAAAGCTACAGGATTCACCTTTGAACACGCCGCCACATATGCTGATCGGCATGGGGATTCCGGCTTTTTTGTGCATTTTTTTGGGTGTTTATCCGGAGATTCTCTACAACCTGCTGCCCTATCCGGTCGAATATGTCCCCTTTACGGTTACGCGGGTTTTTACCGTGCTGCAACTTTTTATTTTCGCCTTTTCAGGTTTCTGGCTGCTGCGCAAATTAGTCACGGGACATCCCGCCGTTGTCCTTGATACAGACTGGCCCTTCCGTGTACTGGGGGGCAAAATCATATCTTTTTGCAAGGGGCCGCTCTTTGCTTTCGGAACACTGCTCGATCAACAGGTAAACCGCTCCGGCACATTCATTACCCGGAAACTAAAGGATCCCCGGCTTGAATCCCACCTGACACCCGCAACCATCGGGACGGGGGTGCTGGTCGCGCTCATCCTTTTTGCGACCTTTTTGATCATGCGAATATGAACCCGGATTTTGCACACCACGGATGGGTTCATTATGCTTGATTTATCAGGCTCATTTTTGTAAATCAAGTGGAACATATCAGTGGGTTATTGTCTGATAATGTATTTATCGGGGCAATTTAACTTGATAATCAATGGTTAGGTGAATAGAACTGTCAAACAACAAACAACCCACGAAGGAGGGAAAATCATGAGAAAAATCGGAATTATAGGATCTGGACAAGCAGGTCAAAGAATAGCTGTAGCGTTAAATCAATTTGAAGATGTAACAATTACAGGAATAGTTGATCCTGTAAACGAAAAGAAGGTTTTGGCCAATCCAGACTCACACTACTACATTGAAGATTCAACATTTTACTCCAGTGATGATGAGATGCTTTCAAACGAGTATGATGGGATTATCGTGGCGGCTGATCCTATAAATGTAGTTCATCCTTTAATTGAATATAGCAAAGTGAACGTCATGGTCAGAAACTCTGTCGAATGTCCCATTTTATGGGAACGACCTTTAGGTTTTGAAAGTGCACATCCTGAAGAAATTGAACGAATTGTTCCTTCTAGACACCAAACCGTTATTTCCTTTACTCGCTATGGGTTACCCGCGAAGGTTATTAATAATTATATTTCAACACACTCTTTCGGAGAGGTTGTAGACTTTGAAATATATGTAACGCTTAATTGTGGGTTACAGTCAAAAACGTGGCGCCACTTAGGCGACATGGGAGTAACACAGCCCGTTCACCTTCTCGATAACGCTTTTGAGCAAATTGAGTTAATGAATATTGGTGATATAGGAGGCATTACATCTAGACGAAAAGATGTGACCAGAAATGGATTGTCTTTTGATGAAAAGTGGGAAATAAACGTGGAAATGTCATCCGGAGTAACAGGCCGTATAATCGGGTTACAGTATTCTGGAAACACTGAATTCCTATATGGACTCCGCTCCTACAAAATAGTCGGTACCAAAGGTGCAATTTCAGCATCCCATGGTATAACACGCTATATTGACACCTTAGGCAATGAGCATAAAATTACACGTTCATCTTTTGGCATAGACCCCCGAATAGTGCGTTCAGTATCAATGTTAGAGAAATTTTTTCGGGATATAGATGGCTATCCTTCTGGTACGCCTTCTCAAGGAGAATCTTATGCACTCTCTGAATGCCTCCGTGCGTGGGTTGACACTTTTGATAAAGATGAAAGTTTGAAACTTTCTAATCTGGCGACACCCCAGGATTCAGCAAGACATCTGGCCTTAGCAAGTGCGGCAATAGAATCAGCAGCTAAGAATAAATGCATAAAAACTAGTCATCTATATCCCGAATGAAAACTCAAATCACCTAACAAAGGGCTCCACTGGATTCGCTCACTTCGTTCGCTCTCCAGTGAGTCCGGGCGTTAGAGCCAGATAAAATCATCATCATAAATCAAGGAACAATAATATGCCCGAAGGAATTAGACCGCGTGTCAATGAAGCGAAAGAATTTCTTGAAATCGCAAAAGATTTTAAAGACCCAAAAGAAATCATACGTGAAGCATTAAGCAATTCATGGGATGCGGGTGCGTCTAAAGCAACCCTGAAATTTTCTCTCGTTCCCATCCAAGGAACAAGGCGAAAAAAAATTGTGGTTGAAATCACGGATGATGGAAGCGGTATGAGTGGTGAATCACGCATTGATGTTGGTTCCAGTGAAATCGAAGGTTTTTTTAATCTTGGAGATTCTGCAAAGAAAGAAGGATCTATAGGTTCAAAAGGTCATGGAAGCAAAATATTTTATAAAAGCTTGGGGATAAAAGTTGAAACATGGAGTTCTGGAAGAAAAATATTAGCTGAAACAGAGGTACCTCCTTGGGACACTCTACAAAAAGGAATTGTTCCGACATATCGTTATGAAAAATCTGATGACACAAGTGGTAAGGGTACAAGAATATACATTGATGGTTTTCAAGCAAAACAAAAAGACTTCGCATCGCTAGATGCACTGATACAATATCTTCAATGGTATACAGTGCTTGGCTCTTTTGGCCAATACTTTAATAGTCCAAGAAAAATGGATGTGGAATTAAAACCAACGGGATCACAATTCCCAGTAACCCTAAGCTACGGATTTAAATTTCCTGAGGAACAAGTAGATTTAAACAAAGGAACAGATACTATTTGCAAAATATTTAGGCCAGAAAGTATTGATTGTGGAAAAACGGAAGATGGAAAGAAGGTGGTAGTGGATGTTGTCGGTGCTCTTTTAGGAGAGGAGCATAGAAGCATAGTACCTCACACCTACAGCCACATGGGGCTTTGGCTATGTAAAGATTACATCAGGATTGAGCGTAGTAATGAACTACTTGAGAGTGTTTTTAAGGGCCAATATTATTACCGTTCAATGCTAATTTTTGCAAATTGCCAGCAATTTGACTTGACTGCTAATAGAAATAATATTCGTTCAGATCAGGATGAATATGATATGGCTATAAATGGCATAAAAGGTTTCTGCTCAAGGCTATGGAAAAACGATTTTGTTAATAGTTATTTTGCAGCTAAAAAAAATGAGGATGTAGAAAGTAAGAAAAAACAAGAAGAGAAGAAGGAAGAAGAAAAAAAGGAGCAAATACAAAAACGAAGAAATGAGAGACTCAATAAATATAAAGCAAGAGCAACACTCCGATTTAAAAATATTGGCAAGGCAATTATAAAAGAGCCTCTGAATGAAGCTGAAACTGCATTATTGCTACAAGCAATGATTTCATCGAACTTTCCTGGTATTGATTTTATGATTGGAGAGCATAACACAACTTCTGGTGTAGATTTGATAGTAGAGCAAACAGACAAGGGCATAGAATCCCTGAAATGGGCAGAACTTGTCTATTCATTTGATCGTTTATTCCAATGGTCTCACCCACCTGAAGGCTATCATATAATCATTTGTTATGAATTGGGTAAAGCAAAAGAAACAGATAAATTTAACAACGGGGTAGAGTCAAAGCTTGTTGCCAAAAACGTTGCTGGTAAATATACGTTGCTGGTTGGTGATTCTAGCATAGATGTTTATGTGTTACGGGAAATGCTCATGAATACCGACGAATAAAAGCTCTAACCCGTAAGGATAGAGACCGATCCTTTTAAGGTCGGACTCTATCTGTTGTTCAAGAAGCCCGGTGGCGATGTTCTTTGAATAAGGGTAAAGGTACGAAGCCGATTGGGGTGATCATGTGCCAACTTCACGATATTGGCACGTGGACGCACCCTGTTTTGGTGGTTGGATGGACTGTAGGACGCTGATAAAATAGAATTTGATGCTGCTGTAACAAATAGGCATGGTTGCGGCAGACCATTTGTCGACATTTTACGGTGCAGGAAATCATCCTGCAGCTCCTGTTCATTGATTTCACCGGGAGTTTTGTTGTAAAACGCTACCAGCATGCGAACAGCACGGGTATAGTGCTTTTGTGTGGGCTTTTTCATCCCGGCTAGTTGCAGAGTTCTCATGGACTTTTGGTAATACTCTTTCATGCCATTCTCCTTTCGATTGAAGGGTTAAAATGAGTTTTAAAACGAGTCATAAAATTATAAATGGTGACAGTCGGCAAATGACTGAACTGCAAGACAAGTCTGTCCATTTGGTTATCACTTCACCGCCGTATTGGCAGTTAAAAGATTATGAAGCTCAAAATCAAATCGGATATAACGACAGTTATGAAGAGTATATTAATAATTGGTTCATCTCCCAATTAGTTGTAGGAAAAAGCCTGTATGACCTTCAATGAAAAATATCTATCATCATGAAATCCATAGGCTTTTCGTTTAATCACCTTTATTTTGTTGTTCACGCCTTCCAGTTTGC
>Ga0209457_1000205_pt1 | contig 15406 bp, 13 predicted proteins | sample WorMetHEROISLAND_5_FD_187410 | JGI IMG/M metagenome (GOLD analysis project Ga0209457, IMG submission 187410) | Marine gutless worms symbiont microbial communities from Max Planck institute for Marine Microbiology, Germany - Olavius sp. 5 HERON... ... | reverse complement strand
GGCAGAACCACCTCAGCCAAATACCATCGTTGAGCCGTCTCGCAAGCTCACGCCAGGAGTATTTCCTGAGCTGCCTGACAATGGCGATGCGCAGGACCTGTTCGCTGCTCATGCCGTTGGCGCCGGTATCTGCGGAAACATCACGGATGAGGTCTTGATGTACCAGTTCGACAATTTGGGGGTTTTGGCTAATCACCGCATTGATCCGTTGGAGTTCAGGGTCGGGCTTTATCAGTGCGAGCAAGGTGTCAATGGCCTGGTCAAAGATGCTGCGTTGTGTTACTGTTTTCTTGCGCATTTTGGTTCTCCTTGTGACGGCAGTCATTTGATAACGTATTGTTATCGTAACCAATTACATATCAGATACATCGAAACAATGGAAGTCAAAATGCGCGTATCTGCCTGATATTAATAAGATTTGACTGTTTTTATACAGGAACTATTCCCAAAATCCGCGATTGATTTTGTGCAAGCCGGTTCATTGACCCATGTCGGCCCAAAAAACAGCGCTAATCGCTATAAAATCATCCCGGCATGATGATTATGGAACAGCGACGACGCGATGATTCCCAAAAAACAACAAATACCCGCCCTCCAGACGCAACTATCCACCCCAACTCAAAAAAGACATTGCCTGACGGCCCCTATCCCTCGGCAAACAACCAGCTCCGATGCCGGATACCGGAAAATAACGCCTCCATGTCGCGCCGCACCTTTAACCAACATGCGCCCGCGTGATACACAACCTTGCCCGCCGTCTCATAAAGCCGCCGGCGAAGCGTTTGCACCTCGTGGCGATGCCAGGCCTGATCCAGCGTGTTCAGTAAAAACAGTCGGCCCACGTTGTACGCCAATACACCCACACGAAAAAAAACCGCGTTAGCGCCAAACTGACCGCACGGCATCCGTTCCAGGCCAAACCCGAGCTTCAACTCCTTGATCCGGTTCTCGCTGCATTGACCGCGCTGATGGTACCAATGCAACACCTCCTCGGCATCTTCGGTTCGGTTGGTTGCAATGGCTGTGTAGTGCGCTGCTAACGGCTCTTCATCAAACAGTTTGCCCTGCACAGGACGCCGAACGACAATCAAACGAAAAGCCTCTTCGCTCTTGTTCATGCAATGAACCGTCTCGGCAATGAAACCATTGCCGTACGGCCGCCAGTCACGGTTGCCAGGGCTTTGGATCTGCCGGACCACCGCCTCGTCTTTCGATACCCCAATGGCAAATTCAATCCGGCGCTTACGTCCATTGCAATAGTTGAAAATCTTCGCCTGATACGAAGCGCTATCGGCCCGAAGCGCCGTGATCTTTTTCCCTTTGGGCAACTGACGCTGACAATACCTGATAAACTCAAGATTCCCCGACGCAGGCGCCTCGTTGCCCTGGCGAAACGCATCACCGACAATCAGCCCATTCTCCGCCAGGTGACCGGCCATGGGCATATACCCTTTAAAGCCCTTGTACGTCCAGTGGGCCAGCCGCTTGGCCGCCTTTATGGCCGTTGCGTCAATATCCAGTGTGTAGCCTTTGACCCCGTCATGTTTGAGGCCGCGCCGGAGTATCCGACGGTTCACTTCGCCCAGACCTTCCAGGCCGCCATTTGAAAAGCTGCGCCGAAGAAAGTCACCGGTGGCATCCGCTGACGGCATCTGCTCCAGCTTCAACAGATCACGAAGGCCGTCATCCTTTCTGATTTGCCGTAGATCTTCCAGACTCCTGCCGCCGCCGTTTTGCATAAGCATCAGCGGGAACAGATGTTTGCTGGGGTCATAGCCTGCGCCGCTACCAGGTTTTGGCAGATGTCGATCCAGCTTTTTCAACAGACCCAAACCAATGACAAATTCACCTAACAGGGCCAGTCCCGCACGGGGGGTAATCAGGTCGTTTGTTTTTTCAAGCTTGAAAGGCAGTACGGTTTGTCTTATCATTGTTTTCACCTCGTTGGTGAGGGTTGTGAGTTGGTTAATCATCTTCTATCTACCTGAATCAACGAGGTTTTTCAACCTTTTTCGTTATAAATCCCTTGTCAATCGCGGATTTTTGGGGGGTAGAAATTCCTTGGATCCATGAAATCTCTATTATCTTCGAATAGTTTTATATTTTTATTATGTTTATTAAGCTCTTCAGATGCCTTGCGAAGCTCCCCGTCTTTTCCGGTGTTGAATCTTTCCCGCATTTCATAAATCACCCCTTCTTCTCTTTGGACATATGCGCTCACCTCGAAATCATAAGAATCTGTTACTTCCGGGCCACCGGTTTGCATTTGATATTCATGTTCGATCTCATAGCGTTCACAGCCAAGCATTGGCAAATCCCAGACACCGTTTATTTTTTTTACCTCATCTTCAAAATTGATAAATCGCTCATCATCAATATTCATGCTTTTCTCTATTTTAAATTTATTTCCTTTTTTTTTAATGGCCTGAAGAACCTCTGGATCCTTTTCTTCAAAATACTCCTCAAAGATTTGAGCAAGTTCCATTTCCCTGAAAACACGTTCATCTTTTGAAACAATATCACCTCGTCTTGCATATGCTGTATTCACTATATTTACAGAAAGCGTTAAATGACCATCCAAGGCAAACCTCAGTATATCCGCTTCACTGACTTCTTCTTCCATCATATTTGACAGGTATTTAGCCGCTTCTGGAATTGTGAGCCATTTTTTCAAAGCCATCAGTTTGCTCTGTTTTTTTGCCATTATGATTTCCCTCCCGACATACACTTTTACTGTTGCGGCTTCTAAAAACCAATTTTCCTTTTCGGCTTGCTCTCCGTTTCAATCAGTTGCTTTATGGCATCAAATACGATTTGAAAATTTTCATCGTATTTCTTTTCCATCATCTCTATTTTATGCTTCAGTTTTTCGTATCCAGACAGCATTTGTCGAATTTTGGTAAAGGCTCGCATAATCTGGATATTTACCTGAATGGCCCTTTTGCTGCGAAGAACACTTGAAAGCATGGCAACACCCTGCTCGGTAAAGGCCATGGGTTTATACCTGGAGCCGCCCCAACTTGAGGTCACAATTTGTGATCTCAAGTCCGCAACCTCCTGATTTGAAAGCTCAAACATAAAGTCCGACGGAAAACGGTCTATGTTCCGCCGAACAGCTTGCTTTAAAACCCTGGTTTCAACCTGGTACAGTTCTGCCAGATCCCGATCCAGCATCACCTTCACCTTGCGGATACGATAGATTTTGCTTGTGATTCTTTCGACAGGTATAAGTTCCATTTCAGCATCCTTTATTGATGAGAGGCTTTTCCCATTTTGTATCAGTCGGTCTTGAACGTCGGAATCACTCGGTACCCTCTTTCAGGTTATCCAGATAATCGGCCCAATGCTGCATCATCTTCCGACGCTCCGGCAGGTGTTGGGCGTGATTATAGGCCGCCTTGATGCTGTTCCGTTCCGCATGGGCCAGTTGGCGTTCGATCACGTCCGAAGGCCAGCCCTGTTCGTGCAGTATCGTGGACGCCATGGCCCGGAAGCCGTGGCCGGTCATTTCATCCTTGCTGTAGCCCATCCGCCGCAGCGCCGCCAGAACGGTGTTGTTGCTCATGGGCCGCCGGCCGGTTCGTGATGACGGGAACAGATATTTCCTGCCACCGGTCAAAGGCTCAATCTCTTTTAAAATCTCAATCGCCTGCCTTGATAAGGGAACGATATGTATCGCTTTCATTTTCATTTTTTCCGCCGGAATACGCCATTCAGCCTGATCAAAATCAATCTCTGACCACTCCGCCTTACGCAGTTCACCGGGCCGTACAAACGTCAAGGGGGCCAGTTTCAGGGCGCTTCGGGTAATGAGGTGGCCCCGGTATCCGTCAATAGCCCGAAGCAGTTCTCCGGCCTGTTGCGGGTCTGTAATGGTGGCCATGTGCCTGGATCGGACCGGTTTCAAGGCGCCTTTCAGGTCAGCGCTGGGGTCCCGTTCAGCCCGGCCCGTGGCAATGGCGTAGCGGAATATCTGTCCGCAGGTCTGTTTGATCCGGTGGGCTGTTTCAACCGCGCCCCGATCTTCAATTCGCCGCAAGGCGGATAGAAGGTCAGGGGCATTTATGGCTGCTATGGGCTTTGGGCCTAACCATGGGAAAACGTTTGCTTCCAGTCGCCGGAGAATTGATCCGGCGTGGCCCTCTGTCCAGGTATGTCTGTTTTTAGTGAACCATTCCCTTGAAACGGATTCAAAGCTGTTGGCTGCTTCATCCTTTTGCAGGGCCTTGGCGTCCCTTTTGTATCTTACGGGACGTTACTGGATGTTGATTTGGTGGCGATGCAGGGAATCGAACCCCGGACACTACGGATATGAGCCGTATGCTCTAACCATCTGAGCTACATCGCCAAAATCGTGGGAAGTGCTTTTATCAGCTTGTTCGGCCCGCGTCAAGACTGCTGACGCAAAACGAATCGGGCCGATTTAAAACGATTTACCCTTTTCCGACTTTTGAGCTAGGAGACCGGTTCCGATTTCATGACTTTAACTGAAAACTCCTTTAGGCTCTCATCCAGATCAAAAAAGACCACCATAAAGGGAATCGACGCGCCCGCATCAACAACGGGCGCCGTATCCGTGGCGGTAAGCTTTGCATCAATCGCCCTGGGGTCAAGGGCGGTCAAATCAAGATCCGACAAAAACCGTCCGCCCACGACCATTTTCTCGGCAAGTATGGTGTCGGCTTCATCAAACAGGGTTCCTTTTATTTGCACTGCCTGCTGAGGCGTATCACCCCGGTTAGCCAGTTTACCTGAAATCACAAAAAGCGGTCTCCCCTTACTATTGCGCACAATACGGCTGTTAATATTAATAGCTGAGATCATCTTAAAGGGCTCTTTTTTCATCGAATCCAGAGATTGGCTGATATATGGCAAATTGAGACCCTTCAACCAGGGCATTGACACCCCCTTTTTGTCTAACAGGACCAGAGCGCCATACGCCACAGCGGGCAGCAGCAATAACAGGATCATCATGGGTAGACACCCCTTTTTGGCGGGCGCCGTTTCCATTTTAGGAACAACGCCACGTTCCTTATCAGCCGCTGAGAGTGTTTTGGGCGGCGCTTCATCCGCATCGGCCAGATCGGGATCTTGTTCCGTTTCAAAGGCCAGCGGGGGCTCGGGCCGGGTCTTGGGCGTATCATCGGTTTCGGGAGGCGCCATGCGCGCCCCTGCACGGCCCGCTTTCCGGGAGACCGCATCTTCGTCAGTAATTTTGCTTTCAATGTTTGGTGGCGTCGCTGTCGGTACAGGAGTGGTTTCAACTGCTGCAGGCACAGCATCAGGGATGGTCGGCCCTTGAGCAGGTGGATAGACGGTGAAAATCGCCTTGCACCGGGAACATTGCACTTTTGATCCCGATGGCTTGAGGCGGGTCTCATCCAGCTTGTAGTTCCGTAAACAGCTTTGGCAGGTGACAATCATAGCAATCCTCGAATATTCGCCATATAAGTCAGAAAATTCTTTATAGACCGGTTTGCGCCAACTGTGCAACCAGTCTTTGCTGCTCTCTGGAAAGTGTTTTGGGGATATCCACCAGGATACGTACGTAAAGATCCCCCCAGCGGCTTTGATGCATGTACGGCAACCCGGCCCCCGCAATCCTCATCCGGGTCTGATGACGGGCGCCCGCCGGAACTTTTAACCGCCTGCTATTACCATCGGGCATCTCGATGGTAACCGATGTTCCTAAAAGCGCCTCGGAAAGCTTGATCGATTGGGTGGTCGTCAGATCATGACCTTCAATGGTAAAATGGGGATGCGGAACCACTTTGGATTTGACGAGCAAATCACCGGCCGGTCCGTCATAGGGGCTTTGTCCCCCTTTACCCTTCACACGCAATTTTTTCCCCGTAATGAATCCTTTAGGAATCTTTACCGACAGATGGACCGTTCTGCCCTCGTGGGTATAGTGGATCGATTTATCCACCCCATTGATAACATCCACTAAAGAAAGCGCCGCTTCATAGACCAGATCCTGTCCCTTGACGGACGCTTGGCGGCCAAACCCGTTTCCACCGAAATTAAACCGGGCGCTCCGTCCGCCGCCGCCAAAACCGCCACCGAAGCCAAATTCCCGTAAAATTTCGTTGATATCGAAATTGCGGAAAATATCCTCCTCGCTGTAGCGCTGTTGGAAATCGGCCGAACCGTAGGTGTCGTATTGCTTGCGCTTTTCCGGATCACTCAATACGGCATAGGCTTCGCTGATTTTCTTGAACTTGTCTTCAGCCGCCTTGTCGCCTTTGGTGTGATCGGGATGGTACTTCATGGCCTTTTTGCGGTAGGCTTTTTTGATTTCCGCCGCGCCGGCCTTTTTATCCACCCCCAAAATTTTATAGTATTCCGTGGCTCCCATTCGGGTGACCAACTCCTTTTCCCTGTTTGTGGCAAAGAGGTATTATTTGTTTTATTTTAACAGGTTAAGTATAACTCAGGACACACCACTGTCAATATTCAAAGAGAGCTTCTTTTTTGTTTGCAAGCGGTCGTGATGCATCTTGATGGCGACCATCAGCACCGATATGGCCGCAGGTGTCATCCCGTCGATACGGGAAGCTTGACCCAAGGAGGCTGGAGAAATATCCGTCAATTTTTGTCTCAACTCATTGGAAAGCCCTTGCAAGGACAAGTAGTCCATATCTTTTGGAATCAGAAAATGCTCCAGGGCCTTAAACTTTTCAACCTCCCTATTTTGGCGCTGGAAATAGCCTTCATATTTTAACTCGATTTCCACCTGGCGGATCACCTCAACCGCCGGCGCCGCCGGCGCCGGCGCCAATTTAGCCACCGCATCGTAATCGAGCTGCGACCGTTTGAGCAACCGGTCCAAAGGGGCGCCGGTTTCAAGGCGTGGTGTCTTTTTAGCCTCCAGGTAAGCATTGACTTCGGGTGTCGGCTTGATGACGGTTTTACGAACGCGGGTAAGCTCTCTTTCAATGGCAGCCTGATAATCTTCCATGGCGGCAATCTTTTCTTTGGGAACCAGGCCCATCTCGAAACCGATACGCATCAGGCGCAAATCGGCATTATCCTCCCGCAAAAAAAGACGGTATTCGGCCCGGGAGGTAAACATCCGGTAAGGCTCCTTGGTGCCCCGGGTCACCAGATCGTCCACCATCACGCCCATATAAGCCTGGGAGCGGTCCAGAACAAAGGCGGGCCGGTTTTGCAGTTTGCAAGCAGCGTTGATCCCAGCCCACAGCCCCTGGGCCGCCGCCTCTTCATAGCCGGAGGTGCCGTTAATCTGACCGGCCAGGTAAAGTCCTGCCACGGCTTTGGTCTCCAAGGTCGGTTTTAGCTGGGCCGGATTGATGTAGTCATATTCCACGGCATAAGCGGGCCGCATGATTTCTGCGACCTCCAGCCCTTTGACCGACCGTACCACCTGCATCTGAATATCCAGCGGCAAACTGTTACCCAAACCACCGGCATAAATTTCCCGGGAATCCACCCCTTCAAATTCCAGGATGATCTGGTGACTGTCGTGGTGCCCAAAGCGCACCATCTTATCTTCAAACGACGGGCAGTAACGGGCCGACACGCCGGAAATGGCGCCGCCGTAAAGGGCCGACTTTTTTAAGTTTTCCCGAACGATATGGTGCGTGGTTTGATTGGTACGGCCGATATAACTAGGCCACTGCAACGGATGGATCCGGCCTGAAGAAAAGGAAAACGGCCTGGGTTCGGCATCCCCTTTCCGGGGCTCAAACTGATCAAAATCGATGGAATCGCGGTGCAGCCGAGGCGGCGTACCGGTTTTCATCCGCCCCATCTCAAACCCTTGTTTTAAAAGGCTGCGAGCCAAACCATAAGCGGCAAACTCTCCCGCCCGTCCCGCTTCAATGGAGCGCAAACCGACATGGACCCGACCATTTAAAAAGGTGCCCGTGGCCAAAATGACCACCGGAGCGATATAACTAAAACCGGTATGATCAATCACCCCGGCCACGCGTCCATTTTCCACCACCAGAGCTTCCACCAACGCCTGCTTGAGATGCAGCCGGGGGGCCTCCTCCAGCACTTTTTTCATTGCCCCGTGATAGCGCTGTTTGTCGTTCTGGGTGCGGGTGGAGTGAACCGCAGGCCCTTTTTTGGTATTGAGGGTTTTATAGGAGATGGCCGTCTGATCAGTGATTCGCGCCATTTCACCACCCAGGGCGTCAATCTCTTTTACCAACTGCCCCTTGGCCATTCCGCCGATGGAGGGGCTGCACGGCATAGCGGCAACCTTGTCCAGATCAATGGCAAAGAGCAAGACTTCATGACCCATACGCGCACACGCCAAGGCCGCTTCGCATCCGGCGTGACCGGCGCCCACAACAATGATGTCGCAGGTGGTTGTACTCATACGGGAAACGTAACGCAGATGAACCGAAAAAGCCAGTTTTGGAAAACCGGCCGTCAATATCGGGTTTATTTTAGTTGATGGGTGCGTAAACGGTGCGGCGGCGGCAGTTTATATGATATCACCTGTAACGACGACCACATTTTCAAGAGACAGGCAAAAGCCGTTCACGATAAGGGCATCATCCCAAATATTATTTTACCCAGCACTATTGAGTGGATTTTGAAACAATATCATCCACGGCACATATCGCATCCTTGATGGCGGTATAGATCAGGTTGGTGTGTTTGCGCTCCTTGAAGGCGCCCTCCTGTTGTACTTCAATATACGCCGGGCTCACCGCGCCTCCGATGGCATAGATTCCCTTGACACTCGTTTGGAAATTGCCGGTCAAAAGGATCAACCGGCTGCCTTCTTTTCCGATGCGGCAAACGCCTTCGGTGCAGGTGATCTGCTGCAATCCCAGCCTGCTGAATATCGGCGCCGGTCCCTGGGTGCCGATACAGGCAATCACATGCTTCATGGGAAAACTCATGGCCTGTTTCAGAATCATACCGTTTCCGGCATCGATTTCCTGGGTTAACAGGGTCAGCCGGTCAACCCCCTCCTCATCCACTTCGCCAATCCGGGGAATGGCGCCCTGTAAAATCCGGATATGGCCGCCCACCAAAATCTCCTCACCCAAATCCCTGGCAACATCTTTGTTGACCTTAAACTGCTCTTTCATATTGCCCCAGTATACGGGGGTGGGATCATCAGCTTTTCGTTTTGCCCCGGAGAGGGTGGCCACCACATCGGCGGCCGCATTACCACCGCCGAGGACCAGCGTCGGAAAACCAATATGATCTTCAGGGTTGTCAAGGCTGCGGGCAATGGTTTTGGCTTCACCGTACACCCCTAAATCCATAGGAATATTGCTTCCAAAGGCCAAAATTACAAAACGGGTCTGAAAACGCCTGTTTTGAGTCGTTATGGTAAAAAAATCACCTCTCTTTTCTATGTTCTGAAAATCCTCGCCATAGCAGATAGCAAACCCGGATTTGATCACCAACGCTTCTATCTGGTCGATATAGGCCTCCACCGGCAATTTGTCCGGTACCGGGGCCAACGCTTCAATGGGAAATGGTGCGGTCTCACCTTTGGGGATAGTGGCGTATACTTTCTTTCCTTTGGGATAGGAATCGATAATACCCTGAAAGGGCCGGTGGCCTTTTTCAATAACGACAAAATTGAGGCCGTGCTTTTTCGCCCGGATGGCGCCGGCAATACCGCCCGGTCCCGCACCGACAATCCCGATATCATATATTTTCATGGTGTTCATTCATTTAAATATAGACTACAACAGTTGGCTATCAATATGTATGGCCAAGAATCAGGGTGGTCAAGAAAAAAGTGAGTGTCACCAAACGGGAACGATACTATAGTCTAAGCGCCGATCTGCGCAAACGGTTCGGCTGCCGGGTGCAAAAGATCACCGTGGACGCAGGGCTCACCTGCCCCAACCGTGACGGCGCCGTGGGGGCGGGCGGTTGCATCTACTGCAATGCCACCGGTTCCGGTTCCGGTGCTTTTGCCCGGGGGGTGTCGATCAAAGAGCAGATTGAGATCGGCAAAAAGGCCATGATCCGGCGCTACAAAGCCAAAAAGTTTTTAGTCTATTTTCAATCCTACTCCAACACTTACGCGTCCGTCGACCATTTGGCCCGCATCTACCATGAGGCCCTGGCCGTTGACGGCGTGGTGGGACTCTGTATCGGCACCCGGCCCGATTGTGTTTCCGAACCGGTTTTGGATCTACTGGCCGATCTTTCCCGAGAGTATCTGATTTGGCTGGAATATGGTCTCCAAAGCGCCCATGATCAAACCCTTGCCGCCATCAACCGCGGCCACGATTGCGCCACGTTTAAAAGGGCGGTGCAAGAATCCCAAAAGCGCTCAATTAGGACCTGCGCCCACATAATTTTGGGCCTGCCCGGTGAAAACAGGGCAATGATCGGCCAAACCGCCGAATTTTTGGCAAATCTCGATATCGACGGTATCAAGTTGCATCTGCTTTACGTTGTCAAAGGCACGCCTCTGGAACATCTCTATAACCAGGGCCAATACCGCTGCCTGACCCAAAAAGAATATGTGGATTGGACCTGTGATGTGCTGGAGCGGCTGCCGAAAACAGCGGTGATCCACCGCCTCACCGGCGACCCGCATCCCGATGAACTGGTGGCGCCTAAATGGTCTTTGGACAAACGGGGCACCCTCACCGCCATCGAGCAGCGGCTGGAGGAGCGCGATACCCGGCAGGGACAACCGGCAGAATAATTGGTTCCTCGACGTTTTGTGCGGGTTTACACGATGAATCGCCCAATAATTCCATTTTCAACGATCCCGGATATTACGCGTCCCGAATAGGTCCATTGGCAAGGCATTCAGGGCAAAGCTGTATTGTAATGCCGAAGCCCTCAATCACGCCGCCCCTCTGTTTAATGACTATGGAAAAGGGCCTATATACAAAAGGCGTTATGTTTGGCAGGGTCGCAACAATACAAGTAGTATGACGAGAGCCGGACCATCGATAACAACACCGGAGACGGGCCTTTTTACAACGCCGTCAGGAGGACCGATAGCGTTGTGCAATAGGATAACGCCGGCCATACCCAAAGGCTTTGGAGGTGACCCGCAATCCCGGCGCCGCCTGATGACGTTTGTATTCGTTACGGTCCACCCGCCGGATCACATCTTCGATGAGTTGCCGCTCAATTCCCAACGCAACAATATCGGCGACCTCTTTGTGCTCTTCCACATAGGCTTTTAAAATAGTGTCCAGCACATCATAGGGCGGCAGGTCGTCCTGATCGGTCTGATCCGGCGCGAGCTCCGCCGAAGGGGGTTTGGCGATAATCCGCGGCGGGATGTATCCATACTGCTCATTGACCCTGCGACACAGTTCATACACAAGGGTTTTAGGCACATCTGAAATCACGGCCAGCCCGCCGTTCATATCGCCGTAAAGCGTGCAGTAACCAACGGCCAGCTCCGATTTATTACCCGTGGAAAGCACCAGGCTGCCTTTTTTGTTGGAGTGGGCCATTAAAATGGTGCCGCGAATCCGCGCCTGGATATTCTGTTCAGTGACACCGGGTGTACTTGGCACAAAGTCGGGAGACACTTTGTGCGTAAACGCCTCAAAGATCGGATCAATGGGAATAATTTCCAAATCCGCCTTCAGGTTTTTCGCCAGCGCCCGGGTATCTTCGTAATTTTCCTGCGACGTATAGCCCGACGGCATAAAGATCAGTGATACATTTTCCGCGCCCAGGGCCATCACCGCGATGCAGGCGGTCAGGGCCGAGTCGATGCCGCCGCTGAGTCCGATCACCACCTTTTGAAAACCACACTTATACAGATAATCCCTGGTTCCGGTCACCAATGCCTTGATGACCGACTCGTCATCCGTGGGGGCGATGGACCGCATCGTTCCCACCGCCTGGGCGCCGGCGGCAACATCCACCACAACCAAATCTTCCTCAAAATCCTTTGCCTGGGCGATCAACCGGCCCTGGGCGTCAAAGGCCATACCGGCGCCATCAAACAGGAGACTGTCATTGCCGCCCACCTGATTGGCGTAGAGCAACGGCACGTTATATTTTGAGGCAATGCCTCCAAAAAGCCGGCGCCGCAAACGGATCTTGCCCATATGAAACGGTGAAGCGGAAAGGTTGATCAGGAAATCGACCCCTTGTTCCGCCAGATGGGCGCCTGGATGGGTGTGGTAGCGCTGATCCGGAAAAAGATCCTCATCATTCCATAGATCTTCGCAAATGGTGATTCCCAACCGCCGACCCTTATATTCAATAGGCCTTGTAGGCTCACCCGGCTCATAAAAACGGTGTTCATCAAACACATCATAGGTGGGTAAGAGCTGTTTATACACTTTGGTCAGGATTTTGCCATTTTCAAACAGCGCCGCAGCGTTGTGCAGCGGTTTGCCGCCCGGCTTGGCGCTTTTATCGACATACCCCACCAACACGCCGATTCCTTCAATGGAATTGAGCAGATCATCCAGGGCCGCGAGGTTGGCTTTTACAAAACCCTTTTTTTCTAACAGATCCCTGGGCGGATAGCCGCAAACAGCCAATTCGGAAAAAATCACGAGGTTGCATCCTTTTTCCAGGGCGTTGCGGGCTGCGTTACGGATACGTTGACAGTTATAAGCAAAGTCCCCTACAACCGGATTGATCTGCGCCAAGGCTATTTTCATAAGAATATGGTCTGCTAAAGTTTAAACGGATCACCCCCGGCTAAAGCCGGTGGTTTCGTCCAGTCGGTCGAACAATCATACGGGCAGCACGTCGGCTGCAACGAACTTGTTGGCCGGCATTTCACGTGCGCGCTCTTATCGCGTGCACTTCCACAGCTTTCGGTTTCCCCGCCTCCGTGCCTTCAACAATTTTAAACTCAAAAAGGATGTTGCGGTTGGGCAATGTAGAAGTACCTACAGTATTCGGCAAGTCCGAATCGTGGCAGAATACGTTTCGGTACGGCGAGTTCGGATCGCGAGTGTCCGTGCGCCACAGCTCAGCTTCAACGGTGGTCAGGTAACGAATCCAGCCAAATCCCCTGGAAGCGTCATGGGCATAAAATACGCCCCTTGCGAATCCATTTATTTCGCCCCATTTGCGCTGGGTAGCGCCGTTTCGTGTGATCGGCAATAGCCCTGGAACCAGGTATCCCGACATGTACAAATCCGCTTCTCGCCGAAGATCAGCAGAGACGTTGTCAAACGCAATTACTTCCACCCGGCACCCTTTGTTTTGCAACGCCTTTACGACCTGCACGAAATCCCCGTCACCGGTTGCCAAAACGACGCGCTCGAGGGTTGCTGATTGCAGGAGGGCATCAACAGCCAAATCAAGATCCACGTTGGCCTTGCCGATTTTCGCGCCACTCTCATCGGTGTACCATTTCGTTTCCTTCCGGATAACCTTGTACCCTACATCGCGCAAGGCTGAGTGGAACCGAAACTGACCAAGTTTGTATTCCGTGTCGGTCTCGGCTCTGGCGGCGTCGTAACTGACATACGCATTCAGGCGGACGGCTTCCGCGGCGTCTCTACAGGCAAAAGCACGGAGCGCTTCGTAACGCATTCCAAAGCCACCGTTCATGGCAAGATTGACGACATCTACGTAAACACCGATCTTCATTGTTTACCCCTTTCGCAAAAACTGTCGGAAGTTGTCAAGCTGGTTAACGACAGCCGTAACCGGGCGGCCGCCAAAAGACTTTGATTTCAAAACCCGCGTCGTCGGCCGCTCCTGTTGACGGCATTGTTATGCATACGTTGTGTGAGCGCTCCACTGTTAGATGCACTCAAGCGTGAATTTGCAGTAGTTGTATTCATCAATTGCCTTGAGCGGGTTTCGTCCAAGAGTCAAACGGCCGCCAAAATGGGCGCAGTGATCTTTGGCAATCAGCATCAGTTGCCAATACAGAGCTGCATTGGCGCCAACCTTTTTGAGAGGAAGGCCATAAGCATTTGCAATCTTGCGATCCCAAAGCGGAAAGAATTCGGGTGCCATAAGGTGCAGAGTTTTTGCCGCACCAACCGGCCCAAGCACCGCTTCGAAGACTGAAAACAAGGTAGTGCATTGCACCAAATCACTATCTGAACAGGTTTCGATTGTCCGAGAACGCAATGTCTGGAAGTCGCCTTCGTGTTCGGCAATCAAGTCTTCGATCTGGCATAAATGATCTTGGTCAAAGGTGTGAAATCGGTAATATGCCTTGTTCCAAGTTTGAAGAAGAACGGCAATCGCTTCGCCGAGGGACAGTGCAGATTGACCGGCAATTGCGAGTTCGATGAGCTGGGTCGCCGCGCGGTAAAAGAGATCCCGCGGTTCGCTTGATTCAAACGCGTCGCGAGCCTCGTTGAGATCGGTGATCGTGGGATGCGGTGTTGTCAAAGCAGTGGCAGTGATGACGCGTTCCTTGTATGCATAACGACCGAATTCACCCGCGCTGGGCTGGTTCTACCTTGTTCTGATTTCTCGACGCCTGGCCCCAGCGTTGGGTGCAATGAATTGTTATATTTCATTCAACAGCATCACTAGCTGCCGCACATTCTCTGCTGCACCGGAAAAAGCAAAGCTCGAATTGCTAAAACTGTTGTTTTTGCCTAAGAGGACAAACTCTCCGGTAGAAACATGTATCGTGCACTTATCTACTTGTACGTTAAGCAAGGCTGTGCCATCTATTGAAACTTCCTGTTCTGTTATTGGGCCAGACAGCACCCTATGAATTGCTCCACCAGTTGAAAGCATAGCACGAGCAATATTCATTTCATCTTCACTTAACCCTTGTACCAACCCAAAGCCACCAGAAAAGCCGAAAACAGATTTCACACTAGACTCAATACGTTCGTTTTCATCGCCAGAGTGTGCTTCAAAAACAAGCTCTCTATTCTTATTAAAAAAATTGGCTGAAATGGTAGTAACGAAACTTTCCTCATCACTGTTTGGTAGTTTTTCAAATCGCGTAGCTACCTCGAAAATTAGTTGGCCATTTCCATCATGAATTTCATATCCAACGTGGTTACCCAAAATCTTTGAGCAATGCCCTGGATTAATTATCAGCATGTTGCGAACTAAGCGAAACAAAATATGACCTTCGGAATCTAAAATGTTTCCAGTTGAGCCAATTTCAAAACGGATAAAAAGGGATGAATTAATTAGCGCAATATCCGTCCGAAAACCATATAACATATTGATTAATCAGGAAGAATGTGCTATTTGGGTCTTAGATTCATTAATCACTGACAAAGGAGACCCAAATGAGCACACTCTTCGATATTTTTCATACCATACAAACGTCACTTTTTCCATGGCTGGAAGAGACGCTTGATCCATTAACGAAAAAAGAGCGGCAGTTTGTGCAGGTGATCAGTTTGCTGGACCTGCATGAGCACATGAAACCATACCGTTGGCAAGGGAAAGGGCGCAAGCCGAAAGACCGTATCAGTATTGCCAAGGCTTTTATCGCCAAGGCCGTATATAATTTCGAGACCAC
>Ga0209457_1000203_pt1 | contig 15611 bp, 18 predicted proteins | sample WorMetHEROISLAND_5_FD_187410 | JGI IMG/M metagenome (GOLD analysis project Ga0209457, IMG submission 187410) | Marine gutless worms symbiont microbial communities from Max Planck institute for Marine Microbiology, Germany - Olavius sp. 5 HERON... ... | reverse complement strand
GCAGATTCTTTCTGTGCCGGAAATCTTTGAGGGTAAGCGATTCGATACACCAGGGGCGGTAGGTCGTGGTGATCCGCATCAGGCTTTGCCTTTACCAACAACCCCGTAACTACTAATTCCCAAAAAAACCGAGCAAGGGCTGCGGGGAGAAAATTCAGCCGCAAATAAACGCCAATGAATGCAAATCTATTCAAACGCAAATCTATTCAAGAAAAGTCGACGAGAATAACCCCACCTCTCGGCGTGTTATCGGATGAGCATTTGAAGTCGGCAAAGTTTTAGGTCCTGGGTCTTTGGAGTCTGTGTACGAGAAGGCTTTTTACGTTGGGTTGGCCGAACGCGGACCTTAGGCGGTTTCTGTTCAATGAAATACCATCTTGGTGCGCTAGTGTCCCAATGTATATGACCGAGAATTCAGGATAATCCATTCATTAAAAAAGAAATATTTGGAATTATGCTGGTTGCCGACTTGAGCGCGGTACGCTAAGGTGACAACCTCTCCCGCGAAATTGCGGGCTGAGAACAACGACGCATGTCCACAGGTCTATTCGTCTTCTCGAGCTCGCCATTTCCGTCTATGTGCTCGTGGCCACGATCAAGAAACGGCTGAAATTGATGTCAGTTTCTACACAATTCCACAGATTCTGAGCCTCATCATCTTCGAACAAACCCAATGAAGTCAACCGATTAACGACTAGGCATGCAATCCCGACGAGCGCGACCGAGATAACCAACTGAATCTATTCAACTAAGCGTTAGGATGCTAGTGATCTTGCTGATCTTTTCGTCCGTCTTCTGTGTTGCGGCAACCGTTACATGGTCCACTAGGCGCCAGTTGCCGCACCTTGAATACGAACCAAAATCCGGCCCAATCCGGTACATCATTTTCTGGCAATCGCCTTAGCCGAGTATTTTTCGGCTCATTGGCGTCTATTTGCGTTCATTTGCGGCAAAAAAGAAAATATCGAGTAAGCGCAAGGGTAGGCACAGCCCACTCACCCTCTGGTCGGCTGAGCCTTTGTTTTCAGGTTTCTCCGCGTCGTTTCAAAAGAGAACCCACCCCACTGGTAGGTGGCGCACTGTCGCGCAGCAAACAAGTGGCAAGATAGGAGGCCGCGGGGAACCGAAACCGTTCAGACACTGGTGTGAAGGCTAAGCATCTCGGTTTTACAGTCCGTGAGGCCGCTTGACGTGCACTCATAAATTAAATTTGTAAAACAGTATGTTACGAGATGTTTGGTGAGAACCTCACCCTTACTCGTATCAAGACCTGAAAAATTCCAAAGACGGAATTTTCAAGGCACCCAGGAGAGAGCTGTGGCTCATAGACAGGCTTGATCCGCGCGATGCCCGCCGCCACACCCACCATCCTGCGCGTCGCCATAGATGCGCCCGTTGCCATCTTGTTCGACTACCTGCCAGCCATCGATGAGACCGGGGGCACCCCGACACTTGGCATGCGCGTGCTGGTACCTTTCGGGCGCAGCCGCCGCCTGGGTATAATCGTGGGGCTAGCGGCGCGGACCGAGCAAGACCCGCAACGACTCAAGCCGGTAGATGCCCTGCTCGACCCGACCCCGCTGCTCGGTACCTCGGATCTCGAGCTTATCCTGTGGGCCGCCGGCTACTACCACCACCCCCCCGGAGAGGCCCTGTTCAGCGCCTTGCCAGCCCGTTTACGCCGACCTTCCCCGCCGCTGGAGAGTGGGGAGCCGGGCTGGCGTCTCACACCGGAAGGACACGTTGGCTTAGCCAACTTGGCGCGGGCTCCCAAGCAGGCCCAGGTAGCCCGGCTACTCGCGGCAAATCGCTCGGGTCTCGGCAATACCGAGCTTAAACGGCAGCTCGGTAATTGCCAGCACGCTCTGCGTGCGCTTGCCTCCCGCGGTTGGATCCAACCCTGTCGCATAGCCTCGATAGGGACCCGCAGGGATGCCTCGGCCACAGCCCCCGAGCTCAATCCCCATCAGCGTCTGGCCTTGGATGCGGTCCAGGAGGCATTCGGGAACTTCCGACCCTTCCTCTTGGAGGGAGTCACCGGCAGCGGCAAGACCGAAATCTACATCCGGTTGCTGCAAACACTGCTCGCCGACGGGCGACAAGCCCTGCTGCTAGTACCGGAAATCGGTCTGACACTGCAGCTACAGCGGCACCTCACCACCCGGATCTGGGCCCCCATGGTCACACTGCACTCGGCCCTGAGCGCCGGCGAGCGGGAACGGGCTTGGCGATGCGCGGCCACCGGTGAAGCCGCCCTGGTGTTGGGCACCCGCTCGGCCGTCTTCGTGCCCCTGCCACGCTTGGGGCTGATCTTGGTGGATGAAGAACACGATCTCTCCTTCAAACAGCAGGATGGATTTCGTTATTCGGCACGGGACCTAGCCGTGCGCCGAGCTCAACAGGCCCGATGCCCGGTGGTCTTGGGTACCGCTACACCGTCGCTGGAGACATTGCACAATGCCAGCCGCGGACGTTACACACGGATCGAGCTACCGCAACGTGCGGGAGGTGCGGTTCCGCCGGAGCTGCTCACTTTGGATATCCGTGCCCAACCCTTGCACGCCGGACTGTCACCGGTGTTGCTGCGCTTGGTGCACGAAGAGCTGAAGAACGGAAATCAGGTCCTATTATTCCTCAATCGGCGCGGCTTCGCCCCTGTGTTGACCTGTCACCTATGCGGATGGATCGGCGAATGCCCCCAATGTGATGCCCGGCTCACCCTGCACCGTGCCGACCATCGCCTCTGGTGCCACCATTGTGGCTGGACCCGCTCCGTGCCCGCGGTCTGCCCCGACTGCAAGGGGAGCGATCTACACCCGTTGGGGCATGGGACGGAGCGTGTGGAGACCGACCTGCGAGACCTGTTCCCGGACATACCCTTGGCCCGCATCGACCGCGACAGCACCCGCCGCAAAGGCGATCTGGAACGTCTGCTCGGGGCGGCCCGGCGGGGCGAAATCCCGCTGCTGCTGGGGACCCAGATGCTGGCCAAGGGACACCACTTCCCCGGCGTCACCTTGGTGGGAATCCTAGATCTGGACCAAGGACTCTGTGGTGCCGACTTCCGCGCCCCCGAGCGCATGGCCCAGTTGGTCATCCAAGTAGCCGGCCGGGCCGGCCGGGCCCAGCGCGCAGGGCGGGTCATTCTCCAAACGCGACACCCGGAACATCCCCTGTTACGTAGCCTGCAACGCTGGGGCTACCCGGCCTTTGCCGCCGCCGCCCTCGAGGAACGCCGGCAGGCCGCGTTGCCCCCCTTTTCCCATCAGGCCCTGATGCGTGCCGAATCACGGAACGAGCAGGCGGCTACGCAATTCCTAGAGCGGACCTTGCGTGCCGCCGCGGACATCGCCGGCTGCAAGGTGACGATCTCGGGTCCGGTCCCGGCACCCATGGAACGGCGTAGCGGTCGTTACCATGCCCATTTGCTCGTGCAATCGGACCAACGGCCGGTCCTGCAAGCCTTCCTGACCACTTGGCTGACCCGGGTGCGGGCGCTGAAAGGCGGCTCCAACGTACGTTGGTCCCTGGACGCAGACCCCCAAGAAATGCTCTGACCTAGGCGGGGATTGCTTCGTACACCGGCAGAAACCGGCAGAAAAACCTCGTATCCCGCGCACTCTGCACACCTTTGCGGCAAGCCATAGAGCTACGAGCTGCCCCTAGTAATCGACAGCCACCGACTCATCGCAAAAAAACAATGGGGGTGGCTCTTTTGAAACGACGTGGAGACAAAGGCTCAGTCGACCATAGGATGAGCTGTGCCCACCATTGGGCTTACTCGATATTTTCTTTTTTTGCCGCAAATGAACGCGAATGAGCGAAAAAATGCGAAAAATGCTCGGCTGAGGTCTGCGTTTGGCCAGATCGACGCACAAAGCCTTCTCGTACACGACTCCAAAGACCCAGGATCCAAGACTTTGCCGACTTCGAATGCATACCCGAGAACACGCCGAGAGGTAGGATCATCCCCGTCGGCTTTTCTTGAATACATTTGCGTCCATTGGCGTTTATTTGCGGCTGAATTTCCCCCCCCGCAGCACTTACTCAATATTTTTCGGTGGGCGCAGCCCAGCCGATGAATCCCCGCCGGTGCGGTCAACATAGCCACGGAGCTTTTCGATTCTACGAGACGGTGTGGGTCGCTAGGTCTCAGGGCGAGGCAGCGTGATAGGGACGGTGCGCAAGCTCCACAAGGTGTCCGATGAACCGGCCCCGACGCTTGGAGTTTGGCGCCCGGTGTCGTTTCATAAAGAGCCGCACCCAAAAACGATCGGCAGGGCTACCGAATGATAATCACTGCTGAAACAAGCTGTTGGTAGGTAAGTCGGAAGCTTTTTTTGCCGCTAATGAACGCAAATCAACGCAAATCGGTCGAGATCGGTCCGCCATTAGCGATGTTTCCTGGCCCCTTAGAGCTTGCCTTTTTAGGCAGGCTCTTTCTAGATAAAACCTTTGGAAACAAATCGTTAATTTTTATAAAGCCGCATGTCGTAGGGGAGATCCTAGACAGTTTCTATATAACCTTTATTTGCGGCCATTTGCATCCATTTGCGGCTGAAATTTCCATAAAAATCCTTGCTCGCTCGATGTTACCGGTAATCCGTACTGACGATGGGTAGCTAACGGCGGCTATTTCAGCCTTTCTGAGTGCTTGGATGCTGTCTAGAAAGTAAAACATTAAATTTAAATTATAAAATATGTACATTTTGTGGTTTTCTGCAATGTAATCCCGGAGTTTTCCAGGACTGACGAAACGATTCAATCGGCTGTCAGGTACCCGAGTGACCTCACTGACGAAGAATGGGAAATCCTCGAGCCCACCATCAACGAATTGGAATCCTATACCATCGGACGCCCACGAAAAAGTGATCTTCGCGAACTCCTAAAATGCTATTTTTTTACTTGAATCAAACAGGTTGTCCCTGGCGGTATCTACCAAAAGACCTCCCTCCCTACTCGTTAGTTACTACTATAATAAGTGGACAGATAATCGTTTGCCAGAGAAAGTCAATACAGTGCTTCGTCAGCGGTTACGCCAAAAAAAGACCGAAAGCCAGATCCAACGGGAGCAATTATTGATAGTCAAAGTGTCAAGGGAACCCCGGAATCCTATGTAGAATCGGGATTTGACAAGGGCAAACCCGTTAAGGGCAGAAAACATCCTATCGTTGTCGATACAATCGGTTGCGTGCTCGTCGTCCGGGTACACGCCGCCAATGTGTTTGACGGTAAAGCCACTCGTCAAGTCATTACGAACTTGTTTTCGATCCTCCATACCGCCAAAAAAATCTGGGGCGATCGTGCCGATTCCGATGCGGACCTATCTAACTGGGTCTTGACCCAATTTGAGTGCCCGCTCGAAGTTGTTAGTAAAGAAAAAAGGACAGCGAGGTTTCCACGTTTTATCTCGTCGCTGGGTGGTCAAGAGAACATTCGCTTAGCTGAGTCGATGGCGTCGATTGAGTAATGATCCTGAACGGAAACCAACTTCGAGCGAAACACAAGTTTATTTCGCATCCAGTCGTTTGACTTTCCGATAAATTTGTAATCATTCAGACACCCTATAAAATGGCTGTTTGTTGAGTGTTCATTATTAATAAATTTTTAGACAGCTTCTAAGCGTCTGAAATCGCCAAGCCTTTGCTTTCTATCGAATTATCATTCGGTAGCCTTGAAACGATCGGTGCCCAACCTGTCCGAACCCGTGTTTCCTGGTATTCTTCGCTCGTTTTTCCAACCCTTCTGGAAGCCATGAAACAACAGATCGAGGACCTCGTCGCCGCGGCCTTGCAGCGGCTCGTCACCAACGGCCTGCTGCCGGAAGATGGTCTCCCGGACATCCAAGTCAAACGCACCCGGGATCCGAGCCATGGCGATTTCTCCTCCAATGCGGCGTTGGTCCTGGCCAAGCAGGCTCGTAGCAAACCGCGCGATCTAGCCACACGTCTGGTAGAGGCACTGTCCCCATCTGCCCTGATCGAGCGGGCGGAGATCGCCGGTCCCGGCTTCGTCAACCTCTTTCTCTCCCCGGCCGCCTACCACACCCTAGTCCCTCACATCCTAGCGGTCGGCAAGGCCTATGGGTGTAGCCATATCGGTGCCGGCAAGCGGGTACAGGTCGAGTTCGTCTCCGCCAATCCCACCGGACCTTTGCATGTCGGTCATGGCCGCGGCGCCGCCTACGGTGCCGTGGTGGCGAACCTGCTAGCCGCCGTAGGCTTTGCGGTCCATCGCGAGTATTACGTCAACGATGCCGGTCGGCAGATGGATATTCTGGCGGCCTCCGTGTGGCTGCGTTATCTGGAGCTATGCGGGGAAGAGATCCCCTTCCCGAGCAACGGCTACCAAGGTGACTATGTGTGGGATATCGCCGCCTCCCTGCATCGGGAGCAGGGGGAGACCTATTACCACACAAGTACCCGTGTCTTCGCCGATCTGCCCCCCGACGAGCCGGATGGCGGCGACAAAGAAACCCACATCGATGCCCTGATCGTGCGTGCCCGCCGGCTGCTGGGATACCAACGTTACCGGCGAGTATTCGAGCAAGGACTCCACCATATCCTCGACGATATCCGTAATGATCTATCCCAATTCGGGGTGGACTATGACGAATGGTACTCCGAGCATTCCTTGACTGAGCGCGGAGCCATCGAGCAGGCTATCGAGCATCTGCGCGCGACCGGACACCTCTACACCCGGGATGGCGCACTCTGGTTCCGCTCAAGCGCCTTCGGGGACGAGAAAGATCGGGTCGTGGCCCGTGACAACGGCCAGACCACCTACTTCGCATCGGACATCGCCTATCACCGGGACAAGCTGGCGCGCGGCTTCGAGCGCATTATCGATATCTGGGGAGCAGACCACCACGGCTATGTACCGCGGGTCGAGGCGGCCCTATCGGCCCTAGGGGAAGACCCCGATCGGGTGGACGTGCTACTGGTCCAGTTCGCCAACCTCTACCGCGGCGGCGAGCGGATTCCCATGTCCACGCGCTCCGGGGAATTCGTGACCTTGCGCCAACTGCGTAAGGAGGTAGGCCGGGATGCGGCCCGCTTCTTCTACATCATGCGCCGTTGCGAGCAGCACTTGGATTTCGACCTCGACCTCGCCAAATCTCAATCCGCGGATAACCCAGTCTATTATATTCAGTATGCCCATGCCCGGATCTGCAGCGTGTTGCGCCAAGCGGCGACAGATAAGGACTTGACGGTAGACCCGAGCCCCGAAGAGACCAATCCGGAGCTGCTGACGGCAACCCACGAGCAAGCCCTACTCAAGACCCTGTCGCGTTATCCGGAGATCGTTGAAACCGCCGCCCTCATGCAAGAGCCCCACCAGCTCGCGCATTACCTACGGGAGCTGGCCAACGACCTTCACGCCTACTACAACGCCCACCAGTTTCTGGTAGAGAATCCATGTCTGCGCAATGCCCGTATCAAGCTGATTCTAGCCACACGTCAGATATTGCATAACGGGCTCGGTCTGATCGGTGTGTCGGCGCCGGAGAGCCTATGAAATGGCTACCAAAGACTACAAGACCGGAGAAAGACCCAGGCCACGTCATGCTCGTCGGGAAGGCTCCGGCTTCTTCTGGTTCGTCACCGGAGCGGTTATGGGTGCCTTCGGAGTCGGTCTGGCTTGGACCTTGCAAGACCAGTCTCCCCCGCCGGCCACACCAAGCCCCCAGGCGACACAAGCAAAACCGGTGGCCAAGCCGCATTTCATCTTCCACCAGCTACTACCGGAAATGGAAGTATTGGTACCGGACGATGAGCTGAGCGGAACCGCCGCGTCCCCGCCGCAGCCACGACGACAAAGAGAGGCTTCACAACCGACAAAGCCTGAATCTCGGAAAGCGGTCACGGCGAGACAACCGCCAAAGCCGGAGCCACATAAAAAGGCCACCGCGGGAAGACCGGCGCAAGCTGGTGCCTCCTATCTGGTGCAAGTCGCCTCTTTACGCAAGCTGTCCGATGCGGAACGACTCAAGGCCAAGCTCGCCCTGCTCGGCGTCCGGGCCAAAATTCAGCAAGTAACGGTAAACGGCAAGGCCTACTATCGGGTCCGCACAGGTCCGTATAAGGGCCGGCAGGAAGTCAACAAGACCCGAGCCTTGTTGAGCCGCAATGGCTTGGAGGCCATTGCCATCCGATTGAAATAAAGACCGGAGAACAGGGAGATCTTGCGTTCGTGTCTAAGGGCGTCTCCGACCATACGGCCAAAGCAAATCGCTTCAATGGCAAAGGGTGTGGCTCTTATGAAACGACGCGGAGAAACCAGAAAACAAAGGCTCAGCCAACCGTAGGAGGTGAGCTGTGTCCACCATTGGCTGTATTGATATTTTCTTTTTTGCCGCAAATGAACGCAAATGAGCCGAAAAATATTCGGCTGAGGTCCGCACTTGGCCAACTCGACGCACAAAGCGTTCTTGTACATGGACTCCAAAAATCCAGGGCCTAAGACATTGCTGATGTCAAACGCACATCCGCTACCAAGCGGTAGGCGCGGGCTTGCCCGCGCTTCATCCGGCATCACGCGATCACGGTCCTATACCTCTGGCCTTGGCACGCACTCAACTAGCCAACCAACCTGTCGTCGGCTGCTATAAGCCTCTCTTCCCTGGCAGGAAAGGTCGTGTTACAAATTTGTTGTTAAGAGATTTCAAACGGCAATGCCAAACTCATAACAATTCATGAATAATCCGATGACGATATCGTGCATTTGGCTTCGTTTTGAAAAGCAAATTGTCTTGCGTGCTAACCGCTTGATTCGCGTCCGTAGCATTAAATGTTTGCGTTCTATTTTCTGCGTGTTTTGCTTCCCAATAACGTGCCTTTCAGGGTCTAAATGGCGCGAATAGATACCCCCATCGTCCGTATAAAAACAAGTGATCCCAAATGGCTCTAACCAGACTTTTAACTTAAGAAAAACCTCATCTTGACATCGCCCGAATACATAAGCCAGCATCTCACCGGTGTCCCGATCGAAGGCATGCCACAGCCATTCAGTGCCATCTCAGTGATTTTTTGCTTCGTTTCCGGTAAACGACCTTTCGCGGAATAATCCGAAAATAAATGTTTTGTTCTCGCAGTCTTGATCTTTACCTATAAAGCGCTGTTTGCCATTACTGGTGTTGCCGTGTTTAATGCGGTGTAGAACCCGCGTCCTGTGGACGGGTCAGAGTGCTGAGGCTTTGCCGATAGCACGACTCAAGGTACTCCTAAGTGTGAGCTGTCCCCACAGTCTCGAACGAGGAGTACACCAATAAGTCGTTTTCGCAAGCGATCACATCGCTATCTGGCCTTGTCAGTACCCCCTTGTTTGGACGCCCAAATATCGCTTTCGGATCTTGAGTGATTCAGTGGCGGAGAAAATGAGCCGCTGTATCCGAACGTTTTCGGAGCAGTTAAAATGTGAGGTGGTGGAGTGAAACGTACAAATCGATCATGTACACTTGTTGGTGATGATTCCGCCGAGCTTCCTCTGGAGGCAAGGCCGATTCATCCCCTTCTAGGGATTATACCAACGTCCCTCTTTCTAATTTTTTACTAACATAAATACCATGGGATACCAAGCATTTTACGGATTGTAACACCATAAAAATTTCCTCGGATAAAATTTCGTTCAGTTAACAGCCTAAAGTTCAGATAATATATAAAGTGATTTATAGTAATAACAAATTAATAACACCACCAACTAACTAACCTGTAGGTTGGTCTGTGCCCACTAAATACTACGCCTGACCGGTAGGCACAGCCCACCCTTCGGTTATTTTTATATTAAAATAAATAGGTGAGTTCTTGTGCGAACTTTGAACACTTGGACCAGTGAGTCGAGCTGCTGTACGCCGCGCCAAAGTGACGGGGCTTTGGCTTTTGTTCCCTCTCTCCCTAACCAAACATTTAACGCTGCGGACGCGAATCAAGCGGCTGGCACGCAAGACGATTTATTTTTCAAAACGCAACTGAATGTACGATAATGCCAGTGGGTGCGGTTCTTCTGAAACGACGCGGAAAAACCCGGAAACAAAGGCTTAGCCGACCATAGGATGAGTTGTGTCCACCATTGGGCTTACTCAATATCTTCTTTTTTGCCGCCAATGAACGCAAATGAGCCGAAAAATGCTCGGCCAGTTTGACGCACAAAGCCTTCTCGTACACGGACTCCAAAAACCTAGGGGGGGCAATCAATAACTGGGTTGGGCTTAACCGTATGTTTTTCTGGACATTAAAAATTGCTTACCTTATCCGTCGGATACAACGAGCAATCTTGATTATGATTTAAAACCATAATGTTACATCCAATTGAGAACGCCCCCTAGGACCTAAGACTTTGCTGTAGGGAGCAAATAAACTGTCCGGACTTGTAGCCCGTGATGTGTCCGGTTTCATTGGGCGCCGAGGAGGTGTCCGATGAGTCGAACGAACTTGCTGCAGGAGATTCGGAAGATGAGATTTGAAAGAGGCGTATGGGGGGTGGCAAGCAGGCCGCCTGAGACAGGAGGAGGCCCGGCTGCTCGGGGTATGCGAGCGGACCTTTCGGCGCTATGTTGATCGCTACGAGGACGAGGATTTGCAAGGGTTGATCGACAAGCGCCTGAAGCAGGTCTCGCACCGGCGGGCGCCCGTGGATGAGGTAATGGCGCTGGTGGAGCGCTACCGTCGACAACAGGTGGGCTGGAATGTCAAGCCTTTCCACGCTTGGTACCAACGCGACGGGGGCAAGCGCAGTTACACCTGGGTCAAGAACCAGCTGCGAGAGGCCGGTGTGGTACAGAAGGCACTTGGGCGAGGCAAGCACCGCAAGCAGCGTATCCGCGCCGGGCATGATGCTGCACCAGGACGTGAGCACCCACGAAATGGGTATCGGGAGTGAAGTGGGATTTGGTCGTAACCATGGATGACGCTACCAACGAGCATTGCTCGATGCGCTTGGCCGCCGGGGAAGGTACGGCCTCCAGCTTCATGGACATGCGCGACGTGATCAGGCAACGTGGATTGTTCGCCTCGCTCTACACCGATCGGGGCAGCCACTACTGGTATACCCCGGAAGCTGGCGGCAAGGTAGCCAGGGAGAACCCCACGCCATTTGGCAAGGCCATGGCCCGCTTGGGGATCGAGATGATCCCGGCCTTTTTCAGCGTACTCTATATTTTTTATCATCAGATAATTCGGGGACTGTCTTAACAAGGCAATCAACAACAAACCAAAACGGTATATCAACGTACCCTTCTTCTTTTGCAGGCACAGGTTTAGGAATATTATCCGGTTTAAAATAGCCCCTTTCTGCAAGAGGATAGAACCATTTTAATCCCTTCACTTTGCGAAAAAATGAGGGGCGAAGCTCTTCCTTCTCATCAACGCGTTGCAACAAATCAAGTTCTTTATTCTGATGATTTATATTCACCATCAAGAACCTCATCCATAAAGTCTTTATCAGCTACTCCAGGATTTTATTGTTGCCTCCAAACACTTGTAGTTCTCGTAATCTCGCACAAAGCACTAGCAAGTGCACCCCGAATGATTTCTCATGGTTAAGTGTGAAGGTTTTTATATAGAGGCTCTTGGCTCAGAAAAAATCCTTGTAGCGCAAAACGTCGGAGGAGCACAGGAAAGCGAGGGAGCGCAAGCGACGAGCAGAGTGCGACGACCCCGCGTAGCCGTAGGGCCGAGCGTTTCGTCGGAGTGCGGCGCGTGAGCGCCGGCGGAGACGAAATGCAAGGCCATGCGACACGGCGTCAAGTCATTGCGGGAGTCCTGGCGCCGCGCGAAGTGCGCGCCGGGACGGACGCAGGACGAACGTGGGCCGCCGAAGGCCATGGCCGTCGCCTGATTTTTTGCACCCGAAATCGGATGGACCCCATTTCGGGTTTCGCGAAAAATGGCGACGCTCCGATTCTATCACTTGTTGGTTTTACTGATCCTTTTCTTAATATATGTTCCAATATTTCCGCTTCTTCCAAACCGTAACCTAGGAATAGTACAGTCTTTTTTTCAAATAATTCTCCAAGCAATACCTGCACATTCTCATGATCGTAATGCTCAAGATGGTCCTTAGTTGTCACTATCATTGTTTCTGGCAATTACTAATTGCGCCGTGTAAATGAATCACTGTTCCAGGTTCAGTAATTTTGCGAGAAACTTTTCTCTTTCATATGCCCGATTAACTGAAGGTGGAGTTGCAGATCCATCTTTTGTGTCAACAAAACGAGGGGGTAATAGTTCATCATAGTTTGTTGTTACGTAAAGAACAGCTTATGTCATTAATAGATTTATAAATACTATCACCTTCAATTTTACCAGAGATATGTTTAGTGAGGTCTAATGCAATTTTATTGTCTTTAGCAATTGAGCTTGCGATTGATAATTGCTTCTTGGGATCCAACCCATTTAGTTGCTCAATTTCTGAATAATTCAAATACCCATCTTTCCGTAAATCATTGAGGGCATTTGCAGCTAATCCTGACCAAGATGGCAAATCAAGAAGCATAGATACGCCAGCGCCTACAAAAATAACAAGATTATCATTCAGGCTTGCCTAAACTATCTCATCAGGTGGATCAAATGCTTTACGTAAGTCAGGTGCTTTCCCATATATCTTTATTCCCGTCAACACATGCGGGTGATCCCTCGGCTTGATACTTGTTACTGATACAAGTATTTCTGAAACCCAGTAAAGGCATTGCGTATCCGCGCAACACCACCCAAATGTTCTGTCGCATCAGCTAAAGCCCTAAAGTATATGAAAGTGAAACAAGTCTATCCGGCACAGCGTCACTTGCTCCCTGGTTGATGACCCCGATCGGTGCGTGATCATCCCGTTGACGGGGACCTGCACCTGCGGACGTTGCGGCACCGAGATCGCTACTGCGGTGCTCGCGGAGCGACGCCACGCCAAGTGGTCGAGGTGGAGATCCAGCGTAAGGTACATCGAGTACCGCATTGTCGGCGGAACCTGTGCCGATGGGCGCGCGCAACGCAGCACGTTTCCTGCAGGGATTGAGGCCCCGGTGCAATACGGACCGAGCGTATCGGCTTTTGCGGTCTACATAACCCAAATACCAATTGTTGCCCTACCAGCACACTGCCAAGGTGCTCAATGAGCTGGTCAGCCTTGGAATCTCACCGGGCACCCTGCAACGCGCCGTACTGGTGGCCGCCGCTCGCCTGGAGGCGCCAGTCACTGCGATTCGCTGCGCGTGAACGGCAGAACGGCAACCTGTACTGGCTACACGTGCTCAGCACCGACCGGCTTACGGCCTACTTCCCTCATCCCAAACGTGGTGCCGAGGCCCCGGATGCGTTCGGCTTGTTGGCGCCGTTCGCTGGCGTACTCGTGCATGATCACTGGTCAGCCTGCCAGCGCTACTCATGTTGCGCATGCCTTCTGCAATGCCCATCCTCTACGTGAGCTAACCGCGATCGCTGGGAGGTCCCCAAGCCAGCCGTGGGCAACCGATATGATCGCGTTGTTGTGCCAAGCCAATGCCCTGGTCGGTGAGGCCCAGGTCCAGGACCTCAAGGCATTGCCCACCGGCGACGTCGAGCGCTTGCGGACCCGCTATGACACCATCCTCACTGAAGCCGAAGCTGGCCATCCTCCCCGTCCCCGCCGTTCTGGCACCCGCGGGCGAGTCAAACAATCCCCGGCCTGCAACCTCATTCGGCGACTGCGCGAGCACCGCAACGAGGTCCTGCGCTTCCTCACCGACCGGCACGTTCCCTTTGACAACAACCAGACCGAACGCGACCTGCGAATGCCCAAACTCAAACAGAAAGTCTCCGGTTGTTTCCGCTCCGAAATTGGCGTGGATGCCTTTGCCATCATCCGCTCCTGCCTTTCGACCCGCCGCAAACAGTCCGACGGTCTTTATCAACTTGCTCGTCCTGATGTTCCAAGGGCAACCCCCAATGCCAAAATTTGAGCAGCTGAATAGTTACCTTCCGGAGCGTCGCCATGTTTCGCGAAACCCGAAATGGGGTCCGCCCGATTTCGGGTGCGAACAATTGGGCGACGGCCATGGCCTTCGGCGGCCCGCGTTCATCCTGCGTCCGTCCCGGCGCGTACTCCGCGCTGCGCCAGGACTCCTGCAATGACTTGACGCCGTGTCGCAGGGCCTGACATTTTGTCTCCGCTTGCGCTAACGCGCAGGACTCTCCGACGAAACGCACGGCCCTACGGCTACGCGGGGCGTCGCACTCCGCTCGTCGCTTACGCTCCCTCGCTTTCCTGTGCTCCTCTTTAGAAGCGATGGTAGAGGAATACGACGCCACGCTCGCCTCCATCGCGCTGCTCATCGAAAACCGCGACACCCTGGAAAAGAACCTGCGTCGGGTGGTCGGGGTCGATCTGGAGGGTGAGCCGCTTTCCGAAGGGCCGATGCCCATTGAGCAGACACCGTGGGCACAAAAAACCATTGGCCTGGAAGCATTTGAAGGCGCATCCAGAATCGCCGCCTAGCACCTGCACGAAGCCCGGCGTTTCTACGGCAAACTGGCGTTACCGGAAGAACAGGCCAATGCGGCGCGGCTGGATAGTTGGTTGCTCGACTACTGCCGCCGGGAGAAGGTAACCATCATTTCCCGCCGGGACGTGCAACGCAAGGTTATACCCGGACACCTGCGCAAGAAAATCGCGCTGGATAGTGCCCTGACCGAATTGGTGGAAGCAGATAGAGTGCAATTGATTCAAGACGGCCAGCGCAAGGAGATTCATATCAACCCGGCGTTGCTGAAAGGGGAGGGGCAATGACCCTTTCCGCACTGATCAAAAAGGGTAGACTCACTGGCACTGTGACAGCGACAGTTGCGACACCTGTGACACAAGAAGCCGATCCGCCGGTAACTGTCGCTGTCGCAAAGCAGCCGGAACCTCTCCCTGAACTGTCACCGGAAGAAGAATCAAACATCTGGGTTTGGCTGGCGCACATCGAGAAAGCCGACCCGGCAATCATCGCCGAGGTGCTGGACAAGTGCCGTACTAACCTGGAGGCCCGCAGGTACTTTGCTGAAACGGTCGGAGGAAGAACCAGAATCAACCAGAGTCAACCGCTCAGTCCACTGTGGCGACTGCATCCACTTCGAGCGCATCGACCATCCCCACGTTGGCCACTGCGCCAAAGGCTAGCCGGAAGCCATCGCCGGATTGTACGGATCGACGATATTGTGAATGCTTTTTACCAAGGCCAGGGCAATCCAACAGCGATTATCCACGACCGACAAGGGACGAAGTACGAAGGTAATTTTCCCAGTCGTGGTGGTCTTTAACTGGCAGAAGGTAGATTGGGCTGCTGTGCGGCCCGGTAGATCTGACTATCAACTACGCTATCCAGTTAAAAAATTACCACGCCCAAACTCACTATAGGTTTTCGGTAGCCGACGCCTCATCGAAGTAGCCTTTGCAAAGAGCCGCCGTACCGCCGCTATTTCATGATCGAGGACGGTGCGATGCCGTTCTCGACCCAGTTCTCCAACGCCGTAATCGGATCGATGCTGAACTGATCGACGTCGTTGGCGCCCTTCAGGAGCCCGCAGTGATCCATCCCGGGAATCATGAAAAGTCGCACGAATTCACCGGCTTTTTCAGTCCCGCCCAGATTTGCAGTGAGC
>Ga0209457_1000201_pt1 | contig 16430 bp, 7 predicted proteins | sample WorMetHEROISLAND_5_FD_187410 | JGI IMG/M metagenome (GOLD analysis project Ga0209457, IMG submission 187410) | Marine gutless worms symbiont microbial communities from Max Planck institute for Marine Microbiology, Germany - Olavius sp. 5 HERON... ... | reverse complement strand
GCGGACAACCCCGAGAGCGTGGGTTACGAGTCAGAAACCCCCTGGGGCGGCGAAGAGAACGACGCCTACGATTCGGACTACGGCAATCCCGATGACGGTCGTGGGATCGCCTGGCGTGAGGTGGGCGGAACCTACAGCGAAAACGAGAGCATGGTCAACAGCATCATGGGCCTGACCGCCGCCATTGATGACGGCACGGATATGGAGATTGTCGAGGCGGGCCTGGACCTGCTGGCCACCGGTGAGGCGTACGCCGATAACCACGGCGGCGGCATCATGTCCGCCGGTACGGGCGCGGGTGTTCAGGCGGCGGCATCGGCCCTGGGGCTGTTCAACGCCATCGAAGGGGGCGACGACTGGCAGATTGCGCAATCGTCGGTGAACCTGGTGCAGGATATCAACGCGATGACCGACGCGTTTGACGGGGCGGACGCCAACGGTTTTTTGAACCAGTCCGGCGTTGCGTCTGTCGGGGCGGCAGCATCGGCGGTGGCGCTTGCGATGAACATCGACAGCCTGGACGATGCGATTGATTCCGGCGACGGGATTGCCATTGCCCGGGCCTCCATCAGCACCCTGGGCAGCGCTGCGATGACGTATAACGCGGCGGTGACGGTGTGCAATACCATGACAACGACTACGTTGAGCGCCATCCCCATGGTGGGCGCGGCGGTGGCCGCGGCGGGTGCGGTGGTCAGCCTGATCGAAGGTGACGTTCAGGGCGCGGCCATTGGTGCGGCAACGACGGCGCTGATGTGCATGGGGGCCCTGGGGTATGGCGGCGGCGGCAGTGCTTCAGATTGCGTCGGCGCTGGGTATTTTTGGCAGCGACCCGCCGCCTTCAGCCACGGCGACGCTCTCTATCGATGAGGACGGCGTTGTCTCTCACGAAGTGAGCGGTGATGAGGCGGTGGTTGAGACGGCGGACAGCATCGGCAAGGCGATGAGCGAGGTGGCCCAGGCGCTGCACGACGCAGGGGTTGATATTGATATCAAGGGGATTCCGCGGTTGGTGACGCGCTATTATGAAGATACGGGGTTGAAGACCTCCTACGGGTATGAGTCGGTGGATTCCGGTATTCCGTTGATGTTGACGGTACAGCCGGAGAACTCGATTCGCGCGTTCCGGGATGTGCTGGCAGCGCGTGACATGCATCAAAAGATCAGGACGGCGGAAAAGGCGGCGACAGATCCGGCCACGGGGGCGACCAATGTTGAGAGATTGAAGGAACTGTTAGGCAAGGACGGCATAGCTGTCAACAGGGACGGCAGCTACAGCGCCGGTGGTGTGCCGGTGGCCGACCGGACGATTCGCGGCACCGGAATCATCGTAGGCGGCGGCAACGTGGGCGGCAGCCGGGGCCACGTGACGGCGCGGGCCGAAGATGTTGCGGCGCTGCCGACCAGGCCCCTGCCGCGTCCGGCGCGTGAGGTCCAGGAGATCACGCGGGCGCTGGATCTTGGGGGCAACTTTCATGGCCTGTCGTCGGGGCTGCTGGCGGTTGCCCTTGCGGGCGGGGGGCTGGTCTCTAAGGGAGCGGACGCCCAGGCCGGCTACGTGGATCCGTTTGAAGGGTATATCCGTCCGGGCGACATGGGCGGTGCGGCTGCTGCCGCGCCGGCAACCCTCAACGCGACGCCCTTTGCGTCGCTTTCCGGGGAGACGGCGGCGCTGCTGTTCCATGGGCTGGAGACGCCCGACTGGGACGATCAGGAGGCGGTGGACGGTTTTCTGGAAGAGCACTGGGGGGTCCTGACGGCGCGTTACGAGGCCTACCGGAACGGTGATGACCTGACGGCGTTTACGGCGTCCCGGGATCCGGAGTTGTACGGCCCGGCTTCGGCTGATGATCCGCCGGCGGCTGAAGCGCCCCTGTTTGTACGGTTTGGCCGGGCTCGGGAAGAGCTTTCATTTGACTTGCCGCAAGGGAATGGGCCGGACACGCCGGACGCCTCTCCTCCGGGTGAATCTCCTCCGGGCGCCCCTCCTCCCGGCGCCTCTCCTCCCGGCGAATCTCCTCCGGGAGGGTCTTCACCGGGCAACCCGCCGGAGACTGGTGCCGGAGGGGGCGGACCAGGGGCGGGGTCGCCGGGAAGTGCGCGGCCGGCGCCCCGGGTGGTTTCGCGTGAAGCTGTGCCGGAAGTGGAAATCGCCCAACCGGAAGTAAACCGTACCGGGCCCGGCGTGCAAGCGCCCGGTCCGCCGGCAGGCGGCGCTCCTCAGCCGGAGAAGACGGAACCCATCGCTGAAGTAACGGAACCTGACCCGGAGATAACGGAACCCATCGCTGAAGCGACGGAACCCGGCCCGGAGGTGACGGACGGCCCTGTTTTCGGGATGGATGAGGATACGGTCTTTGAATTGACCCTTGACGGGCTTCGGGCGGCGGACGATCTTTTTTCCGGCGACGCTTCCTGGCGGCTAGTCTCGGTCGGCGGCGGCGACAACGGTGCGGCGGGTCTCGACAACGGTGTGATCACCTTCACGCCGGAGGCCGATTTTTTCGGTCGGGCCTCTTTTGAATATACGCTGGAGAACGGGGCCGGTGAGCAGGCGGTGCGGCGCGCGACCATGGCGGTGGCGGGCGTCAACGACGCGCCCGAAGTGCATGATGACGCTTTTACACTGCCGGAAGATACGCCCTTTTACTTGGATCGGTTGCTGGCAAATGATACGGACGCGGAAAATGACCCGCTTGTCCTGGAGCGTGTGGAAGGGCTGGCGCACGGCGCCCTGGCCTATGACGCCGGGGGTCGTCTTTTTTTCACGCCGGAGCGGGAGTTTGCGGGTGCACTCGACTTTACGTACCGCGTTACCGACGGTATGGCCACGCCGGTTTCGGGCCGTGCGACCTTGACCTACGAGGCGGCCAACGACGCGCCGGATATTGGCGCGGATCAGTTTGTGCTGACGGAAGAGACCCCGTTTGCCCTGACCGCTGATCAGTTGATCGCCAATGACAGTGATATTGAAGGCGACGCGATCTCTTTCGGGTCGGTGGGGGCGGCGCTGCACGGCGCGGTCGCGCTGTCGGATGCGGGCGGGATCACGTTTGTTCCGGACGCTGATTTTTATGGCGCCGCGGGTTTTTCCTATACGGCGGTTGATGCGCACGGGGCCGCGTCCGAAGGCTAGGTGGCGCTGACGGTGGAAAATGTCAATGATGCGCCTGTGGCCACGGATGATACGTTTTATCGTGGGGAGGATCAGGCGGTGGCGTTTACCCGTGATGTGATCAGCGGGTTTGCCTCGGATGCGGATAACGATCCCTTGACCCTGGAGAATATTGTCAACGTGACCGGGGGTCGTATAGAGATTCAGAACGGGATCGCCGTTTTTATCGCGGACGCCGATTTTGAAGGGACCGCCGGTTTTGACTATACGGTCAACGACGGCCGCGGGGGCGCGGGGTCGGGGAGCACGGCGGCGGGTCATATTGATATTGCCTACACGGCTGTCAATGACGCGCCCCGGGTGGGGGCTGACTACTTTGTCATTGCTGAAGATCAGCCGTTGGTCGTTCATCCGGGGGCCCTGCTGGCCAATGACAGGGACCCGGAAGGGGCGTTGAAAATCACGGCGGTGGACAACGCGGTGAACGGCACGGTGACCGTTGACGCCGGCGGGACGGTTCGTTTTACCCCGGCGGCGGAGTTTTCGGGTTTGGGCGGATTCGGGTACACCGTGGCGGACAGTGACGGCGTGGAGGCTTCCGGCCGGGTGGATGTGGGGGTGCAGCCGACAAACGACGCCCCGGAAACCCGCGCGGCCATTCTGGGTGCAGAGCAAGGCAGCGCGATTGTCTTTACCCCGGCAGTGATCGCGCGGTTTGCCGCGGATGCGGACGGCGATGCGCTCAAGCTGGAGAATTTCACGAACATTGAAAACGGCCGGATTGAGATCCGGGGCGGGGTGGTTCGTTTTATTCCGGATGCGCACTTCGTGGGGGAGGCCTCTTTTGACTACGGGGTCAATGACCGCCAGGGCGGCTCCGGCTCGGGCAGTACGGCTTCAGGCAGTCTGACCATCCGGTACACGGAGAAAAATACGCTTCCGGAAATCGGGGCGGACACTTTTGAGACGTTTGCAAACAGGCGGTTTGAAACCACCGTGGCCGAACTGCTGGCCAATGATCATGACGCGGAAGGGCCGCTGGCGATAACGGATATCGGCGGCGCGAGGCATGGTGTATTGACGGTCAACGCCGACGGGACGGTGGTATTTACGCCGGACGCGGGCTTTTTTGGTGCAGCGTGGTTTGGCTATACCATTACCGACAGCGACGGGGCCGCGAGCGTGGGCCGGGTGCGCGTGGATGTGGAAAACAGCAACAACGTTCCGGTGGTGACGGGTCACGCCATGACCATTGATGAAGATGAGCCGGTGGTGTTCACCCCGGATGTGATTGCAGAATTTGTGTCTGACGCAGACGGCGACACCCTGACGCTGGAGAACTTTGCGAATGTTGCAAACGGAAGTATTGAGATCCAGGACGGGGTTCCGGTCTTTATCCCGGATGAGAACTATTACGGCGCGGCGTCGTTTGACTATACGGTCAACGACGGTCAGGGGGGCGCCGGGTCGGGCAGCACGGCCATGGGAACACTGACTTTTACGATTGCGTCGGTAAACGATCTGCCGGAGCCGGGTACGGATCAGTTTGACATTCCGGAAGATGAATCTTTTACGGTGTCGGCGGATGATCTTTTGGCCAATGACAGTGACGTGGAAGGGGGCCTGGAACTTGTCGGGGTCGGAGCAGCGGTGAACGGCGAGGTGACCCTGGATGCCGACGGTACGGTGCTCTTTACGCCGGACGCGGACTTTTTTGGTGCAGCGTGGTTTGGCTATACCATTACCGACAGCGACGGGGCCGCGAGCGTGGGCCGGGTGCGCGTGGATGTAGAAAATATCAACGACGTTCCGGTGGTGACGGGCCGCGCCATGACCATTGATGAAGATGAGCCGGTGGTGTTCACCCCGGATGTGCTCGCGGCGTTTGTGTCTGACGCAGACGGCGACACCCTGGCCCTGGAAAACTTTGCCAATGTTGCAAACGGCCGGATCGGGATGCAGGACGGGGTTCCGGTCTTTATCCCGGATGAGAACTTTTTCGGCGCGGCGTCGTTTGACTATACGGTCAACGACGGCCAGGGGGGCGCCGGGTCGGGCAGCACGGCGACGGCGACGATGACGATTGATGTGACGCCGGTGAACGATCTGCCGGAAATTGGAGTGGACAACCTTGAGACAACCGAAGATGGTTTTGTCGAGACCACGGTCTCCGACCTGTTGTCCAATGACAGCGACGTGGAAGGGGATCTTACGGTAACGGATATCGGCGGCGCGGAGCACGGCGGGTTGACCGTCAATGCCGACGGTACGGTGGTCTTTACGCCGGACAGGGACTTTTTCGGCGACGCCGGTTTTTCATATACGGTAACGGACAGTGACGGCGGTCAAAGCACCGGCCGGGTGAACGTGCGGGTGAAAAGCATCAACGACGTTCCGGTGGTGACGGGCCGCGCCATGACCATTGATGAAGATCAGCCGGTGGTGTTCACCCCGGATGTGATTGCGGAATTTGTGTCTGACGCGGACGGCGACACCCTGACGATAGAGAACTTTGCGAATGTTCAAAACGGAAGTATTGAGATGCGGGACGGGGTTCCGGTCTTTATCCCGGATGAGAACTATTACGGCGCGGCGTCGTTTGACTATACGGTCAATGACGGTCAGGGGGGCGCCGGGTCGGGCAGTACGGCGACGGGAACACTGACTTTTACGATTGCGTCGGTGAACGACTTGCCGGAGCCGGGTACGGATCAGTTTGACATTCGGGAAGATGAATCTTTTACGGTGTCGGCGGCTGATCTTTTGGCCAATGACCGTGACGTGGAAGGGGAGTTGGAACTTGTCGGGGTTGGAGCAGCGGTGAACGGCGAGGTGACCCTGGATGGAGACGGTACGATCCATTTTAACCCCGCTTACAATTTTACAGGCGCCGCCGGGTTTGCCTACACGGTGAAGGACGGCGACGGCGCCGAGGCGACCGGTCTTGTGGACCTGACGGTGGAAAATGTCAATGACGCGCCCAGGCCGTTGAACAGTTATATTGAAACGGTGGAAGATACGCCGGTGGTGTTCACCCAGGATGTGCTCGCGGCGTTTGTGTCTGACGCGGACGGCGACACCCTGACGATAGAGAACTTTGCGAATGTTGAAAACGGAAGTATTGAGATACAGGACGGGGTTCCGGTCTTTATCCCGGATGAGAACTTTTTCGGCGCGGCCTCTTTTGACTACACGGTGAACGACGGTCAGGGGGGCGCGGGCCGGGGCAGTACAGCCCGGGGGCGCCTGGAAATTGAGGTGCTGCCGGAAAATGATCCTCCTGAAACAGGCGCGGACCGGTTTTCGCTCATGGAGGGGGAACGGCTGACGACCCATATGGATGCGCTGCTGGCCAATGACAGTGACGTGGAAGGCGACTTGCAGGTTACCGCGGTGAACAGCCCGGCGCATGGCGAACTCCTCGTGGAGAGCGACGGTACGATTCATTTTACGCCGGGCAGCGACTTTTTCGGCAAGGCCGGTTTTTCCTATACCGTGACGGATACGGAAGGGGCTGAGCAGACCGGCTGGATTTCGGTTGACGTGGTCAATGTGAATGACGCGCCGGAACCCGCCGACGGAATCCTGCACACGAAAGAAGATGCGCCGATCCGTTTAACGCAGGCGCTGATTGCACAATTTGCGGATGATGCGGACGGAGACGTTCTGACCGTGACCGGTTTCAGGAACGTGGCCCATGGCCGGATAGAGATGCAAAACAGTGTTCCGGTATTTATCCCCGAAGAGAACTACTTTGGCGATGCTTCGTTTGACTACACGGTGGCTGACGGCAACGGCGCAACGGCGACCGGTCATCTTGATATCGATATCGGATTTGTGAATGACCGGCCCGTTACAGGAATGGATTACGGGAAAACCCGTGAAGATGAGGGGATCACCTTCACTGCTGACGCGCTTTTGCGCAATGACTCGGACGTGGAAGACGGGGCCGGTGTGAACCTGATCTTTACGGGTGTGCACGGCGCGCTGTTTGGCCGCGTCTCTGCGGGAGCGGACGGTCTGATCCACTTCTTGCCGGACAGGGACTATTTTGGCGACGCCTATTTTCAGTACACGGTTGAAGACAGTGACGGGAGCGCCCGTACCGGTCGTGTGAGCGTTGAGGTGGCAAGCGTCAATGATGCGCCCGTGGCGCAAGGCGACCGGTTGGGGGCCTGGGGGAACGGCGCCTACGACAACCGTTACAGCGTCAGCCGTTTGTTGCAAAATGACATTGATGTAGACATGCCGTTGGATCAATTGGCGGTCACGTCGGTGGGAGGCGCGGCTCACGGAACGGTACGCCTCGATGCGAACGGGGTTGTTCACTACAGCTCCAACCACAACTGGTACGGTACGGACAGGTTTACCTACACGATCAGCGACCGGAGCGGAGAGACGGCTGCGGCAACCGTGGAGGTGAAGGTCGCCGAGAACCAGCGGCCCACGGTGAACAGTGAATTGCTAAGCCCGATCAGGGAGGATAGCATTGCGGTATTGAACCAGTCGGTGCTTTTGGCCAATGACAGCGATGTTGACGGGGGTTCCCTGTCTGTAGCGTGGGTCGGCAACGCGACCCACGGGACGGTATCCTTGGATCGCGGCACGATCCGGTTTACGCCGGATGCCAATTACAACAGTGACATCGCCGGTCCGGTCCGTTTTGATTACCGCGTCTCTGACGGCATCAGCGCGCCGGTGACGGCAACTGCGTTTATGAATGTTTTGCCGGTAAACGATCCGCCGGCGGCAAGTAATATCAGGATCGATGGCGTCAGGGAAGACGACCGGGATTATGAGATTGATGACTCATTGATACTTCAGAATGCGCGTGATGCTGACGGGGATCCGCTTTCCATATCTTCTGTCGGCGGAGCAGGCCATGGCCATGTATGGCTGGATGGTCAGGGTGACGTCCATTATCGGCCTGATGCGAACTGGCACGGGACGGACAGTTTTACCTATCAGGTGCGAGATATTCACGGGGCTGCAGGTTCAGCCACGGCTACGGTTCATGTCTCACCGGTCAACGACAGGCCGGTTGTAGAGTGGGATCGATCCGGGGGAAATGCGGGCATCGACAACAGGTATTCGATTAGCGACTTGTTGCGGGATGATACTGACGTTGACGGGGATCGGTTAAGAATCAGCCGGATTATTGACGATGATGACGGACGCGCCTGGATTAGCGGCGGCACGCTGCATTACCAGACCGACCGGGCCGGTTCCGCCACGATTCGCTACATGGTGAGTGACGACCGTGGGGGTGAGACGGAAAGCCGGCTGTTCCTTGCGATTGCGCCCAAACCCAATGCGGCGCCGGTGATTACCGGTATTACGGCAATCAATCATGAGAGAATACAAATCAATGCCTACGATCCGGATGATCCGGCCGGTGAACTGAGGTTTGTACTCACGGATGTGACCTTTGATGAAAGTCGCGTATCAATATATACAGGGTGGGGGGAGTCTTTTACGCCGGATTCGGTTTATTATAGTGGGGGAGAGCTTATATACGAGACCGGGGTATATTGGCACGGGCATGTAAGAGCCAGTACGAAAGAAGGCGCGGGTGGAACCGTTCATGATGTTCCTCCCAACACCTTGATGATAACGGTTATTGATCCCCATGGGGCCAGGACAACAAAGTCACTCGGCATATCAGATAAAAAGGTTCTTATTCGTCATGATACTCAAGATGATGGTAGTCAGGCGCCCCCGGTGGTTTTGGATCTGGACAACGACGGCGTGGAGCTTGAGCATCTCGCGGCGGGGGTGGCGTTTGACTGGGACGGCGACGGCGCGGCCGAACCCACCGGCTGGGTGGGAAGTGATGACGGCCTGTTGGCCTACGACCATGACGGCGACGGCCTGGTAACCCGGGCGGACGAGATCTCCTTTGTGGATTACCTGCCCGGCGCCGGGACGGACCTGGAGGGGCTTAACGCTTTTGATACGAATCAGAACGGCCTTCTGGACGCCCAAGATGAAGCGTGGGCAGATTTTGGAGTGTGGCAGGACGCAGACAGCGACGGTACAACGGACGATGGTGAGTTCCGCTCCCTGGATGAAGAGGGGATCACCTCCATCGGTTTGACCAGTGACGGCAATGCGCGTTTCGAGGCGGGGAACATGATTTATGGCGAGGCTGAATATACCCGCAGCGACGGCGCCGGCGGCGCGGTGGGCGATGTGGGGCTGGCAGTCGGGTCGCCGGCGGATGATACAAAAGAAGAAAGCGGCATGGAGGCGCCGTCGGCAACCGGAGAGGAGGCTGCTCCTCGTGATGAGCCTGATGGCGAAGATGCTGCTGCAGGAGGGGCGGCTTCCGGAACAGGTGGGCGTGATGAAACTCGGGTTGCTTCCGGTCCGGATAGAGGCGTGGCTGATACGGCTGAAAACAGTGCGGCGACAGGTTTGCAAGAAGAGGAAGGCGCGTCGGTACCGGAGAGTAGTGAAGCGGATGAGCTCGCGGAAGATGACGGTTCGGTAACAGACGCTTCATCTCCGGATAGTGAGGCCGCCGGTACGGCGCCGGAAGAAGAGGAAGCGTCATCCGACAGTTCTGCGGCGAATGAATCGGCGGAAGAGGACGGTGCGGTAACAGGCGCTTCATCTCCGGATAATGAGGCCGCCGGTACGGCGCCGGAAGAAGAGGAAGCGCCATCCGACAGTTCTCCGGCGGATGAGGTGACGGAAGAGGACGGTGTACCGGCAGGTTCGCCGCCCCGGGACAATGAGGCCGCCGGTGCGGCGCCGGAAGAAGAGGAAGCGCCATCGGACAGTTCTGCGGCAGGTGAACCTGCAGAAGATAACAGTTTGGCCGACAGCAATGATACCGGCCCAACCCCGGATGAACCCGGGGGGAATACGGCGGAGGAACCCCTTGTGGCGGAGGAATCCCCTGCGGCGGAGGAGTCCCCTGCGACGGAGGAGCCTGTTGATGAGGATGCGGAGATCGCCCGGATTGTCGCACAAATCAGTTCGGATATGGCCGTGCAGGACGATATTGTAAAAGAAGAGACGGAACTTTCGCCGCCGCCTGAAATAACAGTGGACGCTGCAGAAATTGCGGTTAGTGTGGAAGATGCGGCGGCCGTTGTGCTGTAGCCGGTCCGAATACAGGTGTTTCCTTGAATGAAACCAGCCAGGCAGGGGCATCGTCCTCGAGGCCTTTAATGGAGAGCGCTCTTTTTTCCGTCGCGGTGACGGCTCGCCGTCATGACAGCCCGATTACCATGGCTCAAATCAGGCATCAGTTTGACAGCGGCAAGGAGCGGCTGTCACCTGAAGAGATGGCCCGGGTGTTCAAGACGATCGGCCTGGAAGCGCGGCCGATGAAAAGTTCTTACGCCGGGCTGCAGAAATTGACCCTGCCCCTCATTATTGAAACCGTTGAAGGTGGATACCTGCTGTTATTAAAAGCAGGCGCTGAACAGGTCATGATACAGAAAAGCGGCGTCAACCACGGTGCAGCCCTGTCCCTGGAATCGTTTAAACGTCTGTGGAGCGGTAAACTTGTCGTGGTGCAGAAAAACAGGGCGGGCGAACCGGCCGTTCGTAAACGGTTCGGGTTGGGATGGTTTTTGACCGCAGCGGCAAAGTATTGGGGGGTATTGCGGGATTGCGTGCTGGCATCGTTTTTCGTTCAGTTGTTTGCGCTGCTCTCGCCCCTGGTTTTTATGCTGATTATCGATAAAGTCTTGAATCACAAGAGCCTTTCCACGCTGGATGTGCTCATCTTCGCGCTTGCTGTTGTTACCGTCTTTGAGATTATCCTGAATACACTGAGGAGTTATCTGCTCGCGCACACGGCCAACCGTATTGACCTTACCCTGGGGGTGCGGCTCTTTCGTCACATGCTGTCGTTGCCGCTCAGCTATTTTGAGAGCCGCCAGGTGGGGGATACCATTGCCCGGATGCGTGAGTTGGAAACAGTTCGACAGCTTATTACCGGCTCAGGGCTGACGCTTTTTCTGGATCTCTTTTTTGTGGTGGTTTTCCTCGCGGTCATGTTTTTATTCAGCCCGTTTTTGACGGCAATTGTACTGGCTGCTGTCCCGATTCTTTTTCTGACCTCCTTTCTGTTGACGCCGTTATTGAGAAACCGGCTGGAGGATAAATACGCCATCGGCGCCAATAACCAGTCATTCATGGTTGAAACAATTGCCGGGATTGAAACGGTAAAATCAGCAGCGGCGGAGCCTCGTGTGCAGTCACAATGGGAAGATCGGCTGGCGCACTATGTGCAATCCTCTTTTTCGGGCGGAGTGGTGGCCAACATCAGCAGTCAGGCTGCGGCCTTTATCAGCAAGGTATTGACGGTCAGCCTGCTCTACCTCGGCGCCAAGGAGGTCCTGAAAGGGAATCTGTCTGTCGGGCAGCTGATCGCTTTTAATATGCTTTCAGCGAGGGTGGTGCAGCCGATTTTGAGGCTGTCACAAATCTGGAAAGAGTTTCAGCAGGTAAAAGTTTCAGTTGCGCGGATCGCCGACATTCTGGACGTTCCGCCGGAACCCGGCTTTCAACCGGAACGGACCGTGCTGCCGCCCATTAAAGGTCGCGTCCGGTTTGAACAGGTGACGTTCCGGTATCGACCTGACGGCCCTGAGGTGTTAAGCGATATCTCCTTGGAAGCAGCCCCTGGTGAGGTCATCGGGATTGTCGGCAGTACCGGCTCGGGGAAAACAACCCTGGTAAAGTTGCTGCAGCGGCTGTATGTGCCCGAAAAAGGGCGCATATTGATTGATGCTATGGATTTGGCCCTGGCCGATGCGTCATGGCTGCGGCGCCAGATCGGCGTCGTGATCCAGGACGGGATTTTATTTAATTGTTCTATCCGGGATAATATTGCCATGGGCAATCCGGCTATGGAGACCGAACAGATGATTGCGGCGGCTGAGTTGGCAGGGGCGCATGAATTTGTCATGGGTTTGTCCCATGGGTATGATTCCCTTCCGGGAGAGCGGGGGAGCCGGCTGTCAACCGGCCAGCGGCAGCGGATTGCCATTGCCCGCGCCTTGGTGAGTGATCCCCGGCTGCTTATCCTGGATGAGGCGACCAGTGCGCTCGATTATGAATCGGAGCTGTATGTTCAAAAGAACATGAAAACGATTTGTCAGGGCCGCACGGTTTTTATGATTGCCCATCGTCTTTCAACGGTACGTCATGCCGACCGGATTGTTACCATTGAGCAGGGCCGCATTATAGAGAACGATACGCCTGCCCGGTTGTTGTCAAGCAACGGCCGTTATGCATCACTGTACCGAATTCAGGAAGGCGGACATGTCGCAGCCGGATAAATTGTCGGCGCCGGAGAATGGATTCGGGCCAAAAGCTGCGGATACGGAGAATAAGCGCTTTTCCCGTCGCGATGACGATTTTATGCCGGCGGCGCTGGAAGTGTTACATCGGCCCCCTGCGCCGTACTCGAGGGCGATGCTGCTGTTTATTATCATATTTTCAGCCTTTGTCATCTCCTGGGCGGTTGTCGGTAAAATGGACATTGTTGTCACGGCGCCCGGAAAAGTGGTTCCCATGGGCAAGGTGAAAGTTATTCAGCCCCTTGAAACCGGGATTGTTCGAAAAATTCATGTGCACGATGGACAGCAGGTGCAAAGAGGCGACCCGTTAATTGAACTTGACAGTACTGAAAACAGGGCTGATCGACGCGCCCTGGAAAAAGAACTGCTGGTGGCCAGGATGGAGACAGCCCGTCTGACTGCGCAAATGAAAAACCAGGATACCCTCGTGCGCTACCCGGTGGAGGCTGATGAAGGGCTGGTCCGAAGTTACAATCTGATTCTGCAAAGTGCGCGTAGGGAATACAGGCAGCGCATATTAACATTGAACAGTGAAATCAAGCGCACACAGGCGGAAATGGAGACGTTAACGGCCGGTGTCCATCGACTGGAAGAGTCGGTAAGACTGTCGGAGGCGCTCTTTGCCAAAAAGAAGCGCCTCGCTGACCGGGGTATTATTACAAATGCGGAATATATCCAGGCTGAAATTGAGATCGTATCTGCCCGAAAAAGCCTGCAAACCGAGAAAAACCGCCTGACGGAAGCCCAAACAGGAATTACGAAGGCCCGTGAACAAAAACAACTGGTAAAGGCGGAATATCGGCATCAGCTTCTCGATGAAATGTCTGAAGCGGAGAAAAAACAGGGGGCCCTTTCCGAGCAGCTGGTCAAAATTACCAGCCGCCAGGTAAATGCCACTTTAAAAGCGCCCGTGAATGGCATTGTCCAGCAGTTGGCCATTCATACGATTGGCGGCGTTGCAACCGCCGCCCAGCCGTTAATGGTTGTTGTCCCGCTTGACGGCGGCCTTGAAGTACAGGCGAACGTGTTAAACAAGGACATCGGGTTTGTTGATAAAGGTCAGGCTGTTTCAGTAAAGGTCGACGCGTATCCTTTTACCCGGCATGGAGATTTGGAGGGCGTATTGGAATGGGTGGGAAAGGATTCTGTTGTTGATCAGACCCTGGGGCCGGTTTATCCCGTTCGTGTTTCCCTTCAGCAATATGAAGTGCCCAAGGAGGTGAATGGTCGCCAAGGAGAGGTCTCACCCGGCATGACGGTGACAGCGGATATCAGGATTGGGCGGAGGCGGATTATTGAGTACTTTTTAGGGCCGATCCTGCGCTATAAAGATCGGAGTTTGCGCGAGCGCTAGAATCGTGGCTATAACCTTTTAGGGGTGATTTCGGATGACCGGTAAAAACAGGAACAGTGACAAGCAATCCCCAAAAGATGCTTCGGAGACGCTCAACAGGCATATTCTGGAGCAATCAAGGGAGATTCTGAAGCGGCTGCCTGCAGTAGGGCCTGTGCTGCTGTTGTATATGCAGTCAAGCCATAGGCGCTTTACCTTTATCAGTGACCTGGAGTGGCTGTTAATGCCGCCCCTGATGCTCAAGCAGTGTAAACTTTACATGGAACGGGACTTTCCGATTGGTTATGTTTCATGGGCTTTTTTGAGTACATCTGTTGAGCAGCGGCTGGTTCAAAGCGGCGGTCGGCTGGCTGCCGGTGAGTGGAAATCGGGCGAGCAGTTATGGCTGATTGATATTGTCGCCCCCTTTGGCAGTGTGGATAAAATATTAACCGATGTGCGCGACAGTATTTTCCCGGGTCGTGATATTATGATCCTCGCGCCGGATCCTGAAACGGGCGGAGTGACGCGCAGAAAAATGTCCGCTTTCATGCCGGGAAAAAATGTTCATTGAATACACTAAAACCGTACAGCGGGATTTTCGTTTCCTAATGATGGCGGGGATCTGTTTTTTGGGGACAGCAGTTGCGCCGGCCCCGTCCATGTCTCTTGATCTCATCAGGGCATGGGAATACGCATTGCAGCATGATGACGCCTACCTGGCTGAAGTTGCAGACCTGGAAGCTCAGAAAAAAGGCGCCTGGAAAGCCGTGGCCGATCTTGGCCCCAGGCTGGACGGGTCCATCGGTTTGTCCCGAAAAAGAGACTGGATGCGCTCAGATATTGCCCCCGGCTCTGTGGAAGATGAAGATACGGCCACAGACGATCTGACCCGTTCAGCATGGTATGATGAACAGGTTCTCGCCCTGTCACTTCTTCAGCCGCTTTTTGATATGAAAAGAATAAATGCGGCCAAGAAGGCGTCCCTGGAACGTGACCAGGTGGATGTGCGCCTCGAGAAAGCACTGGAGGAGCTCATTGTAAAAGTCGCGACGCAATATTTTGCCATCCTGGACGCAAAAGATGCCCTGGCGCTCGCAATTGCCGAACGAAAAACATTAGCTGAACAGGTGGTGTTTGCCAAGGAGCGCCGTATGGCCGGTATGGGGACGGTACTGGATCTTTTTGATACGGAAGCGCGCTACCACCTCGCCCAGGCGAAAGAACTGGAAATGAAGGCAGCACTGAGTGATTCATGGAGAGGTCTGTGGACGACGATTGGGCGTGCTGATCTGAATATTACGCCGTTAAAGAAAGAACTGCCCCCTTTCCACAGGGACTATGATCATGTTGAGAAATGGATCCAAACGGGGATGGGGGCAAACAGCGACCTGAACATTCGCCGTATAGAAAAAGAAGTTTTCGACTATGAGCGTAAAATTGCAAACAGTAACCATTTCCCGATAATATCGCTTGTTGCTGACCATACTTATACCCAAACATCTGACGGGCTCTCCGGATATGGCGTGGATGAGAAAGAGTACCGTTACGGGGTTAGGGCAAGTATGCCGCTGTTCAGAAGCGGTGAAACACTGCTTTTAGGGGCGCAAGCGGGAAAAAAGGTCATCGCCGCCCAAAAACGGCTTGATCTGCAGTTAAAGCATCTGGACCAGGAGCTTCATTCAGCTCATGCGTCAATGAATACCTTATATGATACCATTTTAGCATACCGTGATGCTGTAGCTGCCGGTAAAAATGCGTTGGAAGGCAAAAAAGTCGGTTACCGGGAGGGCGTCAGCACCAGTCTTGATGTACTGGATGCGCAACGGGATTATTACCGGGAATTACATGAATACCATAAAACCAGGTATCGCTATATTCTATCTGTTTTGAATTTTAAAAAACTGGCAGGCGTTCTGGCGCCAAGTGATCTGGAATGGATCAACAGTCAACTTGGTGAGTAATATGTCTGCATGGACCCGGGCATTATTTTCAACAATAGAATAGATGAGGAGTCGCTTATGGCATCGAACAAATCTGCAACTTCATTGAATCAAGCCGAGCGTGAAAAAAGAGACGAAGTCACAACCGGAAAAGAGGAATCCCTGCCCCTTCATTTGCCTGATGAATTAAAAGCAGGTGTTTTTTCCAATAACGCCTTTATCGATTTTAATCCGGAGCAGTTTAACCTTGATTTTTTTAATATCGCCAGAATGTCGAATGCAGTTGTGGCGCGTGTCGTCACAACACCGCAGAGTTTTAAACGGTTTACCATGTTATGTGTCCAGCAATTGAAAAAATATGAAGAAAAGCATGGAACCCTGAGTCGCCATGAATCAGCAAAAGAAAAGAACGCAGGAGAGAAAAGCGGCGGCTGATAGCCCTAATGCTGCTATATGGACTGGAACAATTTGAAAAGCATGCTGTTCCTGTTCAAACCATCCTCGGTGATAGCGGGCGACCGGATCGTCATCCGTACGAGTTATTCTTGCAATTAAAAAGGTATTGAACATCGAAGAACCAGGATCCGGCATCCCCGGAGCAACGGCTTGAGACCTTTGCAGAACGCTCCTTTTTACCCGATTTTGGCGTCAGGCTCAAAATGTAAGCATCGAAATATTCAATATATTCCTCCGGTACCATTTTTCGCCTTCCTTGA
>Ga0209457_1000200_pt1 | contig 16435 bp, 14 predicted proteins | sample WorMetHEROISLAND_5_FD_187410 | JGI IMG/M metagenome (GOLD analysis project Ga0209457, IMG submission 187410) | Marine gutless worms symbiont microbial communities from Max Planck institute for Marine Microbiology, Germany - Olavius sp. 5 HERON... ... | reverse complement strand
GCGACCATTTGCCTGGGTAACGTACGGCTTCTGACTCTGATGATCAGAATCTCCCTATCCTTTGGCGGTATTTCAATCTTCGGTGTTTTTCTTGGCATAATGCCAAGATATACATTATATAGCTTACCTTGTCAATTAGGCACTAGCTGAAAGCTACCCGTCTAAAGACGGGGGTTTCAACCTTAGGATGGACGAATGAACCCATCCGTGGCCTGCAAAATCCGGGCTAACCGGCGCCTTTATGGCTATCGTCTTTAATCAATTTTCCCGACACGATGGATTTTAATCACATTGGTGCTGCCCTGCCTGAGCCCCATACCGATCACCAGAACGATGAGATCGCCCTTTTGCACATACCCTTTTCCCATGAGTAGATGCTCGCTGCTGTTGATAAGTCGTTGGACGTTGTTGATCTTGGGAATGTACATGGGCGTAATGCCCCACAATAGGGAAAGCCGGTTATAGGTCTCTTTTTGCGAGGTAAAGGCATAGACCGGCTTTAAAGGACGCTGCTTGGAAATTTGTTTGGCGGTACCGCCCGACAGCGAAAAGGATACAATGCAGGTGGCATCGATTTCGTGCAGAATATTAACAGCCGATTGAGCCACGGCGTGGGTGATGGGGTCTGTAAGATCCGATGAATAGGGGATGTTATAGGTCATAAAGGGCGAATCTTCGCTGTTCCGGGCGATTTTCGCCATCATCTTAACCGCCCTGTGAGGGTATTTGCCCGAAGCGGTCTCGCCGCTCAGCATCACGGCGTCAGTGCCGTCAAAGATGGCGTTGGCCACATCCGACGCTTCGGCCCGGGTGGGAATAGGGTTAACACTCATTGTTTCCAGCATCTGAGTAGCGGTGATCACCGGTTTGTTCTTTTCGCGGCAGCGGACAATAATGTCCTTTTGAATGGTGGGCACCAATTCCGGCTCCATCTCCACCCCCAAATCACCACGGGCCACCATCACGGCATCGGCCTGCGCTAAAATACCCGCCAGGTTTTCCACCGCCTCGGGTTTCTCGATCTTGGCCACCACGGGAATATCGCTGCCACGGCGTTTTAACAGCGCTTTAATATCCAGCAGATCTTCAGCCCGGCGCACAAAAGAGAGGGCAAAGTAATCTACCTTGTTCCGGATTCCGAAACTGACATCCCGCTTGTCTTTTTCGGTTAATGCAGGCGCCGATACCGATACCCCGGGCAGGTTAATGCCTTTATTCTCCTTGAGCAGACCACCGCTTACCACCACACACTCCACCTGCTCTTTGCTTACGGCCACCACCTTGAGCCGGATCAGTCCGTCATCCAACAAAATCTTATCATTGACAACTACATCCTTGGGCAAATGGGTGTAGGTGGTGCCGGCAAGCTTGCTGTTTCCCGCGATGCGTTGGGTGGTAATGGTAAAGGGCGCGCCCCTTTTAAGATGAACGGGCTTCCCCTTCTCCAGTTTACCAACCCTGATTTTGGGCCCTTGCAAATCAGCCAGGACAGCGATGGGGACGTTCATGGTGCGGGAGATGGAACGCAAGGTACGGATCACCTCCACATGATCTTCGTAACTGCCGTGTGAAAAATTTAACCGGGCCACAGTCACCCCGGCGGCAACAAGCTTTTCCAATGTGGCCCGGTCGCGTGAAGCCGGTCCGATGGTGGCGACGATTTTGGTTTTCAACTCCATGAAAACACCCTCAAATTATAGATGTAAGATGAGCCTTAGATTTTTTTTTGCAAGGCGCTCAGGCACACATGTCACGGCTACGGGCGTTGCGCCGTTTGCGCCGCTTCCCAACCGAGCAGCGCTTTTTTCCTGGCCGCTCCCCAACGATACTGATGAATCCGGCCGGTCTTGGAAATCACCCGATGGCAGGGGATGAGGAAAGAGACCGGGTTAACGGCCACCGCATTGGCCACCGCCCGAACTGCTTTGGGGCGGCCGATAAAAGCGGCGACATCCTGATAGGAGACAAACCGACCCTGGGGAATATTCAAAAGCGCCTTCCACACCTGCACCTGAAAATTGGTGCCTTTTATTTGCAGGTTAAACGGCACGTCCGCTTTTTCCGAAGCGCCCCTAAAAATACGTTTTACCATTCCGGAAACATATTGAGAATTTTCACTGAAATCGGCCCCGGGATAGGTTTCAAGAAGCTGGTTGAAGGTATCCTCGGGATGATCCTTGTTTACAAATCCCAGGTAGCAGATCCCCCGGCGGGTGAGGGCCAAAAGAGACTTCCCGAAGGGGGTCGGCTGGAACCCATACTCGATTTTCAGCCCGGCGCCTTTTTTTTTAAATTCCCCGGGCGTCATGGCATCAAAGGTGACATAGAGATCGTGAAGCCGGCCGGGGCCGGACAACCCTGCGTCTAAGGCGGTATCCAGAACGCTCCGGGCATTGACCAATTTCTGTTTGGTGTACTCCAGGGTTAAATATTGCATAAACCGCACAGGGCTGATACCGGCCCAACGCTTAAACAGCCGGTCAAAATGGTATTTGCTTAGATGAACACTTCGGGCAATTTGTTCCAGGCCGGGCCGGGCCTTAAAATTCGCTTCAATAAATTGAATTGCCTTTTCGATTCGCCTAAAATCATCCGCGTTTTGTGAAAAATCGGTTGCAGACATCTTTATCTCCTTGATGATGTTGTTTGCCCAATACGATAATCCGGCCGACTATTAATAACCACCCGAATTTTGCTGAAATGTCAAACCGGTTTGCATACAGCGGGTACAACGCATGCTGAAAAAATCACCATTATTGAGAACCAACAACAACCACCGCTGTTGTTGAAATACTGAGCAATATTCGGGTCGCTGAATCACTGCCGATGGAGTATCATTATAATAAGCTCCCGCTGCTTAAACGCGACGCTCTTTTATGGCGGCCAAGATAACCGTGTTTCATCCGGCCGAGGGAACCTGGCCGCCGCAGCCGCCGCCTTCAGGCGGTTGAGAATGCACCTTGAAAAAGGATCATGTGAAAACCATCCACACAGCCATCCGGCCGGAAACGGCAAACCGGGTAATGGGATTGAACGAGTGGATGCTGATCGTTGTTTTGTCTATATTATGGGGCGGCTCCTTCTTCTTTGTGGGGGTGGCCGTTAAAGAAATCCCGCCGCTAACCATCGTATTTTGTCGAGTTGCCCTCGCAGCGGTTATTCTTTTGGGTGTTGTTTATTTAAAAGGAGCCAAGATGCCTTCCTCACCAGGTTTGTGGGGCGGGTTTTTAGTCATGGGACTGCTGAACAACCTGATCCCTTTCAGCCTGATCGTCTGGGGACAAACCCATATTGAGAGCGGTCTTGCCAGTATTCTAAATGGGACGACACCCATCTTCAGTGTTATCCTGGCCCACTTTTTAACCAAAGAGGAGAAGCTCACCACCCACCGAATCGTAGGCGTTTTGGTGGGCTGGACGGGTGTTGCCGTGCTGATCGGGCTGGATTCACTGCAAGGGCTTGGTTTGGAGGTGGTGGGTCAAATAGCGGTTTTGGGCGCTGCATTTTCCTATGCCTGCGCCGCCATTTACGGACGCCGCTTCAAAGGCATCAGTCCTGTCGTTGTGGCCGCCGGGATGTTATCCGGCTCAGCAGTGATGACGCTGCCGCCGGCGTTGCTGGTGGAGCGCCCCTGGAACCTGTCGCCGGGTCTTATCACCCTGCTGGCTCTTTTGGGGCTTGCCGCAGTCAGCACCGCACTGGCCTACATTATCTATTTCAGAGTGCTGGCCGCTTCAGGACCCACGAATGTACTGTTGGTCACCTTTTTGGTTCCCTTTAGCGCCATTTTACTTGGCGCGCTGGTGTTGGGCGAGCGGCTGGGGTGGAATGCCTTCGTCGGTATGGGGATCATCCTGAGCGGTCTGCTCGCGATTGATGGCCGACTGGCCAAAAAACTAAAGCCAAATTAAGCCGAATCCCGCTTAGACGCGGCTTCGCCAAGAATAGGGGGGTGGCCGACTGTAAATTACGGCGCAAGTTTAAGCTTTTGGCCCACGCTGAGGGTGTTTTCCGTCAAGCTGTTCCACTTTTTCAACTGGTCCACGGACACCTCGTTTTTCGTGGCAATGCTGTAAAGGGTGTCCCCTTTTTGCACGGTGTACATGGCGGCGGCTTTTAACGGTTTTTTGGCGGTGACCCCCTTTTTCAGTCGGGCTGCTTTTTTCGGGACGGCCGCGGTTACGGGCTTTTGGGCGGAAGTATCGGCACTCCGGATGCGCAAATGATTCACCATTGATTCCAGACGCTCAATTCGGCCGGAGAGCCGGTCAAAATCATCCTTGGACACCCACTTCACCGCGACGGACTCAGGCCGCGCGGCCGACTCGGGCTGAGGGCCGGGTTTCATTTGAGACCGCTGCTCTAATCGGGCAATCCGGCTTTCCATCTGCTTCAACTGATTCTCCACTTCCGAGCTGCCCGAAATATTGGTGCTCCCACGGGTGGCGCCGATCCAATTAAAGAGCAGCCAGGTCAATGCAGCGCCCACAATGAGAAATCCCACTATAGCGCCATACCGTTTAAAAAACCCTTCGGGTTCCTTTGCGTCCCACTCTTCGTGGGCGCTTTGGGCGTCAAACCCGTCATCCTCCATAATATCGTCCGACGGATCCGATTCAGATGCACTCTTTTCTATCTGTTCATCGGAACTATCCAACGCCATTTTGTAGGGGCCGCGCTCCATTTGTTCTTCCACGAATGTCATCTCCTGTGCCGTGGTGTTTGCCAAACCACTTCAGCCGTATTATGAATTATTCAGGATTGATAAGCACTTAAATCCCGTTTGCGGGATTATTAATAGCGTAGGTGAGCCGCTCATATCAAGGAATTACTGTTGACTTTGACCCCACCGCGCCCCCCAAAACTCATCCTGGCATCACAATCACCCCGCCGCAGGGAGCTATTATTAAAAGCGGGCTTTGTTTTTGAAACCATCCCCAGTCAGGTGAATGAAAGGATGCCGGATCAAAGCGCTCCGGAAGTAACGGCCGAACGGTTGGCGCTGGCCAAAGCGCGGGATATCGCCGGCCGGCATCCCGATGCCGTGGTGTTGGGCGCCGATACCATTGTGGTGTTAGGGGCGGCCGTTTTGGGTAAACCCGACAGCAATCATCACGCCCGCGACATGCTGCAACGACTCAGTGGTGCTTGGCATCAGGTCATCACCGGTTATGCGGTTGTTCACCACACCCTGGGGAAATCGGTCAGCGCCGCCATCATCTCGGCGGTCAAATTCAAAAGATTGACGCCGGCGGAAATCGAGTGGTACATAGGGACCGCCGAACCGGAGGATAAAGCCGGTGCATATGCCATTCAGGGTGTCGGTGCTTTGTGGGTGGAAAAAATCCGTGGCTCTTATACCAATGTGGTGGGGCTGCCGATTTGTGAAGTTGCGCAGGCCTTGATACAAATGGGTATTCAACACCCGAGCCACACAAAAATTGTAACTGGCGGATGATGACAGCCATTTCACAAAATCTTACGGCAATTCAGACGCATATTGCCGAGGCGGCGCTTACCGCCGGTCGTGCGCCCGACGAGGTTCAACTGGTGGCGGTCAGCAAAACCATTGCCGCCGAGGATATCCGCCGGGCCATCGAGTCCGGTGTCACCGTACTGGGCGAGAACTATATTCAAGAGGCGCGGGCCAAATTCGAGCAGCTTTCCACCCTGCCTGCAGCCTGGCATTTCATCGGTCATTTGCAGACCAACAAAGCCAAATACGCAGTGCGTCAATTTGATCTGATTCATACGGTGGACTCCTCCCGCGTGGCAAAGGCCATCAATCGGGAGGCCGCCAAAATCGATAAAATTCAACAAATTTTAATTCAGGTCAATATTTCCAAAGAGGAGACCAAAGCGGGCATCGAAACGGAAAAAGTCGCCGAATTGGCTGAGGAGATCGTCCATCTGGATCATCTGAAACTGAAAGGGCTCATGACCATGCCGCCCTTTTTTAACGCACCGGAGAAGGTGCGGCCCTTTTTTCGGCGGCTTCGGGAAACCCGGGATCAATTGCGGCAAAGGAACCTGCCGGGTGTTGACCTGGCTGAACTCTCCATGGGGATGACCGGCGATTTTGAGGTGGCCATTGCCGAAGGCGCCACCTTGGTGCGGATTGGAACCGCCATTTTCGGAGAACGGGCTTGAAGGTGCTCCTGCACATCTGCTGCGCCCCATGCGCCATCTATCCCATTGATTTTTTGCGCGCTGATGGGATTAAGTTGATGGGTTATTTTTACCGCAACAATATTCACCCTTTAACCGAGTGCCGGCGCCGGGAAGAGACGCTGAAAACCTATGCCGCGTCGAGCCGTGTAAAGCTCATTATTCAATCAGGCTACGATATTCAAGCGTTTATCCGGGATATCGCCTTTCGGGAGGCCAACCGCTGCACAATTTGTTATCATCTGCGCCTTACCAGCACCGCCCAGGTTGCCCACAAAGGCAAGTTTGACGCCTTTGGCACCACGCTTCTTTACAGCAGGTTCCAGAATCATGAAAAGGTCCGCGCCACGGGCGAGGCCGTGGCCAAGGCCGTCGGTGTTCCTTTTCTTTACCACGATTTTCGCATCGGCTGGAAAGAGGGTGTTACCCGCTCCAAGGAGATGAAGATGTATCGTCAGCCTTACTGCGGCTGCATCTACAGCGAAACGGAACGCTATTTAAAAAAGGCTGGGAAAACGTGATCCATGATCTTTGGCCTCCCCGGTGATACTGTTGCGGGTCCATTCAACCCGAATTTTGCATGAAATTTTACCGGAAAATTATTTATATTTGATATTTCAGCTTGCTATCAATATGTTTGCTGTTATTTCTTAGACACCGTTTGGGTGTTTTGACATTGACAACAGTTGGTAAAATTTCATCCGGACGGACGCTCACGGGCTGCGTCCATTGGCTGTGTTATCAAGGGCTCGCGGTATTAGCATACAGCTTCGCCCTTGCTGCCTTGCCAATGAACCCATCCGTGGCGTGCAAAATCCGGGTTCATATGTTGAACACACTACCAACAATCCCATCACCACTGCTGACGGACTGAGAACAACGCCATCATGTTTGGAAATTTTCTCTATTTTATCAGCGCCCTTCTCATTTACGCCACCTGCCCTATTCCCGAAGCAGCCCCGTTTACCCTGCCCGTCAGCCTGTTGCTGTTCTTTTTAAAAGGGATCTTCTTTTACGGTCTCTGCCGACACCGTTTTGGCGTGCGGCGCCCCATGAAGGCGGCACAGTCCAACCTGCACATTGATCGCCAATTTGATCAAACCCTGCGTAACCTGTCCATCTTGGCGCTGGTTTTCTTTGCCGCCGACCTCTATGGTCTGAACCTGACCGCCTTTACCGGCCGCTATCCCCTTTTTCAGTCGTGGCCCTCTTTGGAAGCGCTTCTCTTTTTGGGGACTTATATCGCCTACATGGGCATTCTGTGGGCCAACGCGTATACAGCGGAGCAAAAAATCAGTCGCTGCGCCCTTTCGCGCAAGAGCTATGTATTCGGGCAGATCCGCTTTAACCTGCCCCTTTTAATCCCCTGGCTGCTATTATCGTTTCTCATCGATCTGATCAGCCGGACGGCCTTTGAACCGATCGAGCGTTGGGTTGCATCGTTTTGGGGGGAGTTGATCTTTTTTACCCTCTTTCTTTTACTGGCCGCTATTTTGGCGCCGGCCCTGATTCGTCATATATGGGGCTGCATTCCCCTGGAACCGGGCCAGGCCCGGGACCGGATTGAGCATCTATGCCGCGCATCGAAGTTGCACTATGCTGAGATCCTGCGCTGGCCCCTTTTGGGCAGCCGGACGATGACCGCCGGCGTGATGGGCCTGGTCGGGCGGTTTCGTTATCTGTTGGTGACCGAAGGGCTGTTACAGGTAATGAATCCCCCGGAAATTGATGCGGTCATCGCCCACGAAATCGGCCATGTCAAAAAGTACCATCTGGTCTACTACTTTCTTTTTTTGGTGGGTTATATGGTGCTCTCCTGGGCCCTGGTCGATTTTCTTCAGCTTTTACTCATCACCACCTTGCCCCTTTTGAGCCTCACCGCAAAAATGGGGTTTACTTCCCAAGAAACCGCTTTATGGCTTTTTAACCTGCTCAATATCGCTCTTTTTTTAATCTACTTCCGGTTTCTCTTCGGATATTTTATGCGCAACTTCGAACGACAGGCCGATGCTTTTGCCTTTACCCGGGCGCAAACCGCCCTTCCGTTGGTCGCCGCCTTTAAAAAGATCAGCCTTTACAGTGGTCAGGACCCCGACAAACCCAACTGGCACCACTATAGCATCAACGAGCGGATTCATTTTCTGCTGGATTGCGAAGCCACTCCCGATACAGCGCCGCGCCATCATCGCAAGGTAAACCGGATGCTGGGGAGGTATTTTGCCATGCTGGTGCTGATCGTCTGGGTGGGTTGGCAGCTTCACTTCAGCGTCGGCGGCGCCAAGTTGACCCTGAGCCTGCAGGAAACCGCGTTGACTCGAGAGCTAGCCCGGCAGCCCGGCAACGCCGATCTTTACGGATATTTGGGCGACCGCTACTATTTTGCCGAAAAATATGATCTGGCTGTGGACGCCTATGAAAAAGCCTTGGCCATTGATCCGGCTCACGCCGAAGTCCTCAACAACCTGGCCTGGTTGCTCATCACCAGTGAAGATCCCAACCGGCGTGATCCTAAAAATGCGCTCATCCTGGCCCGGCAAGCGGTGGAATTAAAGCCCGCGGCCCATATATTGGATACCCTGGCCGAAGCCTGTTTTGCCAACAAAAATGTAGCAGAGGCAATACGCATCGGCCAAATGGCCTTGGAACGGGCCGACGCTAATAAGCCCTACTTTAGGGCGCAACTGGAGAAATTTCAGCAGGAAAAAGCCGAATGAGAAAGCGAACGTATCTGGAAAAGGTTTTGCACAACGCCGTTACCGAATCGTCACCCGCCTTACCTCCATCAGATCACAGAGCCCTTCAAACACCTTGGCCACCCCCTCTTGTTTCAAAGTGGTCATACCCTCTTCAACAGCGGTTTGACGAATTCGATCAATTCTCCGGCCGGTTTGGATCTGCTGTTTGATGGTGTCGGTACCCATCAGTAATTCGATGATGGCTGTGCGTCCGCAGTAGCCCACATTATTGCAGTGACGGCACCCCGTAGGGCGGTAAAGGATGAGCTCGTCGGTATAGGGAATATGTAAGGTGTCGTTAAATGCCTCCGCGCCATACTCCCGCACCAGTTGATCATATTCGGCCCGGTTCGGATGATAGGGCGCTTTGCATTCCGGGCAGAGCGCCCTTACCAGCCGCTGGGCCAAAATGCAGAGAATCGCATCAGCAAAATTAAACGCATCCATTCCCATATCGAGAAGGCGAGTGATACTTTCCGGCGCGCTGTTGGTGTGCAGGGTCGACAAAACCAGGTGACCGGTAAGGGAGGCTTCAATGCCGATCTTGGCCGTCTCTTTATCGCGCATCTCGCCGACCATGATCACATCGGGATCGGCCCTTAGAAATGAACGCATGGCCATGGCAAAATCGAACCCGATCTTCGGTTTGACCTGCACCTGGCGCAACCCTTTCTGGGTAATTTCTACCGGATCTTCCGCCGTCCAGATCTTTTTTTCGGGGGTATTGATATGGGCCAGGGCCGAGTGCAGTGAAGTGGTTTTGCCCGATCCGGTGGGGCCGCAGGCCAAAATAATCCCGTACGGCATGGCGATCATTTTTTTAAACTGCTCGTAATTGCACGGAGAAAAACCAATTTTTTCCAACGGCAGCGGTTCACCGGCATTTAAAATTCGCAGCACCACATCCTCCACGCCCCCCTGGGTGGGGATCGTGGCGACCCTCAGTTCAATGTTGCGGCCGCCATAGCGTTTAAACTTGATTTTACCGTCCTGGGGCTTACGCCGTTCGGCAATATCGAGATCGGACATAATTTTGATGCGCGAGATAATGGCGTTGCGATAGGTGGGGGGAATTTTTTGATAAACGTAGCATTGACCGTCCACCCGAAAGCGCACCACCGTTTTCAGACGGCCGCTGTAAGGTTCAATATGGATGTCCGACACCCGACGCTCATCGGCATCCACAATAATCTTATTGACCAGTTGCACCACCACACTATCTTCCTCACCCACCAGATAAGTTGAACCCTCGGCCTCTTCGGGTATATCCGGATCAAACCGGGAAATGATGCCGTCAATACCGCCGGGTTTTTCATCGAGATCAAAAAAAAGATCGATATAGCGGTCGATATCCTCGGGAATCGCGACACACAGTTCAATGGTTTCACTTTTGAAAAGTGAGCGGATGAGGTCTACCTTTTCGCCATTATTCGGCGCATCAACGGCAATGACCACCCGGCCGTTTTCTTTTTTAAGCGGAACCCAGTGATTGGTTTTTAAAAAGGTCGGCTTTAAACCGGAAAGCAGCGTTTTGACGGGTCGGGTTGTGGGTGAAAAGGAGATAAAAGGGGTATTGTAAAAACGGCTCAGGGCTGCACCCATATCCTCCAGGGTGATTTTACGTTGTGAGGTCAGCGCTGCGGCGACACTTACGTTCCGGCTGCGCGCCTCAACCCGGGCCGCTGTCAAATCCCCATTGGATATAGTCCCGTCATCAACCAGCGTCTCAAAAAAATCCGTTGGCTTTTTCATGATACCATTCCCACCATTCGGCCCCACCGTTTTAACCGGCCCCGAACGATTTTTATGAATTCGGGCTCCTTGATGATTTCGACTTGAAAACAAAACAGCGCTATACCTGTTTTCGCATATTCAACTGGATCAGAATTTTTCTGACGCCGCCCCAAATCAGTAAAATCCCCAACAAGTAGAAACAGAAATAGACAAAGTAGATCGCCCCTTCGGAAAAGACCGGAATCGTCTTCACCTGTGCAATGACTGCGGGGCTCCGGTAAAAGACACCAATACCGGCGAGGAGCAATAAAGCGCCCCACAACAGTTGAAATCCATCACGCTGCTTTTGCACATCTCCCCCTATCGGCCATAATCCGGGATAATGGAGAAAAACATATCAGGCGTTCCTTTTCAAGGTCAACCAACCAGGGCGGTTTGCCCCACGCGTTCTTTAAAGGCGGAAGGAGCGGTGTCGCGAATATAGCGCTCAATCCCGTCAACAATTCCGTCGCACAGCCGATCCTGATACGCAGCATTTTCTAACCGCTGATTCTCACGGGGATTGCTGATAAAGGAGGTTTCCACAAGGATCGCCGGCATGCGCGCACCCATCAGCACATAAAACGGCGCCTGTTTCACTCCTTTGTTTTTGATATACGTATAATTGGCCTTTTGCAGCTTACCGACCATGGCGCTTTGCACATACCCGGCCAACCGGGCCGACTCGTTGATTTTGGCATTTTGCATCAGATCCATCAAAATATCGTGTAGATCGCTGATGTTTTTCGTGGAAGTGGCGTTCTCCCGGGCGGCCACCAACATCGCTTCGTCATCTGTTGCCAAATTGAGAAAATAGGTTTCGATTCCGTAAGCTTCTTTCCTTTTGGCGGCATTGGCGTGGATGGAGATAAACAGATCGGCATTTTTCGTATTGGCGATGGCCGTACGCTCCTCGAGGGTCAGATAGCGGTCGCTTTTACGGGTCAAAATCACATCGGCCCCTAACCGGGCTCGAACTTTTTGAGCCAGCTTGTGGGCGATCCGTAAAACAATGTATTTTTCATGGCTCTTGTTGAAATACCCTCTCGCACCATAGTCTTTACCCCCGTGCCCTGCATCGATCACAATCCTTTTAACCCCTAGCGCCAACTGTTTGGCCAAAGCCGAAGGATCCAGCTCATCGCCGGGTGTCGGTGCGGGATTCGGCGCCGTCGGCCGTGGTTTTTTGACGACCCCCTTTGGCGGGGCGGTCGGGCGCTCTTTACCCCACAAATCGATCACAATGCGGAATGGATCCGGCAGAGAAAAGATTTTATAGGTCTGTAGTGATTTGATGTCCACCACCACCCGCACCTGGTCATGGGTGTATTGGCCCGCGCGGGCATCGGTGAGCAGATCGTCATTAATCGTGATGGTGTTTTGGACCGTATCGGCCAAGCGGCTGTTTACCAAATCCACATAGAACCGGCGCGGTTTGTTGATAGCCGGGTCTCGACGTAGCACCCGATATTTATACTCGGTGGTTTTATCCGCGTCAATCACCAAACGGGTGTAGTTGGGGTTGGAGTAGTGTCGTAGGCCCGTGACTGTAACCAGGCCCGTTGCAGTCGATGGGGGGGGGTGAGTGTTGGAAGGGTTTTGGGCGACGTAAGGGGATGGCTCAGCCGGCGCCGTAGGGCGATTGTTTTTCAGCACCATCAGTCGGGCCGCCGATTTTGGGCCATAGCGGCTTTTGGCGTGCTGGTTGATCACCTGCTCGTACAAAGCGCGGGCCGACTGCCAATCCACCGGGTTACGGGAATAGTCGAATAGCCGCTCGTAGAGCAAACCGGCATTGAAGAGCCCCGCCGCGGCCCAGGGTCCTTTGCGGTCGTGGCGGTAAGCACTCAAATAGGCATCGATACAGGTTTTCCAGCCGGAACGCAACGTTTGGCGGTTGCGATCTTTCCGGAGTTCTTTATTGCAGGCATGGGCCTGATTAAAAAGATCGCGGGCCGGATCCTCGGATGCATCATTTTCTTTGGGCCGGGGTTTTCTCTGAACCGAAGCCCCTTTCTTTTCGGCATGCCGGTCCGTTTTACGCGGTACGGATTGCACAGTTGCGCCGGGGGCCGTGCGTATTCCCAAATCTTTTATTGCCGCCAACGCTTTCGGCCTGTAGGCGCTCTTCGGAAATCGTTTGACAATCCGGTTATACAGATCCAGGGCTTCCTGACGATCAGCCGAAACGCCCGAATAGCGAAAAAGATCGGCCAGCATATTACCGGTTGTATAGAGCCCGGCCGCCGCCCAGGGGCCGCCGGGGTCTTCTCTGAAAACTGCCCGGCCACTCCGGATGCATCGCTGCCAGTTGTGCCGATACTTAATCGCCTGGGAATTTGCCTTTAATTTGCGATAACACGCTTCGGCCCGGGAATACTTCGTCCGTGGGGGTGCTGCGGCCACTGCCGCGAGCCCCAATAAACAGAGCAGGCCCCAAAACAGCACCCCTGTTCCAATCCGATACAATCGAATGTTCATCGACAAGGTCATCTGCAATCTGCCGTTACACGCGGTTCAATTGTAAAATTCCAACCATTTTGGCATGACCATGGCTGTTTAAAGAATCTGCAAAGACCTTGAGGCCCCCTACGATGTAGAATAGACCGCTTCACGCCGCGTTTGTTCAAACAAGAAGGCCCCCCTAACAGGCAAGAATTCATCTACCATGGATGCGCCCTGTTTGGGAACCTGAATCGGGAGCGTTTTTTACCTTTGAAACAATATTCAGAAAACCATCAAAAGGACCGTAACGGACGGCCCTTTTATGATGGTTTTGTCATCAGTCGGATTAGCTGGAAACAATTTTATAACTGGCCGACTTATAGCCCAACTGTTTCATGATGTGAAAAACCAGAATACGGTTTTCATAATTGTAAACGTATGACTTTAACGCCCGGCGGGCTTTTTGAAACGCCTTGCTTTGGAGGTTGCGCAGCAGGCTGTTGATATCCTGGGCCCGGCCCTCGCAAATGATACGTGGTCCGTCACCGATCAACACCTCCCATTCAGTGGCAATTTTAACCCCCAGATCTTCCAGTGTTGGGTAATAGGTTTCGGTGACAAACGCATTATATTCAGCCTTTTTGTGGCTGATGACATCCCAGGTTTGGTTGAACTTAACCGTATTCTCCTTGATATCCGACGAATAGGCCTCTTTGATTCCGGTGGAAAGGACCACTTTGGATTTATACTGGATCACATAGTTTAGCAGCTCGGCATTGAGCTCTTTGTACCTGTCGCTGATCAACGCCCGTTCCAACTGATCCAGGTCGCTGGTGATCCCTTCAAAGTAGATTTCGCTGTACCCCCCGACCAAAACCGTCCAGGCCGCAACCGTGTGGATCCCGACCCGATTAATGCCGGGGATGAACTTCTTGACGATATATTTCTCATACGCTTTGGTTTTCTCCCAATCCACCGTCCAATATTGATTGAATTTCACTGTCATGGGTTACTCCTCCCGATAATGGCCTGATCCGGTTTTTGGGGCGCGCAAACCGCTGAAAATGTCGGTGAGCCGCAAACATGCTGCCGTGAAACAGATGATTTTTATTATAGGAATTTACAAAAATATCTGTCAAGGCATACTGTATTATGGGTCAAGTCTGCGCTTGACTTTATGTAGTTTCTGTAGAAAAACCCCGTATTTTAGATGTAAGCGGAGACCTTTGCAGAACATCTGCTTTTGTTCACGTTCAAGGATGGTGAAAAATGTAACCGTATGAATATATTGAATATTTCGAGGACACCATTGTGAGCCGGGCGCCGAAATTGGGCCAAAAGGAGTGTTATGCAAAGGTCTCTAAATGGGGTGGCCTTCCGACCGATCAGTAAAATATCGTTGATGCGCCACAAACCCATCGTCTTTAAGACGATGGTAGTTTAGCAAAACTACCTGCTAAATGATGGACTCGAAAAAAGCTAAAAAGCCAATTTCAACCCGTTAATGGTTTTGGCGAACATGTTGTTATCATTGCAACGAACTTCTTTGTTCGTCGCGCCATTGCCCTTTGACAAGGCCATAAACAGCCGGGAAGACCTATCCGGATAAACCCGGACGGATAAAATGTCACAAAGTATTGTGTCCCCGGAACTGGCATACAGCCTAACCCGATGACAACTTTGCAACTGGTTTTTTGCGAAATAAAATTTCCCAGAAGACTGAACCACTGATCAAAATAACTGAAACCATAGTTACCAAATCAACACTCTGTTTTAAAAACATAACAGCCAGGCCAGTTGCTATAACCGGCTTTAGATAAAATAAATAGCTACCTTTTGAGATGTCTGGGACAGCCGATAGACCACCTACCCAAAGAAACTGAGTTATTGCCGTATTCCACAATCCCAAAATAACTACCGCTGATAACTGACTAGTAGACCAATCGTTGATCACTGCTAAAGTCAACCATTTTCCACCCAACAGCCCCATTAAAAACCAGAGACCAAAACCACCTATCAGCAAGGTAATGGAAATTGTCCTTAAAGCCCCATAAAGCTCAATAATAGACTTTAAAAAAACCGTATAAAAAGAGTAAACGACAACCGAGGCAATCACCAACAACATTCCTTTAAGCTGTTGGCTTCCACCCAAAAGATTTTCAATATATCCACCTGTAACCAGACAAGCTATACCAATGAGGCATATTGAAGAACTCCATAGTTTACTGAGAGGAATCGAGGTTTTAAACGCAATATAACTAAAAAAGGTGACAAACACCGGAATCGTCGTGTGGAGGGTCGCAACTTGAGCTGGAGTGGCAAAATCAAGTCCATGGTGAAACAGATAGAAAGCCAAAGTGACACCACTTAAGGAAATTACTAAAAGCCTTACTCCGTGTGTGCGCAATGGCGCGATAAAGTCGCGTTGACCAGGTATAAATTGGGTAATAACCGCCAACCCAACACCACCAAGAATTGTCCGCCAAATCGCCAACTCAGGTCCTTCAACCTGTGCAAGCACCGAAAAAAATTCAACAGAGGCTTGTCCTAAAACGCCCCCTAATAACGCGGCATAAGCTAACCAAGCATACTTATGCCATAAGCCTGTCATCCGTCACCTACAGACTGAGAAGGTTCGCGTGCAGGTCTCATAAATTCAAGTATATCTTCTATAAAACGGTCGGGTTGTCTTAAGTGTGGAGAGTGATCCGCCCCCTTATAAAGATACATTTTGCTATTTACAATAGAACACTGCATGTAATTAGCTAACCGCTCTCCATAATAATTACTTTGTTCTCCGTAGATCAATAGCGTCGGAACAGATAGTTTCTCCAATAACGGGCGAAAATCTGCTTTCACTAAGTCTTTCCAAACGGCGATAAGTGGCTCAGGTTCAAGCTCTTTTATATAGTTTCTTGCCGCAATAATCGCAGAGGAATTTTCTTCGTATTTTTTTCGCATTACTTTATTGTGGCCAAATGCAAATAACCTCAGGACGCTTTCTGCAAAATCTTCCTGCATTTGTTTTTCAAATCGCGCATTATCTAAGCTGGTAAAATTCCCATAAACTCCCAAATCCCAGTCATCATCCGTTAACAACTTTGGTGGTTGATCTATAGTACATATCTTACAAATATTTTCCTGGCAGTATCTTTCCAAATATCGGTATATGTCAATGAAAATGAGACACACTCGTCAATAAATTAGACTCCAATTCTGGGCTTTTGGGTTTATTGATCCATACCGCTTTCGGCAGATCATGGGGCTTGGGCACCTTTCCTTTAAACCGCTCCGGATTATTTTCATAGGCGCTT
>Ga0209457_1000199_pt1 | contig 16516 bp, 14 predicted proteins | sample WorMetHEROISLAND_5_FD_187410 | JGI IMG/M metagenome (GOLD analysis project Ga0209457, IMG submission 187410) | Marine gutless worms symbiont microbial communities from Max Planck institute for Marine Microbiology, Germany - Olavius sp. 5 HERON... ... | reverse complement strand
AACCTGTGCCTGTGGGCGCGCGCAACGCAGCACGTTTCCTGCAGGGATTGAGGCCCCGGTGCAATACGAACCGAGCGTATTGGCCTTTGCGGCCTACATGACCCAATACCAGTTGTTGCCCTACCAGTGCACCGCCGAGGTGCTCGATGAGCTGGCCGGCCTTGGGATCTCACCGGGTACCCTCCAATGCGCCGTACTGGCGGCGGCTACCTGCCTGGAGGCGCCAGTCAACGCGATTCGCCGCGCACTCATCGCCGTGCCAGTGGCCCATGCCGACAAAACCGGCCGGTGCGTGAACGGCAACCTGTACTGGCTATACGTACTCAGCACCGACCGGCTTACGGCCTGCTTCCCTCATCCCAAACGTGGTGCCGAGGCCCTGGATGCGTTCGGCTTGTTGGCGCCGTTCGTTGGCGTACTCGTGCATGATCACTGGTCAGCCTGCCAGCGCTACCCATAGGCATGCCTTCTACAATGCCCATCATCTCCGTGAGCTAACCGCTATCGCTGAGAGGTCTCTAAGCCAGCCGTGGGCAACCGATATGATCGCGCTGTTGTGCCAAGTCAATGCCCTGGTCGGCGAGGCTCAGGCCTAGTAGGACCTCAAGGCATTGCCCACCGGCGAGTCGAGCGCTTGCAGACCCGCTACGATACCATCCTCACCGAAGCCGACAATCCTCCCCGTCCCCGCCGTCCTGGCACCCGCGAGCGAGTCAAACAATCCCCGACCTGCAACCTCATTCGGCGACTGCGCGAGCACCGCAACGAGGTCCTGCGCTTCCTCACCGACCGGCGCGTTCCCTTCGACAACAACCAGGCCGAACGCGACCTGCGAAGGCCCAAACTCAAGCAGAAAGTCTCTGGCTGCTTCCGCTCCGAAGCCGGCGGAGACGCCTTTGCCATCATCCGCTCCTACCTTGCGACCCGCCACAAACAGTCCGACGATTTTTTCAACTCGCTCGTCCTGACGTTCCAAGGGCAACCTCCAATGCCCCAATTGGAGTAGCTGAATAGTTACAATTAACGAGCTTGTAGGGAGGGAAGTCTTTTGGCAGATACCGCCAGGGATAACCTGTTTTATTCAAATAAAAAATGGCATTTAGGAGTTCGCGAAGATCACTTTTTCGTGGGCGTCCGATGGTGTAGGATTCCAATTCGTTGATGATGGGCTCAAGGATTTCCCCTTCTTCGTCGGTGAGGTCATTCGGGTATCTGACAGCCGATTGAATCGTTTCTTCGAGTCATAGAAAACCCCGGGATTACATCGCATAAAACCACAAAATGTACGTATTTTATTTTTAAAATCAATGTGTTAATTTCTAGATATCCTCTAATGGGCCTTGGTGCCTGCGGGTCGATGATCGGGCTCCGGTGGGCGATGTGGTGTCTGGCTGTGTGAGGGAGGGACGAAGAGGGCATGGCGGGATACCGAGGCTGCCTTTGGAGCTCATGGGGACCTTGAGAGATGGGTGCTGCTCGAAACGAGAAGCCCTTCACCCCTGGAGGGAGTAGGGGTGACTTGCTTGACTCCACCAAGCCGAAATGCGAGCCGGAGTGTCGCCATTTTTTGCGAAACCCGAAATGGGGTCTGTCCGATTTCGGGTGCAAAAAATCAGGCGACGGCCATGGTCTTCGGCGGCCCACGTTCGTCCTGCGTCCGTCCCGGCGCGCACTCCGCGAGGCGCCAGGACTCCCGCAATGATTTGACGCCGTGTCGCATGGCCTTGCATTTCGTCTCTGCCGGCGCTCACGCGCCGCACTCCGATGAAACGCTCAGCCCTACGGCTACGTGGGGGTCGTCGCACTCCGCTCGTCGCTTACGCTCCCTCGCTTTCCTGTGCTCCTCCGGCGACCAGCTATACCTATGGGGACCCCACTGAGCGCTGGCAAGCCGGCGCCTACAACCCGGCGTCATGCGGTAGGTGCGGGGCTTTCCCGCGCTTCATCCACGATGGGTGCGGCTCTTCTGAAACGACGCGGAGAAACCTGGAAACAAAGGCTCAGCCGACCATAGGATGAGTTGTGCTCACCATTGGGCTTACTCGATATCTTCTTTTTTTGCCGCAAATGAACGCGACTGGACGCAAATGAACCGAAAAGGTCGGTTTATCCTCGTCGCCTTCTCTTAAGGGCGACTTGAAAAATTCCATCCTTGGAATTTTTCAAGTCGCGAAGCGAGAATGCGATTTTCGCTTCGCTCACATTTTTCAAGCACGTACGGGCTTGAAAAATGGCCGGGCTTCTCTGCCCTGCAAGGGCACCTTGACTTTTTCAAGGTGCCCTTAAATGCATTGGCGTTTATTTGCGACTGAATTTTCTCGCCGCAGCCCTTACTCGATATTTTCCGGTGGGCACAGTATGGGCTAGGGACCCGCGACGACCTGCACCCTTTTGCCTGCCGTGAGACCCGAAAAGCCGCGGGTGACCACCCGCTCACCGGGCTCCAGGCCCGTGAGGATCTCGATTCGATCGGTGCTATGTAGGCCGGTGCGTATTGGTCGCCGCGCCACCTCGTTCTCGTTTTGCTGGTTCAGTAGCCACAGGAATTCCCCGTTGCGGTCCTGACGCACGGCCCGGAAGGGGACCAGGAGTCGATCGCCGGCGGTGGTGCGTAGGGTGGCCCGGACGGACTGGCCGGCGCGGGCTCCGTCCGGAATCGGGTCCAGGGCGACCTCGACGGCGGCTTGGCGGCTGGCCTGGGCCAAGGCCGGGTGGATGCGCAGGATCTTGCCCGTGATGCGGCGGGGGCCTAAGGCGTCGATGCGCAGTGTCACCGGGTCTCCCGATCCGAGCCGGGGCAGGATCAGCTCCGAGGCGTAGACCATGGCGATCAGGGAGCCGGGGTCGGCCAGGGTCAGCAGGTGGCTGTTCTTGGTGACGAAGTCGCCGGGCTCCACGAGCCGTTCGGTGATGACGCCGGAGAAGGGGGCCCGGATGGCGGTGAAGGCCAAGCGCGTATTGAGCAGCCGTTCCTCGGCTCGGGCTACGGTGAGGGCGGTGCGCGCCTGGGCGAGCTCCGCCTCGGAGATGGTGTGGCGCGCTTGCAGGCCCTCTTGGCGTTGCAGGTCCAACTGCTTTTGCCGCTTGGTGGCCTGGGCCTTGGCGAGCTGGGCCCGTAGCAGGTCGTTTTCGAGTCGCACCAGGAGGTCCCCCGGAGCGACCCGATCACCCTCGAAGACCGGGAGCTCGGTGATGCGGCCTTCTTCCTGACTGTGGATACGCACCAGTCGGCGAAAGCGCAGGGAGCCGGGGCGCTCGTGGTGGGTGGTCACCGGCTCGCGCACGGCGGTAAAGACGGTGACTAGGTGATCCCGGGAGGGGGGTGGCCCCTGTGCCTGTCCGCTGGTGTCGTCCGCATCGCAGCCACCGAGGAGGAGCAGCAGGAACGGGAGTAGGATCGAAATCGAGGACCGTCGGTGCCGGAGTGTCTTGCGTGTGTCCACCACGCCCGTGGTGGAGGGGGGTGCTGGGATGTCGGCGATGGGGCCGTGCCTGGGGAGCGGTTGGTTTTGGTACATACTCGATTCCACCAAGCCAATCCGTCGGCAGCGATAAACCCCTGGTGACTGTTCAGGGTTGCCAGCACCGAGCTGTTGGGAGTCACCCCAACAGCTATGGGTGCGGCTCTTCTGAAACGACGCGGAGAAACCTGGAAACCTGAAAACAAAGACTCAGCCGAACAGAGGGTGGGTGGGTTATGCCCACCGGTCGGGCGTAATATTTGGTGGGCACAGCCCATCCTACAGGTTAGTTAGTTTTTAGACGGTCTCTTAAGACTTTGCTGACTTCAAATGCACACCCGATAACAAGCCGAGAGGTGGGGTTCATCCTCGTCGATTTTTCTTAAATAGATTTGCGTTCATTGGCGGTAACTATTCAGGACCTCTTGCTAAGAGGCAGGCTACAAACGTAAACCCATTCTCTGGAAAACCCTGACGACGAGCTTAAGCGATTGCGTGAACGGGTTGCGGAGCAGATGGCGCTCATTGGGCATCTGCGTTAGTGCATCTGGGAGTTAGAAGCGCGCCAGACCAAGGATAGCCACAACTCCAGCCGGCCGCCATCCTCGGACTTACCGTTCAAGAAGCCGCCACCACGCTCACAACGCCAACCAAGCGGGCGCAAGCCCAGTGGACAACCGGGCCGACGCGGTGTCACTTGCTCCCTGGTCGATCACCCCGACCAGTGCGTGATCATCCCGTTGACGGGGACCGGCGCCTGCGGACGTTACGGCACCGGGATCGCGGCTACAGTGCTCGCGGAGCGACGCCACGTGGTCGAGGTGGAGATCCAGCGTAAGGTACATCGAGCACCGCATTGTCGGCGGAACCTGTGCTGGTGGGCGCGCGCAACGCAGCACGTTTCCTGCAGGGATTGAAGCCCTGGTGCAATACGGACCGGGCGTATTGGCCTTTGCGGTCTACATGACCCAATACCAGTTGTTGCCCTACCAGCGCACCGCGGGGCGCTCAATGAGCTGGCCGGCCTTGGGATCTCACCGGGCACCCTCCAGTGCGCCGCACGGGTGGCCGCCACCCGCCGGGAGGCACCAGTCAACGCGATTCGCGGCGCACTCGTCGCCGCGCCAGTGGCTCATGCCGACGAAACCGGCCGGTGCGTGAACGGCAACCTGTACTGGCTACACGTGCTCAGCACCGACCGGCTTACGGCCTACTTCCCTCATCCCAAACGTGATGCCGAGGCCCCGGATTCGTTCAGCTTGTTGGCGCCGTTCCCTGGCGTACTCGTGCATGATCACTGGTCAGCCTGCCAGCGCTACTCATGTTAGCATGCCTTCTGCAATGCCCATCATCTACGTGAGCTAACCGCGATCGCTGAGAGGCCCCCGAGCCAGCCGTGGGCAGCCGATATGATCGCGCTGTTGTGCCAAGCCAATGCCCTGGTCGGCGAGGTCCAGGGCCTCAAGGCATTACCCACCGGCGATGCCGAGCACTTGCGGACCCGCTACGACACCATCCTCACCGAAGCCGAAGCCGAAGCCGAAGCCGAAGCCGAAGCCGAAGCCGGCAATCCTCCCCGTCTCCGCCGTCCTGGCACCCGCGGGCGAGTCAAACAATCCCCGGCCTACAACCTCATTCGGCGACTGCGCGAGCACCGCAACGAGGTCCTGCGCTTCCTCACCGACCGGCGCGTTCCCTTCTAACAACCAGGCCGAACGCGACCTGCGAATGCCCAAACTCAAGCAGAAAGTCTCCGGTTGTTTCCGCTCCGAAACCGGCGGAGATCCTTTGCCATCATCCGCTCCTACCTTTCGACCCGCCGCAAACAGTCCGACGATCTTTTCAACTCGCTCGTCCTGACGTTCCAAGGGCAACTCCCAATGCCCCAATTGGAGTAGCTGAATAGTTACCATTGGCCACTAGTGTCCCAACGTTCAGTTAAATAAATTCAGTTGGTTATCGTGGTCGCGCTCATCGGGATTGTATGCCTAGAATTTAATCTATATGATTAAATTAAATTTATTCGAAGATGATGAGACTCAGAATCTGTAGAATTGTGTAGAAACTGACATCGATTTTCAGCCGCTTCTTGATAATGGCCACGAGCCCATAGACGGAAATGGCGATCTCGAGAAGACGAATAGACCTGTGGACATGCGTCGTTGTTCTCAGCCCGCAATTTCGCGGGAGAGGCTGTCACCTTAGCGTACCGCAGCTCAGGTCGGTAACCGGCATAATTCCAAATATTTATTTTTTATGAATAGGTTATCTTGAATCGCCGGTCATAACGTTGGGATACTAGTGACCATTAGCGTTTATTTGTAGCTGAATTTTCTCCCCGCAGCCTTTACTCAATATTTTCCGGTAGGCCCAGCTTGGCTCCCTAGGCAATCCCCGTCAAGGCGGTCAACCTAGCCATGGAGCTTTTCGATTCCACGGATCGGCGGGCTCGGCCTAGTAATCATAGTGTTTGATCCGGCGTCGGATGTTGCGCTGGATGATGATTCCCATCACTTTCCATTCGAGGCCCCTGAGGTCGATCTCGGGATATCGGGGATTCAGGGCGATCAGCCACTCCCCTCCTTGGGTATCCGTCCGGTACTGTCGGAACCAGCGTACGCCTTCCACTTCCACGAAGACATACATACCATGGTGGCACTGTTCGGCGTGCTCGATGATGACGATGCACCGGTCCGGAAACTCGGGTTCCATGCTGTCGCCGAGGACCTGTAGGGCGAAGGGTTCGCGCCAAGCGCAGCCGGTTTCGTTATCGCGGGTGGGATCGAACATGGTTAGGATCGGTTCTCGGGTCGGTGGTGTCCCTGGGACGGAGGATGGGGAGCAATCTAGCGAGGGCCGCGTCGGATGGCAAGTGTCTGCGGCATAAGGGGTCAGTGCAGCCGATTACCGATAACATCGAGCGAGCAGGATTTTTGTAAAAATTTCAACCGCAAATGGCCATATTTTCTTTTTTGCCGCAAATGAACGCGAATGAGCTGGAAAATGCTCGGCTGAGGTGCGCATTCGGCCAGCCCGAGGCCAAAGTCTTCTGGTACACGGACTCCAAAAACTTAGGACCTAAGAGAATGTCTAATAACTAACCTTCTTATTTCAATGAAAAATATACCGAAAAATGGGCTGTTCCCACCGGTCAGGTGTAGTGTTTGGTGGGTACAGATCATCCTATAGATTAGTTAATTTTTAGACAAATTCTAAGACTTTGCCGACTTCAAATGCACATCCGATAACACGCCGAAAGGTGGGGTCATCCTCGCCGACTTTTATTGAATCTATTTGCGTTCATTGGCGTTTATTTGCGGCAAAAAAGAGCTTCCGTAAAGATGAGCCGAACCGATGTTATCGATATTTCGGTACGGCTGTGCTAGTCGGAGACCCGACGCATGTTGAATGTGAGTCCGATATTGGCGTTCGATGATAATTACATCTGGTTGCTCAAAGATCCGAGCAGCAACCGGGCTACGGTGGTGGATCCGGGGGATGAGGGGCCCGTGCTTACGGAGTTGGCGGCGCAAGGGCTGGAGCTGGGTGCCATCCTGGTTACCCATCACCATTATGACCATATCGGCGGCGTGGTGGCGCTGCGGGCCGCGTTTCCCGAGATACGGGTCTATGGTCCGGAGGACCAAAGGATCGCCGCCCTCACCGACCGGGTCCGCGAGGGGGATGCGGCCTCTATTCCGGGTTTGGCCGAGCAGTTCCGGGTGATGGTGGTTCCGGGCCACACTGCGACCCATGTCGCCTATCTGGGGGGCGGCGCCCTGTTCTGCGGCGATACCTTGTTCGCGGCCGGCTGCGGGCGGGTGTTCGACGGCACTTGCGAGCAGTTGGCCACCTCCCTGGAGCGCATCGCCAGCCTCTCGGAGGATACCCTTTGCTATTGCGCCCATGAGTACACCTTGAGTAATCTGGAATTCGCCGCACGGGTTGAGCCCGAGAGTCCTGCTGTCGCGCGGCGGATGCAGGGGGTGCTCGAGCTGCGCCAGGCGGGTCGCCCCAGTGTTCCGTCCCGGTTGTCCGAGGAGTTGGCGACCAATCCTTTTCTGCGCACCGGGGTACCTGCGGTCAGGGCCGCTGCCGCGGCGGCGTCCGGTGGCCTGCCGGCTACCGGTGCGGAGGTCTTTACGGCGCTGCGACGCTGGAAGGACGGGCAATAGGGCCGATGCGGCGCAGGGGTACCGGGTCCGTGTCTACCGGGTCGACCGTGATTGCTAATCCGATTCTCGGTGTGCGCTTCCTGCTGGCCGTGGCGGCGGGGGGGCTGGCCGTGCTCGCCTTTGCGCCTTTCTCGTTTTTTCCCATCGGGTTGCTGTCCCTGGCATTGCTCTATGGGCTCTTGAACGGAGCGACCCCTCGAGCAGGCTTTCTGATCGGTTGGGGGTTCGGGGGCGGTTTGATGGGGTTCGGGGTCTCCTGGGTTCATATCAGCCTGAACCAGTACGGCAATATGGCCCCTTGGCTGGCCTATGTGATGACCCTGTTGCTGATCGTCGCCATGGCCCTCTATTACGGGATCGCCGGTGCCCTGACGGTTCGGCTCGGCGGTGCTGCGCGTGCAAGTGGCCCCTTGTTGGTGTTTCCTGCGGCCTGGGTCCTGGCCGAGTGGCTGCGGGGCTGGCTCTTCACGGGCTTTCCCTGGCTCGCCATCGGCTATACCCAGATCGATTCTCCGTTAGCCGGTTTTGCTCCTATCCTGGGTGTCTACGGGATCGGTTTGGTGCTGGCACTGGGTGCCGGGTTGCTTTGGTGCTCGGTGAGTTGGCCGGGTCGGGGCCGGTATGCCGCGTTGGTCGGGTTGGTCCTGATCTGGCTTGTGGGTGCGGTGCTCAGCGATGTGGAGTGGACCGAGCCGGACGGCACGGGCTTTCGCGCCACCCTGGTGCAGGCCAATATTTCTCAGTCCTTGAAGTGGGAGCCGCAGGCCCGCCTGTCCACTCTGCGTGCTTATTTGGAGCTTACCCACGAGAATTGGGACAGCGACCTGATCCTCTGGCCGGAGACGGCGGTTCCGGATTATCTGCATCGGGTGCGCGATGGTTTGGTTCGGCCGCTCGCGGAGGAGGCGCGGGAGCGGGGTAGCGAGCTGGTGCTTGGGGTCCCGGTGTTGGATCTCGCCGAGCGCGCCTATTTCAATAGTCTGCTGAGTATCGGCACCGTCGAGGACCTCTACCACAAGCGCCACTTGGTCCCCTTCGGTGAGTTCATCCCATTCAAAAGGTGGCTGGGGTCCCTGGCGCGGGCCTTCGAGGTCCCCATGTCGGATTTCAGCTCGGGTACCGCCGCACGGCCCTTGTTGCGGGTTGGTGGGCATTTGGCCGGCGTCTCCATTTGCTACGAGAATATCTTTCCCTCCGAGGTGGTCCAGGCGTTGCCGGAGGCGGCCTATCTCATCAATGTCAGTAACGATGCTTGGTTCGGCGATTCGTCGGCGCCCCACCAGCATCTGGAGATGACGCGTATGCGGGCGCGGGAGAACGAGCGGTGGCTGCTGCGGTCCACCAATACCGGGGTTTCCGCTATCCTGGATCACCGCGGGGGGATCGTGGGTCGTGTGCCCCTCTTCGAACGCGGTACCTTCTCGGCCCTGGTGCAGCCGCGTCGGGGGGCGACGCCTTTCGTTTATTTGGGCAATCGACTCGCCGTCGGTCTGGCTTTGCTGATGTTGGCTGTCTCGCTCCCGTACGCGCGCCGGGCGGGACGGGCCGTGGATCTAGCGGGCCCGCCCCGCGCGGGCTAGTACGAAGCTCTAAACAACCGATAACAAAGAGCGAGCAGGAATTTCCCGGAGGAGGTGGCCGCAAATAAACGCAAATGGACGCAAATAGATCAAGAACGGACGATCATAGCGGGCCGATTGCAACCGATTTGCGTTGATTTGCGTTCGTTTGCAGCAAAATAATTCCCCGTGGATGGTAACTATTCAGCTACTCCAATTGGGGCATTGGGGGTTACCCTTGGAACGTCAGGACGAGCGAGTTGAAAAGATCGTCGGACTGTTTGCGGAGGGTCAAAAGGCAGGAGCGGATGATGGCAAAGGCATCTCCGCCGGTTTCGGAGCGGAAGCAGCCAGAGATTTTCTGCTTGAGTTTGGGCATTCGCAGGTTGCATTCGGCCCAGTTGTTGTCGAAGGGAACGCGCCGGTCGGTGAGGAAGCGCAGGACCTCGTTGCGGTGCTCGCGCAGCCGCCGAATGAGGTTGCAGGCTGGGGATTGTTTGACGCGCCCGCGGGTGCCAGGACGGTGGGGACGGGGAGGATGGCCAGCTTCGGCTTCGGTGAGGATGGTGTCGTAGCGGGTCCGCAAGCGCTCGGCGTCGCCGGTGGGCAATGCCTTGAGGGTCTGGGCCTCGCCGACCAGGGCATTGGCTTGGCACAACAGCGCGATCATATCGGTTGCCCACGGCTGGCTCGGGGACCTCTCAGCGATAGCGGTTAGCTCACGTAGATGATGGGCATTGCAGAAGGCATGTCAACATGGGTAGCGCTGGCAGGCTGACCCATGGTCATGCACGAGTACGCCAGCGAACGGCGCCAACAAGCCGGACGCATCCAGGGCCTCGGCACCACGTTTGGGATGAGGGAAGCAGGCCGTAAGCCGGTCGGTGCTGATTATGTGTAGCCAGTACAGGTTGCTGTTCACGCGCCGGCCGGTTTCGTCGGCATGGGCCACTGGTGCGGCGACGAGTGCGTCGCGAATCACGTTGACTGGCGCCTCCAGCAGGTAGCGGTCACCTGTACGGCGCGCTGGAGGGTGTCCGGTGAGATCCCCAGGCCGGCCAGCTCATTGGGCACCCCGGCGGTGCGCTGGTAGGGCAACAACTGGTATTGGGTCATGTAGCCTGCAAAGGCTAATACACCCGGTGTCCGTATTGCACCGGGATCTCAATCCCTGCAGGAAACGTGCTGCGTTGCGCGCACCCACAGGCACAGGTTCCGCCGACAATGCGGTACTCGATGTACCTTACGCTGGATTTCCACCTCGACCACCTGGCGTCGCTCTGCGAGCACTGTAGCCGCGATCCCGGTATCGCAACGTCCGCAGACGCAGGTCCCCGTCAACGGGATGATCACGCACTGGTCGGGGTGATCGACCAGGGAGCGAGTGACACCGCGTCGGCCCGGTTGTCCACTGGGCTTGCGCCCGCTTGGCTGGCGTTGCGAGCGTGGTGGCGGCTTCCTGAACGGTGAGTCCGAGGATGGCGGCCGGCTGGAGTTGTGGCTATCCTTGGCCTGACGCGCTTCCAACTCCCGGATGCGCTCGCGCAGATGCTCAATGAGCGCCGTCTGCGCCGCCACCCGTTCACGCAACCGCTTAAGCTCGTCGTCAGGATTTTCCGGAGAATGGGTTAGGGTAAGTTATTCTAGCATGGGAATAGATTACGTGTGTAGCCTGCCACTTGGCAAGAGGTCCTGAATAGTTACGTTCGCGTTCGATCGGGCGGACTTTTCCCCGGAATTTGCGATGCATCTTCATATTCTCGGTATCTGCGGTACTTTCATGGGGGGGATCGCCCTGTTGGCGCGGGCCTTGGGATACCAAGTCACGGGGTCGGATGTCAATGTCTATCCCCCTATGAGCACCCAGCTCCGGGAGGCGGGGATCGATCCGATGGAGGGCTTCGAGGCCGCTCATCTGCGGCCGTCGCCCGATGTCGTGGTGGTCGGCAATGCCATGCGGCGTGGTATGCCGGTGATCGAGTATCTGTTGGATCGGGGATTGCCCTATATCTCCGGGCCCGAGTGGTTGCGGGAGAATCTGCTCGGGACCCGTTGGGTGCTGGCAGTGGCCGGTACCCATGGTAAGACCAGTGTTGCCGGTATGTTGGCCTGGGTGTTGGAGGATGCGGGGCTGGAGCCGGGGTTTCTCATCGGCGGTGTGCCCAAGAACTTCGGGGTTTCCGCCCGGCTGGGGGCGGCGCCCTTTTTTGTCGTCGAGGCGGATGAGTACGATACCGCCTTTTTCGATAAGCGGTCCAAGTTTGTCCACTATCGTCCGCGGACCCTGGTGATCAATGATCTGGAGTTCGATCATGCCGATATTTTCGATGACCTAGCGATGATCCAACGCCAGTTTCATCACTTGGTGCGTACCCTGCCCGGCAGCGGGCTGATCGTCCATCCCGCCGGGTCACCGGCTTTCGATCAGGTGCTGGCGATGGGTTGCTGGACTCCCGGCGAGACGGTGGGGGAGGGCGGCGACTGGTCGGCGCAACCGGAGCTTGCGGATAGCTCCCGGTTTCGGGTATGGCTACGGGGTGAGCCGGTGGGTACCTTGGAGTGGGATCAGATCGGGGGGCACAACAGGCTCAATGCACTGGCTACCTTGGCCGCCGCTAGGCATGCTGGGGTGCCCGCGCGGCAAACCATGGCCGCTCTGAGTCGCTTCGAGGGCATCAAGCGGCGTATGGAGCTGCGGGGGGAGGTCGGTGGGGTGCGGGTCTATGACGATTTTGCTCACCACCCGACGGCCATCGCCACCACTCTGGAGGGGCTGCGGCGGCGGGTCGGCGATGAGCGTATCCTGGCGATACTCGAGCCGCGCTCGAATACCATGCGTCAGGATGTGTATAGGGGATCGCTGGCCGCTTCCCTGGAGCTGGCGGATCGGGTGTATCTGTTCATTCCCGAGGACCTGGGGTGGGACCCAGCGTCCTGGTTCGCCGATTTCGGGGGCCGTTTTACCGGTAGCAGGCGGATCGATGAACTTGTTGACCGGATCTCCACCGAGGCCCGGCCCGGCGATCACCTGTTGGTCATGAGCAACGGCGGCTTTGGAGGTATTCATGAGAAGCTGTTGGAGGCCCTAGTGGCAGGCGGAGCAGCCGATTAGTCCCCGGCTTCCCAAGAGCCGGGGGATTTTGGAATATTTGGAATATTCGGAGGTTCCCTCGAAGTACCTAATTCCCCATAGGCTGGTCTTTACCCACTCTTGACTCCGCTGGACGATCATGGGCCCTGGGGTGGATGAAGCCAATGCCGGGTTCTGTCTTTGCTCCCCCCTCTCCCCAACCCCTCTCCCACCAGGGGAGAGGGGCTTGATAGTAGCCAATAGATTGGCTTAGCGGAGTCAAGCGTATACCAAGACCAATCCTAAATAGGACGGATCTCGGATGTGGAACAAGACCATCACGCTGGCTATCACGGGTGCCTCCGGTAGTTGCTACGGTCTACGCTTGCTCCGGTGCCTGCTCGAATCCGGGGCGCGGGTCTATCTGATGGTCTCTCAGGCCGGACAGCTGGTGCTCGAGGTGGAGGCGGGTATGGAGATCCCTGCGAGTCCCACCGATGCCGAGCGCTATTTCGGTGAACGCTTCGGGGGTCGTCCCGGTCAGCTCCGGGTCTTCGGCCGCCAGCAGTGGACCGCTCCCGTGGCCAGCGGGACCAATCCGCCGGATGCCATGGTGGTTTGTCCCTGTACCACCGGTACCTTGGCGACGATCGCCTCCGGTGTGTGCCAGGACCTTATCGACCGGGCCGCGGATGTGGCTTTGAAGGAGCGGCGTAAGCTGATCTTGGTGGTCCGTGAGACTCCATTCTCGACCATCCATCTGGAGAATATGTTGCGTCTGGCCCGAGCGGGAGCCCTGATCATGCCGGCCAGTCCCGGCTTTTACTTCAATCCGCAGGCGCTCGATGAGCTAGTGGATTTCATGGTCGCGCGGGTGCTGGATCAGCTGGAGATTTCTCACCAGTTGACGTCGCGCTGGGGTCGGGACGAGTCGTGCCCGGATTGGGTTTGAAGAAACCTTCCTTGCTACTAGGTCAAGAAATCCCGAATGGGTACTCCCTTGCCGGAGTCCCGGTAGGCCGCTTGGGCCAGAAACAGCTCGGCCGCGGCGAGGGCGTCGCTCAGGGCATTGTGGGCAGGGTAACGGGGGAGGTTGTAACCCTTGCGTAGGGCGTGCAGACGTAGGTCCGAGCCCTTGTAGGTGATGTGGCGGCGCTCGTGGGTGCGTTTGGCCAGCACCCGGGTATCGACGGTGGGGACCGGCAGTCGGACCCCGTGAATCCGTCGACAGGCACTGCCGAGGAAGCTTTTTTCTATGGTCGCGTGATGTGCGATCATCACCTTTCCCGCCAATTTTTCCAGCAACTCCGCGAGCACATGGTCCAGGCATTCCCCCTGGGCGACTTGATCATCGGTGATTCGATGGATGATGGTGCTGGCCTCCGGGATGGCGCGGGTGGCCTGCACCAAGCGGTGGCCGGTGCTGCCGAGGTCGATGCGATTGTCCTGTACCTCTACCCAACCCAGGCTCAGGATGTTGTCACGTTTCGGGTCGAGTCCGGTTGTCTCGATATCGACGGCCAGGAAGGCTACCTTCCGGTAATCCGTGGATAGCCTCGGGAAGGGTGTTTCCAAGTAGTCTCGCAGTGCGCCGGCGGCGCACCGGCGCAGCGCCCGTCGGCGGCGTAGCTCCGGGATCAGGTACAGCATGGGCTAGGCATCGAGTGGTCTGGCTGTTCCTATGGTCGCGCGCCGAGGTCTCCGCGGATTCCCGAGAATTATCAGGGAAGCGCTGAGTCATTCGGCGCTTCCCGCGGTGCATGGAGGCACCGCCATTTTTCAGTGGGGGCGACCGGCCGGTCGTCCCCACTTTCGTTGAAGATGTGAGGATGGCGAAAACCAAGCTTTTCGTCATCCGGCGATGAACAAGCCAGGGACGGAATTGTTCATCGTTTCCTCAAGGAAAACGCGCTGTCTGATGGCGTTGCTCCAAGGATTCCTGCATTCTGGCAATCAGGGCGAAGGCGTCTTTGAGGTGTCCGCGTTCCGGGGATGAGAGCTCATCCAGGGACAGATAATTGTCGGCTTTTTTGCCGGCGCGGATTCGGTGTGCTTGATGCCGCATGCGCAAGATGCCGATGAGCGCCAAGGCATCGATCAGATTTTCGGCGCCGTCACGACTCAGTGTCCGGGCCTCGGCCCCGGCTTGCAACCGCTCGATGGTGTTGATCTGCGGGATGCCGGCGGTGAGTGCATAGACGCGCGCCAAGTCTACTATGGGCACCGTGCCTCGGTGCTTGAGGTCGAGGGTCCGGTCGTGGGCACCGCCGCTGATGAGCACGAAGTTGCGGAAGAACCCGATCGGCGGCCGGTGCTTGAGGGCATTGGCAGCCATGTGGGCAATGAAAATGCGGTCCGCGCGGGAGTGTTCCAGCACTTGCTCGTGCAGCTCCCCGAATAGATCCGCGGTGTCGCGTAGGGGGCGCAGGTCGAAGAATACATTGGCCAGCATCAGGGCCATCGGTTCGGGGCGCTCGATCCAGCGCGTGAAGTACCGGCGCCATACCCGCAGCGGTTGTCGCCACTTGGGATTGCGGGCCATCACCTCGCCGGGGCAGGGGTCATGGCCGCAGGCGGCAAGTCCGTCGTTGACCCGGTTGGCCAGGGTGGCGAAGTAGGCGTCATCTCCCGGATTTGCTTGGTCGGCGAGTAGCAGGGCGTTGTCTTGATCGGAGCCGGATGCCTGCTCGCGGCGTGCCTGAGAGCCCCCTGTCAGCCAAGCATAAGGTACCGGTGGCGGACCGAGCTCCGTCTCCGCCAGCTCCAGCAGGCGGTTGGTAAAGGCGTCGGTAATGGCGCTGATTACTTGGCCGACTTGGTCCGCTGTGGCACCGCCGACGACAAGGTGGGCTTGCAGCTCCGGGACCCGGGCGCTAATCCGGACCAGGGTTGTGAGGTCCGGGGCGATATGGATATCTCCCACCAGATAAACCGGGTCGGCGCTTTGGAAACGCATCAGGTCGGAGGTGGAGACGACGCCAGTGACTCGGTCGTCGTCCAGCACGGGCAGATAATGGATATTGAGCCGGGTCATGGCGATCAGGGCCTGGAACCCCAGGGCGTTCGCCTCGGTGGTGTGGGGGTTCTCGGTCATGACCGCGCACACGGGGGTCGTTGTGGAAAGACCGGTCGCGAGGCACCGCCGGCGTAGGTCGTGGTCGGTGACCAGCCCAACGAGCCGTGCCCCCTCCATCAGCAGCAGCGAGGGGACGTGCTGTTCGGTCATGATCCGCGCAGCGTCGCGGATGCTGGTGTCCGGCGTCGTGGCAACCGGGGCGTGACCGATCAGGTCCGAGACCCGGACGGTTATCAGTCCTACCCGGGTATCGGGGTTAGCCTCGATCCGGCGCAAGGTGTGGCGCAGGCGTTCGGCGATCGGGTGCTCGAAGTGATCGGAGAAGATCTGGTGGCGATCGCGCAGATGATCCAGGTCGATGCAAGTGATCAGGTAGACTAGCGTGTCCTCGACCGTATGGCCGGAGAGGGTGACCTCGGGCTGGTCCTCCGGACAGCAGTGCCATGGGAAGAGATCACCTTCGGCAAGCTTGTCGACGAGCTCGCTGCGCTCATTGCGGAGCTCGATGGCACCGCGGCGCACGATGTACAGGTAGGACCGGTCCGCGTCGTTCGGCGGGAAAGGGGTCCCGAGGCGGAAATAACGCACCGAGATTTGCTTGGGTAGATACCCGAGTGTCTCCTCGGGGAGCAGATCGAAGGGATGGTGGCCGGCGAGAAAATCGCGGATTTCGACGAGCTCCACGTCCATTTCATTGGTCCGACGGCGGTGAGGTGTCTGCCATACAATCAGGGCGCTTTGAAAAATTCAAGCTCTCCGTAAAATGCCGATGGTGCCTTATGGGGACCTTGAAAAATTCCGTCTCTGGAATTTCCCGAGCCGCAAAGTGAAAATGTGGTTGTCGCGTACCACCGGATGTCCACTTTACTCTCCTGATGCTCATCGGCGGGGGTAGTCGAAAAAGTCCTGCTGGCAACAAATAGAACTGCCCAGTTTAGTAGCACATCAACTGTCCGCTTTGGATACGGCAGCGGACCTGCGTGACACCCTGTAGCTGGAGCGGAATCGACTGACCTTGGGCATCATATCGAGCCAAGCAACGCGGTCCGTGGAACACGGCAAGGTTGCCATCGGGATAGCAATGCACCCCACACCTTGACCTTCATGTAATGCATCTGGTGGCGGTCCTTGGGGATCTGCAAGGCCATCCCCCCGAAGGCCACGCAGTTGTCTTT
>Ga0209457_1000198_pt1 | contig 16517 bp, 14 predicted proteins | sample WorMetHEROISLAND_5_FD_187410 | JGI IMG/M metagenome (GOLD analysis project Ga0209457, IMG submission 187410) | Marine gutless worms symbiont microbial communities from Max Planck institute for Marine Microbiology, Germany - Olavius sp. 5 HERON... ... | reverse complement strand
GCCTCCAGGCGGGCGGCGGCCACCCGTACGGCGGCGCTGGAGGGTACCCGGTGAGATCGCCAGACCGGCTAGCTCATTGAGCACCCCGGCGGTGTGCTGGTAGGGCAACAGCTGATATTGAGTCATGGTAACTATTCAGAACCTCTTGCCAAGCGGTAGGCTACACACGTAATCGTATGACCATGCTGGAATAACCCACCCGAACCATTCTCCGAAAAACCCGGACGACGAGCTGAAGCGGTTGCGTGAACGGGTGGCGGAGCAGACGGCGCTCATTGAGCATCTGTGCGAGCGCATCCGGGAGTTGGAAGCGCGCCTAGCCAAGGATAGCCACAACTCCAGCCGGCCGTCACCTTCGGACTTACCGTTCAAGAAGCCGCCACCATGCTCGCAACGCCAGCCAAGCGGACGTAAGCTAAGTGGATAACCGGGCCGGCGCGGCGTTACTCGCTCCCTGGTCGATCACCCGACCAGTGCTTGATCTTCCCGTTGACGGGGACCTGCGCTTCCTCACCGACCTGCGCGTTCCCTTCGACAACAACCAGGCCGAACGCGACCTGCGAATGTCCAAACTCAAGCAGAAAGTCTCCAGTTGTTTCCGCTCCGAAACCGGCGGAGATGCCTTTGCCGTCATCCGCTCCTACCTTTCGACCCGCCGCAAACAGTCCGACGATCTTTTCAACTCGCTCGTCCTGACCTTCCAGGGCCGCCCCCCAATGCCCCAATTGGAGTAGCTGAATAGTTACGCTCTCGGTTTTCAATCAGTTGCATGCTTGAAAACGGGCGGGGCATCCAGGCCCCACACGGGTGTCTTGAACTTTATCAAGGTATCCTGAAGGTGCGGGGCTTTCGTTTCCGAATCAGGGTAGGAAGGCACCGACATGCCCGAAGGGGCGTGCGATCTGGTGTACATTCTGGCGCATGGTCGCAACCCCGCCTGTCATCAGATAGACGCGCTGGTCGATGACGCTCATGCCTTGGCCGATAAGCTTCATACTCTGCTCGATACCGACCATATCCCGAGCTATCGAATCCATGTTATTACGTATCCTCGGCATGGTTTTATCCAAGACCATCATGTTATCATGAATCGGCTTCATATGGTCGGTGTGTTTGTCGAAGGCGGCCATCTGTTTAGTAACGTTGTTCATATCCTCATCGATACTGCGCAGATGGTTGTACATGGAGTCCATATTGGTGATGATGCCGTTGAAATCTTCGTACAGGATACGGACGTAATAGACATTGAAGACCGCCAGGATTACCAGCAACACGGAGATAAAGAGGAGTATGCCGTCGGTGATGCGAAAATTGCGGTAGCGTTCGTCCAGATGGAGTTGGGTCTCCCGCCCGAGCCGGGCGATGACCTGAATTACGCCACGTCTAGGATCTTCTATCATGGTCGAACTCTCCCCTCAGGGGAACGGGAACATTTTATTCATGGTGCGGACCGGCTTGGCCACATGGTGCATCTCTTGAGAGATATTCTGGACTTCATGGTTCATGAGATCCATGTTCACCGAGATGTTCCCGACGTTGTTACGCACCGTGGCTAAATGGAGGTCGATGCCGCGGACGGTTTCCCGCATCGAGCCCATGTCCGAGTCGATGATTTCCATCGTTTCGCTCATGGTCCCCGTCATGCCCTGGATATTCTCCAGGAGGGCAATTTGTTGCTGCATATGGTTCATGTGCCCACGAACTTGGTGCATCTGCTCAGCCACGGATGTGAAGTGAGCATTCATGTTATCGACAACGGCCGAGATACGATTGATCTGGGCGCTCAGGGTCAGCAACAACACCAAGATCGAAGTGGCGATTACACCCAGGATGATGACACCGGCCTGAGTGCTGTGGTTGAGACGGTCACCGAGCTTGTTCTTGATATCGATCTGGCTGAGGATGATGCCTTCGAAAGAACTCAGCGCGCGCAGATATTGCTGCTGGAGAACCGCTTCTTCCTCTTTGCGCAAATGATCTGGGGCCATATCCTCATGCTCTCCTGGGTAGTGCTCGATATGGAGGGGGCCTTGAATTTCCAAGGTACCCTGGCACATTATTTTGATTGATGTTGCTGGTTTCTGCCCCGGATCATAAAATCGAGCGGAGACTATGAATTTGCAATATCAGTCGAAGTAGGTGCTGGAGTGTTCTCACAATTGCCCACCTAAGAAAGAATAAGAGGCCGACTAATAACTAACCTATTGATTATCATAGAACCGTATCCGTAGGGTGGGCTATGCTCACCGGTCAGGCGTAGTATTTTGGTGGGCACAGTCCATCCTACAGGTTAGTTAATTTTAGATAGCTTCTATCAGTTAAGAAGCCAACCACTAACTACGGCTCAAGTGCCGTCCTCTCCGGAAGGAGTCGGGAGGTACGGGCGGTGATTCGGGTACCGTGGGGGATGATAACCTCTTTGAAGCTTGTACGTCCCGGAACCTCTCGTAGAATCCCGATCTACCGTTATGATCGCCCGCTAGGAGGCAACCGGCTGCCTATTTCGGACCCTAGACTAGCCGACGATCCCACCCCCGGGACGAGAAGCCGGCGCATGAGTACCTCGATACCTTCAAGGTGCTCGTGCGGAGCTAAGGCCATCCCACCTTTTTCAATCGGGTTACCGATCGGACGGGAGCGAAACGAAAACCCCATTCTCGTATTGAGACTTGAAAAATACCAAGGATGGAATTTTTCAAGATCTCCTCGAAGAGCACCAGGAAGCTACACGCACCCGGTGGGCTTGGGTAGTCCACCCCACTTGCAGATGAGCTTCATGGGACCTTTTTTGAAAACGGCGTACAGATTCTTGCTGGAAGTACCAACCTCCTTGGCGAATTTACGGATCGGTGGGATTACTCCATTTCTCGTCGTACATGGTGCGTGCTCGATGGATGTAGTCCATGGCCTGCTCAGTCATCTCGAACGCATCCGCCGCCGCCAATTCCTGTGCGATTGCTTCGCTCCAGTCCTCACGGTTGACCAGAAACCCTTCACCGTTCGGAACTGTTCAGGGCTTCTTGCCAAGCGGCAGGCTACATACGCAACCTATTCCCATGCTGGAACACCCCATCCTAACCCATTCTTCGGAAAATCCTGACGACGAGCTTAAGCGGTTGCGTGAACAGGTGGCGGCGCAGACGGCGCTCATTGAGCGCTCTGCACGAGCGCATCCGGGAGTTGGAAGCGCGCCTAGCCAAGGATAGCCACAACTCCAGCCGGCCAACGTCCTCGGATTCACCGTTCAAGAAGCCGCCACCACACTCGCAACGCCAGCCAAGCGGGCGCAAGCCAAGTGGACAACCGGGCCGCCGCGGTGTCACTCGCTTCCTGGTCGATCACCCCGACCAGTGCGTGATCATCCCGTTGACGGGGACCTGCGCCTGTGGACGTTGCGGCACCGGGATCGCGGTACAGTGCTCGCGGAGCGACGCCAAGTGGTCGAGGTGGAGATCCAGCGTAAGGTACATCGAGTACCGCATTGTCGGCGGAACCTGTGCCTGTGGGCGCGCGCAATGCAGCATATTTCCTGCAGGGATTGAGGCCCCGGTGCAATACGGACCGAGCGTATCAGCCTTTGCGGTCTACATGACCCAATATCAGTTGTTACCCTACCAGCGCACCGCCGGGGTGCTCAATGAGCTGGCCGGCCTTGGGATCTCACCGGACACCCTCCAGCGCGCCGCACGGGTGGCGGCTACCTGCCTGGAGGCACCAGTCAACGCGATTCGCGACGCACTCGTCGCCGCGCCAGTGGCCCATGCCGCCGAAACCGGCCGGCGCGTGAACGGCAACCCGTACTGGCTACACGTACTCAACACCGATCGACTTACGGCCTACCTCCCTCATCCCAAACGTGGTGCCGAGGCCCTGGATGCGTTCGGCTTGTTGGCCCCGTTCGCTGGCGTACTCGTGCATGATTACTGGTCAGCCTGCCAGCGCTACTCATGTTGGCATGCCCTCTGCAATGCCCATCATCTACGTGAGCTAACCGCGATCGCTGAGAGGTCCCCAAGCCAGCCGTGGGCAACCGATATGATCGCGCTGTTGTGCCCAAGCCAATGCCCTGGTCAGCGAGGCCCAGGACCAGGACCTCAAGGCATTGCCCACCGGCAACGTCAAGCGCTTGCGGACCCGCTACGACACCATCCTCACCGAAGCCGAAGCCGAAGCCGAAGCCGGCAATCCTCCCCATCCCCGCCGTCCTGGCACCCGCGGACGCGTCAAACAATCCCCGGCCTGCAACCTCATTCGGCGACTGCGCGAGCACCGCAACGAGGTCCTGCGCTTCCTCACTGACCGGCGCGTTCCCTTCGACAACAACCAGGCCGAACGCGACCTGCGAAGGCCCAAATTCAAGCAGAAAGTCTCCGGTTGTTTCCGCTCCGAAACCGGCGGAGATGCCTTTGCCATCATCCGCTCCTGCCTTTCGACCCGCCGCAAACAGTCCGACGATCTTTTCAACTCGCTCGTCCTGACGTTCCAAGGGCAACCCCCAATACCCCAAATTGGAGTAGCTCAATAGTTACGCAGGCTCTAGGGATACACTTGGCTGAACGCTTCGAGATCGAGCACCATTTCTTGGACTTGAGATAATCCGGCTTGAGGGGGTCTTGAAAGATTCCACTTTGGGACTTTTCCGGATCTCGATACGAGAATGCGATTTTTGCGGCGCGCCTGATTTTCAAGCACTTGTGTGTTTGAAAACCGGCGGGGTATCTCTACTCCGCACAGGCATCTTGAACTTTGTCAAGGTACCTTCGAGTCTTCCTCTTTCTTGCTCCCCGCTCCCCGATTTCCCTGTTGATGGCGGGGGAGCTTCTTGACCCGTCAACATTACATCAGGGAGAATGCCCTGCCGGAATTTTAGGGCATCTTGAATTTTCCAAGGTATCCTTTAGCGGATCTGCGTATTCTGATTTTCACCTTCCCGGTCGGTAACGGCGATCGATGGAAACGGACTGCCGGATGGGGGCGGGTGAGGTATGTGGCAGTGAATAGCCGGGGCTAGATGCCTAGTATGTCGGTGCCCGAGCGGAGCTAAGGGCTGCGAAGGGTAGGGATCGTTCGTGTTCGGGGCACGACAGCTGGGGCTTGGTCGAGTTCTGTCACTGTTGTTGCAACCTGCGAAGACGGACGCAAAGACAATTCGACAAAAGGGTGCCTTGAAAGGGACCTTGGAATTTTTCAAGTATCGATACGATATTGCGGTTTTCGCTTCGCGCCCATTTCTCGATCACCAACCTGCTCGAGAAATGGCCGGGCGTCCTTAGTCCTGAAAAATTCGAGGTCTCTAAAAACCGCCTGAGGCTTCCGTTTCGGAAGCTTAACCTAATAGAGCCTACCGGGGGTTGTCGGAGAAATGAGCGCACAAGGCGTGGATAACAAGAGGCGGCGTGTCCTCATCGCCGCAACCAGCGTGGTCGGGGCCGTCGGTATCGGTTATGTGGCCGTTCCTTTCATTGCCTCCATGAATCCGAGTGCCAGAGCGCGGGCGGCCGGGGCACCGGTGGAGGCGGACATCGGCAAGCTGGAGCCAGGTGCCATGTTGCGTGTCAAGTGGCGTGGCAAGCCGGTATGGGTCGTGCATCGCACCCAAGAAATGTTGGCCGCTCTTCCCGAGCTGAACCAGCTGTTGGCGGACCCGGACTCGGATGCCTCCCTACAGCCGGAGAGCTGTCGGAATGCGGCCCGCTCGATCAAGCCCGAGTATCTGGTGGCGGTCGGTATCTGTACCCACCTAGGTTGCTCCCCGACCTACCGCCCCGAGTTCGCGCCCGCCGATCTGGGATCGGAATGGAAGGGCGGCTTCTTTTGTCCCTGCCATGGCTCCCGATTCGACTTGGCCGGACGTGTCTATGCGGGTGTTCCGGCACCGATCAACCTGGAGATACCCAAGCATACCTATATTTCCGACACCGTCATCCTGGTCGGTGAAGACGGAGGAGCAGCCTGATGAGTACAGAGAGTAGTACCGGATTCCTCGGTTGGATCGATGAGCGTTTTCCGCTCACCAAGGTTTGGAAGGAACATCTCTCCGAGTACTATGCGCCCAAGAATTTCAATTTCTGGTACTACATGGGCTCCTTGGCGATTATGGTCCTGGCGCTGCAAATCGTCACCGGGTTATGGCTGACCATGAATTACAAGCCCTCGGCGGATGATGCCTTCGCTTCGGTAGCCTATATCATGCGTGATGTGAACTGGGGGTGGCTCCTGCGTTATATGCATTCCACCGGAGCCTCCGCTTTTTTCATCCTCGTCTATCTGCATATGTTCCGTGCCCTGCTCTACGGCTCCTACCGCAAGCCGCGCGAGCTGCTGTGGATCATCGGCGTGATTCTCTACTTGGCCATGATGGCTACCGCCTTCTTCGGCTACTTGTTGCCCTGGGGACAGATGTCCTATTGGGGTGCTCAGGTCATCGTCAACCTGTTTGCAGCGGTTCCAGGTATCGGTGAGGACCTCTCGGTATGGGTCCGGGGTGACTATGTCATCTCCGATGCTACCCTGAACCGCTTCTTCGCCTTCCACTTCCTGGTGCCCTTCTTGATCGCAGGCTTGGTGTTCATCCATATCGTCGCCCTGCACAAGGTGGGCTCCAACAACCCAGACGGCATCGAGATCAAAAAAGGTCCCAAAGGCAACCGCTGGGATGACAAGGCACCGGCGGATGGGATTCCGTTCCATCCGTATTACACGGTCAAGGACTTGGTCGGAGTCGTGGGCTTTTTGATACTCTTTTCGGCTATCGTCTTCTTTTGGCCGGACCTCGGTGGCTTGTTCCTGGAGGCACCGAACTTCCAGCCTGCTAATCCCCTGAAGACACCGGAGCACATAGCTCCCGTATGGTACTTCACTCCTTTCTACGCCATATTACGCGCCGTTCCGCCGATGTTCGGCTCTCAGTTCCCAGGCGTAGTGGTGATGTTCGCGGCTATCCTGATCCTATTTTTCTTGCCCTGGCTGGATCGCAGCGAGGTAAAGTCCATCCGCTATAAGGGTATTCTCTCTAAAGTCGCCATCGGCGTATTCGCGGTCACCTTCATCGTTTTGGCTTGGTTGGGCCTGGAGTCGGCCACACCGGCCAAGACGCTGCTCGCCCGCATCTTTACCGTGATCTATTTTCTGTTCTTCCTGCTGATGCCGATCTACAGCAAGCTGGATAAGACCAAGCCGGTTCCGGAGAGGGTGACAAAATGAAAAGATTGCTTATCGCATCCATGCTCTTGCTGATGCCTCCGTTCATCATGGCCTCCGGCGGTAGTCCGAACCTGCAAGACGTCGACATCGATTTCGAGGACAAGGAGTCCCTACAGCGAGGTGCCAAGTACTTCGTCGACTACTGTATGGGTTGCCATTCCATGAAATATATGCGGTACAATCGTATGGGCAAGGACGTCGGTCTCGATGAAGTTCAGCTGCGTCGAGACTTCATCTTCGATAAGGAAACCAAGCCCGGTGACCTGATGATCAGTGCAATGACTCCGCAGAATGGTGCAAAGTGGTTCGGTACCGCGGTGCCCGATCTGACGCTGGTTACCCGCTGGCGCAGCCCGGATTGGGTCTTCACCTACCTCAAGAGCTTCTATCTGGACGAGAGTCGGCCTTATGGTGTCAACAATACGGTATTCCCCGATGTGGGTATGCCCCATGTTCTGGCTAGTCTCCAGGGAGTGCAGAGGGTCAGCCATTCCGAAGACAAGCACCGGACCAATACCTTGGAGCTGGTGCAGCCGGGTAACTTGTCGAAAGAAGCCTATGATCAGGTGGTCCGTGACCTGACGAATTTTCTTACCTACACCGGCGAACCCATGAAGTCCGAACGCCAGCGGTTGGGTATCTATGTACTCCTCTTCCTGGGCGTATTTTTCGTCCTCGCCTACGCTCTCAAAAAAGAATATTGGAAGGATATCCATTGATCGGGGGGTATAAGGCGATTGTTGTCCAAATGAAATACCATCTTGCTGGTCTTTTCGTCCGTTTTCCGTGTTGCGGCAACCGTTACGTCCACTAGACACTGGTTGCCGTGCCTTGAATATGAGCAAATATCCGGACCAATCTAGTATATTATTTTCCATCAATCGCCTAAGGTGCCAATCTCGCCAAGGCAACAACCCGTAGGGGATCCGAAAACATTGCATCCCTGCGCTAGTGCCCCAGCGTTTAGTTATTAAATAAATTTAGTTAGCTATCGTGGTCGCGCTCGTCGGGATTGTTTTTCTATTCAGTAATTGGTTGATTTAATTGAATTTCTTCGAATATTCTGAGGCTCAGAATCTGTAGAATTGTGTAGAAACTGACATTGATTTTCAGCCGATTCTTGATAATGGCCACGAGCCCATAGACGGAAATGGCGATTTCGAGAAGATGAATATACCTTAAGTACATGCGTCGTTGTTCTCAGCCCGCAATTTCGCGGGAGAGGCTGTCGCCTTAGCGTACCGCAGCCCAAGTCGGTAACCGGTATAATTCCAAATATTTATTTTTTAATGAATGGGTTATCCTGAATTGCCGGTCGTAACGTTGGGGCACTAATGCGATCCCTGAGCTTTTTCCCGGTGCCGAGTCGAAGGTCGAAATACGATTTCGATTGGTTACCCGCTTGGCCATGCTCGGGTGTCGGGGGTGCTCGGGGGGGTCCCTTGAGAAATTCTAAGGTGCCCGTGCGAGGTAAGGATGCCCCGCCACTCCTCAGGTGCGTTTTTGCTTGAGGGATAGGAGCAAAACGAAAATCACATTTTCGTATAAGGTTTTCCCCGAGGCGATCTGTAATCGGGTTGGGGTGCGGCTCTTTTGAAACGATACCGGGCGTTGAAAATCCGAGAATCGAAACCGGTTTTTCGGATATCTTGTGAAACTTGCGCACTATCCCTATCACGCCGCCGTGCTCTTAAGACGTAGCGATCCGCGCTACCCCGTGGATTTGAAAAGCTCTGTGGCTAGGTTGACCGTACCGGCGGGGATTGCCTAGGATGGGCTGCGGCCTACCGGAAAATATCGAGTAAAGGCTGCGGGGAGAAAATTCGGCTGCCAATGAACGCAAATCTATTCAAGAAAAGTCGACGAGGATGACCCTACCTCTCGGCGTGTTATCGGGTGTGCATTTGAGGTCAGCAAAGTCTTGGATCCTGGATCTTCGGAGTCCGTGTACGAGAAGGCTTTGTGCGTCGAGCTGGCCGAGCATTTTTCGGCTCATTCGCGTTCATTTGCGGCAAAAAAGAAAATATCGAGTAAGCGCAAGGGTAGGCTCAGCCCTCCCTCTGGTCGGCTGAGCCTTTGTTTCCAGGTTTCTCCGCGTCGTTTCAAAAGAGCCGCACCCATCAGGTTGGGAACTAGGGCTACCGAATGATAATTCGATAGAAAGCAACGGCTTGTCGATTTCAGACGCTTAAGCACGCAGAGAGACTGAAATAGCCGCCATCAGCTACCCGTTGTGAGTACGGATTACCGGTAACCTCGGGCGAGCCGGATCTTCGGAGGAGTACAGGAAAGCGAGGGAGCGTAAGCGATGAGTGGAGTGCGACGACTCCCGTGTAGCCGTAGGGCCGAGCGTTTCGCCGGAGTGCGCGCCGGGACGGACGTAGAACGAACGTGGGCCGCCGAAGGCCATGGCCGTCGCCTGATTTTTGCACCCGAACTCGGACGGGGCCCCGTTTCGGGGTTCGCAAAAAATGGCGATGCTCTGGAAAAAAGAGCTTCTGGCGGATGAACCGAGCCGATGTTATGGATATTTCAGTATGGCTGTATGGGTACCCCATACTCTGTGGGGTCCGACCAGACCAGGGTGCTTGTGCCGGCGCACTCCAAAGAGTCGGGGGGATCACCCGACCTTCCCGGCTTGCTTACTTGGCAACAGCTTGTTTCAGCAGTGATGATCATTCGGTAGCCCTGGGTTGGGAGCCGAGCCCCGTATCGCGCGGGGCTTTTTCGTTTATACTGAGGCCTCATACCCGTTGCGCGTGAATATTCCGCCGCGATGCACGCCGCTCGCACCTGATAGCCGCGTTGCGACTCTCCGTAATAGGGCCGGCTGTTCCTCCTCGAGCCTTGCTCTTGGGCATGGCTCGCTTACTAAAATATTCACGTGCAGCGGATGTACTTCTGGTCTTTCGCATTTGGGTGTCGATAATCGAGTGCCGGAGTAAAGGATAGATGGCTGTGGCCGCAAATAGACGATCCGTTATGACCCTATTTTCCGATCCCACGAGCCTCTATTGTCACCGGGTACGTATTGTACTAGCGGAAAAGAATATCTCCGTCGACATCGTCGATGTCGATACTCGGGCTCTGCCCGACGAAGTTATGGAGTTCAATCCCTACGGAACCGTGCCCACATTAGTAGACCGGGATTTGCGGCTCTATGAATCGCGCATCATCATGGAATATTTGGACGAGCGATTTCCGCATCCGCCGTTACTACCCGTCGACCCGGTTTCACGGGCTACCTCCCGACTTTACATGTATCGCGTAGAGCGCGACTGGTACACGTTGATGGATCGGATACTCGATGGCGATGAGGACGAGGCGGCCACGGCGCATAAGGAGCTACGCGAGAGTCTTATCGCTACCTCTCCGGTATTTGCCGCCAACGCCTTCTTTATGAACGATGAATTTTCCCTCGTGGACTGCTGTATGGCACCTTTGCTGTGGCGTCTTCCTATGCTGGGCATTGATCTGCCGTCACAGGCCCAAGCGCTGTCCGATTACGCAAAACGTATCTTTGCTTGGCCCGCCTTCGGAAGAAGCCTGACCGAGGCCGAGCGGGAGATGGCCACGGAGAAGACTTGATTGTCAATTGCCAACATGACTTCGAGCCGTCCCTACGTGGTACGAGCGCTGTACGAGTGGATCCTGGATAACGGAATGACTCCCCATCTGCTCGTGGATGCGACCCACCCCCAGGCCGTAGTTCCGACACGGTTCGTGCAGGAGGGAAAGATCGTACTCAATATAAATCCTACCGCTGTCCAAGCCCTTATACTAGGAAATGAGTATATTAGATTCGATGCGCGTTTCGGTAGTGTCCCCATGGCGGTCGAGGTGCCGGTAGTGGCCGTGCTGGGTATCTATGCACGCGAGAATGGGCGTGGCCTATTGTTTCCGGACGAAAGATTGCAACAAGACGATAATGCCGAAGGGGCGGAGGCCAAGCTGAACGCTCCCGAGCCGACACGGGAGCGGCCCGTGCTCAAGGTCGTCAAATAGGCTGGGTCTGTCGGGTAGTCCGGGACCTTCCGAGGTGCGCCCTATTGACGGTCGCTTATGGGGACCTTGAAGGATTCCGCTCTCGGGGTTTTTAAGGCGCCCTTATCTCTGGCCGGGTGGCTAGGTCCGGGTCGATCGTTTTCAAATCCAGGCCGACCAGCGTAAGGTATCCGCTGCGTCTGTCAGTGCCTTCTTCTACGCTGAAATCAAACATAAACGCGCCGTATCCGCAATCCGGCGTTTGTCCGGCGTATTCCCAAACGGAGTAGAAAGACGGCCTGATCCAGGAGTTGCAGACCGCGCTGCTTATAGACGGTCCGGAAAATTTCGGTCGCCACCTCACGTGCACGCAGACTATCGAGCCAAAACCAGACCAGGGCCAGGAAGGCGAGGATGGTTAATAGGCTACTCACGGATATACCAGCAAATTCGGAGGGACTCGATGTGAGAATATTTTGCTTCGCTCCCATTTTTCAGATGCTAGCATGCTGCTTGGAAAATGGCGGGCATTCCAGCTCCGTATGGGCGCCTTGGATTTCTCAAGGTGCCCTGAGAAGGGTTATCTGTTGCTGATATAAAACAGTATCATAAGTATTACGCTAAGGCCCATTTCCTGACCGAGCGTTTTCAATTGGTTGAAGTTTTGGGTGCTTTCAGCGTTGCAGAATTGTCTGCGCCGAAAAAGGGTTGCACTCTCTCGTGTATTTTGCGCGACAATCCACGCTGACGGACGAATGGTCGTGTCCTAATCTTAACTTGCGATTTTGGCAGGCCGATATCCGAAAGCCTGCGTACCTCGAGTCGACAGAGAGTGATGTGGGCGGGCTTGTTGTTGCTGCCAACATCTGGCCTAGCCCTGGACCGAAGCCCCGGATTTTGACCACCTGTTTTCCAATCCAAGGAGGAGCCCAGGAAAGCGAGGGAGCGTAAGCGACGAGCGGAGTGCGACGACCCCCGCGTAGCCGTAGGGCCGGGCGTTTCGTCGGAGTGCGGCGCGCGAGCGCCGGCGGAGACGAAATACAAGGCTATGCGATACGGCGTCAAGTCATTGCGGGAGTCCTGGTGTCGCGCGGAGTGCGCGCCGGGACGGAATGGGTTATCAGTCTTCGAACGTCAGCCTATGGTCGGCAAAGGAGGCAAACACGGCTTAGACTACCACGGAGTAAATGTTGGCAAAGCAAGACTGGGCCCACCAATCTTGCCCCCTGTGTGAAGGCCTCGCCGAAAGAAGTTCCCGTGCGCCTCATGTTCGCGGTCGATTAAGTTCATGGTTGCCGGACAATGTCTTCAACCAAGGAGAGGTCGCCAAGATCGAACAATACATCAAGCAGTTGAAGGCGACTCCGGAGAAAGAGTTGATCACCGTGGTGGACCATACCGACGCCAGTGGCTCCGATAAATACAATTTCGCTCTGGGGCTCAAGCGTGTCAAGGCCGTTCGTGATTACATTATTTCCCGGGGTTATCCTGCTGACAACGTGGCGGCCTCCGAGTCCCAAGGTGAAAGCGAGCTGTTTCCTAGCTTCGACCCGTTGTCGGTCGAGCAACGCCGTGTGACCCTCACCAAGGCCAAGCTTTTTGCCCGGACCAAGTTCTGACCGAGCAACCGACAGCCAGGATGGGCAAAAGTGGTCGGCTTTTCTTTTGCGGAGTTTGGAAAATTCAGAGTGCCCGTGCGGAGCCGGGAGGCTCGGCTATTTTTCAGGGGCCCCGGAATTCTTCAGAATCCCTGTAAGGGTGATCGAATGTTAGACTGCCTTTGCTTGCGTGGCTGCGTTTCCGATATAGCTCCCCGGACTCAGGGCTTTCAGGTGGGCCTTGGCCGTGTCTGGGATATCCAAGGAATCGATGAAGCGTGCCAAATCTGCCGGCCTAATTCGGTGGCCGCGGGTCAATGCCTTCAGCTTCTCATAGGGTTCCTCGACCCCGTATCGGCGCATCATCGTCTGCACCGGCTCCGCTAGAACCTCCCAGTTGGCATCCAGATCGGCCGCAAGACGCTCTTCGTCCGGCTCCAGCTTGCTGATTCCGCGCAGGATGGATTGTAGGGCAATACTGGTGTGGGCGAACCCGACCCCCAGATTACGCAGCAGGGTGGAGTCGGTCAGGTCCCGTTGCCAGCGCGAGATGGGGAGCTTTCGGGCTAGGTGATCGAGGATGACGTTCGCTAGCCCCAAATTCCCTTCGGCGTTTTCGAAGTCGATGGGATTGACCTTGTGGGGCATGGTGGATGAGCCGATTTCCCCCGCCACTGTCTTCTGCCGAAAGTAGCCGAGAGCGATGTAGCTCCAGACATCGCGGCAGAAATCCATGAGCACGGTATTGAAGCGGGCAATGGCCTCGAACAGCTCCGCCATATAGTCATGAGGCTCGATTTGGATACTGTAGGGATTCCAATCGAGACCGAGCGCTTCGACGAAGCGGCAGGCGAAGCCCGGCCAGTCGAGATCCGGATAGGCGACTAGGTGGGCGTTATAGTTGCCCACCGCGCCGTTGATTTTGCCCAGGAGCTTGACCCCGGCTACTTGGTTGCGCTGGCGATCGAGCCGATAGACCACATTGGCCAATTCCTTTCCTAGAGTGGTGGGGGACGCGGGTTGACCATGGGTGCGTGAGAGCATGGGGAGATCCGCGAGTTGGTGGGCTAGGGTGCGAATAGCGTCCAAGACCTGATCCATCCCAGGGATAAGTACCTGCCCGCGTCCCTCGCGGAGCATTAGGGCATGGGACAGGTTATTGATATCCTCGGAGGTACAGGCGAAATGGACGAACTCGCTGATCGCCGCAAGCTCGGCATGGCCGGCGATGCGTTCCTTGATGAAGTACTCCACTGCCTTGACATCGTGGTTGGTGGCACGTTCGATGTCCTTGATCCGGCCCGCGTTCGCCTCCGAAAACCCTTCTGCGATTCCATTCAGGGTGTTGATCGCATGGTCGGATAGGGAAGGAACCTCGGCGATACCCGGATGAGCGGCAAGGGCTTCGAGCCAGCGCACTTCGACCAGGACACGGTATCGGATCAGCCCGAGCTCGCTGAAGATAGGACGCAAGTTTTCGGTCTTGGAGCCATAGCGGCCATCTACCGGAGATAGGGCGGTCAGGTTGGAAAGCATCATGATGGCAAGTTCTTCTCGGAATATCGATTACACAGACAAGTAATCGGAAGAAACTTCGAAAAATTCCATTCTTGGAATACTTCGAGTCTTGATACGAAAATATCTCACTTCGCGCCAATTTTTCAATCACTTACAGGCTTGAAATCTGGAAGAGGCATCTTGGATTTATCGAGGTGCCCTCGATCCGGTCGGCCGCGGCGAAATGGCTCATTCGACCCATTCGATGGTATCCTCCGAACTCTCGGCTTCAAAGGCGGATTTTAATGGGAGTACGCCGCCTGGGATGGATTTTTCTAAGGTCCCCGGGATACGAGCACTGAACCGGAAGGCTATCCGACCGCATACGAGGAGAACAGCCCCATGAAAACCCCCGCAAACTTTTTCAAGCCATTGGCCATCGGGGCCCCGGAGCCCATCCGTGAGCTGCCCGTCGCGCTGGAACGTACCATCCATTTTTTACCCCCTCACATCGAAAAGATGCGGGCCAAGGCGGGACAGATTGCGACCAAGGTCGACGTCCTCCTAGGGAATCTGGAAGACGCCATCCCCATCGAGGCCAAAGAGGCGGCCCGGACCGGATTCATCGAGGTGGCCAAAGCCGTGGATTTCGGCCGGACCGGTCTCTGGACCCGGGTCAACGCCCTAAACAGCCCTTGGTTTCTCAATGACATGACCGAAATCGTGGGAGCCGTCGGCAACAAGCTGGACGTGGTGATGGTCCCCAAGGTGGAAGGGCCCTGGGATATCCACTTCGTCGACCAGCTACTTGCCCTATTGGAGGCCCGCCACGGCATCAGCAAGCCTATCCTGATCCACGCCATTCTGGAGACGGCTCAGGGCGTAAAGAATGTCAACGAGATTGCTCAGGCCAGCCCGCGCATGCACGGCATGAGCCTGGGACCCGCCGACTTGGCTGCGTCCCGGGGTATGAAGACGACCCGTGTGGGTGGCGGTCACCCCTTTTACGGCGTGCTCGCCGACCTCGATGAGCACAAGGAAGAGCGAGCCTTCTACCAACAAGATCTCTGGCACTACACGGTGGCACGCATGGTGGACGCTTGTCTGTCCAACGGGCTGCGGGCCTTTTACGGTCCCTTCGGCGATTTCGAAGACAGCGTGGCCTGCGAGGCCCAATTCCGCAACGCCTTCCTGCAAGGCTGCGTAGGCGCCTGGACCCTGCATCCGAATCAGATCGAGATCGCTAAACGGGTCTTCAGCCCCGAAGTCGAGGAGGTTCTCTTCGCCAAGCGCATCCTCGAGGCCATGCCGGACGGCTCGGGCGCGGTCATGATCGACGGCAAGATGCAGGACGACGCCACCTGGAAGCAGGCCAAGGTGATCGTCGATTTGGCCCGATTGGTGGTCACCAAAGACCCCGAGCGGGCCACGGCCTACGGGTTATAGGGGCCGAATTCGGAGTGCTCCAGAGAAGCAGAGCGCCCGAATTGATGTCGTTGGTCAAAGGAGGAGCACAGGAAAGCGAGGGAGCGTAAGCGACGAGCGGAGTGCGACGGCCCCCCCCGCGTAGCTGTAGGGCCGTAGCTGTAGGGCCGAGCGTTTCGTCGGAGTGCGGCGCGTGAGCGCCGGCGGAGACGAAATGCAAGGCTATTCGATACGGCGTCAAGTCCTTGCGGGAGTCCTTGCGCCGCGCGGAGTGTGCGCCGGGACGGACGCAGGACGAACATGGGCCGCCGAAGGTAATGGCCGGCGCCTAATTTTTTGCACCCGAAATCGGACGGACCCCATTTCGAGTTTCGAGAAAAATGGCGACGCTCCGGCTTTTCAACTCACTCGTCCTGACCTTCCAGGGCTCCCCCCAATGCTCCAATTGGAGTAGCTGAATAGTTACGAGCCTGCATGCCGTAGCGCTCGGTTGCATGATGCCCCGCTGCGAAATAGCTTACCCCGAATTCACGCGCTTGGTAGGTCGTCTGTTCGGAAATCTCTCCGCTGAGAAAGCCATCGACGCCAAGCCTTGCCGCTTCTTCGATGTGCTCTAATAACCTACCCTAACCCATTCTCCGAAAAAACCTGACGATGAGCTTAAGCGGTTGCGTGAACGGGTGGCGGAGCAGACGGCGCTCATTGAGCATCTGCGCGAGCGCATCCGGGAGTTGGAAGCGCGCCTAGCCAAGGATAGCCACAACTCCAGCCGGCCGCCATCCTCGGACTCACCGTTCAAAAAGCCGCCAC